>VFSW01006688.1_pt1 | contig 16902 bp, 14 predicted proteins | sample 5358111 | NCBI WGS metagenome assembly VFSW01 (sample SAMN11554181, study PRJNA540505) | mine drainage metagenome | isolation source: sediment from site ElyBrook_90M | place: USA: Ely Copper Mine, Vershire, VT | collected 2017
GGAAACGTCGGCATCATTCGAAGCCCGGTCCGCGCCATCGTCCTACCCGACAAATCACTCTGGCGGACAAGGTCCGCGAGGATGGGCGCCAGAAGCCGACCGCCGGCCAACAGGTTCGAATACTGGACATTCCCGCTGACTGTGGAACCGGACTCGGACTCTTCGAGGATGTGTACGGAGCCTCTAACGGACAAGAGTTCGCTGACCAGATAAAGGCAGCGACGCAGTCGTACTACGGCACTGCCGCACGCGCTTTTCTTTCTGAGATTACCAAACATAGAGAGCGCATCACTGAAACCGTTCGTAATCATCGCAACGACTTCGTTGTGGAATATTGCCCGCCCAATGGGGACGGGCAGATTTTACGAGCAGCGACCAGGTTCGGTCTGGTTGCAGCGGCTGGCGAACTCGCCACTGCGCTGCAAATAACCGGCTAGGAAGAGGGTGAGGCTACGCGGGCGGCGGGCTCGTGTTTCCAAGCTTGGTTGGTAAGGCGTGGGCATACAGGCCCTGTCGAGATCGAGGCCGGCATCGAACAGGTACGACAGTTTTTCGCGCTTCACGGTGAATCGCGATTCACTCCAGAGGAGCGATCTACCAATTGGCGGCCCGTAGTCAGTCGCGCAGGCTTTCGCAAGGATGGTCTCTTTTGGGTTTTCCCTACGATTTTTCGTTCGGAGATCGCGGCCGGATTCGAATGGCACTCGCTGGCAGCCGCACTTGTGGAACGGGGAATGTTGATCGCCGGGACGGATGGAAAAATTCAGCGCCCTGTTCGCGCTCCCGAGGACAGCAACAAGACCATTCGCATGTTGTGCTTCACGCCGGCGGTCCTGGCCGACGAAGAGGTGGCGCCGAAGAAAGAGCCGGAGAATACCGCCCAAGGAGCTATATCGTGATGAAAAAGGCCGATCACTTCGCCGAATTTCGGCGGCTACCCACTGAAATTGCGGGTAACGAAGGTAACCGGGAAACGGCTCCTGAAAGGCCTAAAGAAACAAGGAGTTTTCCCTTTGGCGGTTGTGTTACCCGAGTGCGGGAGCCGAGGGTAACAAGGGTAACGCAGGCCGCGGCGGGTTGCCCGGACTTGTCTGTTACCCACGTTACCCACACGCCAACTACGCGGGTAACGGAGCGTGAACCTCAGAAAACCAAGCCAAATAACGGGAACTCCGAGTCTGTTACCCACGTTACCCGCGTTACCCACGAAAACAATGGAGACGGACGGCTTTCGTCAGAAAGTCCCTTTGACGACAGCGCGGCCTTCACAACCGAGACCCGCGCCCAGGAGGAAGCGGAAATGGAGTGTCTTGCGGCGGCCGATGGCGTGGTGCTTCTGGCCGACGCGATCGCAAGCGCACCACGGTCTCCGTTTTTGGATGACCTGGCCATGGCGCGGACCGTAGCCCGTTTCGCGGTTACCACGGGCCGACTGCCCCGCGAGCTTACCGGCGCCCGGCTTGGCGAAGCCCAGACCTTGTGTGCCGATACCGCGCGCGCTGCGGCCAACCACATTCGGCGCCGCGATTACTTTGAGGCCTACGAACTGCTCGACGAGCTGCCTGCGAAGCTCCGGGCATTAATTCCCCAGTAGGTGAACTGAAGCTGCAATCCGTATGGCACTGTCGTACATCCGAGACCGAATCAAAGGTTTTGAGCGCATCAAGGCCAAGGACCTTCTACCGAACGACCATAACTATCGAATCCATCCAGTCGAACAGCAATCCGCCCTCAAAGGCATCCTCAACGAAATAGGCTTTGCCGGCGCTATCCTGGTGCGTCCCCTTGAGGACGGCAAGTATCAGATCATCGACGGCCATCTACGGGCCAAGACTGCTCCCAACATGGACATTCCGGTGCTGGTGACCGACCTGACCGCCGAGGAAGCCGACAAGCTACTGCTGACCTACGACCCTATCAGTGCGATGGCGTTGGCCGACAAGGAGCGCATCGACGCGCTACTGGCCTCGGTCAGATTCGAGGACAAGGCGTTGGGGCCGCTGCTGGAGCGCATTGCCGGGCAGGAAGGGTGGCAGTCGGTAGCGCCGAAGGAACTCGTTGACCCTCCAGCGCAGGTGGACAAGGCTGCCGAGCTACAAAAGAAATGGCAGACGGCCATAGGCCAAATATGGGCCATTGGTGAGCATCGGTTGCTATGCGGAGATTGCCGCGAAAACGGCACCGTGGGGCGTTTGTGGCGCGACGGTGGGCCGAGGATCCGGATGGTGTGGACCGACCCGCCATACGGGGTCGATTACGCGGCCAAAAACGCCTACCTGAATCGCACCGACCGCGGTAACAGAATCCAGGTGCCTATCGAGAACGACAAACTGACTGCCGGTGAAACCGGCTTTCTGTTCAACGCGGCGCTCACCGTCGCTAAGACGTGGGCGATGGCAGGGGCCTCTTTATACGCGACGGTTCCTAGCGGTCCGTTGCTCGTTTACTTCATTCAGGCTTTCACGGCAGCCGGTTTCAGTTTCCGGGCTCAACTCACCTGGGTGAAGCAGCAGTTTGTAATCGGCATGGCGGACTACCACCACCGTTATGAGCCGATCCTCTACGGATGGTTGCCAGATGGCGCCCATTACTTCAGCGGGGATCGCCGGCAAGACGATGTGTTCGAGGTCGACAAGCCGCACGCCAGCGACCTCCATCCGACCACCAAACCTGTCGAGTTAATCGCTCGCATGGTCGCGAACAGTAGTCGGCCGGGCGAACTCGTTTACGATCCCTTCTGCGGCTCAGGATCGACGCTGCTCGCTGCGCACCAACTCGGCCGTGTCGGCTACGGCGTCGAGATCGACCCCGGCTATGTAGCGGTTGCGCTCGAGCGCCTCGCTGTCCTGGGCCTCAAACCGGAGCTGCTCGTATGCACTTCGCGTTCACCGTACGTTGCGGACTAGAGTTCGTCATGCATCGCAGACAGGGCCGCATGTTTCGCAACAGCCAAGTCGTGCTGCGTAATATCCTGCCGAAGACCGCCTGCGGCGATCATGGCCTCGGCGCGTCGCCATACGTCGAATGCTCTTGGCGAGAATCGATCTGCGACCTGCTGGTTGATCCAGATCGACCGTCTCATCAGCTCATCATCCACCCTTCCGTCGATGCGAACGGGTTTCCCGCCTGCAACATACACAGCGTAGTCGGCGAGGAGCCTGGAGACCTCGTCATATGTTGCGCGCCGCTCAGTTCGCCGTTCGGTCCGTCTCTGATTCCATTGGCCTAAGAAGTAGCCAAGGAAACCCGAGACCAATGTGGGTGCCAAAGCCTGCGCGATCGTGAGTAAGACCGCCACAATTTACCTCGAGTCACGGTTACTCCCCCATAAAGACTCCAGCGTACGGACTCCTCATGGCCTGTAACCACTGCCGAAGAGTTACGCGGTCTGCCTCTGCGATCGGATAGCCGCGCGCGACGCAAGTCTTTTTTGCGCCGGGCGACAGGGCCGTCGTCGTAACAATCAGACCCGCGCCCGCTTTCTCCGCTGCGATATCGGCCCAGAGCGCCTTAACGACGACCTTGCCAATTTTACGGTTTTCGCGCTTGCACTGGATCAGAACGGTCCCAGATCCATATGTCTTTGCTTTATTCGGCCACACTCGAACATCGATGCCATCGTCGTTTCGCCCTTTTCCGATTTTCACGATGAAACCCGATCGGTCGAAGAATTCCGCTGTCAGCCCCTCGAATTTGCGCCAATTGATTTCATCTATATCGTCGAAGTTTCGATACAAGTAATCGATGTATCGCTGATCCAGGAAACGCCCATATTGCGTTTCGAGCGACTCGCTTTTGAACAGGTCCTCCAGTTCGGCCGTGTCTTTCCACTCAAGCCTGCGATAATCCGTCCAAGGATTCCGATGCATCCAATTAGCCAGCTCCTCGACAATTTCGATCGCGATCCGAGCACCAGCAATACCATGCACTCGGTGTGCTTCGTCGATGAAGGGTTTCGGATCCAACTTCCGGTCCGCTCTCTTCGACGCTCTTTCTACGGCCCGTTTCAGAAAAACGGTAAACCGTTCGTGAACGTCTTCCATAATGGGCCGCAGGACCTTATCGCTCTTGTACTTGTGGAATATGCGGATTCCGGGCGGAGCGATCGATCGAGTGGGAATATTGCCCAGGCGGAATAGGATCTCGGCGATGATTTCTTCGAACTCCTCCGATCGAATGCGGATCATCGAGTCGTCCGAACCCCCTGACCACATGTCTTCGTACCGGTCCGGTACTAAATCCGTCAGCTCTTCTCGCGTCAAGGCTAGGCCCGACTTGTGGCCCACCAATTCTCCCGACGTGCCGATGAGTTCAATGCGCCTTAACCAAATGCCGCCCAAAGGATATTCTCCGCCAACGATTCTAGCAGCTGCGGAGAACCGTTGCTCGAATAACCATCTCGACCCTATTCTAAACCATTGAATCGTGTTGACCGAATATTCAAATTGAGTTTCTGGTCGAGATGAAGGAATTTTTTCAAGCTCTGAACTGGCAGGTCATATTTGAATGGCAGCAGGAAGATGAGGCTCGTATAGTTCGTGCGCAAGGTCGGGCGTTCTTTCCTATTCTCGATGCAGCTGGCCGCGAGCAGTTTTTTCGCGGACTCAGCAAAGCGACTGAAAAACGCGTTCTCTACAAACGAATCAGAGGTTTCGACATCTCGATCCATGAAACCGGTTGGATCGTAGCGACACCGCTGAGTCGATGGTCCTCATTCCTTAGCCGCCTCGCTGGCGAGGTTTGACACGGCCCGTCGCCCTACCACTTTTGCCGAGCCGAGGATGTGGATCCAATGTCACCTTCGTTGAGCATTGTTGGCTGTTTTGGCGTAATCTTGGCCTAACCCCGTGCGGTCCCTACCGACAAAACGCAATTCCGACGGAACTTTCCGCAACGGCAACAAGCCTCGACGGATCACCGTTCGGAGCCTGCGGGCGCGCTGGGTCGAAGCTGAGGGGCTCCGGCTCAAGCAGATGGGCATGAGCTATGAGGCGATTGCCTCGCATATCACGGCGGTCGGCCGCGGCCTCGAGCAGCCCGCGGTTCCGCTACTCGCCGGCGTCACCTTTCCGACCAATTACAACATCAGGAAGCCTTCGGTTTTCCTGGCAGTGAAGGCCGCACTCGCGGCGGCGCCGCGGCACGAGGCCGAGGAATACCGGCAACTGCAAACCGAGCGCTGTGAGGACATGTATCTCGCTATGCAACCCGGTATTCGCGCTGGCAGTCCGCCCCATGTAGCTTCAGCTGTGAAAGTGTTGCAACACCAAGCCGACATCCAAGGGCTGATCGCAAAGGATCCTCATCCCGGGCTGCAGGCTTTCGTCATCAACATTCACCCCGGCGATGATCCGACTCAGGATCCGGATCCCGAGACGGCGATCGATGTTTCCGAAGATCGGAGACTCAGCGTTCCCGCGCTCCTCGTTCCCGAGGGGTCGAAATCAAAGTAGCGATGGTCAACCCGCTGGGCGCTTGCCGAGCATTTCCCTGAGATTTTTCACCTTCGCCATCCCCTCCGCCCAAGAGAAACCAGCGCCCGACCGCGTTCTAGCATTGCTTGGGCGATGAAGAATGGAAAGGCGTGTTCAGATGACATCCGGGGTGAGTTGCTTCTCATACGAGCGCTCGCCGATCCAGTGCCGCCGCTGATATCACCGGGAGGTTTCGAAACGGGCATTCTGGTCTGGCAAACTTGTGAAAATGCGATGAGACCAGATAGCGCGCTACCGGGATGAACCCTGCGCGGATCCGAGCTGCATAAAGCAACTGGTTCCCTTCATAGTAGCCGACCAGCAGCGAATCGAAGCCGGTTGGCGTTGAAATGAATCCTCCGATCACAAAATACTGCCAGCGGATTGCGCGGGCTTTAACCCAATCACCAGAACGAGCTCCGGTCGGTATGAACTCTTGCGCCGTTTTGCCACGAAGCCCTCAAGGCCCATTCTTTCGCACGACCTTCAGCAGTCGGCGGCTGGAGCATCAAAGTTTCTGGAATTCCGGTATCTCGTTCACCAACTCCGAAGGAGGGCACACCTTTGCTCGCGCGGCCGGATCCGTTCCTTTCGTTTTAGGTGTCAGCGAAATGCATCGGTTTTCTTTCGGTGACTTACGACTATCAAGTCACCGGGTATCTTTTGAAATCCTCACTCCGACAAGATGCTTTTGCTGGCGTCTTGTGGTGCGTTTGGGCACGCTTCGAGATTTGACGTTGACGGCGGACCATACCAAAAGGAAGGACATGGCGCACGGAAGTAGTATCCATCGTCGGCGGGCCGGGCATTCGGATGAGCAAGGTGAATGTATAGTCGCTCGACATTCCACGACAGGGTAAGGCCAGCGTAGTAACTCGGACGCGAATTGAGGGTCTGAATCGCGGTTCCATTCTTAATAGTCAAAGTTTTTCCAAAACTCATTCCCGCATTAAGCGTAAGCGCATTAAACAATAGATCCTCTGACAAGGTTCCCTGTTGAGTCACAGCGGAAGGGGTTTTTTCATCGTCGTGCTTATACAGCTGATCATAAAACACGGCGCGAAGCTGTTTCAAAATCGGCTTCTGAACAAAGCCGACTCCGAACTGATATGTATTTCCAGCAGTCTGAGTGATCGGAACATTCGCGCCAACATTTGGATAGCCTGCGACGTTAGTATAACTCTGATTGAAGCTGACCATCAGGTTTTCCAGCAAAAGCCGTGTCGTAGGGTACAACGGATTGCAGTAGTCAGGCTGAATTCGACCTTGTTCCGTGGCACTCTGCTCCTGTCCAATTGAGGGCGGATCGGAAATGTATCCGAATTTTGGAAAAAGCGCAGAATTGTCAGGATTGCTTGGCGGCTCTCCTTTTGCCCTGCTACCCGTTGGATAAAAAACCAGTTTTGGTCTGCATCCGATGTCGCTGATTATTGATGGCGATGTCGGAGTGTAGACACCCGGGACGTTTCCTGTTGGTGGTGGCGAAGGCTTGACCGATTCTATGGCGAATTCCTGTTTTTCGGAAGTACGTTTTTTCTTTAATTCCTCGACTTCTTTCTTTAGCTCGTCGATCTGCTGTTGTTGATGGAGTATCAGTTTTTCCACCGCACCGGGCACAGCTTCGCAATAGACAGCTGACGGCAGCAACACGGAAAGCAAGATCGAGGCACAAGCAAATCTTCGCAAATACGTCGGCGAAAGCGTCATGTTCAGTTCCCCTCGATAAAGTCTAGTTGTGAGAGCTTTTAACTATTTGTCACAACGATGGCAAGCGGCGCATGGTCGATTTGTTAACATCACAGTCTTGGCGTCTGGAACGATTCACGGCAAGCTAGCGATTGAACGGTGACCGAACCGCCAGACTTGATCGGTTTCTTTGCGCGCTAGAACCTCGAGGCATTCATCGTGCGGCGATTTGCATCGTCTCTCCGGTCAGTTCGCAACCTGTTTCCTGTGAGAGGTGTCGCGCCGTTGCGGCGCGACGGTGAAGGCGTCAGCTGGTGATGTTATGGCGGTCAAATACGGTCCTCGTGTCGCCTGTAAGCTTCATCGTGACGCTGTCGGGCGTGCCTGACCGGCTATGGTTGAACACCGCGCATCGACGTAGGCCGTGCACCAGCATCCAGCGTCCGAGCGCGATCTTTAGCCGCACCCGAAAAGCGAGACATGGCACCACTCACCTATCTGCCGTGACAAGTTACAGCGATGTCGAGTAAGAAACATCACAAGTTGAACTAGCCGATTCGATCCTGATGGTCATGGAAGTGATAAAGCTTGCTTCGGCTATGTCTTTGCTAGATGTCTGGACGATACTAGCCTTTTTTGCGAATGCTTCTTTCGCAGGGCCAATATTGTGCCGTGCTGCTCCGGTCACTGCCGCCGCTGAGCACCAGATGCCGGCCGATCAAGCGAAAAAGCTAATTGGTGCATTAGATGGTAGAGGTGGCGACTCGATTGTGACAACCTTGGTCGCAATTGGGAAACCAGCGGTTCCTGCACTGATGGCCGCGCTTGACGACGATAGACCGGAAGTGCGGCGAAGAGCAGCAGTCGCACTTGGACTGATCGGCGATGGGAGGGCAGCCGAGCCTCTTCAGCATCTGGCTTTGGACTCTGTTCCTGCAGTGCGAGATACGGCTATCCGATCGTTGATCTCAATGCTGACGAAAGAACCAAGGATCACTATGACCCCATACTCGGCAGCACGGAAGGCGTTGGCGGGCATCGGCTCAGCTAGCGTAGATCCATTGCTTTTGATACTGAGGACGTCGCCTGATCCTAGGAGTCGTACGGCGGCCGAAGACACGCTCTGGAGAATCCAAGACCCGCGCGTTGTTCCTGAATTGATTGAAGCACTTTCTGATCCGAACCAAGACGTTCGGGACGGTGCTGCGGGGGCCTTGGGCTTCAGTCGCGACCGTCGCGCTGTCGAGCCACTGCTCCAAAGGCTCGGCGACTCCAATGAGCAGGTTCGACGTGAGGCGGTCATTGCTCTCGGTGAAATAGGAGACCGAAGCGCCGTTGATCCCTTGATATCAATTCTTTCTGACTCCTCTTCGGACATGAGAGATATGGCGATTGGTGCACTCGAATTGATCGGCGATCCTCGCGCAGCCGATCCGATTGTACACAAGCTAACTGATTCTGATGAGCATGTGCGCATATCAGCGGCGGGTGCGCTGGGAAGACTAAAGGATCCGAGATCCATTCTCCCGCTAATCGCTACGTTGCATGATCGAAGCGAAGATGTGCGGGAAGGAGCTGCGGAATCCCTGGGCGAACTGAAAGCGGATTTCGCGGTCACAGCGCTTAACAAACTACTTTTTGATCCGTCGGAGTCGGTTCGCAAAGCCGCAGCAGTAGCCTTAGGAGTAATAGGTGACAAGAGAGCAGTTGAGCCCCTGCTTCAAGCGATTTCTGAGGACGACTACTGGCTGAGCGCGAACGCCATCGAGTCGCTCGGATCAATCGGTGATGACCGAGCACTCACTACTCTGATCAGTCTTCTTAGCAGCTCGCAACTTGGGTTGCGGGCCGCGAATGCTCTTCGTGGGTTCAAGAACCACCGTGCGGTCACCGCGCTCGTTTTTACTCTTTCCGCACAGGACGAAGGCTTGCGACAAGCGGCGGCTTTGTCTCTTGGAGACATAGGAGATCCCTTAACAGTGGGCCCACTCACACGAGCACTAAAGGACGGATCGCCCGAGGTCCGGGCTGCAGCGGTGTGCGCGCTCGTTGCGATCGGCGATCCAAGGGCTCTAAAACCAATTGAAGATCTAAGTGCAGATCCAAGCGGCTTGGTCCAGGGACAGATCAAGACAGCGCTTTCTGAGCTCAAAGCCGCTCATCCCATTCCGAAACATGGAACCTTTGCGAAACCGGCTTGCACTTCCTTTACTTTGATATTCGACGAGGTTCACGATTCATCTAATGCCACGCGTCCTTCCGAATAGCGGATCGGCTCCGGCATCCCGCGCACCAACTCCCGAAGGAGAGCACGCCGCTGCTCGAGCGGCCGCGACTGGAGATCGGTTCCTTTCAACGAGAGCAGCTCGAACGAACAGAACAAGATCGCCTCGGTTTGACCGAAGTTCTGCAGCAGGTTGAATGCAGGCTGGCCGCTGCCGTCGAGCTCGACAATTTTCGCCGTCGTTAACGGTGTCCTCGCGAGTCGTTCGAGGGCACGTCTGATTGTCGGAAAGCGCCCGCTGAGGTTCCTTCCATTCCGAGACGCAAGATGAGCGCGGACGCTGCCCTTAACGCCGATTCCCCGATACCCGTCTAGCTTAAGCTTACGCTGCCAGTCTGGACCTTCGGGCAGGGTCGGCACCGCTAACAGAGCATCGGCTCATAAGAAACGAGCATTCACAACCGGAGATCTGTAGCACCGGGGCGGCGCAGTACAAAAGTGCGGCCGCTAATTGTGCCGATTAAGCACCTTCTGTAGCCGGTTCTTTAGGGCCATCTCAGCCGGGCTCTTCGGCGGAGAGGGGAGCAATTCTCAAAATCCTGCAGTTTCAGTTTGTGCTCGACCTCCGGCTGTTTGACCCTGATTGTGAAGAATAGAGGGCCGCCGGCCGGCGTCTGTTTCGAAGAGGGATTCCGGCGGTCACATCCACGCTGTGCTCGACACCACGAGCGTCCCGACAGCTGACCTTGCACGGTCGTTCCGCCATGAGCAGCGAGGCTACCAGTTTCGCTATTCATTTGCCAAATGGCGCGCCCCCTCACAACTAAATGGATAGCACGCGGAACCGCAGGGCATTCCCGGACCGGCCCGATATCGGCTTGCTGGCGATTGCTCCGGCCAACATTTCGCAGAATGCCCCTTCGGCGAATAGTGCTGGATGATAGTTGCGAAGCACGCTATGTGTTTCGGCGATGCCAAAAGCCTCGCCAGACGGCGTAAAGCGAAATGTCACCATTTCCGGGCCTACCCGCCGACCTCGAGACCGCGAGCATCTCACCCCGAAAGAGGTCGAGTCTCTCATTGACGCGGCGCGGAAAGGGCGATGGGGACTGCGCGACGCCACCCTGATCCTCATGTGCTTTTCTCACGGGCTTCGACTTAGCGAGGCGCTCAGGCTTCGCTGGAACCATCTCGATCTTGACCAAGGCCTCATACATCTACACCGATTGAAGAACGGACTAGGCGGAGACCACCGCCTCCGCGGCGTCGAGATCCGCGCGTTGAGGCGGATGCGACGCCAGAACAGGCATCCGGCTGGAGACTATGTGTTTACCTCGGAACGCGGCTCACCTCTCGGCTCCCGCACAGTGCAGCTCATGCTCGATCGCACCGCCGAGCGGGCAGGTCTCAAACACCTCAACATTCATCCGCATTGTTTGCGGCATTCGACAGGCTACTATCTGAGCGAAAAAGGCGCCGACCTTCGGCTGATTCAGTCGTACTTGGGTCATCGCGAAGTCCGCCATACCACTCGCTATGTGCAGCTTTCGCCTCGCCGATTCGAAGGATTGTTTGACGAATAGAGTGCAGCCTGGTTCGCTGCGCACCTCGCGCCGGCCCTAAATGCAAACTACAATCTAGCGTAGATCCGCGGAGACGGGCCTTTATGCCGCAACGGCTGTCGCCCGCACGGCCTCCAGCACGCGCAGCATTTCATCGATCTGCACCGGAGAAAACAGAACATCAGGCCCGCGTGGCGTGAGGTCAGTAAACGGAGACTCGTACAGAGCACTTGGTTCGACGATGCCGTGTTCTGTAAGGTGATCGACAACCAGATTTATGAATTCGATCTGGTTGGCGGAGAGCGCCTTGCCCGCGATGAAGCCAGCCATGGCGTCCTTAGCGGCGCTTCGGTCGAGACCAACGAGCGAACGGACGAAAAGGCCGAGTCCTTGCGAGTCCTCCGCGGCGCGGCGAATCTCCTCCGCCCCACCGAGCCCGCTTTCGGCGAGCATCCTTTCGAGTTCACGCAGATCGCTCTGTGTCAGGGGTCTGTTCAACCGCAACTTGTGAACGGCAACATGGTCAAGGTGTTCCCGTAGGAAGGGGCGGGCCTTTGCGCGGAACTTGGCATAGTCAGTCCCAACGGCAAAGCCGGGCAACTCGACGCTGATCTCCTCGCCCATCAAGTCCTCGAAGTCGGTGTAGATAGGCCTCCGCTTCTGTTTCTCGATTAGCTGAATCAGATTCCGGAGTCGGCGCCGCAGGATTTCGAGCATCGGTATGGTAACGTCCTGCCACCATTCCTCGGTCTGCACGTCCTGAATGAGCACCATCTGCTGCTGGATCATCGGGATGGCGGATTTCTCCTCCAGTAGCCCCACAAGGTCCATGATCTGGTCCCGGAGGCGGTGGAAGCCGGGTTCCGAGCGCAGCAGTGCCAACTGAAGGCGTAGAATCAGAAGGTCGAATCGCTTCGCTTCTTCGTTCTCAGGATCGAGTTCCGTTGGAAGCCCGGCCACTTCATGTGACAGCTCGGTCACTACTTCGGACGGTAGTGTCGTCCAGGCCTCTGGCTTAGCATACTTCTCGACCAGGCGGCGGTGCGGTCGAACCACGAAGTTGTCGAGGTTCATTGCCGCGACCTCGCGCTGTAGCGATTGGGCGGTTACCTCGCGCACCTCGGCGTCGGTCACAGGGTCGCCAGACTCCGGCGTGCGGTCTCGGACGACGGCTCTTTCGACGGCGGAGGGCTTGTGGTCAAGGGCCGCGATCAACTCCAGTCGCGTGTCAAACAGCCGCCTGCTCAGGGAAGCCGTTACGGTTCCTTCCGTGGCAGGAAGGTTCTGGTTGAAGTATTCGAGGTTTTGGCAGTAGTCGAAGACAAAGAAAAATTCCTTGTGCTTGCCCGGTTCGAGCAGGTCCGGGCACAGTCGCGTGCCACGCCCGAGCATCTGCCAGAACTTGGTCTTCGACCGCACGAGCTTGAAGAAAACCAAGTTAATGATCTCCGGGATGTCTATGCCGGTGTCGAGCATGTCCACTGAGATTGCGATGTGGGGTGCCTTCTCCTTGTTTGAGAAGTTGTCGATCAGGCTCTGTGCATACTCGGTCTTAAACGTGATGGTGCGCGCGAACTCCCCGCGGAAGTGCGGGTAGTTGGCGTTGAAGCGCTCGGCGATGAAATCGGCATGCTGCTGGTTCTTGGCGAAGATGATGGTCTTGCCCAGCCGGTCGCCACCGGCCACGGTGAGGCCGTGGGTCATTAGGTGCTCCAGCACCTTGTCCACGGTGTCCTTGTTAAACAGCCACTTGTTAACCGCCTCGGCCTCGACTCGGGCAGGCACGTTGCCGTCGTCATCCCACTCAAGAGCGTCCCACTGGTCCTTATCTTCTTCAGAAAGCTCGTCGTACTTGATCCCCTCGCGCTGGAACTTGAGCGGTACGGACACAGCTGTTGGCGGCACGAGAAAACCATCGCGCACCGCTTCCTCCAGAGAGTAGGCGTCGGTCGGCACGCCATTTTCCAGATCGAATAGGCTGTAGGTGTTGCGGTCGACTTCGTCCTTGGGCGTTGCAGTCAGGCCGACCAGCAGCGAGTCGAAGTAGTCAAAGATCGCGCGGTATTTCTGGAACACCGAGCGGTGGGCTTCGTCGATGATCACCAAGTCAAAGTGGCCGACGCTAAAGCGTCGCTGGCCATCGCGGGTATCGTCGATGAGCCCCATCACCGTCGGGTAAGTCGACACAAAGACACGGCCCTCGGCGTCCTTTTCGGTCACCAGATTCACAGGCGAGGCGTCGGGCAGGTGACGTTTGAAAGCGTTGACGGCCTGGTTGACTAGGGCAACGCGGTCAGCGAGGAACAGCACGCGCTTCGCCCAGTTGCAGCGCGTCAGCAGGTCGCAGAGAGCGATCACGGTGCGCGTCTTGCCTGCGCCAGTGGCCATGACGAGCAGCGCCTTGCGGTCGTGGTCACGCTCGAAGCTCTCGGCGATGCGACGGATGGCGCGGGTTTGATAATGGCGCTCTACGATGGCCGAGTTGATTGGCGTCTCGGCCAGTGAGCGGCGCGTCACGCGGCGCTGGATCAGGAGTTCTAGCTCGGCTTTCTTGTAGAAACCCTCCACGCGTCGCGGCGGATAGCGGCTGTCATCCCACATCCAATGCTCGTAACCGTTGGAATAGAAGATGAGCGGGCGCTGCCCGAACTGACGTTCCAAGCAGTCCGCGTAGAGCTTCGCCTGCTGCTGTCCCACGCGCGGATCACGCCGTGTACGCTTTGCTTCAACGAGCCCGAGGGGCTTGCCATCGTCACCCCATAGGACGTAGTCCACGTAGCCATTGCCCTCCGCGTTGGGCATGCCGCGGACCTCGAACTCGCGGTCACGGGCCTGGTCGAGCGGCCAGCCGGCCTCCTTGAGCAAGAGGTCGATGAAGTAGTCGCGGGTCTCGGCCTCGGAGTAGTCGTGAGTATCAGGCTGTCGCTCGGCGGCCTGCTTGGCCGCAGCCACTGCGGCGCGTAAGCGCTTCAACTCCTCGTCAAGCGCGCTCTTGTCCGACAGTAGCGCCGCGAGCTTCTCATCACGCTCTCTCAGGCTTGCTTCGAGCTTCTGCAATTGTTCGGCGGTTTGCTGTTGGGACGGTGGCGCCTTCGGGAGTGCCCCTGGATCGAAGGCCAGCCCCGGTGCCGGACGGCCCGCCCGCCCGTAGGTGCGGGCGAACCAGTAGGCGATGTGGAACAACTCGCGCACCGCTGCAACCGCGTCCTCAGTCGGGACCGCGCGGTGACTATGCACAGCGCGGTTGCCAAGCGTGTTGACAACCCGTGCCTTGCTGAACACCGCATCGCCCGCGGTCTGCTTGAAGCTCGGCTCGTGGATCAGCGCGGAGAGGTTGTCCTGATATGGCAACCGGAGCGCCACATCGTGCTTGTAGGCCCAGCTCACGGCCAACTCCAGCGCGCGCCGGGCGTAAAAGCACGCGGTGCGCGGGTCGGTATTGACGGCTGTCTCGGCTCTCACCGAGGCGTCGAACACCGCCGACCATTCGAGCTGGAGGAAGGCGAACTGGCTCATCTGTAGCCCCCCGACAGATGCATGAGCAACCCGTTCAGCAAGTCCTTGACGGTCCTCCGCGTTTTGATCTGTTCGGGGTATGAGCCGACAGCAGCGTTGGGCGACGGTCTGATGCGTGCACCAGACTGAGCGTTTGCCTCACCTCCCCCGAACACCTGCTCCGCATTCAAGCGGAGTTCCAAGTAGGGCGTAAACCCTGTGAGAAGGATCGACATCGCCACCATGTCCCGCATCTCGATCGCACGGAGAGCGCCCTTGGCGTTCTTCCCGTGTCTGATGCCCGGATAGTCGGATGCAAATCCATAGAGCTTCTTCAGCGCCTCCTTGATGGCGGCGTGCGGCCACGTGCCTATCTGATTACACATGCCACCCAACTCGGTCTCGGTGACGCCTGGGTATGCAGCACCCAGCGCCTCCAAGAAATTTACCTGCTTCTGGATGCAGGTCTTGATGCGACCGTCTGTGGTGCCGTATCGGAGGTCCCGCATAGCATCTTCGAATTCCTTCGTCAGCGCGTCGAGGTGCGGGTCCTGGGTGGTGAGCTCGCGTAGATCACGCACAAGGCTCGCGAACACGCCGGGAAGCGTGGGGCACAGCGCGCATGGTCTTCGCAGGTCATAACGCAGGCTGAACTTGTCGATGAACCGTTCCAGGAGGTTGAAGTATAGGTTCGACAGCTCGTCACCCCCGAGATCGTCGAGGGCCGGATGTGCCGCCTCGAAAAAAACCACGAGCGCACGTTCGCCGCTGAGGTCGTCGCTGGTGGTCTTCTCAAACGCTTCCCGACTTTGCGTAGGATTGTCGATAGTGTCGGCGAGGTCCTCGACGGATGGCTTTGCCTTCAGGGTGGAGGCAAGTTCGCGGTACAGCTCGCAGAAGACATCTTCCGGTACATCTTCGCGGTCGACCAGCGGAAACCAGATCTCGCGCCACGTCTCGGACCAGACGCCAATGAACTCCCCGGGCATGGCTACAACTCTCCCCAGAAGGCCTGGTGCTGGAGTGAGGCGAATAGTGCGTCAAGTTCGCCGAGGTGAGCGCGATACGTGCCCTTCAGGTTTTCCACTGCGGCAACGCGACTAGTGAAGTGGCGCTGAAGCTCAATTGGAGGAATGAAGACTCGCGTCTCCGCGAGTTGTTTGATGTTGAGCGTTGGCTGACTCACGGTACGCAACTCGTTCACAAAATAGCGCTGAACCCAATCGGTCTTTAGGTACGCAATAACAAAGGAACGCTCAATTGATTCTGCGAGGGGAACGCGCGCGACGGCACGCGCGATGTTGAAACCTTTCAGCGATTCGTCGGCTGCCGCGACGACGCCAACCGAGCCGACGCAACTTACGAGGATCTCGTCACCTCGAAGTCGTGACCGTTTGTAGGTTACTTCGATGGAAGGTGCAATGCGCTTCAAGGATGTATGACTGACTCGACCTTCGAGTAGGTCGCCGACGCGAACAAGGGGAATCCCGACGTCGAGATCTTCACCAGGCTGGACAACGCCGTAGTTGATCGTGTCGTCACCCCGCACCAGTGAGGCCAGTGGCTTAGTCGGGAAGCCGCTCGGATTCGCGGCCGGGTCACCGAACATGTCAAGGAAGATGGATGGGGTGAGGGTCTCAAGTTGGGCAATGGCGGCGTGGCGCTTAGCCAGCAGCGCATCCGCTTTGTCCAGAATGTCCGCAATCCGCCGCTGCTCTGGGAGAGGTGGGAGTGCAATCTCTATCCGAGAAACAACAGCTTTCGAAACTTCCTTGAACGTGGCCCCGTTCCCGAGACTCTCCAAGTACGCTCGATTCCTGCGAAGCCAATGGTACAAAAACTTTGCTTGAACTCGGTCACGCTTTGGAACGAAGCTCTTGAACCCCTGATTGGTAGCCATGGGAACGGTGTTGATGGCTACGTGGCCAATGGGCGCGCGAGAGCTGAAAAGAACGGATTCGGGTGGCAACACCGTAGCTGCACAACTCTCCAGTCCTCCACGTGTGATCTTGCGCGGGGTGTCCGATATGTACGCCCCCTCAAGGTCGCTCAGATCCTTCGGCGTCGCCCAGCAGATGTCGCCATCCCAGTAAGTTGACTCAGACGTACTGGGGGTGGCACCAGACACGATATCGGCACAGTCTTCGAGTCGTACCTTGGGCCAGCCGCTCATCCCAGCATGGCCTCCAGCTCCTCTATCCCCCGCCGGATCTCTTCTTCCAGCTGGGCCAGTCCGGCGAGGATTTCCATCGGCGGGCGGTGTTCGACCTCTTCGTGCACCGCCTCATTGTAACGGTTGAGTGAGAGGTCGTACCCTTCTGCGGCGATCTCGGCCTTTGGCACGCAGAAGCTCTGCGCGGTGCGCGGGCGTTCGCGCTCTGCTCCGTTGCGCTGCGCCCAGCGCAGGAGTGGAGTTGACCCGGTTTCGTGGAGTGTGTTTGGCAGGAAAGGCAAGGAGGAG
>VFSW01006689.1_pt1 | contig 16898 bp, 14 predicted proteins | sample 5358111 | NCBI WGS metagenome assembly VFSW01 (sample SAMN11554181, study PRJNA540505) | mine drainage metagenome | isolation source: sediment from site ElyBrook_90M | place: USA: Ely Copper Mine, Vershire, VT | collected 2017
GAAATCCTCCGAAGCCCCGGCTCATCGCCCCGCGATGGGCGAAGTCGTGCTCAAATCCGCGATCATGGCCGCCATAAACGCCATAGCCGCCAAAGGCGTAACCGCCCGGCCAATAATCGTCATCAAAGCCCGGCCCATAGTAATCGTCGCCGTAATCATCCGCGCCAAAATAGCCGCCGGCGCATCCAGTCAGGAGCGTCACCGCAAGCAACCCTGTCCCTAACATCTTAATTATTCTCATATTAACTCGTCTCCGCATTATGGGTCCCGAACCCAAACCAAATTACGCCTTGACGGCACACCTCGCTATGGGGCATTTGCTGAAAGCATTATCGTCTGCCATCGCAATTAAATCAAGGGCGCCCGGAAAAAGCATGAAAAAAGAGGGCTTTACAATAATTGGGGCCGCGGCTAGGCTCGTCAACTCTTTTCCGGGACGCCGCAGTGCGGCGGGCGGTTGAAACCGTGGCTCGCCGCCGCCACGCAATAAAATTATGGCAGTAAGAATTCGCATGAAACGTGTGGGAGCCAAAAACGCCCCATACTACCGCATTGTGGTGGCCGACTCGCGCAGTCCGCGCGATGGGAAATTCATTGAGGAAATCGGCGCCTACCAACCGTTGAAAAAGGGGGACAATGTGAAATTGGACCTTGAGCGCGCCAAATACTGGATGGGCAAAGGCGCCCAGCCGAGTGAAACCGTCGCCAGTTTCATCAAAAAGCTGGCCAAAGCCGCCCTACCGGCATAACGCTTTGTTCGTATGCAAGCGTTTCTGGATTATGTGGTCAAGGGTCTGGTCAGCCACCCTGAAGCGGTGACGGTAACTCCAGTGGCGCGCGAAGCGTTGACCGTCTATGAATTGCGGTTGCACCCCGACGACGTCGGCAAAGTCATCGGCCGTCAAGGCATAACGATAAACGCACTGCGGTCATTGCTTTTGGCGGGCAGCGCCAAACAGGGCTTGCGATGCGCGCTTGAGATTGTCGAGGAAAGGCCGCCCGCCGCTCCGCCGTCGGAATAGGCGCGCCTCAAACCTGCCGGGCAAGGGGCCTGATGCTGGATCGAGCATGAAGATCGATGTGCTCACATTGTTCCCGGAAATGTTGGCCGGGCCGCTGGATGCGAGCATCATTCAACGGGCGCGCAAGTCGGGCATTCTGGAATTTCGGGTCCATAATCTGCGCGATTATACTCACGACAATTACAGGACGGTGGATGACCGTCCGTTTGGCGGGGGACCGGGCATGGTGCTCAAGTGCGAGCCAATTTTTGAGGCGTTGGAATCGCTTTCAACCCCGGAAACCTGGACGGTCTTGATGACACCCGCCGGCGCGCCATTCAATCAGCGATGCGCCGCCGCGCTGGCAAAACGACCGCATCTGCTTTTAATTTGCGGCGCTTATGAGGGGATCGATGAGCGTGTGCGCGAGCAGTGGGTGGACGAGGAACTGTCCATCGGCGACTATGTGCTGACAAACGGCTCGCTGCCGGCGATGGTGGTAATTGACGCGGTGACGCGCTTATTGCCGGGCGCGCTGGGCGATGACCAGAGCACGGTGGACGAATCGTTCAGCCAGGGCTTGCTGGAATATCCGCACTATACGCGTCCGGCGGAGTTCCGCGGAATGAAGGTCCCGGCGGTGCTGCTTTCGGGCAATCATGGCGCGATAGAAAAATGGCGCCGGGAGCAGGCTTTGCTTCGCACGACTCGGCGGCGGCCGGACCTGCTGGAGAAAAAAACAGAGTGACACCGCCATACGAAGCCCGGTAGGCGAGCAATGGAATGTTGGAGGGTTGGATTGCCGGAGTTATGTGAAAAGGATTCCATTGCTCCGCAATTCCGATAAATGAAAGATGTTATGAACCAGGCATTGTTAGACAAAATTGAATCAGAACAGTATCGCAAAAACGCGGTGAATTTCGCGGTGGGCGATACCGTTCGCGTGCATACCAAAGTGGTGGAAGGCGACAAGGAACGCATCCAGATTTTCGCCGGCGTTGTGATCGGCAGGCGCGGCCATGGACTCAATTCCACGTTCACCGTGCGGCGCATCAGCTACGGCGAAGGAGTGGAGCGCATCTTTCCGGTGCATTCTCCGCGGGTCGAGATGGTCGAAGTCGAGCGCAAGGGAGCGGTGCGCCGGGCCAAGTTAACCTATCTGCGCCAGCGGATCGGCAAAGGCGCCACGCTCGTGAAGGAAAAGGAAGGCCGCGTTGCGCCCAAGAACTGATTGGCGGAGCATTGGCACAATTGGCCGGCGCACAATTGGCCGGCGGCGGGGCGATGAGCGAACGCCGGCGCCGCGCCGATTGGCGCCTATGGTTTCAATCTGCGTTCCAGCGTTTCCCCCGCCAGCGCCGGATTGGCTTTTCCCTTGCTCAATTTCATCACCTGTCCCTTGAGGAAGTTGAGAGCGGCGGCCTTCCCGGATTTGTAATCGGCAGCCGGCCCAGGATGGGCGGCAATTACCTGGTCGCAAAGCGCCTCGATTTCCGCGGCGCCGCTCACCTGCGCCCATCCATTTTTGCGGACGATGGCATCCGGCGATTCGCCGGTGTCAAACATTTCGATGAAAACCTGCTGGGCGATGGAACTGCTGATGAGGCGGCTTTCCACCATTGAGACCAATTGCAGAATGAACTGAGGCTTCAACTTCAAGCCGTCCAGCGTCGTTTGCGTCTGCGAAAGCCTGGCGCGCAGATTGTTGATCACCCAATTGGCAATCGCCTTTGGATTTTTCGATTGTTTGGCCAGCGCCTCAAAATAAGCGGCTAAAGGGGCGTCCCACACAAATGTTTGGGCGTCGGTCGCCGGCAATTGATAGTCGCGCATCAATCGTTGCTTCTTGGCCAGCGGCAATTCCACCACGCGGCCACGCACTTTTTTAAGCCAGTCCGCCGCGGGTTCAAAGGGCATCAGGTCCGGCTCCGGGAAGTATCGATAATCATGGGCCATTTCTTTGCCGCGCATCGTCTCGGTGATCCCCGCCGCGTCATCCCAGCGGCGTGTTTCCTGCGCGAGGCGTCCGCCCCGCTCAATCACCTGGATTTGGCGCGGGATTTCGTGCTCAAGCGCCTTGCGGACGCCGCTGAAGCTGTTCATGTTTTTGATTTCAATCTTTTTGCCCAGCTCGGCGGCCCCTCGCGGACGCACACTGACGTTCACATCGCAACGCACCATGCCTTTTTCCATGTCCGCGTCGCTCACTTCTCCATGTATGAGGATGTCCTTGAGAGCGTTGAGATATTCATAAGCCATCTCAGGCCCGGTGATGTCCGGTTCGGACACAATCTCCAAAAGCGGCACGCCGGCGCGGTTGAAATCCACGCCGCTGCAGCGATCGAAATGAAAATTCTTGCCGACATCCTCCTCGATATGCGCGCGCGTGATTCGGACTCTGGTAATGCCGCCTTGGAACTCAAAATCGACGAAGCCATTGAGGGTGGAGGGCTTGTCATATTGAGTGATCTGGTAATTCTTTGGCATGTCGGGATAGAAATAATTTTTCCGATCAAACTTGGCGTAGGAAGGGATGGAGCAATTGAGCAGCAAACCGGCCAGAACGGTCAACTCCATCGCCTCTTCGTTGGCCGCCGGCAGCACACCGGGCAAGCCCAGGCAGACAGGGCAGACCTGGGTGTTGGGCGGCGCGCCAAACTCATTGGCGCATCCACACCACATCTTCGATTTTGTTTTGAGCTGGACGTGCGTTTCCAGCCCGATGACCGCTTCGTAATCCATTGTAAGGTCCTGGACATGAAAGTCCGCCACCGCGCTTTTGTCAAGATAGCCGCGCGCGCGCAAATCCTTCGGAAAACACCAACAGAGGCACAGGCAGCTATGGTACCCATTCCAGTTGGCACAGTGTCCGGTACCCAAGGCCGACGCATAACTGAGAATGTGAATCCAAAGCCCGATCCAAATCACTTGCTTTGGATCCGGGTTCGCCGATCATCGCGGGAAAGGATTGTTGCGCTTTCGAGTCGTCTGAGGAAAGGTTCCTACGATGAAAAGTCCAATTCTATGCCCATCTTCAAAATCGTTTTTCCGTTCGTTGCCACGTCTTGTCCGCGCGTTGCCGATGGCGCTGGCCGCCCTTTTCTTGCCCAGTGCCAGCCAGGCCCAGTTCACGCTGGACAAGTCCATCAACACGCTTTGGGAACAATTGGATGGCGCCCCGACCAACGGCCCGGTCCCGATCATCGTCACCAATATTGATACCAATGCTCCAGTCCCAAGCGATGGCTCGTCGGTCATGACCGTCCTTACGGGTTTAAAGCGGTATGACGCCACGCGGCTTTTGCTGGGCATCCGTGACAACGGCATCAACGAGACGGTCGCGCACGACACCAACCTTGCCAATCAATTCCCCGACCATTCGTTGCAATGGTTGGACGCGGGCACCGGAAGCCCATTGGGAACGGCGCTGGTGGTGAATTATGCCGCCTTGGGCTACAACATCGCCGGCTCGGACAAGGGCGTCAGCGAGTTCAATTTGCAGAACATGGCTTTTGGCGTGGATGCCGCGGGGGTTGTTTATGTGGGCGTGGCCAACAAAATCATTCGCTACGCCCCGGCGGCAAATGGCACGAATTTCTTGACGCCGACGGTCGCCTTTGACGCATACGCATCCGGCGCAAGCCAGGACCCGAACCTGCTCTTCGCCAATTTTCGCATCTCAGGTTCGGGGGCAAATTGCGTCATCCTGGCGGCAAACAAGGATTGGTTTGGGGACGACGGCGAATGGTTCTTGACGACCGTCAACGGCACAGATTTTCAACTGACCGGCCCCGGCTTCATGAAATATCCGGCCAATGGTGCCGGCGGAGGAAACAGTTCCATTATCGCGGACCCCAACAGCCCTTCGGATAACTTGATCTATGACACCGGCTATCCCTCGACCAGCGACGGAGTGGACTCGACGATCAGCCGCCGACGGCAAACCGGCGCCGCGGGAGCTTTTGCGGCCGACGCCTGGGCGCCGCAACAAATCAACCCGGTCGACATCACCAACAGCCCCGATATTGTTTATCGAACTTATTTTCTTACGGACGTGCAAACTTTGCCCGGCCTGAATTACGTGGTGGCCTGCAGCACTCCCAGCTACAACACCTTCACCACCACTTATCCGCCGGACGCCAACTATTACAACGGCGGAACCGGCGCGGTCCCCGCGGCATTGCAAGGCAATTCGCCCGCGCCCCAATCTTACCAGCCCGGCTGGCTGGCCATTCACGATCAGGCGACCGGCAACGTCCGCGGTTTGCACATGCTCAACGTCACGGAAGCATTGACCTTCATTCCCGGCTCTTCCGCGCCCGCCCCGCACGCCGACATTCTCATGGGTTACTATCAAGACGAAATTCCGCAGGGCGGAATCGAGATGTATCCCTCCACAAATGGCGCCGCGGAAGTGCTTTGGTGGTCCACCACTTACGGCATCGGCCGCTACATCATACCCGCCGGCGCCACGAGCACCAACGGCGCCTACGAAGTGGTTGCGAGCATTGCGGCCAGCGGGGCCGGCCGAATGATCACTTTTGCCGCTCCTTCCGGCCTGGCCATTCGAATTCTATTCAGCACAAACTTGCTTTCCACCAACTGGGTTTCCCTTGGCGTTGCCACTGAAACTCCGCCCGGTTCGGGGAGCTATCAATTCCTCGACGCCGCTCCTGCGGATCGTGAGCGATTTTACAAGGTGATCAGCCCATGATCAGCCTCGCTCCGCGGCCGGCGATCGGCTAATTGCGCGGTTCCGCGAGACCCGGCCTATTCTTCGTAACTATCTGGAACCTTTGCGCTGCAAGGCCACGATCCCAAGAGCGTTGCCGCTTTTAGAAACATCGAGGTAAAAGTGCTCCCGGACGACTTGCCCACGCCGGGCCGGCCCATGGATGATCCCGCGTTTGAAGCCCGGATCATTCAATTCTCCAACGGTAATTTCCCGCTGCTCGATTTGGATGTCCAATTGAACCACGGCCTTACCCGCGACCAGGCTTTCGCCAACGCCCGCAAATACGGTTACACCTACGGCATCGTCTTCGACTATCCGATTCCCTCAAAGCCAATTACGGTAATCTTTGGACCGAAAACCGCATGGACCGCGTCATCAAAGCATTGCACGAGGGCACCGTGGCGATGGAAATCAACGACCGGCTCCGTGTCCCGAGCCCGGCCTTCATCAAGCGCGCCAAAGCCGCGGGCGTGAAGTTTACCTTCGGCGGCGGCAACACCGCCCCCGCCGACCTGGGCCGGCTTTCCTATTGCATCGACATGGCATCCGAGTGCCATCTGCGCCCGGCCAACATCTGGTTCCCGTTTTAAACTGAGATCGCGCCCCCCCATTCCATGTGTACTGCCAAGATGGCAGCATGCCCCGGCGGATCGTCAAGGTTGCTGAATAACGCGATAGAACCGGTCGCCGGAATTGGCCGCCGACGGATCGGAAAGAATGAAGGGCGAGGCCGCCGGTGTGTTTGTGCTGATGGACGTCCATTGCGTCAGGTTGGTGCTGGTCTGAAGGACGTAGCTTGAGCCGACGGGGCCGGCGAGGGTCATTTGAAAGGCGCCATTGACGAATGCGCCCGGCGCGGTGAAAAGCACACCCGGCAGAATCGTGAATTGCGCCGCGCCCACGACGCTGTTGGCATAGCCCGGTTCCCACGCGTTGGCGTTGACGACGGCGCTATTGGTCAGCTTGAAGGGGCCGGAGTAGAGCGGCGAATTCGTCGTCGGCAGGGAACCGTCTAGCGTGTAGTGGATCGTCACATTGTTGGCGGGCGGCGTCACAGTGAGGTTGACAAAGCCCTGATATGTTCCGCCCGGGGGTGCGATGGCGGGCGGCGGCAACGCCGGGGCGCCGCCCAGGCTGTTGATCCATTGCGCCATCACCTGGACGGCATTGGTGTCAATTAGATTTCTCGCGAGCGGCGGCATCTCTATGGACGCATCAAGCGCGTTCATGCGGTCATAGAGACTGGAGCGCCAGACGTCACTTGGGGTGACGATGTTAACATTGTCGTAACCGAAATTCCCCTTGGCCGCCGGGGTGTTGATGATGTTCTGGCCGGCCAGGGGCGTATCGTAACGGGCGTCGAAAGTCGGTCCGCTGCCGCCGGGTTGGTGGCACTGGGCGCAATTGGCATCCAGGTAGGAGCGCGCGCGCTGGGCCAAAGAGGCCGTGGCGTTGGTCAACGCGGAGAGTTGTTCGATGTTGGGGATTTGCGATTCGCTGATGGCGGGATAAAACAGTCCGGCGCGGTTGAGCGCGCGCAGTTCGTTGTCCGTGACGCCGTTTGGATAGGCAAAGTTGGCGTTCAACTGGCGGGCGTTGACGCCCAGGACGTAGTTGGCCGGGGCCGTGTGGCACTGCAGGCAATCGCTGGGGCTTGGATAATACCACATCTGCGTGATGACGCCGCTGGGCGTTGCAATGGGAATGGCCTGGATCACATTGGTCGTCAGCAAATCGGCGTCGCTGTAATCGGGCCGCCATTTGTAGGTGACCCCATAGACTGCGCCGTTGGCGTCCCGCACCAGCAGCCGCGTTTCCAGCCGCATCAAAGAAGTCGGATCGCTCTGATTGGTTTGCAATTCAAACGTCTGCGCGAAAACCGTGCCGGCCGGGAAAGACCATGCGCCCGCCGGCGCAAAGCCAATTTGTTCGGAGGATGTCAAAGCGCCGCCGGCGTGTGGGACGGAAAAGTACCGCAGCTTTTGCGCGCCATCGGACCAAAACGGGACGTTCGGCGCGTAGGGAATCAAACTCGCGGCGGGCGCCATCGCGGGAGTGTTGGTGAAGACACCTGTCAACGATAATTGCTGCGGCAGAAGCCCGGTGAAAACCGCTGGCATGTTGTAAAAGGCCGGCGCGGGCGCGACGTTGGTCAGCCCGTAAGGCTTGCCGCTGGAGGCGGTGACGGTGATATTGACCGGCGCGGAGGTGCCGCCCAGCCCGCTGCCGTCCACGGCGATGGCCGTCAGCGTGTAACTGCCCGCCGCCAAGCCGGTGGCGGTGAGTGTGTAAGGCGGATTGGTGACGCTGCCAAGCAGGGTTGTTCCGGCGAAGAACGCCACGCCAGTCAGGCTGTTGAATTGGGTGGCGGCATCGGCGGTCAGGCTTACGCTGGCGCTGGCGGTGTAGCTTGCGCCGTTGGTGGGCGTCGTCAAGGCGACCGCCGGCGGCGGATTGGTGAGGGGATAAAGCTGCGTCTGGGGAATGATTTCCATCGCGGTGGAAGGGCTGCTCCAGGCCAGTTGCGCGACGGCGCCGCCGCCGTTTTGATAATACTCCATTTCGATATTGTATCGCTCCTGGGCGCCGAGCGCGATTTGGCCGCTGAAAGTTGTCGGGCTTTGATCCACCCAATCGTTGACAAGCAATTGCCCGTTGACCCACAGGAGCGCGCCGTCATCGGTTGTCGTCGAGAATGTATAGGTCTCGTTGAATTGCGGCTCGATGGAACCGGTCCAGCGGACGACGTAAACGGTCGGGCCGACATTTGTGGCAGGCGGCGTGAAGCTCCAATTGAAGTTGATGTCCGGATCCACGCGGGTCAGTGTGGGAGGCGTGTTGAAGCCCGGCGCGATGAAAGCCGCGCTTGTGGTGTTGGCCCAGTACTCTCCCAACAAACCGCTCCCGCTTCCGACGGCGGAACTGTTGATAAAGCTGGCGGTGGCAATCCCGCTGGCCACGGCCCCGGGCTTGAACGCGCCGGCGGTGACTGCCACGGAATTGGTGATTACGAAAGGCGCGCTGTAGAGCGTGGAGTTTGTCGTCGGCGCGGTGCCGTCGAGGGTGTAGTAAATCGCCGCGCCAGCCGTCGCGTCCGAAAGGCTCACCGTCACCGAGTTGGTGTAAATCCCGCCGCCGGGACTGATGACGGGCGTGCTCACAAAAGCCGTCGCCAAGCCGTAAACGGTCAGATTGTATTGCCCGCCGACATAAACCTTTCCGTTGGCGATAGTCGGCGCGATAAATTTGACGGCGTCGCCCGCGGAATCTCGCGAAGCCACTTGGTCGCTGGAATAAAGTTCCTTGGTGATATTGGTGGCGTCGTATGCCCGCAAAATGCCGGGACCCGTCGGGGTTTCGCCTCCTGAATTGTAAATGGCCCACACAATGGCGTTGCCGGCGCCGTTGGCGGAGATGCAAGCGGTGGCGCCGCCTTTGTTATAATATGTGTCGGGAGTTTCGACGGGCGTCGTGTTGAAGACGGCGTTGCTAATCGAGTAAGCGCCGATTTTGGAGTTCCCGTCGATGACGTAGAGCGTGTTATTGAAAAAGGCCGGCGTCACGTCGCGATCTCCACCCGGTCCGCCATTAAATTGCTGCACGATTTGATTGTCGTTGGCGGAGTTGAAGCGTCCCATGTTGTCGCGGTCCACGAGGTAGATCGGCGCCGTCTTGCCCCCGCCCACCACCAAATGCGGATGCGCCGCGCTGCCTGCCGAATCAGGCAAAATAATCGGCGCGCTGGAACCGAGGTCCTGGTCCCCGCCGCTCAAGGAAACGGCGTTGTATGGCGCGAAGAAATCCGCCATTTTAAGTCCGTTAGTCGTGGAGAACTTGATCAAACTCATGGCGTAATTATTCGAGGCGGTGACGGCGCTGACTTCATCGAAGCTGCCGTTGCCGGTTTGCAGATACATGTTGCCTTGGGGATCCACCGACGGGCCGCCGCCGCCATCCCAGAAACCACCCTCGACGCCATTGGGAGTTGAATTGTACGCGCCGGGCGCCAGGGCAAGGTTGGTGGCGTTGTAGCCAAAGAACCATCCATGATACGGCTGGTTATCGCCGTGCGATGCGAACGACATATACACGACGCCATTGAGAAGCGTCAATGCCGGCCGGCTGTGTGAGCGGAGGGGATTCCAAAGCACATGCGGCGGGGTCTGGCCATCGTTGTCGCCGTTCCCGAACCCGGGATAATTGGTGCATTGAATGAGGACCGGGCTGTTGAAATTGGAGCGTTCCAGGCCGGTCGTAATGTCCAGCGCGTGGAGGCGGTGGACATAGGTGGTTCCCTGCTCCAAAGTCTTCACCTCGCAGTAAATGGTCCCGCTGACCGGATCAATGACCGGCGTGCTTGTGATGCCGACCTCCGGCGTAATATCGCTCGTGCCGACATCGCCGTAGGGAACGGTCGTCACGCCGGTCCCAAGGAAAGTGGTGTGCCAAAGCGGCGCGGCGTTTGGCCCCACGTTGCTGTCGGCATCGAAGGCATACACGCTGTCGTGCTCAGTGGCCACAAACACGACGTTGTGCGTTCCTTTGCCAGGGATGTTGACTCCGGGCATCACCAACGGCTGCGCATACACGAAACCGTCCAGGACGCTCGCGCCGTCATAAGCGAACAATCTTCCGAAATTGTTTGTATTGACATTGGCGAGGGTCAAAATTGTTTCGTTTGTGTTCACTCCCATGCGGGTGTTGTCGTTGTGATACGTCAGGACCGACACCGCCGTGGAAAGCGGATTGGTTGCCACCGTCGTGAATTTCGCCGGGGGCGCCGCCCAAACGGCGCCGGCGCTGTTCGAGGCCTCGGCGGTGAAATAATAGGTCGTGTTGGAGGCGAGCGAGCTTACCGTCTGGGCAAAGGCGCCGCTCTGCAAACCCAGCGAGATACTGTTCGACCACGCGGCGGCATTGGCGCCTCCGTTGGCCGGCCCGTAATAAAGCGTGACGGCCGGCAGCGCGCCGCCCGTCGAGACGACCTGGCCGTTGAGCGTGGCAACATTTGCTCCGATGACCGTGGCGGCGAGGTTGGTTATCTGCGGCAGGGCGACGCTGGTGGTTGTAAAACTTTGAGAAGGGGAGGCCCAGGAAATGCCGGCGACATTGGCCGCGCTGGCGGCATAATAGTAGGTGGTGTTCGGCGACAGCCCTGTGATCGCCTGGCTGAATGCGCCGGTCTGCGCGCCCAGGTTGACGCGGTTCGCCCAGTTCGCGGCGTTTGTGCCGCCGTCGGATGTGCCATAGTAAAGAGTGATCGTCGGGGGCGAGGTGCCATTGGAAACCACCTGCCCGACAAGCGTTGCCGCCTCCGGAGCGATTGCAGTGGCGGGCAGATTCGTCACCACGGCCAGCGTAAAGCCGTTGGAGCCGGTCTGGAATGTAAAGTCGCTGATGGTTTGAACCCCGCCGGTGCCGCCAGAACTGGCGCTCAAGCCGATGTAGGCAAAGCTGCTTCCAAGCAATGCGGTAATATCACCAATGTTGTAATTGGTCACGAAAGTCGCGCCCGTGGTTGCATCGGAAACGCTTTCCTGCACCGCCCCTCCCGGCGCATAAATAATTGTGAAGTTGATGGGATCGCCGCTGGCGACATCGATATTGCTCGTGCCCTGGTACCCTCCGGGAACGCCATCCGAATTGTAAGCGATCCCGATTCCGTTGCCACTGTAGATATTAATTTCCCAATCGGCGCTGGGAGTCAGGCCTTGGATGCCAAGGCCGCTGCCGCCGTTGGCGGTGGATAGAAAAGAAGGCCCGCTTTCCTGCACTGTGAAAGAAGCGCCATCCGCGTTGCCGTCCCCAATGTCGCCCGGGTTCTGGTAGGTGAACGTGGCCGTAAAGCCGTTGATGGAAACTTGATTGTTGTACCAGGCGGTGACCCATTCGTTGGGGGCGCCGTCGGTCCCGCTCAGGACATTACTGGTGATGTTGGCGGAGGCAACACCCGATTGATTGACAGTCCAATTGGCGCCATTGTTGAAGAAACTGATCTGTGCTGGCTGGGCGCTGACCGTAAGCACCAAAGACGGGCTGGTGGTTGAGCCGTAAGCGTTGGTCACCACAACGTCATAAGTCCCCGACATTGACACGGTCGTATTTGTAAATACGAGGCTGCTGTTGGTGGCGTTTGAAATGTTGGCCCCGTTGCTCTGCCACTGGTAATGAAACGGCGGCGCGCCGGAAACGGCCGCGGTCAGCGTCACCGGCGTCCCCGCAGAGACCGAATTGGCCGGCGTGGCGACGGGCGCGCCAGCGGTGGGCGTTACGGGAGTGGAAAACTTCTTGGACGGGCTGGCCCACGCGGCGCCGGCGAAGTTGCGCGCCTGGGCGGTGGCGTAGTACGTCACGCCCGGCACGAGATTAGTCAGCGTTTGGCTGAATGCGCCGGTCTGGAATCCCACAGGAACGCTGTTCGACCACGCGCTGGCAACCGTCCCGCCGTCATTCGGACCATAGTAAACAGTGACACTCGGGATGTTACCGCCCGTCGAAGCCACGCCGCCCGTGAAAATTGCCGAGCCTGCCTGCACGATGGGCGTTCCGTTGGTGATGACGGGCAGCGTGAATGAATTTGAGGCGCTTAGCGCGCCGCTCACCGCGTAAACCGCCGTGGATCTGGCATCGGGGGCCTGGGTGAATGTCAAGGCCATCAGCACCTGGTTTGTGGCGCCAAAAAGAGCGGCCAGATCGAGTGTTGTTTGGTAAAAGCGCGGATTGCCCTGCGGGCCTCCGTCTGTGCCTCCGGTGCCGATATTAATGCGATCAACGCCGTCCAAGGCAAATCCAGGATTCCGAAACCAGTCTGCCGCATCGAAGTTAGTCGTGAAAGTGCTGCCATCGGCAAAATCCAACGTCACCGTTCCCGCGCTTGTGGCAGTGGCGCTGGCGGAATTGGCGATAAGGGCGATGCCGCTGTAAATTGCGGGCGCGGTCAGCGTCAGCGTCCCTGCGGTTATTCCCGTTTCGCTGCTCATCACCAGCGCGTTGCTGGCCGTGTAAGGCTGGAACTGGAAGATCGTGCCGTCCACGGCGCTGCTAAATTGGCCCGACGCCGGCAAACCATACGTCGTGCCAGGCAAACCCTGCTGATAAAAACAAGTCCCCTCGCCGGGATTGAATTCAAGGGCGTAACTGCCGTAGGGCGGCTGCACGGCATTGCTCTCGATCACGATATCCCGGTTGAAACCGATCAACGGGATGGGAGTCATCTGGCCTGGCAAGGGCAATGTGCCCAGCCAGAAGACGAGAAGACGGGCGACAATTTGAAATTTCAACATTCGCGGGACGACGCGAATGCAGTTAGGGGAAAGGGACAATCCTTGCATAGTGCTTTCCACCATATCACCCAACTTTCCTCATTACAATCTTCTTGTACGACAATTTTGCATTCTCATTTTTGCGCGGGGCGGCGGGATGGCGCGCTTGTTGCTCCCGGGCCAAACTTATTCAGGCTTTTCAAACACCGGGCGGATTGTTATTGTTCAATTCCCGAAATAACAGAGTTCATGAACGTCCTAAAAGCTGAGCCACGACCTGATTTGCACGATAAACAGAGCGAGCGCGATCATCGCCAGTTGCGCATCGATAAGGTGGGTGTGCGCGGCTTGCGTTTTCCAATTCAAGTCCGCGACAAGGAGCGAACGTTGCAAAACACCATCGCCACCATCGGCATGTATGTGGACCTGCCCCAGGAATTCAAAGGCACGCACATGAGCCGTTTCATCGAAGTCCTCAACTCCCACGGCAGCGTGGTCCATGTGGAGAACATCGTCGAGATACTGCACGCCATGCAGAGCAAGCTCAAGTCGGCGGCGGCCCATTTGGAGATGGAATTTCCCTTCTTTCTCGTAAAAAAAGCGCCGATCAGCGGCATGGAAAGCGTGATGGATTACACGGCGCGGTTCGATGCCACAGCCATCGGCAAGGAAATTGATTTTGTCCTGACGGTGAAAGTGGGAGTGACCACCTTGTGCCCCTGCTCCAAAGCCATCAGCCGCTATGGCGCGCACAATCAGCGCAGCTTGGTGACCCTCCAAGTCCGCTCGCGCAAAGCCATCTGGATAGAAGACTTGATTGCGCTGGTGGAAAGCTCGGCCAGTTCCGAACTGTTTTCCTTGCTCAAGCGCCGCGATGAAAAGGCGGTGACCGAGAGGGCTTACGAAAACCCGGTCTTTGTGGAGGACCTCGTCCGCAATGTGGCCTTGAAGTTAAACGCCCATCCCGACGCGGCATGGTACAAGGTGGAGGCGGAAAATTTTGAAAGCATTCACAGCCACAATGCCTATGCCTCGATAGAAAAAGGGTGAACCATTGACGCCCAACTTTTTTTTAAAAAAGTAGTGGCATATTCCGCGTCCTTTGATACATTCCCCCACTCGCAGTTAATCGGAGGGCAGCCGGTTTGCCCTCTTTTGGAAAGTTCAGAACGTTGACAAGACAAAGTCCTGACCAATAAGACCAGAAAATGAAGAAACCAGCCGCAAAATCGGCCAAGTCGCCCAAGTCCGTCAGTTCGGCCACATCCGCCGCCATTTTGGGCCAAGGCTCCGGCGCCAAAAATCCAAACGGCCAAGCCCGCATCAAGCCCGAGTGGGCCAAATACCACGCCTCTTTGCTGGAATTGCGCGAGCGGTTGCTCAATCAAATGAGCGGCCTGGCCAAAGAATCCGCCGAGGAAATGACCAATTACAGCCTGCACATGGCCGACTCGGGCACGGATAATTTCGATCGCGACTTCGCTTTGAGCCTGTTGTCCTCGGACCAGGATGCCATTTATGAGATCGAAGAAGCCCTCAAGCGCATCGAAAGAAACACCTACGGCATTTGTGAATTGACCGGCAAACCCATTCCCAAAACCCGCCTGGAAGCCATTCCGTGGACTCGTTTTACCGTCGAGGCCCAAAGCCAGCTCGAACGCGAAGGCGCGTTGCGCCAGCGCCGCCTGGGCCAACTGGGCACCGTTGACACCACAGGCGGAGTGGATTTGGACGAAGACGACGAAGTCGAAGAGAAGCCGGCCAAAGAGAAAGAATAACATGCCCCGCGAAATCATCACCATCGAATGCACCGAGGCGCGCAAGGAGGGCAAATCTCCCTCCCGCTACACGACCACTCGCAACAAAAAGCTCAAGACCGAGAAACTCGAAATCAAGAAATACAACCCGTTCCTGCGGCGCCGGACGGTGCATCGGGAAGTTAAATAACCCCCAAACACAAACGCACTCACTCTATGCCTCGTAAAACGCATCCCGAAAAACCAGGGGCCCGCGGCAGCCGCGGCCGCGGCTCGGCGCTGGAAGTCCGCACTCCCCGCCCCAAACCCAAGATTGATTTCACCTTTGACGCCTTGGACTTCAAAAATGTCGCGCTTCTCAGGCAATTCGTGACCGACCAGGGCCGGATTCTGCCCCGCAAATATACCGGCTTGCCGGCCCATTATCAGCGCCGCCTCAATCGTTCCATCAAGCGAGCCAGGCAAATGTTGCTGATGAAGTAAATTTCAAAACCTCGCGGATTCCGGCGCGAGGTTTTCTTTTGGCTTGCAATTGCGAATGATTTGCAATTAGATCGCCGCCTCCCAACGTGAGACCAATGAAACAATTGTTATTCACATGGACTACTTGATCCTGCTTTCCAGCATTGGGCTGGGCGCGTTGAGCGTCTTTCTGTTCCACCTCGATCAACCCCGGCATCTCAAGCCGTTAAACGCCTTCACCGGCGCCTATCTGCTCAGTTTGACATTCCTGCATCTGCTGCCCGAATTATACCAAAACGGACACCATGATTTCTTGTTGATCGGCATCCTGATTTTGGTTGGATTCTATCTCCAGGTGGCCCTGGACGCCATTTCGCAGGGAGTCGAGCACGGCCACACCCATCATGTTCACAGCGGCTTTCCCTTCGGCATTTTGGCCGGCCTTTGTGTGCATGCGTTTGTGGAGGCCATGGCTCTGGGGCGTGCGGACAGTTACCACGATCCCGCCAGCCGCAACCTCCTGCTCTGGAGCATCGTCATGCACAACTACCCGGTGTCCATCGCATTTCTGGCCATCTTGCTTCATTCCGGTTTGGGCCGCGCCAAGGCGCTGGGAGGGCTGGGCCTGTTTGCGGCGATGGCGCCGCTGGGGTTGTTGATCAGCGGGCACACGATATTGGCGCGGCATTCGCGCGAATTGATGGCGATTGTCATTGGCATTTTCATGCACATTGCCACGACGATCCTGTTTGAAGCCGAAGAGGGCCATCGCATTCACCGCCAAAAGCTGGCCGCCATCGTCCTGGGAACCGGCCTGGGTTTTGCCAGTATTTTGCTGGGCTAGGAACATTATTATGAGTGACAGACACCTCCAGTCGGCCAGCCTCCCGGAATTGACCGCGCTTCTGCGCAAGAAATCCCGCAAAATCACCGGGCCGCGCCAGGCCATTCTGGAGGTTTTGCGCCGGCATTCCCATCCGCTGAGCAACAAAGAGATTTTTGCCCGCCTCGCCGGGGCCAATTGCAACCTGGCCACTATTTACCGTTCCCTGCACCTGTTGCAAAACCTTGGGATGGTCAAACGCTTCGATTTCGGCGATGGCGTCGCGCGCTACGAACTTGTCGTGGCCGGCCAGGACGGCCATCACCATCACTTGGTTTGCCGTCGCTGCGCCGAGGTGATTGAGATAGACGAATGCTTTCCACGCCAATGGGAGGAACAAATCGCGCGCCGCAGCGGATTTCGCGCGGTGACGCACACCCTGGAATTTTTCGGAGTCTGCCCCCAATGCGCCCCGCACTTCGATGAAGTTTGAGACTTTCGAGTTTTTCTGAAATTTGGATTTTGAAGCTTGCACTTCTGCGCAGTCAAAGACGCCAACGATCGTTTTTATGCCTCCCCTTTCGGGAAGGCGAGCGCCGCGATCCCCAAATACTCCACCGTTTCGCCCTCCCGGGTTCGCCAATTTTCGGGAGGGCGGAGCTCCGCGACGCCCTGACATTCATTCCCACCCCGCGCTCCCAATCTCAGTTGTCAAAAGTCAGGAATGACACTTGAACATCCTCAGAGGAGCATTCACGCCCCGGTAGAGCTCTGAGACTCTGTCGAACCCTGATTTTGTCCCAGGGAAATCGAGTCACGGCTCGACAGAGACAGAACAAATAAGAGCTGCCCGGCTTC
>VFSW01006690.1_pt1 | contig 16895 bp, 17 predicted proteins | sample 5358111 | NCBI WGS metagenome assembly VFSW01 (sample SAMN11554181, study PRJNA540505) | mine drainage metagenome | isolation source: sediment from site ElyBrook_90M | place: USA: Ely Copper Mine, Vershire, VT | collected 2017
GGGCGGCTCACGGGCCGGCTCTAGCAGGTGTTCCGCCGCGCCGTGGCCTATTCGGACAGGACCGGCCACGGCGCATCGCAGAATCCGCTGAAGGGGAAGTCGGCCCGGATCGTGATCACCATGGCGATGCCGGCGCCGTTCTACCGGCAGCATCTGGGCGCCCACAGCCTGCGCAACATGAGGCGCAACGTCGCCGGCTTCCTCGGGATCGCCCCGATCCGCAGCCAGGTGATCGGCCGGGTGGAGGCGTTGAGCCCGGCGCAGCGCCGCCGGCTGATCGAGACCATGCACGAGTACGGGCGCGCCGCGAAGTAGCGAAGCGCCCGCCGGTCCCCTCGAGTCCCTTACGCCCTACGAGGCATCCCGGATGGGCGGGCGGCGCCGCGCGACGTACACTTCGCGACGCCTGCTGCGGATCGTTGCGGACGGCGAGTCGTTACGGACGGATGGTCACCATGGAATTCGCGGATCGCCGCAGCGCCGGTCGATTGCTCGCCGGCCAGCTCGCCGAGTTCAAGGGCCGGCCGGGCGTGACCGTCGTCGGACTGCCGCGCGGCGGCGTGCCGGTGGCCTACGAGGTGGCGCTCGCGCTCGGGGCGCCGCTCGACGTGCTGATCGTGCGCAAGCTCGGCGTGCCCTGGTCGCCCGAGCTCGCCATGGGGGCGCTCGCCTCCGGCGGCATCGTGGTCGAGAATCCCGACGTGATGAGCGGCATCGACGGCGCGCCCGAGGTGCTGCAATCGGTGCTGTCCAAGGAGCGCGGCGAGCTGCAGCGGCGCGAGCAGCGGTATCGGCGCGGCACGGCCGCGGCCCCGGTCGCCGGGCGCACGGTGGTGCTGGTCGATGACGGCGCGGCAACCGGCGCGACGCTGCTTGCCGGCGTGCGTTCGCTCGCCGCCCGCGGCGCCTCCCGGATCGTGGCCGCCGTGCCGGTCGCCTCGATCGAGGCGGCCGAACGGCTGCGCGCCGAGGCGGACACGTTCGTCGCCCTGTCGACCCCGAGTCGCTTCATGGCGGTCGGCGCCTTCTACGCGAGCTTCCCGCAGGTCGAGGACCAGGAAGTCATCGACCTGCTCGAAGAGTCGAAAGAGTTCACCCCATCCGTCTCCAACCAGTGAGGAACGATCCCATGGCGGGCATTCAATTGCGCAAGATCCTGGTCGCGGTCGCGCAGCCGTCCGCACGCGGCAACAAGGCGGTGAAGCGCGCGGCGCAGCTCGCGCACCAGCACGGCGCCCGCCTGGAGTTGTTCACCTGCGTCGCCTCGGGCGGTGTGCTCACCGGCATCGCGGGCCTGCAGGCCGAGGAGTGGCTGAAGGCGCTTGCGGATCAATACGGGCAGGAATTGGAGCGCATGGCGAACCGGCTGCGCCGCGAGGAGCTCATCGTCGAGACCGTGGTACGCGGCGCGAGCGCCGCCCACGAGGCGATTCTCGCGCAGGCCCGCGCCACCCGCGCGGACCTGATCGTCATCGAGGCGCACGAACACGGCCTGGTCGCGCGCATGCTGCTCAGCCAGACCGACTTCGAGCTCGTGCGGCGCAGCCCCGTGCCCCTGCTCATCGTCAAGTCGGGCGCTGCCTGGCGCACGCCGCGGGTGCTTGCGGCCATCGATCCCTTCCACGGCAACGACAAGCCGCGCGACCTCGACGCCCGGATCCTCTCCATGGCGCGCCTCATGGCCGAACCGATGTCGGGCGCCGTGCATCTCGCGCACGTGTTTCGGCCGCTGGTGGACTTCTTCCCGATCGCAGTGATGGAGCCGGCCGTGGTGGCCGCATCCCCGGCGCAGAACCGGGCGTACGAGCGCGCCATCCGCACCCAGTTCGCGCGGGTGGGCAGCCGATTCGGGGTCGCCGGCCGGTACCGGCACCTGCGCGCCGGCGAGCCGAGCAGCGAGCTGCCGCGTCTTGCCCGCTCGCTGCGGGCGAACCTGGTGGTCATGGGCGCGGTGTCGCGCTCGGCCCTGCGCCGGGTGTTCATCGGCAACACCGCCGAGCGTGTGCTCGATGCATTGACCTGCGACGTCCTGGTCGTGAAGCCGAAGGGCTTCCGCGCGGCCTAGGCGGGCTCGCCGGTGCGTTACGAGCGGCTGCTCTCCCTGGCCCGCGGTCTCGTGCCCGTTCGCACGGCCGTGGTTCACCCCTGCGATGCCGAGTCCCTGAGAGGCGCGGTCGCCGCCGCGGACGCGCGGCTCATCGTGCCGGTGTTGGTGGGCCCGCGGCGCAAGATCCTGCGCGCCGCCGCCGCCGCCCGCATCGATGCGTCGCGCTTCGCGCTGATCGAGGCGCCGCACAGCCATGCGGCCGCTGCCCAGGCGGTCGAGCTCGCGCGGCGCGGCTCGGTCGACGCCCTGATGAAGGGCAGTCTTCAGACCCACGAACTGATGGAGCAGGCGGTCGCGGCGCAGTCCGGATTGCGCACCGAGCGGCGCATGAGCCACCTGTTCGCCATGGGGGTGGCCAAGCTGGACCGCACGCTGTTCATCACCGATGCCGCGATCAACGTCGATCCCGACCTCGGCCAGAAGCGCGACATCCTGCAGAACGCCGTGGACTTCGTGCGAATCCTCGGCGTGCGCATGCCGCGGGTCGCGATCCTCTCGGCGGTCGAGACGGTCACGGAGAAGATGCGCTCGACGCTCGACGCCGCGGCGCTGTGCAAGATGCGCGACCGGGGGCAGATCTCCGGGTGCATCGTCGACGGGCCGCTCGCCTTCGACAACGCCTTGTCGCCGCGCGCGGCGCGCACCAAGCACATCGTCTCGCCGGTCGCCGGCCGCGCCGACATTCTCGTGGTGCCCAATCTCGAGGCGGGCAACATGCTCGCGAAGGAGCTTCAGTATCTCGCCGGCGCGCGCTCCGCGGGTATCGTCCTCGGGGCCCGCGTGCCCATCGTACTGACCAGCCGGGCGGATTCCGCGGACAGCCGGCGCGTGTCCTGCGCGATGGCGCTGCTGCTCGCGCGCGGCGCGACGCGCGCGGTGGGGCGATGATCGCGGTGGGGCCATGAGCGCCGAGTTCATCCGCGAGGCCCGGGTCGCGTATTTCTCCATGGAGATCGCGCTGGACGCGGCGATTCCGACCTATTCGGGCGGCCTAGGCGTGCTCGCCGGCGACACCGTCCGCTCGGCGGCCGACCTGGGCCTGCCGCTGGTGGCGGTCACCCTGGTGAGCCGCAAGGGCTATTTCCGGCAGACGCTCGACGAGCAGGGCCGGCAGGTGGAGAGTTCGGCGACCTGGGAGCCGGAGCGCTGGACCCGGGCCGTGGATGCCAAGGTGGCCATTCCCATGGAGGGCCGCTCGGTCTGGGTGGGCGCCCGCCTGTACGTGCTGCAGAGCCATCTCGGCGGCCGCCAGCCGGTGCTGCTGCTCGACACCGATCTCGCCGAGAACGCGGCGGAGGATCGCGCCATCACCGACGTGCTGTACGGCGGCGACGATCGGTACCGCTTCAAGCAGGAGGTGGTGCTCGGGGTGGGCGGCGTGCGCATCCTGCACGCCCTCGGATTCCGGGTCCGCGAGTACCACATGAACGAGGGGCACTCCGCCATGCTCGGCGTGGAGCTGCTGCGCCTGCACGCCTATCCACCCGAGCACGTCCAGCCCGGCGAACCGCGCTACGACGTTCCGCGGGTGCGCGAACGCTGCGTGTTCACCACGCACACGCCCGTGGAGGCCGGGCACGACCGATTCTCCTACGAACTGGTCGAGCGGGTCCTCGCCGGATCGGACCAGGACGATCCGTTCGTCGATCTCGACGAACTGAAGACGCTCGCCGGCCGCGAGGAGCTCAACATGACGCGCCTCGCGCTCAACCTCAGCGAGTACGTGAACGGCGTGGCGGTGCGCCATGCGGAGATCTCGCGCAGGATGTTCCCCGGCTACCGGGTGCACGCCATCACCAACGGCGTCCATCCGTACAGCTGGACCTGCGAGAGCTTTCGCGCCCTCTACGACCGCTACGTGCCGAGCTGGTGCCACGAGCCGGAATTGCTGGTGCGGGTCGACGGCAGCGTGCCCGACGAGGCGCTGTGGGCGGCGCACCTTCAGGCCAAGCGCGCCCTGACCGACAAGGTGCGCGACGCCGCCGGCGTGACCTTGGATCCCGAGAGCTTCATCGTCGGCTTCGCGCGGCGCATGACCGCGTACAAGCGGGCCGATCTGCTGTTCACCGACGTCGAGCGGCTCGCCGCCATCGCCGCCCAACGCACGCTGCAGATCGTGCTCGCCGGCAAGGCGCATCCGCGCGACGAAGCCGGCAAGCGCCTGATCGAGGGGCTCGCCGCGCACGCGCGTCTGCTCGCCGGCCGGGTCAAGGTCGTCTACCTGGCCGACTACGACATGGCCATGGCACGGCTGCTGACCGCGGGCGTCGATCTCTGGTTGAACACGCCGCTGGCGCCGCTCGAGGCCTCCGGGACCAGCGGCATGAAGGCCGCATTCAACGGCGTGCCGCAGCTGTCGGTGCTCGACGGATGGTGGATCGAGGGCTGCATCGAGGGCGTCACCGGTTGGGCGATCGGTCGGACGGACGGACCGGAGCAGGACGCGCCGACGCTCTACGACAAGCTGGAGCGCATCGTGTTGCCGTTGTATTACACCGACGGCTGCGGCAACGCCGGCTGGCTGCGGGTGATGAAGGGAGCCATCAGCAAGAATGCCTCGTACTTCAACAGCCACCGCATGATGCGCCGCTACGCGACCGAGGCCTACCTGCGCTAGGGCGGGTTCGGGGAAGTACGCATACCGCCGGGGCGCACGGTGCGCGATCATCGGGATCGTCGCCACCGGTTCGACTCCATGCCCGGCATCCTCACCCTGGCCTACAAGCTGCTGATCAACGATCGCGCCAAGTTCGTCGCGCTCCTGATCGGTATCACCTTCGCGGTGTTCCTGATGGTGCAGATGACCTCCATGTTCGCCGGGATACTGAGCCGCGCCTCCGCGACCGTGCTGAACATCGGCGCGCGGGTCTGGGTGATGGACCCGGCGGTGAACAACGTCGTGAGCAGCATCGGCATGCCGGACTACGTCACCGACTTCGCGCGCAGCATCGACGGCGTGGAATACGCCGTGCCGCTGTACTCGGGCTCGGCGCTGGTGCGCCTGCCCGACGGCACCTATCAGCCCGTGTCGGTGGTCGGGCTCGACGATGCGAGCCTGTTCGGGCGGCCGGCGCTCGAGGCGGGCGAGATCGACGACATCTACGCGGACAACGGCTTCTTCGTGGTACACGACTCGGAGTACCGCAAGCTCGGCAGCCCGGCGGTGGGCGCGCAATTCGAATTGAACGACCGCACGGCGCGAATCGTCGGCGTCGCACGGGTGACCTCGAGCGGCCTGTTCGGCGTGCCGACGCTCTACACCACCTATTCGCGCGCGGTGCAGTACATTCCCTCGACCCGGTTCACCACGGCCTACATCCTGATCGAGCCGAAGAGCGAGGCCGATATCGCGCACATCAAGCAGCAGCTCGCCGGGCTCGGCTATCTCGCGCTCACCAGCCGGGAGTTCATCGAGCGGATCGGCGACTACTACAAGTACCAGACCGGACTCGGCACCAACATCCTGCTGATGACCGTGATCAGCTTCATCGTGGGCCTGTCGATCTCCGGGCAGACGTTCTATACGTTCATCATCGAGAACCTGGAGAAATTCGGCGCATTGAAGGCGATCGGCGCGAAGGGCCGGGAGCTCGTCCTCATGATTCTCTTTCAGGCGGCATTCGTGTCGCTGACCGGCCTCGGCCTCGGGATCGGGCTGTCCACCGCCCTGATCATGCTCGCGCGTCTGCGGGTGCCGAGCTATGCCGCCATGATCACCTTCGGGAACCTGTTCATCGCGCTCGGCATGGTGACCGTGATCGGCGGCATTTCCAGCTACATCGGGGTGCGCCGGGTGCTGAAGATCGAGCCGTTCGACATCTTCCGGGGCTGACATGGCCGGCGTGGCGATCGCGGCGAGGGGGCTTTCGAAGTGGTTCGGCGAGGGCGAGGCGCGCACCGTCGCGGTGCGGAACGTCGCGCTCGAGGTGCGGATGGGCGAGATGCTCTACATCGTCGGTCCGTCCGGCAGCGGCAAGACCACGCTCCTCAGCATGATTTCGGGAATCCTGCGGCCCAACGAGGGCAGCGTCCAGATCGAGGGGGTGGACCTGTGGAACCTCGATGACGACGGCATCGCGGATCTGCGCCTGAACAAGATCGGCTTCGTGTTCCAGGACTTTCATCTGTTCCCGAAGCTCACCACCGCGGAGAACGTCGCCATCCCCTTGATTCTGCGAAAGCGCGACTGGGGCGGGGCCGTGCGGGAAGCCCTGCACTATCTGGAAATCGTGGGCCTCCAGAGCAGGGCGCAGCTGACGCCGTCGAAGCTCTCCGGGGGCGAGCAGCAGCGGGTGGCGATCGCGCGCGCCATGATCAGCCAGCCGGACGTTCTGATCCTCGACGAGCCCACGGCCGCGCTCGACGGCGACACCGGACGAACCATCATCACCTTCATCCGCGACCAGGTGTTGAACGCGCACCGCGCCATCGTCGTGGTGACCCACGATGCGCGCATCAGCGAGTTTGCGCACCGCATCCTCAGCATGCAGGACGGCCGGATCGACGGCATCACGGAGGCGCGTGCCCGTGCGCAATAAATGGATCTTCGCGCTGGCGGCCGTGGGCCTGGCGCTCGGACTCATGGGCGCGTGGTATTTCGCCGTGCGCCAGCCCGCGCAGCCGCCGGCCTTCAACCCGGCGCGCAACCCCTTCGCCCACGGCATCTACGCGAACGGGATCGTCGAGAGCGCCCAGGGCAGCGCGGAGAACGTCAACCTCCTTCCGGAGGTCGCCGGTACGGTCACCAAGGTGCGGGTCGCCGAGGGCGATCGGGTGAAGGCGGGGGCGGAGCTCGTGACCCTCGACGTCTCGGTGCAGCAGGCGAGCACCGCCTCGCTGAAGGCGCAGGCCGAGGCGGCCGGCTCCCTGCTCGAGGAACTGCGCAAGCAGCCGCGGCCGGAGGCGCTCGAGGTGGCGCGCGCGCAGGTGGCGGCCGCCGAGGCCGGTCTGCGGCAGGCCGTCGACTCTCTGCAGAAGCAGCGGCAATCCTACGAGACGGATCCGCGCTCGGTGAGCAAGGACGTGCTCGACACCGCCGAGAACGCGGCACGGGTTGCGGCGGCCAACCTCGAGGTCGCGCGCCGCCAGTTCGAGCTCACGCGGGCGGGCGCCTGGCAGTACGACATCCGCAACCAGGAGCGGATCCATGAGTCGCTCGAACGGCAGTACCAGGCAGCGAACGCTCTGCTCGAGAAGTACACCCTGCGGGCGCCGGTCGACGGCGTGGTGCTGGCCGTCTACACGGTGGCGGGCGCCTACGTCTCCGCCCAGGGCGCGTACGACACCTATACCCAGTCGAACACGCCGGTCGTGGTCATGAGCACGGACCAGCTTTCTCTGGGCGTGCGGGTCTACGTGGACTAGAGCCTGGTTCACCGGCGGCCGGGCGGCGCAATCTGGCGCGCGCAGATGCAGCCGCGCGGCGTCGACCGGCGGATCGCCCTCGAGTTCGTGCGCCTGCAGCCCTACGTGACGCCGAAGATCGAATTGTCGGACCAGCGCCAGGAGCGCGTCGACCTGAGGGTGCTGCCGGTGCTGTTCCGCTTCAAAAAGCCGGCGGATCTGGCCGTCTATCCGGGGCAGCTCGTGGACGTGTACATCGATGCGGGCGCGTCCTAGACTCATCGCGCCGGCCCTGATCGGCGCCGCGCTCGCGACCGCCTGCACGGTCGGGCCGAACTTCGAGCGCCCGGCTGCGCCGGCCGTCGATCACTACCTGCCGGCCGCCGATCCGAGCGAGACGGCGGCGGGCGACGGGCGCGCGCAGCGCTTCATCCCCGGGGCGCGGGTCGAGACCGACTGGTGGCGCCGGTTCCAAGCCCCCGATCTCGACCGGTTGGTCGAGGAGGCGCTGCGCGGCAATCAGACGGTGGCGGCCGCGGTGGCGACCCTCGCGCAGAGCGAGAACGAGCTGCGCGCCGGGTACGGGGTCTTCTTTCCACAGATCGACCTGGACGCCAACGGCACGCGCCAGCGATTTTCTCCGGCCCGTTTCGGCCAGAGCTTCCCCGGCAGCATATTCAATCTGTTCACGGCATCCGGATCGGTGGGCTACGTGCTCGACGTGTTCGGCGGCGAGCGCCGCCAGGTGGAGGCGCTGCGCTCGGGGGTCGACCTGCAAAGGACGCAGCTGAACGCGGCGCAGCTGTCGATCACGGCGAACATCGTGAACACCGTGGTGGCGCGCGCGGCCTATCGCGAGGAAGCCGCGGCGACCCAGGCGCTGATCGATGCAGCCGACGCCCAGGTCGAGCTCACGCAGGTTCGCGTGCGCTCCGGCACGGCGTCCGCGGGCGCCCTGGCGACCCTGCGGGCGCAGGTCGCCACGCTGCGCGCGAGCCTGCCGCCGCTCGAGCAGCGCGTGGATCAGGCCGAGGATCTGCTGGCGACGCTGGTCGGCCGAACGCCCGCCGAGTGGCGGACGCCGCCGTTGGCGCTGGCCGACCTCGAGTTGCCGCGCGAACTGCCGCTCAGTCTGCCGTCCGAGCTGGTCCGGCGGCGACCGGACGTGCTCGCGGCGGAGGCTCGCCTGCACGCGGCGAGCGCCGAGGTCGGAGTGGCGACCGCGGCGCTGTTCCCCAGCGTGTCCCTGAGCGGCGACTGGGGAGGCAATGCGGCCCGCCTGCGGGATCTGGGCGGCACTTCCGCCCGGTTCTGGAGCGCCGGCGCCGACGTCTCCTTGCCGATCTTTCACGGCGGGTCCCTGTGGTACGGGCGCAAGGCGGCGGCGGACGCCTATCGGGCCGCGCTCGCCGCTTATCGACAGACCGTGCTGAGCGCCTTCCAGCAAGTGGCCGATACGCTGCATGCCCTGCAGCACGACGCCGATCTGGTGCGCGCACAGAGCGGTGCCGCGCACGAGTCGCAGGTCGCGTTGGAACTCGCCCGGGTGAATTATCGGGCCGGCTTGGTCGACTATCTGGCGGTGCTGACCGCCACCAGCCAGTTCCAGACCGCCGAGATCGGCCATGTGTCGGCGGTCGGGCAGCGCCTGCAGGACAGCGTCGCGCTGTTCGTCGCCCTGGGCGGCGGCTGGTCGGAGGACTCGGCGGCGGCCGCGCCGGCGGCCGCGCCGGCGGTCGCGCCGCGGGCGGCGCGCTGAGGGCGGCGCGCTGAGGGCGGCGCGCTGAGGGCTCAGGTCCGGGCCGTCGGCGCCGCCCGGCGCAGCTGCTCGGCGGCGCGTTCGGCGGCGTCTACCGCGGCGGTATCCACCATGATCGCGCGAGCCTGCTCGTCCGCGCTCAAGGGCTCGAATTCGCGCAGCTGGCGCGACAGCACCGTGAGGTCGGCGTCGGAGGCGTCGGTGCCCGCCCGTGCGCGCGCCGCGACCCGGCTGCGCATCAGGTGGTCGGGGGCGCGGCACGAGATGATCACGAAGCGCGCATCGAGGCGCCCGGCGAGATCGGCGAACGGCCGGCGCTCGGCGCCGTCCAGGAACGCGGCATCGACGAGCGCGCTCATGCCCGCCTCGAGGCAGCTCTCGGCGCACGCCAGCAGGTGCCCATAGGTGGCCCGGGTCATCGCCGGCGAGTACAGCTCCCCGGGCGCGGGACCTGCAAGGCGTTTTCTCTCCACATCGGAGCGTATGCGCACGGCGGGAATCCGCGGCACCAGGCGCTCGCTGAGCCAGGTCTTGCCGGAGCCCGACGGCCCGAACATGATGAGCAACAGCGGGGACGCCGAGCGCACGAATCCGAAGGCCGCATGCACCCGGCGCTGCAGGCGCGCGTAGTACTCGGACCGTTCGGCCGGCCTCTGCTCGGCGCTCAGGCCGTCCACCATGGCGCGCACCACCGCGCGGTACACCGCGTAGAACGGCAGCAGGCGGATGCCTCCGTAGTCGCCGGTGTCCTCGGCGTATGCACTGAGCAGCGCGAAGGCGAGATCGCGCCGCTCGTGGGCGACCAGATCCATGAAGAGGAATGCCAGATCGCTCATGACGTCGATCCAGCGCAGATGCGGATCGAACTCCATGCAGTCGAAGGGCGTGAGCGCGCCCCGCCAGCGCACGATGTTGCGCGCATGCAGATCGCCGTGGCATTCGCGCACGAAGCCGCAGGCCTCGCGCATCCGAAAGGCCTCGCCGAGCGCGGGCAGCCGATCGTGGATCCAGTCGACCACCAACCCGATTTCCGGCGGCGGCCGTCGAGGCTCGAGATGCGCGAGCAGCGAGGCGAGGCTCCCGAGCACCGCCTCGCGCGGCTCTCCGGAGCGACGGAGTTCGCCCGCGGCGCCGGCCCGCGCGGCGAGCCGGTGGAATGCCGCGAGGCGGGCCGCGAGGGCCGCCACGTCGGCGACCGTCACGGCGTTGCGCGCGAGCAGAGCCGGCAGTTCCTCGCGCGCATCGAACTGCCGCATGCAGACCGCGTATTCGACCGGCTCGCCGGCCCCATGGGCCTCGCCCACGGCAGCGACACGCAAGCCGCCCGCCGCGCGCCTGATCGGCACCACCCCGAGGTACAGTTCGGGGGCCAGGCGCCGGTTCAGGCGGACCTCCTCCTCGCAGAGCCAGCGGCGCCGTGCGAGCGCGGTCGCGTCCAGAAAGGCGAAGGACACCGGCTTCTTGATCTTGTAGGCGAAGTCGCCGGTGAGCACCACCCAGGAGACATGGGTCTCGGTGATCCGCAGGTCGCCGACCGGGTGCCCGAAGGCGGCGCCGGTCAGCAGCTCCTCGATGCGAAAGGCGGGCGGCGCGCACACGGCGGGGCGTGCCTCGTTCATGTCAGAAGGGCAGCAATGCGCCGAAATCGGGCGTCTTGACCACCAGCAGGTCGCAGGGCAGTCCTTCGAGCAGCCGCTCGGCCGTGCTGCCGACGAAGGCGCCGCGCAGCCCGCTGCGCGCGGTGGCCCCCATCACCACGATGTCGGCGTCGACCTGCGCGGCGAGCCGCGGCAGGAACTCGGAAGGGATGCCCATCTCCACGTGCACGCGCCCGTCGGCGAGGCTGCAGGGGTCGGTCACCGCCTTGACCCGCGCGCGGCGTACGGCGGTCTGGGCGGCCAGCATCTCGCCCGTGACGTCCAACATGACCGGCAGGCCGTCGATGGTCGAGGAGGCCAACATCATCGGCACGAACGAGTGGGCGGCATGCACCTCGGCCTGCAGCGCCCTGCCGATCGACACGGCGTGGTCGAGGATGCACCGGTCGAGGTAGGCGGCTTCGTCGCGCGGATGGGTCGGATCCACGGCGGCGATCAGCACGGGCGGCTGGTGCCAGGGCGCGGGCTTGACCAGCAGCAGGGGCTGGGAGCAGCCGCGGATCAGGTGCCAGTCGGTGTTGGTGAGCAAGGTGCGCCGCGCGAGCGAATGATGGTGGGTGTCCTTCACCACGAACGTCGCGACGCTGCCGCGCAGCCAGGTCAGCAGTGATTCGTGCAGGGGCTCGCCGTGCAACGCATGGATGGTCGTGTCGATGCCGCGCGACCGCAGCCGCCCGGCCAGCCGCTCGAGCAGCCCCGACAGGCTCTCCGGGGTTGCGTCGCGGCCGGCGGCGGCCCGGGCGACGCGCGCCTCGCGCGAGTACGTGGTCTCGCAGGCCACCAGGTCGATCGCCGCGTGGCAGGCCTGCGCCAGCACGGCCGCCTTGTCCACGCACGGCTGTTGCTGCGCCGTCGGGTCGATGATCACCGCGAGATTCGAGATGCGCTCCATGCGGGCGGGCTCAGCCTGCGGACCGGGCGGCGGCGCCCAGGCGCGACAGGTAATCCGCGACCGCCTCGATGTCGCGGTCGTCGAAGCTCTGCATGAATTTCACCAATTCGATGTCCACGTTGTGGCGCCGGTAGTCGGCCAGCTTGTGCAGCTGGCCGACCAGGTACCCGTAGTGCTGGCTCCTCAGGGAGGGCACGAATCCCCGGTCGGAGCCGCGCGCGTCGGCGCGGTGGCAGGAGGCGCACTGTTCGCGGTAGATGCCGCGACCGAGCGCGGCGTGCTGGCCGTCGCCCGTCTCGGGCGCACGCAGCGCCGGGGCGTGGTTCAGATAGGCGGCGAGGTCGCGCCAGGCCTGCGGGTTGCGCAATTCGCTCTGCGCCACGATCGTGTGCATGGTGCGGCTGTCGCGCTCGCCGACCGAGAAGTCGGCCAGCTGGCGGACCAAATAGGGGATTCGCTGGCCGGCCAGCGCCGGCACGTTGCGGTCCGGGTCGCCGCGCGCGTCGCCGCCGTGGCAACGGCTGCAGTACGCGTCGAACAGCGCCGCGCCGCGCTCGGGCCGGGCATCGAGCGCCAGTGCCTCGCGAGTCAGCCGATCGGCCGATTCCACGGCCGCCGCCTGCGCCACCGGGACGAGGCACAGCAGCAGCGCCGCGCAAGTGAGCCACGGTGCCCGGCGGGTCGAAGTTGCGCCCATGTTTGCCTCGAACTGCAATGACATCCTTTCGAGCCCAGTTTCCCACGGGGCCGCCCGCGCGGTGATACGCGATTTCGCGTATCGGCCGGCACCGGCTCAGGCGCGGCTCAAGTCCTCGAGCGCGTCGAGCAGTGCGCGGGCATCGACCGGCTTGCTCAGGAACCGGCTGTTCGGGAGGGGCGATTTGACCACTCTCAGCAGGGACTGCAGGTCGCCGCTCAGGAGGATCGCGGGAACGTCGCGCTCGAGCTGGGTGCGCAACTGACGCAGGACGTCGAGCCCGGTCAGACCCGCGGAGCCCTCGAGATGGTAGTCGGCGATCAGCACGTCGCCCGGCTGCATGCCGGCGAGCAGCTCCTCCGCCTCGGCGATGGTTCCGGCGCCGCGGGTCTCGTGTCCCTCGAGCGTGAGGAACAGCTCGGTCGCCATGCGCACGGCATCATTGTCCTCGAGCAGAACGACCCGGCAGCGCGCCCGGGCCGGCGGCGGCAGCGGGGCGGCGGCGCTCTGGCCCGGCACGGGAGCCTCGGAAAGCAGCTGCCCGCGCGGAATACGCACCCGCACCCGGGTGCCGATGCCGACCTTGGACGAGACCGAGATCGAGTAGCCCAGCAGCCGCGACACCTCGCGCACGATCGCGAGGCCCAGGCCCACGCCCAGGCGTTGAGTCCCATGCGGACCCACCTGGTAGTACTCGTCGAAGATCCGATCGAGCTTGTCCTCCGGGACGCCGATGCCGGAGTCCTCGATGGTCAGGGTGAGCGCTTCCGAGTCGATGACGTGCGACACCCGGACGTGGCCATGATCGGTGTACTTCAGCGCATTGCCGATCAGATTTTGCAGCAGCTGGGTGAACAGCATCCGATCGGTCGACAGCAGCGCCTGCGCGGGCTCGAATTGCAGCGACAGGTGCTTCTGAGCGGCCACGGAATCGAACTCGCGCGCCAGATCGGCGAACACCCCGGCGAGCGCCACCGGGCTCATCTGCGGCTCGATGGCACCCGACTCCAGGCGGCTGATGTCGAGCAGTGCGTTGAGCATGCGCGTGGCCCCGTCGATCGCGAGCTCCTGACTGCGCAGGGCGTCGTGCAGCTTCGGCTCGCCCGCGGTCAGGCGCAGCATCGAGGCGTTCAGCAGCCGTATGGTCTGCAGCGGCTGCCGCAGGTCGTGGCTGGCGGTGGCCAGGAACCGGCTTTTCGCCCGGTTCGCCCGGTCGGCTTCCTCGCGCGCCGCCACCAGCTCGTTGACCATGATGCTGCGTTCGGTCATGTCGCGAATCGCCGCCGCGACGTAGTCGATGTCGCCGCTGCGAAACGGCGCGAGGCGGATGGCGGCCGGAAACTCGCTGCCGTCGGCCCGCCGGGCAAACAGATCGCTGATCCGCGCGCCCATCTCCCGATTGATCGGGCTGCGCACGTACCCGGTGACGTGGGCGCCGTGCCGGATCCGGAAGCGCGCCGGGATCAGCAACTCCATGGGGTGGCCGATCAGCTCGGCGCTGCCATAGCCGAACACGGTGCTCGCGGTCCGGTTCGCGAAGCGTATGATTCCGGCGGAATCGACGACGATCAAGGCATCCGGGGAGGACTCGAGCAGATGCTGCGAGATGGAACCGAACTCGACCATGCACACCCGAAAGGGCCGCCCGAGGCCCATTACCGTCTGCCGGACAGGATATCATCGCCTACGGGATCGGCGAAATCCGCTGTGGAAACCCGCGAATGATATTGACTCTCAAATGCCGCAGACTGCCATCGTTGGGCAAGAGCCCGGACGAGAACCGAGCCTGAACATGGGCGATGCTGGCGCCTCGATGGCGACCGCGGACGGCGCGGCCGATAAGTCGAAAAACCTATTAGACGACATGATCCTCAATCAATTGATGGAGATCGCGCGCATTTCGGCGCTCGCCGAGATGGCCAGCGGCATCGCGCACGAACTGAACCAACCGCTCGGCGCCATCGCGACCTTCTCGCAGGCGGGGGAGCGCATGCTCAACCGCCCGGAGCCGCTGGTCGCACGGGCGCTCGAGGTCTTCCGCCAGATCAATCACGAGGCATTGAATGCCGGGGAAGGCATTCGGCGCATACGCCGGCTGTTCGACCAGGACAGCTCGGCGCGCACGGATTGCCAGATGCCGGCCATGGTCGACGAGTTGCGCCCGATACTGGACATGCTGGCGCAGCGGGCCGGCGGCCGGCTGGAGGTCGTCGCCGAACCGATGGTGGCGCCGGTGCACGTCGATCGGCTGCGCATCCAGCACGTCTTGTGCGCCCTGGTGCAGAATGCCTTCGAGGCCGCCGCGGATGGACCCGGGGCGCCGCTGGTGCGCATCCACATCGGCGGCGATCGATATGCGGTGCAGATCAGCGTGACGGACAGCGGTCACGGGGTGTCGCCCGACGCCCAGGGCCAGCTCTTCCGGCCGTTCTTCACCACCAAGCCGAGGGGCACGGGGCTCGGTCTCGCGTCGAGCCGCGCCATCGTGGAATCGCACGAGGGCACCATCGGGTTCGAAAACAGCGCGTCGGGCGGCTGCCGGTTCTGGTTCCGGCTGCCTGCGACGCACAGCAATCGGAGTGCGCATGTCGACTCATAGTCATGCTGAGGCCGCGAAGAGCCGTGCCACCGTGTACGTGGTGGACGACGACGAAGGGATGCGCCGGGCGCTCGGGGCGCTGCTGAGCACCGTCGGCTACCAGACCGCGATCTTTTCGCGGGCGAGCGAGTTCCTGGGCAAGTACGATCCCGAGCAGCCGAGCTGCCTGGTGCTCGACATCCGCATGCCGGAAATGAGCGGCCTGGAGCTGCAGCAGCAGCTCAATCGCGCCGGCTCGATGGTGCCGGTGATCTTCATCACGGGGCATGGCGATGTGCCGATGGCGGTCCAGGCGATGAAGGAAGGGGCTTTCGAGTTCATCCAGAAGCCGTTCCGCGAGCAGGATCTGCTCGATCGCATCAACCACGCCCTGCAGCACGACGCCGAGAATCGGGCCAACCTCGCGCGGCGTACCGAGGTCTTGAAGCGGCTCGAGTCGCTGACGCCTCGCGAGCGCCAGGTCATGGATCTGGTCGTGCGCGGCGATGCCAACAAGGTGATCGCCATCGACCTCGGGTTGAGCGAGCGCACGGTCGAAATCCATCGCGCCAAGGTCATGGAGAAGATGGGCGCCCGGTCGGTGGCCCATCTGGTGAAGCTGCATCTGACGCTGACGGACGATCTGCAGCCGCGCTGAGGGACCGCCCGCCGGGGACCCATCAGGGAAATCCCGGATGGCGGGGGCGCTCGAGCGGCGGCGAGAATCCCCCGATGACTCCAGAAGACCATGGGAATCCGCGCATGGCGAGCTCGATTCCACGGACCGTCACCCTGCACCGGATCGCGCGCTCGAACGCGCTCGAATCCTTCATCGCCGATCTCGGGAACCGCCTGCAGCGGATCAACGGGCGCATTTCATCCAGCCACTGGACCATTGAGGGCCAGGCGGGACGCCAGGACGGGCCGGCGCGCTACGGCGTGAAAATCCATCTCCAGGTGCCGGGGGCGCAGATCCATGCGGCCAATCCGCCGGATGGCCTCGGCGACGCCGACCTGTACCAGGCGCTGCGCCGGGCTTACGACGATGCCAAGCGCCAGCTGCAGGACCTGCAGCGCGACCAGCGCCAGTCGATGGGCGGCTAGGCTGCCGGCGGGCGGCTAGGTCGCGCCCCGGCGCATGCCGGGCGGCTGGACCACCAGCACGTCGCAGGCCAGACGGTCGAGCACCCGCTCGGCGGTATTGCCGATGAGGAGCCTGCGAACCGCCGAGCGTGACACGGCGCCCATGACCACGAGGCCGGCCTGCAGGTGGCGGGCGAGCGTCGGCAGGACGAAGGCCGGGTCGCCCTCGCGCACGTGGGCGTTCTGCGCACCGATCCGGTAGCGCGTGCTGATCGCCCGAAAGCCGCGCCGAATCTCGGCGGCGTATTTGCGCGACTCGAGCGCCGAGATCGGCAGGGCGACGGGCGCGAAGGTCGAGTCGGGCACGAAGGCGACCAGCGGTGAATAGACGTGCCCCGTATGCAGTTTGCCGCCCAGGAGCCGCGCCATCGCGCGGCCGGCCTCGACGATCCCGCGATCCAGGGACTGCGGCTTGCCGGCGGCATGCCAGGGATCCAGGGCCGCAAGGATCGGCCGCCGCTCCAGCGCCCGGGCGGATTTCACGATCAGCAGCGGCACCGGGCACCGGCGGATCAGCTCGAAGTCCGTGTGCGTGAGCATCAGCCGGGCGAGGGCTGCATGCCGATGGGCCTCGATGATCAGGAGGTCCGGGCGCGTTGCGGCGGCGTGGCGCGCGATGCAGCCGGAGGCGTCGGCGTCCACCTCGACCGCACAGGATACGGTCGCGCCCGCCCCGCCCAGGCGCCGGGCCGCCGTCTTGAGGGCCGCGAGCCGCCCC
>VFSW01006691.1_pt1 | contig 16893 bp, 12 predicted proteins | sample 5358111 | NCBI WGS metagenome assembly VFSW01 (sample SAMN11554181, study PRJNA540505) | mine drainage metagenome | isolation source: sediment from site ElyBrook_90M | place: USA: Ely Copper Mine, Vershire, VT | collected 2017
GCAGTGAGCCTGTATCCTGACGCGCCTCTCGCGGACTCGCTGGTAGAGCAGGCGCGGCGTTATGAGGCGGACTCGCTGGTCGAGCAGGCGCGGCGTTATGAGGACGAGATCGCCGCCATCGAGGATGACTTGCTCGGCGAGATCGATCGGCTGGAGCGCGCTGCCGCTGACCGCGAGCGCGCCCTGATCGCCGAGCGCAACGCCTACCGCGCGCAGGCTCAATTCGTGATGGGAACCAAGGGCTGGCGCGCCTCCGTCGCGTACTGGCAAGCGCGCGACCACGGTCTGGCTGGCGCGCTCTGGCTCGGCGGGCAGCTTGGCGCCTACTTGCTGCGAGTTGGCTACCATCTCAGTGTGCCGTATCCCCTGCGGCGTGATCTCTGGTACCGTCGTCACACCGGCCGGAGCTACGCCAGCCACATGCGAGCGCTCGGTGAAGCGGAGGCCGAAACGCAGGCCAGGCTCAGCGCCAATGCCACTGCTGATCCAGCGTCGCCTGCGAACGTCCGTGCCGCAGTTGGCCCGGATGTCCTCGTATTCCCCAGCCGCGGGTGGGAGGCAAGCGCTCCTCGCGCGCGCCATCTTACGCAGATCTGCGCGGCCAGCGGGCGGCGTTGCCGCTGGCTGCACCCGCAACTTGCCAGCGCAAGCGAGCCTACTGTGGCGGCTCACGCAGTCGCTGAGGGCATCGAGGAGCTTACGCTCCCAGGCGATGGCGGCGATGTGACCGCAAGGCTGACCTTCCGTCGCTCGGCGTTACGCCATGCGCTCGCCGCGCTAACTGACTACTGCTATGCGAACGATCTGCGTGAGGTGATCTGCGTCGTACAGCACGCGAGCTGGGCGCCGCTGGTGGAGGCGCTGCGCCACGCCTACGGTTGGAAGGTGATCTACGACCTGGCAGCATCTGATTCGGCGGCAGCGGCGCCGGATGCGCGTCTTCAGACGCTGCTGGCAGGCGGTGATCTGCTGATCTGTGAATCATCGGCGCAGCGCGAGCAGCTGCTTGCGGCAGGTCTGTCCGGCGCGGCGCACACGCTGCTCGCCGATGACCTGGACGGTGACACGCTCGGCCAGGCGCTGCGCAGCCTCTATGGTCGCGCGACGATCATCATCGTGACCTACCGCAACCTGGAGCGCACCCGCATGACGCTCAAGAGCGTGTTGGAAAAGACCCGCTACCCAAACTATGAGCTGCTGCTGGTCGATAACGGCGGACAGCCCGCGATTCAGGCGTACGCGCGCGCCATGGCGGAGCGCTTTCCAGGCGTGGTGCGTTGCATCTTCAACGCCGAGAACCTGGGTTTTGCGGGCGGCAACAACGTCGGGCTGCGCGCGTCACGAGAGAGTGACTATATCGTCCTGCTGAACGATGATGTGATCGTAACAGCGGGTTGGCTGGGACGCCTCATCAACGCGCTTGATGACCCCGATGTGGGCATGGCTGGGCCTGTCACCAACGCCGCCGCCAACGAGGCGCGCATCGTCGTAGACTACAGCGACACCACCGACATTGACGACTTTGCGCGGCGCTACACCCGTGCGCACGATGGCGAGCGTTTCGAGATTGGTGTACTGGCAATGTACTGTGTCGCCTTGCGCCAGCGGACGGTGACCGAGCTAGGTGAGCTGGACGAGCGATTTCGCTTCGGCATGTTCGAGGATGACGATTACGCCGAGCGCCTGCGCGCCGCTGGCTTGCGGCTGCTGTGCGTCGAGGATGTCTACGTACATCACTTTGGCGCCTCGTCATTTCGCAAGCTATCTGAGGAGCGCTACGCCGAATTGTTCGCGGCCAACCGCGCGCTGTTCGAGCAGAAATGGCAAGCGACCTGGAGCCCCCATAAGTACCGCGACGGTTAACAAGATCTACTCTGGCGGTACTTGATTAGGGCGAGTCAGTTCACACATCCGCTGAGTCGCAGAGCGCAGGCATGGGTCAAGTCCACCCATCGCCGCTCGCGCCAAGTGAGACACGAAATGAGACGAGAATCATGAAAGGGTTGATCCTCAGTGGGGGGAAGGGAACCCGGCTGCGCCCACTGACCTATACGCGCGCGAAGCAACTTCTGCCACTCGCGAATCGTCCAGTGCTGTTCTACGCAATTGACGCCCTGGTTGAGGCGGGCATCACGCAGATCGGCATCATCGTCGGCGATACCTACGCGGAGATCGAGGAGACTGTGACGCGCTCGGCGGACTGGGGCGATAACGTCTCTTTCGAGTTCATCCATCAAGCGGAGCCACTAGGACTGGCGCACGCTGTCATCACCGCTGAGCCGTTTCTCGGCTCTGAGCCTTTCGTGATGTTCCTCGGCGACAATCTGATTGGCGACTCGCTCGCCCCCATGGCGCGCGAGTTTCTGGCCGACGACCACCGCTACGCTGCGCAGATTTTGCTGAAGCAGGTGGCGAACCCGTCGCAGTTTGGCGTGGCCGAGCTGGAGCCGGGCGCAACGGGTGACGCGCCCACGGCGGCGGTGCAGGTGCGGCGGCTGATCGAGAAGCCGAAGAACCCGCCCTCTGACCTGGCGCTCGTCGGCGTCTACTTCTTCGACGCGCGCATCCATGCGGCGACGCACGCGATCAAGCCCTCAGCGCGCGGCGAGCTGGAAATCACCGACGCGATCCAGTGGTTGATCGACCAGCGCCACGCCGTCAAGGCCAGCATACTGGACAGCTACTGGATTGACACCGGTAAGATGGAGGACATCCTCGCCGCCAACCGGCAGGCGCTGGAGCGGCTCTCGCCCAGTGTCGACCCCACCGCGCACATCGCTCCAGATGCGACCTTGAACGGCTGCGTGGTGGTGCAGGCGGGCGCGCGCATCGAGGGCAGCGTCGTGCGTGGGCCTGCGATCATTGGCGAGCGCGCGGTGATTCGCAACGCATACATCGGGCCGTTCACTTCGATCTATCACGACGCGGTGGTCGAGGACAGTGAAGTCGAGAACAGCATCGTGCTGGAGAGCGCGCACATCATGCATGTGCAGGCGCGCATCGACCAGAGCCTCATCGGCCGCTACGCCGAGGTCTACACCGAGCCGTCTCGGCCCAAGTCGCACCGCCTGATGCTCGGCGACCATAGCACCACAGGTTTGGCGCCGCAGTAGGTAGCGCGACGCCCTGCGCGATGACACGCGATGACATGCGATGACGCGCGAGCGAGAGATCGAATACCAGAGAGCGCTCGACGATACAGAGGACTACGAACGACAGGAGAACAGCACAGCATGACCGCACGCAAAATTCTGGTGACAGGCGCCGCCGGTTTCATCGGCTCGGCGTTCGTTCGCTACATCATGCGGACGCTGCCTGATGTCGAGGTCGTAGCCTTCGACAAGCTAACCTACGCGGGCAATCTCGAGAATCTGGCGTCTGTCGCCGACGACCCTCGCTATCACTTCGTCCAGGGCGACATCTGCGACGCTGAGAGCGTGACCGCCAGCATGCGCGACTGCGCATGGGTAGTCAACTTCGCGGCGGAGACGCATGTAGACCGCTCCATCGTCGATCCGGGCGCGTTTGTCCGCACTGATGTCATAGGCACGTATGTGCTGCTGGAGGCGGCGCGGAGCCTGGGTGTGCAGCGCTTCATCCAGATCAGCACCGATGAGGTCTATGGCAACGCCGAGGCGCCGTCGGGCGAGAGCCGCCCATCGCTGGAGACCGATGCGCTGAAGCCGCTCTCGCCCTATGCCGCCAGCAAAGCGGGCGCTGATCGGCTGGCGTTCTCCTACTGGGCGACCTACGGCATTCCCGTCGTCGTGACACGCTGCTCGAACAACTATGGCCCATACCAGTATCCTGAGAAGCAGTTGCCGCTCTTCATCACCAACGCGCTCGCCAGGCGCAACATCCCCGTCTATGGTAACGGCGAGAATACGCGCGACTGGATACACACCGACGATCACTGCTCGGCGCTGGTCGCCATTCTGCAGGCTCCGGCGGAGCAGGTGGTGGGCGAGGTGTTCAACATCGGCGCGAGCGAGGAGCGCAGCATCATCGAGAACGCGCGCAGCATCGTCGCGCTGACCGGCGCGCCAGAGAGCCTGATTACTTTCGTGCAGGACCGTCTGGGCCATGTGCGCCGCCACGCGGTGGATAGCTCGAAAATTCAGCGGACACTCGGCTGGCGTCCAACCGTGCGCTTCGATGACGGCCTGGCCGCGACGGTCGCATGGTACCGCGACAACCCGGAGTGGCTGGCGCATGTGCTCGACCGGCGCGACACCTTCCTTGGCGATGCGCTGATGTTGGCGAGCAAGGGACAGTAGGCGACATGGCGACGCTCTGGGTGACAGGCGCGAATGGAGTGCTCGGCTGGTCTGTCGTGCGCCAGGCGGCGGAGTCGGGCGCATACGAGCGCATCTGCGCGCTCACCCATGCGCCGATTGGCTACGCCGCCGACGCCTTTGGTCAGGGAGGCGCAGCCGCGCCGATTGACTGGCGGACGCTCGACCTGCGCGACCACGACGGCATCGCGCGTCTAGGGCGCGACGCGCGTCCGTCGGTCATCATCAATTGCGGCGCGATGACCAACGTGGATGGCTGCGAGGACGCTCCCGATCTGGCGTGGGCGATCAACGCCGATGGCCCGCGCGCCCTGGCGCAGGTGGCGCGCGACACCGGAGCCGCGCTACTGCATGTCTCTACAGACTATGTGTTTCCCGGCGACGACGCCAACCCTGGCCCCTACAGCGAGGATGCGCCCGTGCGCCCGGTCAGTGTCTACGGCGCCTCGAAGCTGGGCGGCGAGCGGGCCATCACGCAGGAGCTGGGCGACTCATACCCGTGGCTGATCGCACGGACGGCTATTGTCATCGGCGCGGGGCCAAACCAACGGCCGAACTTCGTCACCTGGTTGGCGCGTGAACTGCACGCTGGGCGCCGTGTACGCATCGTGAGCGATCAGTTCAACACGCCGACACTCGCTGATGACCTCGCGCAGGCGCTGCTCTGGCAGGCGCGAGCTGGCGTCACTGGCGTCTATCACACGGCTGGCCCCACGTTGCTGGGACGCCACGAGTGGGCGCTGGCAATCGCCGATCATTTTCATCTCTCGCGCGACCTGATTGACTGGGTAACGAGCGCTGAACTGAAGCAGAAAGCGCAACGTCCGCTGCGAGGCGGGCTGAGCTGCCAACGGCTGCTCGCGGATCAGGCGCGTGGCGCGCCGCGCTTTCTGGGCGCGGTCGAGTGCCTCGGCGCGATTGATTGGGGACTGGAGTTTTAGCTCCACCACCATCGCTGGGAGGAACTGTTGGCCAAAGGTCTCTGTCTCGTCACGGGCGGCGCGGGATTCATCGGATCGCATCTGGTCGATGGCCTGGTCGCGGCGGGCTACCCTGTGCGCGTGCTCGATGACCTCTCGACCGGCGCCGAGGCGAACCTGCGGCGACATCGTGGCGCGCTCAAGATTCTGCGCGGCGACCTGCGCGACCGCGACGCGGTGCGCGCGGCGATGGTAGACGTGGAGGTCGTCTTCCACCTTGCCGCCATCTCCTCAGTGCAACGCGCGATCGTGGACCCGGTAGAGTCGATAGACGTGAACGTACGCGGGGCGATGCAGGTCTTGCAGGTGGCGCAGGAGAGCGGGGTGCGGCGGGTCATCATCGCCTCGTCCGCAGCGGTCTACGGCGACTCCGATGCTCTGCCGCTTAGCGAGCGAGAGCCGCCGCGGCCGCTCTCGCCCTATGCTGTCCACAAGCTGGCATGCGAACATCTCTGCAGAGTATTCTCGCAGATGTATGGGCTGGAGACCGTCGCCCTGCGCTACTTCAACGTCTATGGCGAGCGCCAGCGACCGGACGCCGAATACGCGGCGGCGATCCCGCGTTTTGTTGAGCGATTGAGCCGCAACGAGACGCCGGTGATCTACGGAGATGGCGAGCAGACGCGCGATTTCATCCACATCTCCGATGTCGTCGCGGCCAATCTGCTAGCCGCCGAGTCGCCAGCCGCCAGCGGGCAGGTGATGAACATTGCCAGCGGGCGAGGCGCTTCCGTCAACGAGGTCGTGCGCCTGCTGACGGAGCTGACGGACGCCAGCGTCGCGCCGCGCTATGACGAGGCCCAGCCAGGCGACATCCGCGAAAGCGTCGCCGACATCGCACTCGCGCGGCGCCTTCTGGGCTTCGAGCCGCGTGTCTCGCTGCGCGATGGCCTGGCGCGGCTGCTGGAGGCGCGACGCTCCCCGTCTGGTGTGTCGGGCATTCAGCGCAGACAGGAACACTGAGCGACCTATGGCAAGAGACTTCTCGCAGTCACAAGGGCTAGCGGGCGCCGTGGTGGGCGTCTACAAGCGTGCCATACCGTACCGCTATCGTCTCATGATCTGGGCATGGCGGCAGCGACGCGCACGCACGCAAATCGAACGACGCGCCCTCACCGACCCGACGCAGGTGGCGCGCTTCCAGCGCGACCTGGCCGACCTGCTGGCGAGCCATGCTGAGCGCAAGGGTCTCATCATCTTCGCGCCCTCGCCCAATTGGAACACGCCACTCTTTCAGCGGCCGCACCAGATGGCGATTGCGCTGGCGGAGATGGGCTACCTCGTCCTCTATTGCGTCTTTAGCGACTCGCCCGACGACGTGGTGACCTTCCGCGAGATTCGTCCAAACCTGGCGCTCAGCCGTGTGCCGCCAGAAGTCTTGCAGGAACTGGACGAGGCCGTGATGGTCTCCTATGCGCACAACTACGACTGGGTACGACGCGCTCGCCCGAAACGCATCATCTACGAGTTGATTGACCAGTTTGAGATTTTCTCTGATTTCCCGCCACTACTCCTGCGCCTCTATCAGCGCCAGCTCCTCGCGCGCGCCATGGTCGTCGTTGGTACGGCGACCGATCTGATGGCGGAGCTGACGCCAACACGTCCCGACGCGCTGCTCTGTCCCAACGGCGTGGACTACGCGCACTTCGCGGGCGATGGCGTTGGGACGACGCATGATGCCCCAGCCGCCGATGAGATTCCTGCAGATATGCGAGCGCTGGTGGCGCGCGGCAAACCAATCATCGGCTACTACGGTGCGCTGGCCGAATGGTTCGACTACGCGCTGTGGGCGCAGGTGGCGCAGGCGCTGCCAGACTATGAATTCGTGTTGATTGGCCCGGAGTACAACCTGAAGATTGCCGAGACCCCGCTTCACGGCATACCCAACATCCACTGGCTTGGCGCACGGCCCTACGCGACGCTGCCCGCGTATCTGCGCTGCTTCACCGTCGCCACGATTCCCTTCGTGGTCAACGACGCGATCAATGCGGTCTCGCCAATCAAGCTCTTCGAGTACATGGCAGGCGGCAAGCCGATAGTGACCAGCGATCTGGTGGAGTGCCGCAAGTACGATGTCGTGCTGCTCGCCGACACTCCAGACGCATGGCGCGACCGACTGCGCGAGGCAATCGCGCTGAGCCGCGACAGCGCCTATCTGGCGCGCGTTGACGCGTCTGCGCGGGAGAACACCTGGCAGGCGCGCGTGCGGCTGTTGCTGGCGACTCTGGAGGCGCGCGAGCGGCTCGACCAGCAGCTCGATCAGGTGACGCGCAAGGCGACTACCATCGCGTGATGGCGCGTGATGGCGCGTGATGGCGCGTGTGGCCGCCATTCACTCACGATGCTGAGAGGTGAGAGTACCGTGGTAGCAGTGACGCGCATCCCGCGCAGCATGTATCACCGGCTGGTCCCGTATGATCTGCGCATACGGTTCTGGGAGGCCCGGCGCAAGACGCCCTTTGACCTGGACCACATACCGCGACCAGGCGCCCCGGCGACTGAGCGCTACGCCGTGCGGGTGATCGGCAAACGGGCGCTCAGTCGCAGCCGGTTCGCCCAGACGATTGTGCGGCGTGAGGACCCCAGCGCGCACGAACATGCGATGACGCGCGTCTGGGTGGAGTTTGCGCTTGGAACCAACCAGCGTGGCGTCGAGGCAGTGCGTGGCGTTGAGCAAGAGATCGAGATCGCCGGCGCGCGTATGCTCGACATCGGCTGCGCCTATGGCGGCACTCCAATCGCGTTTGCGGAGGCGGGCGCCGAGGCCTATGGCGTCGAGATCGATCCGGGTTTGCTGGAGCTTGCGAAGCTGAATCTCGCCGATCATCCACAGGCGCGCTGCACGCTCTCGAACGGCGACATCTTGCAGCCAGCGGTCGAGCAAGCGCTGGGGCGGTTCGACATCATCACCTGCGATAATGTGATCGAGCATGTGGAGCGGGCGAGTGCGCTCGTCGAGACGATTGCGCGCATGCTCACGGCGCGTGGCGTCTGCCAGATGGGTATCCCAAATGCGTTCTCCGTCTCTGAGGTCATGCGCGACGGCCACTACGGCCTCTTCGGGCTGACGCTGCTGCCGCGCGACCGCGCGATTGCGTATTATCAGGCAGCGGGCAATACCGATCCCTATGGCGTCGAGGAATATTGCTTCACCTACGCGGAGTATGTGGCGCTCTTCGAGCGGGCGGGCTTGAGCCTGGAGCTGGTCAATGCGCTTGCCTTTGATCGTGGCGCGCTCGACAGCCTGGGACGCTCTGGCGCCCGCATGCGCGGACACTTCGAGCGGCAAGTCGCCGAGGGGCGGATTCCCGCCGCGTTCCGGGATGAGATTCGCGAGCGCCTGGACGAGTATCTCGCTCGCTTCGCCGCGCGTTTCGCCGCGTACAAGGCCGAGCGCGACCCGGTGAAGGCGGAGGTGTTGGGCAGCCGTCTGCTGACAGACTACCAGCAGAATCAGTGGGTGACGCGCTCGCGTCATAGCTCGGCGGAGTGACACGCGCGCAGTGGGCGAGTCCCATCCACTGCCCAGCGGTACGCGCAAGCGGGGTATCATGTCGTGTGCGCGGCGTCATACACACCAACAAGAGGAGTTGAGATGCGGACCATTCTGAGCGTCATAGGCACACGCCCCGAGGCGATCAAGATGGCTCCGGTCGTCCACGAGCTCCAGCGCTGGCCCGGCGACTTCACTTCCGTCGTCTGCTCCACCGGGCAGCATCGCGAGATGCTCCACCAGGCGCTATCGCTCTTTGACATCACTCCCGCTATTGACCTCGACCTGATGACGCACGATCAGAGCCTCGCGCAGTTGACTGCGCGCCTCTTCGCCGCGCTGGATGACACGCTGAGCCAGGTCCAGCCTGACTGCGTGCTGGCGCAGGGCGATACCACCACCGTGCTGGTCGCCTCGCTAACCGCGTTCTACCGCAACATCCCCTTCGGCCATGTCGAAGCAGGGCTGCGCACTGGCGACAAGCGCCGTCCCTTCCCAGAGGAGATCAATCGTCGTCTGGCCGACGTGGTGAGCGACCTCTACTTCGCGCCGACCGAGCGCGCCCGCACGGCGCTGCTGCGCGAGGGCTGCGCGCCCGGCGACATCTACGTTACGGGCAACACCGTGATCGACGCGCTGCTCGACATCGCCAATCGCCCCTATACGTGGCGCGGCAGCCCGCTCGCCGAGCTGCCGGAGGACGGGCGCTTCGTGCTGATAACGGCGCACCGGCGCGAGAGCTTCGGCGAGGCGTTTCGTCAGCTCTGCCTCGCCATCCGCGAGCTGGCTGACGAATTCGCGCCGCAGGGGCTGCGCTTCGTCTACCCTGTCCACCTGAACCCGAACGTGCGCCAGCCCGTCGGCGAGATTCTCGGCCCGGCGCGCAACGTCACGCTGCTCGAGCCGCTCGACTATAGCTCGCTGGCGCAAGTGATGCGACGCAGCGTGCTGATCCTGACGGACTCCGGTGGCATTCACGAGGAAGCGCCCAGCCTGGGCGTGCCTGCCCTGGTGATGCGGGAGACGACGGAGCGGCCCGAAGGCGTGGAGGCGGGCGTGGTGAAGCTGGTCGGCGCCGACCGCGAGCGCATCGTGCGTGAGGCGCGGCGGCTGCTGACCGACCCGGAGGCGCATGCGCAGATGGCGACGCGCGCCAATCCCTACGGTGATGGCCACGCAGCCGAGCGCATCGTCGCCGCGCTCAAGGAGCGCATTGGGTGAGCGAGGAGCAGCGTCAGGAACAACAACCGCTCGTCTCGATTGTGCTGCCGGTCTACAACGGCGCGCGCTACCTCGCCGAGTCACTGGCCAGCGTGATCGCGCAGACCTATCCACACTGGGAGCTGATCTGCGTAGACGACTGCTCGACCGACGAGACGCCTGCCATCCTCGCGGATTGGGCCGCGCGTGACAGCCGCATCCACGTCATCCGCCACACCAGCAACAAGCGGCTTCCCGGAGCGCTCAACACCGGGTTCGCCGCCGCCCACGGTGAACTGCTCACCTGGACCTCCGACGACAACCACTACCGTCCAAGGGCGCTCGCGGTCTTCGTTCAGCAACTCACGTCGGAGCCGACCACCGACTTCGTCTACAGTGACTACGCGCTGCTCGACGAAGACGGCCAGAGTACAGGTGTCGTCAGCGCGCCGCCACCAGACGAGTTGATGGCCGACAAAGGCGCGCTGCCCTGCTTCCTCTATCGTCGAGGCGTCTACCAACGAGTTGGAGACTACGCGACCGACCTCTTCCTCGCCGAGGACTACGATTACTGGCTGCGGGTGATCGCCGCCGGATGTCAGCTGCGACCCGTTCACGAAACGCTGTACGAGTATCGGCGGCATGCCCGCTCACTGACCGACGCGTACAGCGGCAAAACCTTTGCGGTAGCTGAGAAAGCGCTGCTACGCAACATGCCCGCTCTCGTCAGTCACTCGCCGCAGCTACGCGGCGCCATATACTTACAATTGGCGTCGTTTGCTTCATGGCGCGGCCAGCGCGGTCGCGCCGCGCTCTATGCGCTGCGTGGCTTGCGCTACAGTCCCGGACAGCTGGCGCGCCAGACACGCGCGTACGTTGCGCGCCACATGGGCGTCCGTCGCGCCTCCGCCTAGCGGTAGTACGTGTTGAAAGAGAGAGCAGCCACGACATGCGTATCCTGATTCTTGGTGGTGATGGATTCTGTGGCTGGCCCACAGCGCTCTATCTCTCACAGCAGGGCCATGAGGTCGCGATCCTCGATAACCTCAGCCGCCGCGCGTGGGATGTGGAGCTTGGCTCCAGCTCGCTCACGCCAATCTCCTCACCGCAGGAGCGCGTAGAGGCCTGGCGCCGTGTCTCTGGAAAGACGATCCCGCTCATCGAGGGCGACCTGACGGACTATGCCATGATCCACTCGGCCATCGAGCAGACGCGGCCCGAGGCGATCGTGCACTATGGCGAGCAACGATCGGCGCCCTACTCGATGATCGACCGCCAGCACGCCGTCTTCACGCAGGTCAACAACGTCGTCGGCACACTCAACACGCTCTACGCGATGCGCGACCTCGCGCCAGATGCGCACCTCATCAAGCTCGGCACGATGGGCGAGTACGGCACTCCGAACATCGCCATCGAGGAAGGCTACATCACCGTCGAGCACGAAGGCCGCAGCGACACGCTGCCCTACCCGAAACAGCCCGGCAGCATGTATCACCTAAGCAAAGTCCATGACAGCCACAACATCCTCTTTGCCTGTCGCACCTGGGGGCTGCGCGCCACAGACCTGAACCAGGGTGTCGTCTACAACGTGGCGGTCGAGGAGACAGAGCGCGACCCCGCGCTGATGAATCGATTCGACTATGATGAGGTGTTTGGCACCGCGCTCAACCGCTTCTGCGCCGAGGCGGCAGTCGGCCACGATCTGACGGTCTATGGCGCGGGCGGCCAGACGCGCGGCTTCATAGACCTGCGCGATACCGTGCGCTGCATCGAGCTGGCGGCGCTGCATCCGGCCGAGCCGGGCGAGATGCGCGTAATGAATCAGTTTACCGAGCAGTTCAGCGTGCTCGATCTTGCCGAGCGAGTGCATGCCGTCGCCGGGCGGATGGGGCTGACGACGATCATCGCGCATGTGACGAATCCGCGTGTCGAGCGCGAGCGACACTTCTACATGGCGAAGCACACCAAGCTGCTCGATCTTGGGCTGCGCCCATATCTGCTCAACGACGAGACCATTGCGGGCCTGCTGGAGCGCGCGCTGCGCTACCGCGAGCGGATTGACCTGACGCGCATACTGCCAACAGTCACCTGGAAATAGTGGAGCCCCTCTCCCTGCACAGGAGAGGGGCTAGGCGCGCGCCGCGCTGGTGTCGAACCGCCAGGACAATTACGACGACAGCTACGACATGACCTCGACCGAGGCGCGCGCGCCGGAGATGCGCTCGACCTCGTCCACGTCAATGTTGAGCGCCTGTGCGGCCTTCGCGGGATTGTTGCTGTTCAGGCGCAGCGCCACCTCTACCGCCTCGTGACGCACCTCGTTGAGCAGATCTTCCAGCGAGGCGCCTGTGCGCACACGCGCCTCCACATCGATCAGTGGGCGACTGAACGCGCCGCTGAATACGATATGCTCCTCGGTGATGAGCTGCCCCTGCGAGAGCACCACCGCCCGCTGCATGACATTCTCTAGCTCACGCACGTTCCCGGGCCAGTCATAGCCGCGCAACTTGTCCACCGCTTCGTTGGTGATGCTGGCCGCTTGCGAGCGCGGCGTGTAGCGATGCTTCCCCAGGAAGTAGCTGGCGAGCAGCGGGATGTCAACCTTGCGCTCGCGCAGCGGCGGCATGTGGGCCTCGATCACGTCGAGTCGATAGAAGAGGTCCTCACGGAAGCGGCGCTCGCGCACCTCCGTCTTGAGGTCGCGGTTCGTGGCCGCCAGCACGCGCACATCTACCTTGACGGGGTCAGTGCCACCGACACGCTCGAACTGGTGGTCTTGCAGCACACGCAGCAGCTTGGCCTGCAGGGGCAGGCTCATCTCACCAATCTCGTCGAGCAGGATAGTGCCTTTGTGGGCGACCTCGAACAGGCCCTTGTGCTGGTTCAGCGCGCCGGTGAATGCGCCCTTCTCATGGCCGAAGAGCATGCTCTCCAGCAGGGACTCTGGCAGAGCCGCGCAGTTGATCTTCACCATCGGGCCATTGTGCCGGTCGGAAGCGGCGTGAATCGCCTCGGAGATCAACTCCTTGCCGGTACCCGTCTCGCCGGTGATGAGCACCGTCGTCGGCGTACGCGCTACCAGCCCGACGAGCTTGAAGATCTCGGTCATCTGCGGACTCAAGCCAATGATGCGCTCGCGGGGATCCACCGAGACGGAGAGGAACTGCTCCTCGAGGTTGCTCTGCTTCAGCCGCTCATACTCAACCGCGCGCGAGACCGCCTGGACAATCGCATCGGGACTTTCAAATGGCTTATTGAGGTAGTCCACCGCGCCGTTCTGAATCGCCGCAGCCGCTGTCGCGCCCGGCGCCACCCCGGTCATCATGATGATTGGCGCTTCAAGTCCACGGTCGCGGAGTTGCTTTAGCAACTCTATGCCGTCCACATCCATCATAACGTCAATAAGCACTACATCAGGTTGGTCGCCTGCGGCTGGCAGCGCTTTCGCGAGCGCCTCCGCTCCGGTACGCGCCTCATCGCCCTGATACCCATCATCCTCTAGCGTGCCGCGCAGGAACTCCCGGATCGCAGCCTCATCGTCGCAGATCAACGCTCGTGGCGTCGCCATATCGCTCTCCCCCCTCGTCCTTTCACAGCGCACGCTACTCATGTCTTCAGTGGACCTCCTTGGCAAAAGCAGAGAAGTCATGCGCGCTGGGCGGACGGTAACCTCCCGTGAAAATGCGCGCGGGACGCCAGAGTATCACACGTCAAGCAATTCGCTTGCCAGACGCGCTGCGAGCCGCCCGCCACATCCTGCGCGGCGGCGTTTCCCTCTCGATTGTACACCGCGATGGCCGCTCATGTAAAAGCGACGCGGCGCTCCAACTTGCCCAGTGCGGGCGTCGATGAGCAGCGCCTCGTTCCGTCTCGCTACGCGACCTCGTCCGGCGCGCGGAGGGGCAGCGAAATGGTGAAGATGGCGCCCTCGGCGCGCTCATCGCCGCGATTGCGCACAGTCAGCGAGCCGCCATGTGCGCTGATCACGCCGCGCGTGATGAACAGGCCAAGCCCACTGCCCGACACCTCGGTCGCCTGTCGATCGAGCCGGATGAATGGTTCGAAGATGCGCTTCATCTCCGCTTCCGGGATGCCAGCGCCATAGTCGCCGACGCTGATATACGCGTGTGTCTCGTCGCGCCAGACCCGTGTCTCGATGGCCCCGCGCGGCGCGGAGTACTTCACTGCGTTATCGAGCAGATTGCGCACTGCCTGACCAACGCGGTCACGGTCAACCGCGGCGATGATCGTCTCACCTGGTTGATCGAGCGTAAAGTTGCGCTCGCGCTCGGCGGCGGTAGATTCCGCCACCAGCTCCGCGACGACCGCTCCGACATCACATGCCTCGCGCCGCAGCGTGAACTGGCCAGCGCTAAGTCGGGTGGCCGTTTGCAGGTCGCCGACCAGGCGGTTGAGCCGCAGCGCATGTTCGACAATCGTATCCATATAGCGGTCGCGCGCCTCATTGGTGACAGCGGGACGCTTGGCGAGCTGGGCATAGTTGATGATCGGATTGAGCGGGCCACGCATCTCATGCGCCACCATCTGAATAAAGCGTTGATTCTGCGACTGCGCCTCGCGCAGCAGTTGGTTGGCCTCCTCCAGCTCGTCGAGCTTGAGACGCAGCTTGATGGTGGCGGCGTCCACCTGCTCGCGCAGCCGGTCGTTCGCTCGTAGCAAGTCGGCGTGCGCCACCTCCAGCTCCGCCACGCGCGCGGCTAGCTCGCGCTCCAGCCGCAACCGCTCGAGCGCCTGCGTCACCGAGAGGCGTAGCTCCTCGACATCGAGCGGTTTGATGAGGTAGTTGTACGCGCCCGCGCGCAGCGCCTGGAGCGCGGAATCGAGAGTGGCGTAGCTCGTCATGGCGAGTCGCATCGCGCCTGGCGCCACGCGGCGTGCGGCGGCCAGCAGATTCTCGCCGTGCGCTTCAACCCGCACATCGGTTAACAGCAGATCGAAAGCGCCACCGCTCAGCATCGCTAGCGCGGCAGGGCCGTCCGGCGCCGTGACGACCATGCGGCCTTCATGGCGCAGCGCTACTGCGACGGCCTTCAGCGTGGCGCTATCGGTGTCGGCGACCAACACCCGCTCGACCGCATGCTCACCTGGCGCCGCGCCGTCGCACAGCGCGCTCGCGGGCGCCTCGACCGCCGCAGCAACATGGCCCGCGGCGCTGTCTGAGATGCTATCTGCCATACTCGCCCCTGTCGCCTGCCTCTTCTGTCGGCGTACCAGCCCTTCGCGCCACGATATGCCTGAGCAGGACGAAGCGCGGTGAGTCGCTGAAGTCCTTTTACTTGTCCACTTTCCCATTCATGTTGTCGCACATCTGAGAGGCGCGACGCAGGGCTCCAGTACCACTGTACGTGTCGCTGTGCAAGGCTCCGTTCGCCGCGCCGCGTCCGCTCCTTGGCCGTGTTATAATCGGCCAGTGGCGAAGCCGTCAGCGCGTCGCCCGCGCCGACAACGACCCGTCGGCGCATACGCCTATGAGGAGCGCTCATCCTATGGACTTTACGCTCAGCGCCGAGCAGACGATGATACGCGATATGTGCCGTGAGTTTGCCGAGGAGGAAATCAAGCCGCAGGCGGAGGAGCTTGATCGCACGGCGCAGTTCCCCTATGAGATCGTGCGCAAGATGGCGAGTCTTGGACTGCTGGGGCTGCCCTTCCCCGAAGAGTATGGCGGCGCGGGAGCTGACTTCCTCTCCTACTGCGTCGCGCTCGAAGAGATTGGGCGCGGCGACGCCTCTGTGGGCATCACGATGGAGGCGCATACCTCGCTCGGCGCCACACCATTCCACCTCTTTGGCTCGGAGGAGCAGAAGCGCCGCTATTTGACGCCGCTGGCGCGCGGCGAGCAGCTCTGGTCATTTGGCCTGACGGAGCCAAATGCTGGCTCCGACTCCAGCGGCACGGAGACGCACGCGGAGCGGATAGGCGACTGCTGGCGCATCAACGGCTCAAAGAGCTTCATCACCAACGCGGGCACTGAGATGAGCGGCGGCGTCACCATCACAGCGGTGACAGGCAAGCAGCCCGACGGCCACAAAGAGATCACGAACTTTATCGTGCCGAAGGGAACGCCAGGGTATCACATCGGCGCGGCCTACCATAAGATGGGATGGAAAGCCTCGGATACGCGCCCCCTGGCGTTCCAGGACTGCGAGATCCCGGACGAGCAGCGTCTGGGTGACCAGGGCGATGGCTTCCGCCAGTTCATGCTGATCCTCGACGCTGGGCGCGTGGCGATTAGCGCATTGAACGTCGGGCTGGCGCAGGCGTGCTTCGATGAGTCGCAACGCTATGCGCACGAACGCCGACAGTTCGGGCGTCCTATCAGCGCATTCCAGGCGATCCAGTTCAAGCTAGCCGATATGGCTATGGAGATCGAGCTATCGCGTTTAATGTATTACAAGGCGGCATGGCTGCATATGCAGGGGCTTCGCTACACGAAAGAGGCCTCGATGGCGAAGCTGTTCTCCTCTGAGACGGCGAAACGCTGCGCCGACCAGGCCGTGCAGATTCACGGCGGCTACGGATTTATGGACGAGTATCCTGTCTCGCGCTTCTGGCGCAACGTCAAGGTTCATGAGATCGGTGAAGGCACGAGCGAGGTGCAGCGGCAAATCATCGCCAAGCAGCTCTAGACGCTCGACACGGCTATCAACTATCCAGTAGCGCCGATAGCGCCGATAACGCCGATGATCGTGTTCTCTCTGGCCTGGCGTAGCGTGTGTGGTGTAGCAGGGACATGGGGTGGAGCGACGCACATGCGTACGATAACGCGAACCGGCGTCACCTTGAGTGTCGTGGCGGCGCTGGCGCTCTATGGCCTGCAGCTCATCTCCGGATTGGTGGCGGTTCTGGGCGTCATCGTCGTGGGCGTCATCGCGGGGCTAAGTGTGGCCAAGTGGCTGCAACG
>VFSW01006692.1_pt1 | contig 16890 bp, 11 predicted proteins | sample 5358111 | NCBI WGS metagenome assembly VFSW01 (sample SAMN11554181, study PRJNA540505) | mine drainage metagenome | isolation source: sediment from site ElyBrook_90M | place: USA: Ely Copper Mine, Vershire, VT | collected 2017
ACCGACGCATAAAGGTTTTGCAGACCTCTCCCTTACCACTTGGGTACCGCGCCCTGAACAGGAAATCTTACGCCAGAATGGCTCAGCCAACCAGCACGGATCGCGTCCGGTCGAGGCTGAACCGGCATTCCGGGCACCTCCGGCCTTGTCCGGATCGGGTGCCTGGAGCGGGAGACGGGACTTGAACCCGCGACCCTCGCCTTGGCAAGGCGATGCTCTACCACTGAGCTACTCCCGCTTGAGTTCCTACTGAGTATATCGGTCGCCTTCACAAAGGGTCAATCCAGCTCAGTGCCCACTTTCGGGGTAGTCCACTCGCACGGCCATAATCTCATACGGCTTAAAGTGGACTGTCACCGCATCGCCTTTCAGCGGCAGCGGTGCGCCCTCCGGCTTCTCCATCAGATTCGTCTCCACCGCGCCGGTCGCCCCCGGCGGAACCCGCAGCTCCCCGCTCCCGCCTTTGCCCGCCCATTCGTAGAAGTGGAAGATCAGTGCGTGCGAATCCTCCGCCTTCTTCATCGCCGTCAGCACCACATCGTCCGCCGTGATCCCCACAAAAGAATGCTCCGCCGGCAGCGCCCCGATGTGCCCCTCCACCTGCATCGCCTGCATCGGATAGTTGAAGTCGTACCCGTGCCGCACCGTCATCGCCGTCTTCCAGTCGCCCCCGTGCGGATAGAGCGCGTACAGAAAATGCTGGTGCCCACGGTCCGCATTCGGATCCGGCCACACCGGCGACCGCAGCAGGGTCAGCCGCAGCAGATTCCCCACCCCGTCATAGCCAAACTTCGACTCGTTGATCAGGCTGAAACCGTGCTGCGCGTTGCCCAGATCGGCCCAGCGCTGCGCCGGCACTTCGAACTGCGCCTTCTCCCAACTGTTATCCCGCGTCGTCGGCCGCTGGATCGATCCAAACGGAATCTCGTACGTCGCAAAGGGACTCGTCGCCGACAGCGCGAACGACGCCTTCAGCAGCATGTGTGTCTCGTGCCAGTCGATGTCGTTCACCACCACCGCCTGATCCGAACCCGCCTCCAGCTGAATCTGCTGCACGAATTTCGAATTCTGCCAGTGCCGCGTTACCCGGATCGTCCCGCGCATCGGTCCCTTCTCGACCACCTGCACCGAATCCGCCTGGGTCAGCAGCGCCGGCGCTCGATCGAGCGTTCCCGGATCGATGTTCCACGCGTCGTAATCCTTCGGGGTGTCTTTAAAGGCCTGCAGTTCGTTCCCGCACGATCCGGCCGCCAGCGTCTCGAATCCCGCCTTCCTGTCGTAAAGGCTCGTGATGCATCCGGTCGTCGGATCTACAACCACCCGCAGAACCGCATTCTCCAGCGTCGTTCCCGTCACCTTCAGATCGCTCGTGAACGCCCGCTTCCCAGGCACCACACGCAGCACTTCATAGCCCAGCGACGGCACATCTTTCGCCTCGACCAGCAGGTGGAACGTATTCGTCGAGGCAGCCTTCGACAATACTTCCGACGGCAGCACCGCGCCCTTCACGTCCAGCACCGACACCTCCGCCGTCGGCCCGGGCATTTGTACATCCACCGTTACATTTCCAGAACGCCGCCACGTCAACGGATTGAAAACCAGCACCGGCACACCCGCCGCCACATGCGTATCGATATGAGCCGTAATCGTCTTCAGCGACTTCGCCGAAATCTCATTCGTCGACCACCGCACCACGTCGTAGTCCTTCCGCGCATCCTTATAGATCACTCCAATCCCCGACCCCGCCGCGAGGTCGTGAAAATCGTTGAAGGTGATCCTCTTCCAGTCATTGGTCAGTTCCTCTCCCGGATAGGCATTTCCATCCAGCCACGCCAGAGACGCATACTTCTCCGCATCCAGCGTCCACTCCGGGCTCTCACGAATGTTCCGCTTCATCGCAGCCTGCGTGGTGAACACCCCGCGGTGGTACTCGAGGTACATCTCCGTCTTCCACGTCGGAATATGAATCTGCCCCGCGATCAGGGACGGCTCGTGATACCCCTGCGAGATCGTCTGGTAATTCCACGTCGGTGAATCCGGCGCAATCTCCTTCTCCACCCTGGAGAACCAAGGCTGCGCCGTCCCGAACTCCTCGTGCGGCACCACCTTGTTTCCCTGCATCCAGTGCACGCCCTCATCCAGCATCGCGCGCGTCGGGCCGCCGCCATGGTCTCCCACGCCGAACAGGTCCATCATGTCTGTCATTCCCGGCGCATACTCCCGCGCCCTGGCCAGATCCACGCTCAGCCGCACTGGATTCAGATTCGTGTTCGCATAATCGTGCGGGAAATACGTGAGCACCTTGCTCCCGTCCGGTGACTCCCACCATAACAGCTTGAACGGCAGTTGATTCGTGTCGTTCCACGTCATCTTCTGCGTTACAAAATAATCGATGCCCGTCTTCTTGTAGATCTGCGGCAGCTGCCAGTTGTATCCGAAGGAATCCGGATTCCACCCGATCCGCACATCCACCCCGTAGTGGTGCTCGTACCATCGCTTGCCGATCAAAATCGACCGCGTCGTCGACTCGCCGTCCGGCATGTTCAGATCCGGCTCCACCCACATGCCCCCCACAATCTCCCAGCGGCCTTCCTTAATCCGCTGTCTAATCTGCGCGTCGATCTCCGGGTAATCGCGCGCCATCCAGTTGTTGTAGGCTGCCGCCGACTGCGTGTAGGTGTACGTTGGATACTCGTTCATCAGCTGCAGCGCGGTCGAAAACGTGTTCTTCACCGTATCCACCGTCTCCGTCCACGGCCACAGCCACGCCGCATCGATGTGCGAGTTGCCGGTCAGATGCAGCGTCGCCCGGTGCATCATCGGCTGCAGCGCTTCCATCGTGTTGGCCGCCTCGCGCAGCGACGCATCGAACCCCATCTGATCGCCCGTATCGAGCGCCTTGGTATCCACCTGTCCGATCGCCTTCGCCAGCGTTGCCTTATCCGCATCCGGATCCTTCGACAAGCTCGGAATCAGCACCGCCGCCGATAAGAACTCCTCGCCCAGATCCTGCGGGCTCGGCCGCTCCTGTGCAAAGGAGATGTTCATCGGGCTGCCCGCGAAGTGCTTCTCGTCCACGGTCGCCATCAGCTTCACCGCCACCAGTACCCGGTCGCCGGGCTTCGCGCGATCGAACAGCACAATTGGCTCCAGATCATCGCCCATCGCCACGCGCCGCCCGTTGAAATAGATGATCTGCGGCAGCGGCCCGTTCACCCAGGCCTGAAAACGGAACCAGATCCGCGTGCCCGTCAGGTCGTAGCCATCCAGATTCCTCGGCACCTCCACCCATTGCCGGAACCACAGCGCCTGTTTGGGAAACGTCGAATCCACCCTTGCTACGGGCCACGACGAATCGTCCACCGAAGGATCTTCGGCGTGCGGCATATCGCCCACGTGATAACGCCACACCCCCTCCGGCAGATGGCTCAGGTTCTCGATGCGCGCAATCGTCGCCCGCTCCGATTCGGGAAGAGTCTTTTCAATCTCGAGGCTCTGTTTCAGAAACTGCGCGTGCAACACGCCGCAAAGGAAGAAGAAAGCCACCGCAAATCTCAGTGCATTTCTGAACACGAATAACCCCTCGGAGAATGACTCGATGATGCTGACTCTGTCCACGCCGCCACACCGGCCCAGCCGTTCAGGTTAACACCCCGGCGCCCCCCACCGAACCTGGCCTTAAGGTCCGGTTCCGGGAACTACTCCACTTTCAGCGTCGCGCTCAGCGGTAAATCAGCCGAAGAATCCCCCACCATCAACTTCACCGCCCCTGCGTCCACATGAAGCGCGCCCGCCTCTTCATCCCAGTACGCCAGCCGCGACGCCGGCAGCGGAATCTCCACCGTCTTCGTCTTACCCGCCTCCACCGTCACCCGCTGGAACCCCTCCAGTTCCTCGTGCGGCCGCTCCACCTTCGCATCTGGATACCCAACATATAGCTGCACCACCGCATCGCCCGGCCGGCTCCCCGTATTCGTCACATCCACGGATACAGTTACCATCCCATCCTTCTTCATCGCCTCCGTATTCGTCCGCAGATTCGAATACTTAAACGTCGTATAGCTCAGCCCGAACCCAAACGGATACAGCGGCTCATCCTTGAAATACATATAGGTGTATCCATCGCGGATGTTGTAATCCATCCGCGGCGGCAGCTGATCGGCCGACTTCGGCCACGTCTCCACCAGATGCCCGCCCGGGTTGTACTCCCCGAACAGCACTTTCGCCAGCGCCGTCCCCTCGTCCTGCGACGCGTGCGCCATGTGCAGAATCGCTGGCACGTGCTCCTGGGTCCAGTTGATCGTGTACGGGAAACTCGCGATCAGCATCACGACCGTCTTCGGGTTCTTCACCATCACCTGTTTGATGAGTTGCTCCTGATACAGATCCATCGTCTCCCGGTCCCGCCCCTCGCGCCCGTCGCTCGGAACGGTGCAGGGAAGTGTGATCCCTCCGCCTTCCTCCGGAGTGCTGTACCACGCATGCCCCATGTCCGGCCCGCACGTCGGATCGTTCCCCACCACCACGACCGCGACATCCGATTCGCTCGCCGCCTTCATCGCATCGGCCTCGCCCGCTATCGTGTCGTCGGGCGCGTAGTTCACCTTCACGTTCGGTCCAACCTCGGCTCGGATCCCATCCAGCGGCGTCACCTTATAAGGAGGCGTCCCGCCATACCAATCCCAGTGCACCGAATCCGCCAGCGGCCCGATCACCGCTATCGACTTGATCTTCGTCTTGTCCAGCGGCAGGATCCCGTCATTCTTCAGCAGCACGACCGACTCCAGCGCCACTTTCTTCTCTACATCCCGGTCACGATCCGCATTCCATGGCTCTGGCTGATCCTTCATCGGCGCGAACGCCGCTTGTCCCTGCGCATCCAGCAGCCCCAGCTTCAGCTCGATCCGGAATTTGTAACGCAGAACATTATCAATGTCCGCTTCTGTCAGAGATCCGTCCTTCAGTGCCGCCCTCGTCTCATCCGCATACTTGTCCAGGAACTGATTGATCCCGTTTTTGATGCACGCCACCACTGCCGCCTCGTGATTCGGAAACGCATGACGCGGATTCACCAGCAGCGTCACCGCGCCCCCATCCGTCGACAAAACATCCACGCCCCACTGGTCCCGCACAATGCTCTTCAGGTTCGGATTCACCGCCATCGCCGCGCCGTTCCACGCGTTGTAGCTCGCCATCACCGCGCTCGCTCCCGCCTCCTGGAACGCCATCCGGAACGGCACCGAGTAGTACTCCCAAAACAAACGGTCGTCGAAGTTCGACGACGATCCATTGCGGTTGTTTTCGTTCTCGTTCGCCAGAAAATGCTTCAGCAGCGGAGACGCCTGCCAGTACTTCCCATCCCCCTCGATCCCTTTCGCGAACGCCACCGCCATCGTGCCGTTGAAAAACGGGTCTTCACCGTACACTTCCTCGCTCCGCCCCCACCTGGGATCGCGATCCAGATCCGACTGCGGCCCCCAGTCCATCAGAATCTGCCGGTTGTACTTCGGATTCTCCGTGATGTACCGCGACTCATAACCCTCCACGTCGCCGGCTGCGCGCACCAGCTCCGGGTCCCACGTGTCGCCCATCCCCGGAGGCTGCGGAAACTGCGTCGTCGTGATCGGCTGCCGCCCCAGGCGCGCCTCGCGCTGCACCACGCCGTGAATCCCCTCGGTGCTCCCGATGTTCGGCACCCCCAGTCGCGGCACACCGGTCTGCGTGCCCAGCACCGCGATCCTCTCCTCCACCGTCATCAGCGACAGCAGATTGTCGATGCGCTTTTCGGCGGGCAACTGCGGATCGTTGAATGGATACTTCGGCGCCTGCGCCACGGCAGGAACCGCAAGCATCGCAAGAGTCAGGAGCAGGGAAGCAGTCTTCTTCTTCATGGCAGGAGCACGTCGGCTTTCCGTCGCTGACCGGGGCGCAGCATCGTTCGCTGCGGTGCGATGCGACTCTACAAACGCACCAAGCCTAACACCTTCCCAACCCCTCCGTGCCCTCTCCATCGCCCCGGCTCAAACGTTGTAGCCGCCGCTCTGAACCTCTGTCCGCAGTTTGGTTTCTGTGGTGAAAGCACGCGCGCATGCCGCTCCTGTCAGCTCTTTGCCAATCAATCTTCGCTGAACGCCCTCCGCTGAAGGCCTTCGCCAACAGCTTCTTGCTGGCTATCCTCCGGCGGCCCCAAAAGATAGGCGAAGAGACGGCGAACCTACTCCCTCGGTTCTGGTCCCAAAACCTCTGATTCCGCTTATGGTTTGTAGTGAGCTCTCATGCATCATCCGGTGAAAGCTCTCTTCCAAGCCCTCGGTCGGTCAGGAGCCCCGAGGGCTCTTTTCTTGCCCCGCATCCCGCCTCGCCCGCCCAACGGTGAACGCAACCTCAGGCACCCGCGCCCGCCGGATCACCCACACCACCACCGTGGACCCAGACCGTCCAATAGACGATAGTGTGTCCCGCCCTGGCGGAGGTCGCCAGGGTGGGGTGGTCAAGGTTCTGAAAACGAACTCTTGTGGAAGTTGCCAGGCTCGTGGGAACCCGAACCGGCTCATGTTCCGCTAACGACGATCCGCAACCGCCTTCGGCTGGTCGGCGCACACGCAGTTGCGTCCACGCCGCTTCGCCCGATACAGAGCCTCGTCCGCCCGGTGGATCAGATCCTCCGGCGTCATCGCGTCGTCAAAGGCGGCCACGCCCAGGCTGCAGGTCACCGCGAGTGGCCCGATCGCCGTCGGCACCGGTCTCTCCGCCACCACGCGGCGAAAGCCTTCTGCGCGCTGCACACCATTGTGCGGAGAACAACTCGGCAGAACGATCAGGAATTCCTCGCCCCCGTAGCGGCCCGCAAAATCGTAAGGACGCATCAGGTCCACCAGACGCCCCGCCACTTCCCGCAACACATCATCTCCGGTCAGATGGCCATAGCTGTCGTTGATATTTTTGAAATGATCCAGATCGATCATCACCAGCGTGATGGACAAGCGATCACGCTGCGCCCGGCAAATTTCCCTCTCCAGCATGGAGAAAATCGCCCTGCGATTCCACAGGCCCGTCAGGCTGTCCTTCAAAGCCTGCTCCTTTAAAGCCACCTGCGCGTCCCCGGCGATCTTGGCGGCAAGTGTCAGTTCTGCCTTGGTCTGGCTCACCGTCTCCTGCAATTTCCGGTTGTGTTTTACGAGGTAACCCACGCGCAGTTTGTAAAGCACGAAGATCACCACCAGCAGACCGACAATGCTCAGAGTTCGAAAGGGTCCTGTCTGCCAATACGGCGCGATCACCGTGATCGGGATGCTCTCCACAACGGTGCCCCGCAAACCGCTGCCGTCCGCCTCCTGGAAATCGAACTCATAACGACCCGGCGCCAGATTGTTGTAGAGGACCTCCCGCTCTTTCCCCGTGTCTTTCCACTCTTTGTCAAAACCGACGAGCCGGTAACGCAAATGATCGGCGCCCCCGGGCGCCGGAGCCGCGAAATGAATCTCCAGATCTCCTGTTTCCGGCCCGACCGTTACTCCCTCTTCGAAGGAGAGCTCCTTTTCATTGAATCGCACCTCATCGATCGGCGAACGAAGATTCGTCGCCTGAATCTCACCGTGCGCAGGATGAGCGCCGGCGACCCGAGCCGTATTGCTCAGCACGAAATGCTCGTTCGGCCTGGTCCCGTCAAGCCGCTCGACAGCAGAGCAGTACGGTGTCACAACACCGAAGAGGACGCCAAACGTCAGAAGCACAAAGAGAACCTTGGATCCCGAAGGCATGCGTCCGCGTTTGCACTTCGGAGGCGATCCGGAAGGCAGCCATGGTCCCCGTTTCTGATAGGTCCGGCGAGTTTGATCGTCGGGCCGCGCATACCCTGCGAGCATAGATTTTTGCGCCAAGTCTGGTGACGCTTCCCCTCCTGCGCCGTCCTGGCCTGGTTACGCAACCCAACCCCGGCGAGGCGCACGATGACCGTAGTCACCAGCAACTGCGACGTCTCCCACGTTTGGGCCGTCTGGGCCATCATCGGCGAGAAAAACTTCCTCCGCTATACCACTTAAGATCAGCCGGTAACTCCATCCGCCTGAAACGTGCGCGGCCTCAGTCACACTGCACTTTTTTGAGGGCCCCGGTCCAGGCAAGACAGCCGCTTCGGTCAGGAAATTCCTGCCCGGCCCGCGAATCGCCGACCGCTGACTGCCAACTGCTGACCAATTCTCCACCGGCCCCTGTTCTACAATGCAGAGAAGCCGTCAGCCAAATCACCACTCTGAAACATTCGAGGCCGGCGCGCATCTTTCCATCATGATTGAGCAGCCCCTGCCCGAAGCCCTCACATTTGACGACGTCCTCCTCACTCCCGCCTGGAGCGAAATCGCGCCCGCACAAGTCTCCACGGCCACGCGACTGACGAAGCGTATCCCTCTCAACACTCCTCTGCTTTCTGCCGCCATGGACACCGTCACCGAATCGCGCATGGCCATTGCCATGGCGCAGCAGGGCGGCTTGGGCATCGTGCATCGCAACCTCACCATCGAGCAGCAGGCCGGCGAAATCGATAAGGTCAAGCGCTCCGAGTCCGGCATGATCGTCGATCCCGGAATAAAAAACTGGTCTGCATCCTCACCAACCGCGATCTCCGTTTCGAAACCCGTACCGACATCCCTATCGGCGAGGTGATGACTAAAGAAAATCTCATTACCGTTCCCGTTGGCACTACCCTCGAGCAGGCTGAGGACATCCTCCATCGCCATCGCGTCGAAAAGCTCCTTGTCGTCGACGAGAACTATGTTCTCAAGGGCCTCATCACCGTCAAAGACATCCAGAAAAAACTCAAATACCCCAACGCCTCCAAGGACGAACAGGGCCGTCTCCGCGTCGGCGCTGCCATCGGCGCGACCGGCGACTACCTCGAGCGCGCCGCGGAATTAGTCTGCAACCGAGTCGACGTCCTCGTCATCGATTCCGCCCACGGCCACTCCTCCCGCGTCATCGACGCCGTCCGTGAAATCAAAAAACGATTCCCCCAGGTCGATCTGCTCGCCGGCAACGTCGCCACCCGCGAAGGCACCGAAGCCCTTATCGATGCGGGCGCGGACTCGATCAAAGTCGGCATCGGCCCCGGCTCCATCTGCACAACGCGCATGGTCACCGGCGCCGGTATGCCCCAGATCACCGCCATCAGCGAGGCTTATAGAGCCGCCGGCAAACACAACATCCCCATCGTCGCCGACGGCGGCATCAAGTATTCAGGCGACATCACCAAAGCCATCGCCGCAGGAGCCAGCGTCATCATGATCGGCTCCCTCTTCGCCGGCGTCGACGAGAGCCCCGGCGAAACCATCCTCTACCAGGGCCGCTCCTTCAAGGCCTATCGCGGCATGGGATCCCTCTCCGCCATGGCCCAGGGCGGCGGCGAGCGCTACTTCCAGGGCACCGAAGACCTCGACATCGACGAGAACAACGAGAGTGTCGTCTCCCGCGATCGCAACGGCAATAACAACCGCCTAGGCAAATACGTCCCCGAAGGCATCGAAGGCCGCGTCCCCTATCGCGGCGCCCTCGACGCCATGGTCTATCAGCTCGTCGGCGGCCTCCGCTCGGGCATGGGCCTTGTCGGCGCGGCCAACATCGATGAACTCCACACCAAAGCGAAATTCGTCCGCATCTCCTCCGCCGGCCTCCGCGAATCCCACGTCCACGACGTCCTGATCACCCGCGAGGCCCCTAACTACCACGTCGAATAAACGGTCTGTCATCCCCACCGCAGCGTGTCCCGTGTGAGCGGGGAACGCGGAGTGAAGAGACTTGCCTCTGCCTCCTGCACCGCGCCCTGCAGGGTGATCCGACGATCGTTGACACAATTGAAAAACCGCAAAGAGGTTGCCGCCCCTGCCCGTTGTATCCTGACTTCGGCTCCCGCCCCGCTCTCCGGGCCCACCGCTATGGAGACCGTTGTTACCAGCCTCATCGAAGCCGAGCGCTTCATACGCTGCTTCGACCCCCACGCCACCCACGCCGAGGGCTCGCACGAGACCCTCATCCTCTCCCCGCGCTGGGGACGCCTCCGCCGCACCCATCCCCTCCTCGCCACCTCGCCTGCCGATCATGGTCTCGAAACCGCCTGGACCCTGGCTCGCCACAACCTCCTCGCCTGCCGCGACCGCTCCGTCCGACTCGCTTTTTCCACCTACCAGCACCGCATCCGCGTCGAAGTCCGCATCGCACTCGCCACTCTCACCGACTCCGCCTTCGACCTCAGCCGCCACGGCCACGATCTCCTCGACCGTCACAGCCAGAACCGCTCCGCCGTCGTCGTCCGCCGCGAAGCCATCGATATACGTGCGCTGCCGCCCCACCCCGCCGGCTATGCCCGCTTCGAATTCGGCAACACCTTCCTGCTCCCCATCACGGAAGACGCCATGATCGCTGAGGCCAAAACCCTCTGGTGACACACACCGCCGACGTCATTGTCCTCGGTCTCGGAGCCATGGGCAGCGCAACCGCCGCCTGCCTTGCCGAACGCGGCCTCCGCGTCGCCGGATTTGACGCCTTCTCGCCGCCGCATAATCTCGGCTCCTCCCACGGCCGCACGCGCATCTTCCGCCAGGCCTACTTCGAGGACCCCGGTTATGTCCACCTGCTCCTGCGCGCCCGGGAGTTGTGGAGCAAGCTCGAGCGCGACACCGGCGTACCTCTCTTTCACACCACCGGCGCACTCATGATCGGCCCTGCTTCCGGCAAGCTCGTGACCGGCAGCGTCCTCAGCGCCCGCCAGTTCAATCTGCCGCATGAGATGCTCTCCGCCGCCGAGCTGCGTCGCCGCTGGCCCGCCTTCCATATCGCGGACGATGCAGTCGCGCTCCTCGAGGACCACGCTGGCTACCTCAGTCCCGAACGCTGCATCGAGCAATTCCTTGCCCAGGCCGCGCATCACGGCGCGACCCTCCACACGAATACCGCCATCACCGCGTGGAACGGCACATCCAGCGGCGTCACCGTCACGACAGTCCGCGAAACCTGGTCCGCAGCTCACCTCGTCATCACCGCCGGACCCTGGGCGCCACAGTTGCTCGCGGATCTCCGCCTGCCCCTGCGTGTCACCCGCCAGATCGTCTTCTGGTTCGAGCCCCGCCTTGAGAAGTCCGTCCCCATCGACACCTTCCGTGAGGACCGCTTTCCCATCTATATGTTCGAAACCAGCCCCACCGAGCCGATGCTCTACGGCTTCCCACTCACCGGCCCGGCCTCGGAAGGATTGAAGGTCGCCATCCACGGGAGCGAAGAGTAATCGATGCCGGATATCGTCGATCGCGACCTGCGCCCGGAAGACGAGAGCCAAATCCGCCGGCGTCTTGCCGCCGCGCTGCCCGATCTCGCCGGACGCCTTCTCCGCGCGGAAACCTGCCTCTACACCATGACTCCGGACGAGCACTTCATGCTCGGCGCTAATCCTGACCATCCGGCGGTCGTGCTCGCCGCAGGCTTTTCCGGTCACGGCTTCAAATTCGCCCCCGTCATCGCCGAACTCCTCGCGGGCCTTGTCGTTACAGGTGACGACCGATCCATCCCAGCCATGTTCGCCCCCACCCGCTTTAACCGCTGACTGGCGCCTGCTGACCGCCGACAGCTAGGCCATCTCCACCCGGATCAAATCCCCAATCCCTACAATCCGGAAGCTCCGCACCTGCCCCGCCTTCAGCGGCTCTGCCTTCGTCGCCACCGGACCGCCGCTCTTCCAGCGCGCCTGCAGCATCGACGTCAGCGACGACAAATCTGCCTTCTCCGAAGGCTTCTTTTCCCCCGCTTCCGCCGCGCCGCCCGCGCTCAGCGTGCACGTTGCCCGAATCCCCTGGCCCAACTCCACCACCCCGCCGCCATCGCTCTCCTCGACGACGCGCCCGGAAACCACATCCCCCACCTTGTGCTCCGCGACATACTCATCCAGACTCGTCGGCACCAGTTGCTTCATGCTCAGCTTCATCTGCCGCTTTTCCGTGTCGACGCCCAGCACCTGCGCCTGCACCACCTGGCCCACATGCAGTGCCTCCTGCGGATGATTCAGCCGCCGGTCCGCGACAATCTCCGAGATGTGCACCAGCCCCTCAACCCCCTCAGCCACCTGCACGAACGCGCCAAACTTCGTCAGCCGCGTCACCGGACCTTCGATCGCCACTCCAGCCTGCCATCTGCGCGCCACATCCGCCCACGGATCGCCCAGCGCCTGCTTCAATCCCAGCGACATCCGACGCTCCGCGGGCTGTAAGGCCAGAATCACCGCCTCCACCATATCGCCCTGCTTCAGGATGTCGCTCGGCTTCCGCACCCTCTTCACCCACGACATTTCCGAGACGTGGATCATTCCCTCGATCCCCGGCTCCAACTCCACAAACGCGCCGAAATCCATCAGCCGCGTCACCGTGCCCTGCACCCGATCCCCAGCCTTATATTTGTCCGCGGCCTTCTCCCACGGCTCCGGCTCCAGCTGCTTCAGTCCCAGTGAAATCCGACGCGTCTCCGGATCGATCTTCAGCACCTTCACGCGGACATCCTGCCCCACCGTCAGCACGTCTTCCGGCTTCTCCACCCGGCTCCACGCGATATCGCTGATGTGCAGCAGCCCGTCGATGCCGCCCAGATCGACAAACGCGCCGTAGCTCATCAGACTGCGCACCTTACCTTCGAGCACATCGCTCGGTGCGAGCGACGACCAGCGGCTCGCCTGCGCCGCCATAGCCTGCTCCTCGAGCACCGCCCGCCGGTCTACCACCACATCCTCATCGGCCGCATCCACCTTGGTGATCCGCACCTCGACCGACTGCCCGATCAGGTCGCTCATCTCCTTCGCATCGCGCGCCCCGCTGCGCGACGCCGGCAGAAATGCGCGCACGCCCACGTCGACGGTCAAACCACCCTTCACCACTCCCGTCACCGTGCCGGCGATCGTTGCTTTTTCTGCAAACGCTGCCTCCAGCGAGGTCCAATCCGTCGGCTGCTTGACCTTGAACCGGCTCAGCTCGTAGTAGCCCTCCGGGTTCCGCCCCTTCACCGACACGTGAACCGTATCGCCCGGCTTCACCTCGTCCGCATTGTTCTCAAACGCTGTCCGCGGCAGCACGCCCTCCACCTTGAAACCGATATCGAGATACACGGCATCCGCCGACACCGACACCACCGTCGCTTCCCGCTGGCGGCCCTCCGCCGATGCCTTGTGGTCGTGCTCGAACTCCGACAGCAGATCGGCAAACGACTCGGCTGGCTCGACCGGAGCCGCAGCCGCCTCACGCGGCATCTCTGCAGGTTTCTCCGGCGCTAACGGCACCGCGGCTTCCAACTCCGCAGACAATTCAGCCGCAGATTCTGATGGGGCTTCGGCAGACGTTTCACGCGTTTCGTTCGACGACTCGGCAAGGGAAGGGAATTGTTCGTTATCCATCATGGTTGTAGCTATTCTTTCACGACGTTGCTGACAAATCAGAACTCCCGAGTAACCCATCCGGGTCGCGCGATGTCGTTCCGCGCGAGAAGGGTGGGGTTGCGGACTCAGAACAAATCCGGGATGCTGGTGAACGCAATCCGTGTCGGAGCCGCTGCTCGCGCCAGCAGCATGCTCGCCGGAAACAGCGTCGACGTCCCGTATTTCTGATTCAGCGCATCCATCGTGCTCGTCAGCCGCGTCCGCTTCGTCTCCGATTCGAGCCCGGCGAACAAGCTCAGTGTGTGCAGATGATCCGGCACAAGATTCCCCAGCCACACCCCGATAAAAAACGGCTTGCGATGTCTCTCACCCTGCGGCCGCGCGGCCCACAGTTTTACCAGTGCCTCGACCAGCGTCTGATTGTCCTGGCACTCGATTACCGCCAGCCCCTGCGACCACGCGGTTTGATTGATCCCGGACGTGTGTTGCCCCTTCGCCTCTGCCTTCGTCGTCGCGTACTTGATCGTCAGAGTCACATGCGTCGCCCACAACCGCGCGGATCGCAAACGCATCGCCGCCTTCTGCAGCAGTTTGTGCGCCACCGCATAGCAGCCTTCCTCGGTCCGCAGCTCCGGCGGCAGCACATGACTCTGGCTGATCGATTTCTGATGCTCCAGCTCCGCATCGTTGAAATCCTCGCCCCGCAGCCAGTGCCAAAGCTTCTCCCCGCCAATCCCTCCCCACACCTGATTCATCTGCTCGCGATCGAGAGCCAGCAGCGCCTCCATCGTCCGCACGCCCTGCTCGTGCAGCCGCTTCTCCATCTGTGCGCCCACGCCCGGCAGATCGCGCAGCGTCAGCCCCCGCAGCGCCCCCGGCAGCAAATCCTGCGTCAGCGCCACCAGCCCATCCGGCTTGTCCATGTCCGACGCGATCTTCGCCAGGTATCGATTCGGCGCCAGCCCCACCGAGCAGCGCAGCGTCGATCCCACGTCGTTCCGGATCGCCGCCTTCACCCGCCGCGCCAGATCCATGGCCGCCAGCAGCGGCTGCTCCCGCCCCATCAGGCTCGCCGCCATCTCATCGATCGACATCACCGCCGCCACCGGCACGCACCGCTCTACCGCTTCCACGATGCGATTGTGATAGTCGACATACACCTCGTGGCGCGCCTCCACCAACTCCAGGCCCGGACACATCCGCTTTGCCTCGCCGATCTGCGTGCCCGTCCGCACCCCGTACGCCTTGGCCTCGTAGCTGGCCGCAATCGCGCACGTCGTGTCGGCCATCACCGGCACCACCGCCACCGGACGACCACGCAGCTCCGGCCGCAGCTCCTGCTCCACCGACGCGAAGTACGAATTCAGATCAAGAAAGAGCCACCGCAGACGCGGTCCCGCATCCTCCTCCGAACGAAGATTCGCCTGCCGATGTTCGCCTGCCGCTGCCACATCGACATGTTCGTCTTCTCTTCGCCGTCCCGCAAACACAAAAATGGGACCGCCGGAAGCGACGGTCCCGCACTTCAGCGCAAACCTCCGCTATTGCAGCGTCACATCGCTGCTCAGCGGCAAATCCCGCGACGATCCGCCTACCGAAACGGTGTACTGCCCCGGCACCAGCTTCCAGCCCTTGCTGCTCACGTCGTAGATCGACAAATACAGCGGCTCCACGTGCACCGTCACCGTCTTTGACTCGCCGGGCTCGAGCGTCACCTTGTCCCACCCAACCAGCCGCCGCGGCGGCTCCTGCGCGTTTGCCGGAAGCCCCGCATACACCTCTGCGATCTCCTCACCGGCGCGCTGTCCCGTGTTCCGCACCGTAAAGCTCACCGAGAGGGCGTCTGCGGGTTCCACTTTCAGATCGGAATACGCGAACGTGCTGTACGACAACCCGAATCCAAACGGGAACAACGGCGTCTTGTTCTCCGCGTCGTACCACTTGTATCCAACTTTCAGGCCCTCGTCGTAATGCATGTCGAAGGTCTTCGTGTTGACCTTCCATTCCGGTATACCCGGCATCGGTTCCATTGGCCCCGGCGGCTGCTTCGTCAGCATCGGATGCGGCAGATCCGCTTCACTCTTCGGGAAGGTCAGCGGCAGCTTGCCGGACGGGTTCACATCGCCGAACAGAATCGCCGTGATCGCCTGGGCCCCTCGAATCCCCGGGAACCACGACTCCAGCACCGCGCTTACGTGATCGACCCACGGCATCGTCACCGCGCCACCGGTTTCCAGCACGACAATCGTGTGAGGATTGGCCGCCGCCACCGCTTCAATCAGAGCGTCCTGATTGAACGGCAGTGAAAGATTCGGCAGGTCCATCCCCTCCGACTCATGCTGGATGCCGAACACAATCGCCACATCCGCCGACTTCGCCAGCGCCGCCGCCGTTGCCGGATCCGTCCCCAAATCGAACTCCACCTTCGCGTGCGGCGCGCGATGCCGGATCGCCTCCAGCGGCACCGAGCGGTGATACACCCACTCGCTCAGCAGCGCCTCGAGTCCCGTCGCGCTTCCCGGCGGCGGGGTCACAGCATTGCCGCCCATCGGATCCACCTGCCCCGAGCCTCCGCCCGACAGCACGCCAGCATCGGCATGTCCGCCGATCAGAGCGATCGTGTGGATCGCGCTCGCGTCCAGCGGCAACTGATGATCCTCGTTGCGCAGCAGCACCGCGCCCTGCTCCTCTACACGCTGCGCGACATGAAATCCACGCACCACATCGACAACCTTCGGCTTCGGTGGATCGTCGATGATGCCGGTCGCGAATTCCGTCCGCAGAACCCGATGCACCATCTCATCGAGCAGCTGCTGCGAAACCTGTCCATCCTGCACAGCCTTCTTCAGCGCTGCACCGAAGTAGTCGTCGCCCGGCATCTCGATGTCGAGCCCTGCCTTCGCCGCTTTCACCGTGCTGTGCGTGCCGCCCCAGTCCGAAACCACAAATCCCGGAAACTTCCAGTCGTGATCCAGCACGTCGCGCAGCGTGTGTTCGTTCTCGCACGCATACGTGCTATTGATCATGTTGTAGGAACACATCACCGCGCCTACACCCGAGTCGCGGATCCCAATCTGAAACGCCAGCAGATCCGTCTCACGCAACGCTCGCTCCGAAATAATGGAGTTGACGTAGTTGCGCCCGTCTTCCTGATCGTTCACCGCGTAATGCTTGATGTCCCCGATCAAGTGCTGCGCCTGCTCCGCCTTCATCATCTGGCCCACCATCGTGCCGGCCAGAATTGGATCTTCGCCCTCGTACTCGAAGGTGCGCCCGTTGCGCGGCTCACGCGTCAGATTTAGCCCACCGCCCAGCGACATGTTGAAACCCTGGTCGCGCAGTTCCGTTCCGATCAGCGCCCCGAAGTCATACGCCACCTTCGGATTCCAACTCGCCGCATCCGCCACGCCCGAGGGCAGCGCCGTCGAGTAGCGGCTCGTCTGCGCCCCGCGCGCTACACGTACCGCCGCATCCGCCCTCTGCCCGTGTGG
>VFSW01006693.1_pt1 | contig 16887 bp, 25 predicted proteins | sample 5358111 | NCBI WGS metagenome assembly VFSW01 (sample SAMN11554181, study PRJNA540505) | mine drainage metagenome | isolation source: sediment from site ElyBrook_90M | place: USA: Ely Copper Mine, Vershire, VT | collected 2017
TATATCTACCTTGATGACCACGGCAGATCAGGACCAAAGATCGTAAACAGGCTCTTAGGAATCTACTTGAATGGTCTATGCGCCGGTCGGCATCAGTTATCGAGACATTTCCGCCCACAGTTCAAGCATCCCGGCCGAATGAAGCCTGCCGGGGGCTTTCTTCAACATTTATATAAAGAACTGGGCGAACCGTGGCAGCATCATCCGCATGACCGTCGCGTAAGATGCCCTCTATCCGTCCGTAATTTTTCTACTCCGCATCGGCCATATCCCGCTCTGCCTCTCCTGGAACGAAATCAATATCGCGCGAACAAAATGCTTGTGGCGACAGTTGGTGATTCTCGCTCTGGGAAACGAGGAAAATCCCCCATGCGCATCTCTATGAGCCTGCATATCAAGCAGGCTCATGCGCTGGCCCATGGTTGTGGTTTGTTCAGCGTTCGCCGTGGGTGTTGCCGTAAAAACTGACAGTGAACATGGGAGTCAATTGCCGCGGGTAGCCATTGCGAGCTACAGTGATAGCGCTCCCAACAGCCCACGTTACCGGGAAGGATTTCCCATTCGGCCAGGTCACTTCGACTTCTGGAATCAGATTGAAGTCGTAAAAGGAAGGGGCTGTTGCCTGGCCAAAGAACAGGCTGCGGGAGAATTGGTGCTGATAGGTGTACTCGACCATATAGCCGAAGCCGTGTTTCGGCGCCAGTACGTGCTCCAAAGTTCCGGAACTGCCAAGCAAATTGCCGTCCACCATGTGCAGCGATGTGCCCGCGGGAACGGAACTGAGGTTATTGTTGAAATGGTAGGGCCCTACAATGTGCGTCGGATCCGCTACCACTTCAGTACCTTCCAGATACAGTTCAAACGGTTTGAACTGCTTGCGCAGCAAAAAATTGATCTGCTCGTTCCATGTGCCGTTGCCGCGCTGGTCTGCGCCATAGAGGTTGGGGTCCAGGTTGGTATATTTTCCGGTCGGAACATTCAATGCGAAGCTCAGGCCCATGGAGGGCTTGCTCCAAAAATGGTAGCGGTCGGCTTCTTTGATGAACTGCCATTTGATCTGCGCCTGGGTGTCGGCATAACCGAAGGCCGTGGCGCTTTTGCTCAAGCCCCCTTGATCGTCGCGCGAAAAGTTGTATGTGAAGGGCGCGTAAACATCCAGTTCCGTCCAGTGGCCCAAGCCGTAGGCAAATTTCATCGGCAGATTCAGATTGTGCGCGCCCTTGGTACGGTAGTTGGTAATGAAAGGCTCTACATAGTAGGATCCGCCAGGTTCCACGTCGGCAGTTCCGGTATAAAATGGACCGCTCGTGTTGTCTACCCAGCGGTCGCCGACACTTTGAGCGGACAAGCGGCCAAGGGAAAGAAAAACGATGGCCAGGACGAGGATCGTCCTGCGCCGCACTGAATGTTGCATGATGCATATCTCCACTTTTTGTGTGCGAATGCTTCGGATATGAGCGCAGCTTCCTCGCGATGTGGAAAAAACGAGGGTCCGCCGCAGAAAGCCTGTCCGGACGCCACGCTTATCCAGCCATCGCTCGCGCTGGCTGCAAACTATGCAATGCTATTCAGAAAGGGGTATGCTGGTGGGGCACGACCGGCACTGGGTGGGAAGAACCGGGACGGAACAGCCGGCGCATCCTTCGGCGCGTCGATTGTTCCAAAGCAAAAGAAGGGCGTGTCGAGCAAGGCATCACTGCCGGCGGACAGCAGGAACACAGTCCGCGCGGCATGTGACGGGCTGTCGGCGGCGGCCTCTTTGAGATAGGCACGTTCTCCTTCCGCCAGCCTGGGCATGGCGTGCAGGTCGTCTGTCATGGAAATGACCGGCAGCAGCACTAAAGACAGCACCATAGCGACAAGGCACTGTTGCCAGTTGCGCCAGCTCGACGCATTGTGGCACGACTGCCGCCGCAAGAGGACAAAGAGCCAAGACGCCGTTATCAGCCAGACGAGATTGAGGAGAACTTCCACAACCTCCCAAGTCTAACAGCAAAGCGCCTGCGCCTTCTCCGGTACAATAGTTGGAAGCGCCTGCCGCGCCGGAGAGCGATTCCGGCCTGCCAGGCGCATCAGAGCATATGCTAGCCAAAAACTTACCGGAAGCCCTTACCTTCGACGACGTGTTGCTGGTGCCCGCTTACAGCGACGTCGTCCCCGTGCAGGTCAGCACCCAGACCCAGCTTACCCGCGACATTACGCTGAACACCCCGCTGCTCTCCTCGGCCATGGATACCGTCACCGAGTCGCGTATGGCCATCGCCATGGCCCAGCAGGGTGGTATCGGCATTGTTCACCGCAATCTCTCCATCGCCGACCAGGCCGGCGAAATTGACAAGGTAAAGCGGTCTGAGAGTGGCATGATTGTCGATCCGGTGACCATTGGGCCTGACCAGATGATTGGCGACGCCCTGGAGGTGATGCGCCGCTACAAGATCTCCGGCGTCCCGGTAACGCAGGGCAAAAAGCTGGTTGGCATTCTCACCAACCGCGACCTGCGCTTTGAAACCCGCACCGACGTGCCTGTTGGCGACGTGATGACCAAGAAGGATCTGATTACCGTTCCCGTGGGCACCACGCTGGAAGAGGCCGAGCTGATCCTGCACGAACACCGCGTTGAAAAGCTGCTGGTAGTCGATGATCAGTACAATCTCAAGGGCCTGATCACGGTCAAGGACATCCAGAAGAAACTCAAGTATCCCAATGCCAGCAAGGATGAAAAAGGCCGTTTGCGCGTGGGCGGAGCCATCGGCGCCACCGGCGACTACCTGGAACGGGCAGCCGAGCTGGTTCGTGCTCGTGCCGACGTGCTGGCCATCGACTCGGCGCACGGACACTCATCGCGAGTTCTTGAGGCAGTGCGCGAAGTGAAGAAGCATTTCCCCTACGTAGGTCTGCTGGCCGGCAATGTGGCCACCTATGAGGGTGCGCTGGCGCTTATCGAGGCTGGCGCGGACGCCATCAAAGTAGGCATCGGACCCGGCTCCATCTGCACCACCCGTATGGTCACCGGCGCTGGAATGCCACAGATCACGGCCATCTCCGAGGCCTGGCGCGCAGCCCGCGAACATGGCGTTCCGGTCATCGCCGATGGCGGCATCAAGTACTCCGGCGAGATCACCAAGGCTATCGCGGCCGGCGCCAGCTCCGTCATGATCGGCTCGCTCTTTGCGGGCGTCGACGAGAGCCCCGGCGAAACCATCCTCTACCAGGGCCGCAGCTTCAAGAGCTATCGCGGCATGGGTTCTTTAACCGCCATGAGCCAGGGATCGGGCGAGCGTTATTTCCAGAGTACTGCCGACCTGGCCAGCGCGGAGATGGGCACTGAGGGCGTGGTGCAGCGCGAGCGCGCCAGCCAGAACCGCCTCGCAAAGTTCGTTCCAGAGGGCATTGAAGGCCGCGTGCCTTATCGTGGGCCGCTGGAGTCCATGGTCTTCCAGCTTGTGGGCGGTCTGCGCTCCGGCATGGGCTACCTGGGTTGCGGCAGCATTGCGGAGCTGCAAGAGAAGGCTCACTTTGTCCGCATCTCCGGCGCTGGCCTGCGCGAGAGCCACGTCCACGACGTGATCATTACCCGTGAGGCGCCCAACTACCATGTCGAATAACGAGCGCGGCTGGATGTATTGGCTCAGCGCTTGGTCGCCGGTCGCAATCGGAGTCGGCATCATTCTGGTGGAGTCAACGGAGCTCTTGGGCTCCGATCACACCAGCGGCCCGCTGAAGTGGCTTTTTGAGTCCTTCTTTGGCCCGGTTGCCAATGCACGCTGGGATGAGATTCATCACTACCTCCGCAAGTCCGGGCACTTCCTTGGATACGGGGCAATTGGCCTTGCCTGGCTGCGCGCCTGGTGGATGACACTGCCGCACTCCAGGTTCCTGCATGACGCCTTTCTCGCCCTGCTGGGTACGGCGCTGATCGCCAGTTGCGATGAGCTGCACCAGTCTTTTCTACCCAATCGCACAGGCACGCCATGGGATGCGCTGCTGGACTGCTCCGGAGCCATTACTCTGCAACTGATCGTTTATCTCTTCATGCGCATCGCAAAGCCCAAGCGGCTGGCTAGAGAAGATTAACGGCGCACTTCAGTTAAATGCCCGCTACCCTGACGTCGTAAATTCATTGACAATATAGGCACGGGTCTTTGACCTATCGATAAATCGTTCCTCATCCTCGGCAATTGCCTTTCCGGATTCTGCCAATACCAGCGGCGTAAGCCAGTTCGCATTAAATGAGGCTTCGTCCTCAAAGCCCAGTTCCGCGATGGCGTCGAAGTCGACCACGTTGCCGCTATGAGTTAGCTCATTGCTCCTCGTCAAATAGCGGCGCTTGTACACAAGCGGCGGGGCCGCAATGCTGAGTACCAGGGGGACGTGATGATTCTCATAGTAGTCTGAGAATTCTCCAATGCTCATACCGTCCTTTTTCACCAGAAAAGCGACAACCTTGAACATGCCTATGCCTCCATTGAACATGTGCCCTGGCCGCGCGTTCTTTTTACTGTCAGCCAGCCAATCGTTACAGCTTGTGCCAAACAATACGGGCGCATCCCGCTAGGGGATGCGCCCGTTTGACCTTCTGAGCGAAGGGAGGAGCTGCCGCGTAGAATCCGCTTACGCGGCCTCTTCGCCGCCTTCTTCCTTCTTGCTCTCTTCGAGTTGTTTTTCCAGTTCGGCGCGCTTCTTGGCCTTGATGTCGGCGCGCTTCTGGCGCTTGGCATCGATCTGCTTCTCGGCGCCCAGCAGTTCGATGAATGCCTTTTCGGCCCCATCGCCCTTCTGGAAGCCGGTGCGGACGATACGCAGATAGCCGCCCTGGCGGTCGCCGTAGCGCGGAGCCACTGTCTCGAACAGCCGTTCCACAGACTTGTCGGTCATGAGAAAGCTGAGGGCTTGGCGGCGCGAGTGGAGGTCGCCCTTTTTACCCAGGGTGATCATCTTTTCAACGAGTGGACGAACGGCCTTGGCCTTGGCCACGGTGGTCTCCACACGATCTTCCACGATGACGGACGTGACCAGGTTGCGCAACAGAGCGCGGCGGTGGCTGGTGTTGCGTCCGAGCTTGAATCCTGCATTGCGATGGCGCATGATGCGACTCTCTTTCGATTTTGGCTTCTAGCTCCCGGCCTTTAGCTTCCGGTTTTAGGCTCCGCCGGTGGCTGCTGAACCCGGCACGGCGAAGCTGGAAGCGAACGGCTAGAGGCTGTCTTTAAAAGTTCTCGGTCTCGGTGGGCAACTGCAGATCAACCGAATCCAGCGGCTCGTCCTCGTCATCGAAGTGGCTATAGTTTGCGGCCAGGGCGGTGGCGGGAGGAATGCTGGTGGGTCCGGGGACTGCATTGCCGTTTTCGTCGATCTTCATGCCGAGCGAGAGGCCCATCTGGGCGAGAATTTCCTTGATCTCGTTCAAGCTCTTGCGGCCAAAGTTCTTGGTCTTGAGCATTTCCGCTTCAGTCTTCTGCACCAGCTCGCCGATGGTCTGGATGTTGGCGTTCTTCAGGCAGTTGTAGCTGCGAACAGAAAGCTCCAGCTCTTCCACTGAGCGGTTGAGGTTGTCGTTGCGCAGCAGCGTACGGCCTTCCTCGCCGCGCGACTCGGCTTCGATTTCCTCCTCGAAGTTGATGAAGATATTCATGTGGTCCTTCAGCAGCTTGGCAGCCAGGCCGACGGCGTCGGCGGGCAGCACGGCCCCGTTGGTCCATACTTCGAGCGTGAGCTTGTCATAGTCGGTAATCTGGCCCAGACGAGCCGCTTCCACGATATAATTCACGCGGCGCACGGGCGAGTGGACCGAGTCCACGGGAATAAAGCCCAATCCCAGATCGGCATCGAAGTTCTTGTCGGCGGAGATATATCCGCGTCCCCGCTTGAGGCGCATCTCCATGTCCAGCTTGCCGCCTTCAGAGAGCGTGGCAATATAGATGTTCTTGTCCAGGATCTCCACGTCGCCGTCCGCCTCGATCATGCCGGAGGTGACCACGCCGGGCTGATCCGCACGCAGGTAAAGAGCCTTGGGACCATCGCCCGCAAGCTTAAAGGGAACCTGCTTCAGGTTCAGGATGATGTCGGTAGCGTCTTCGACTACGCCGGTGATGGACTGGAACTCGTGCAGCACGCCCTCAATGCGAATCGCGGTAACCGCGGCGCCCTCAACGGAGCTGAGCAGAGTGCGGCGCAATGCGTTACCGATGGTGGTGCCAAAACCGCGCTCAAAGGGCTGCGCGCTGAACTTGCCGAATGTGTCGGTGAGCGTCTCGGCATCGACTGCCAGGCGCTTCGGTTTCTGGAATCCTCTCCAAAGCATATCTATCTCACGTTTCCCGCGCGGCATGTACGTCGCGATGCATTTTGCGGCGGCCGCGCAAGTTCTCCTTCGGTTGGAATTGCAGCCTCTAGCTACTAGCTCTTAGCTACTAGCTTTTTCATACGTAAGCCAAGGTCGTTGGTTTCGCTAGAAAAGGCTAGAAGCTAGAGACTAGAAGCTAGCAGCTGTATTGCTTACTTCGAGTACAGTTCGACGATGAGCTGCTCGTTGACGGGCAGCGAAACGTCCTTGCGCAAGGGCAGCGAAAGCACGCGGCCGGTAAGCGTCTCATAGTTGATCTCAAGCCAAGCCGGCACCGGGTTGGCCGAGGCGTACTGCACAGCCTGCTCCACGATGACCATCTTCTTGGCGTTGGCGCGGATGGCGATCTCGTCGCCGACCTTCACCTGGTACGAAGGAATATTCACCTTGCGGCCATTCACTTCGATGTGGTCGTGGCGCACCACCTGGCGAGCCTGTCGGCGCGAGATGGCGAATCCCAGCCTGTAAACCACGTTGTCCAGACGGCGCTCCAGTTGCTGTATGAGCAGCTCGCCGGTAACGCCGGAGGCGCGGTTGGCCTTCTCGTAGTACTCGCGGAACTGGCCTTCAAGCGTGAAGTACATACGCTTGGCCTTCTGCTTTTCATGCAACTGCAGGCCATAGCCCACAATCTTGGCCTTGCGGTCCTTGCCGTGCATGCCGGGAGGAAAGTTACGCTTCTCCAGCGGGCAACGGTCGGAGGCGCATTTGGCGCCCTTCAAAAAGAGTTTTGTGCCTTCGCGGCGGCAAAGGCGGCATACTGCTCCGGTATAACGAGCCATTTCTTCTCCTGACTTCGGATGACGGCCGGTTTACGCGCTGCCCGTAAAAGCTGCGCTTCCTCCCGGCCCATGTTTAGCTTCTAGCCTCCAGCTTCCAGCCGCTAGCTCATCTCGCTTTCGTTGCGTCTTTCGACTGCGTACAGAAAGCTGAAAGCTAGTGGCTAGAAGCGGATAGCTGCTTCTCTTACACCCTGCGGCGCTTCGGCGGACGGCAGCCGTTGTGCGGCACCGGCGTCACGTCGCGAATCGAGCGCACTTCTACGCCGGCAGCGGCAAGGGCGCGGATAGCCGACTCGCGGCCTGAACCCGGACCAGAGACGCGCACATCCACCGCACGCAAACCGTGATCGCGAGCCATGCTGGCTGCGTTCGAGGCCGCCTGCTGCGCCGCGAACGGCGTGCCCTTGCGCGATCCCCTGAAGCCCAGCGAGCCCGAACTCTTCCAGCTCAATGTGTTGCCCACCTGGTCGGTGATGGTGACGATGGTGTTGTTGAACGTGGCCTGAATGTGTGCGATGCCAAACGGCACATTCTTGCGCTCGCGCTTTTTGAACTTCTTGTTTTTGCCAGCCTTGCCGGCTCCAGACTTCTGCTCTGGTTTCGCCATTAGGTTTTACCCGTCGCTTTCTTCTTGCCGGCAACCGTGCCCTTGCGGGGGCCCTTGCGGGTGCGGGCGTTGGTGTGGGTGCGCTGGCCATGCACCGGCAGCGACCGCCGGTGGCGGGTGCCGCGATAGCTCTGGATATCGATGAGGCGCTTGATATGCATCTGGACGTCCTTGCGCAGGTCGCCCTCAACATTCCCTTCGTCCTCAATCACCTGACGGATGCGGTTGACCTCGTCCTCGCCCAGATCCTGGATCTTCTTGAAGGGATCTACATTCGCCTTCTCCAGGATCTTGGCGGCGCGCGGATCGCCGATTCCGAATATGTACGTAAGCGCGATCCGTGCCTGCTTGTTGCGGGGCAGATCGACGCCAGCAATACGTGCCATTCTGATTCCTTTGCCGCTTCTGGTTGTGTGCCTCCGGCCTCAGCCGGTTCGCACGGGTTGTGCGGTTCTTCCCAGGGGTTCCTCGCAAGCCTTGACTCCAGCTAACTAGCCCCTGATGAATTCGCAATTCCAGGTTCTCGATGCACAGTTGAAAGGCTCCAGTATGAGAACCCCTTACCTGTGAATCTTGAACTGCGAACGCCTTGCGGAAGTTCCGCATTCTGCCAGACTGTCTTAGCCCTGGCGCTGCTTATGCTTTGCGTTCTCGCAGATCACCCTGACCACCCCATGGCGGTTGATGACCTTGCACTTCACGCAAATCTTCTTTACCGATGCACGGACTTTCATGATTGCTGCCCTTCTCCGCACATCGATTGACTGCGCGGGTTATTAAAAAACTTATTTGTAGCGGTAAACAATTCTTCCGCGATTCAGATCGTAGGGACTCAACTCCACGGCCACGCGGTCGCCGGGCAAAATGCGGATGAAGTTCTTGCGCATCCTTCCCGAGACATGGGTCAGCACTTCGTGATTGTTCTCGAGCTTGACCTTGAACATGGCGTTGGGCAGGGTCTCTGTGACCACCGCCATCACCTCAATCATGTCTTCTTTCGACAAATGGTATCCCGCTTCCGCTGGCCCGCTTCCGCGCGGCCTGCCTGTTAGCCGAGCGTGCTACTCGGTCAAAATTCTCGCCCCGGTGGACGTCACCGCCACCGTGTGCTCAAAATGAGCACTCATGCTTCCGTCCGCGGCTACCGCCGTCCAGCCATCTTCCAGTACCACCACATCCGGCTGCCCGGCATTCACCATCGGCTCAATCGCAATCACCATGCCCGCGCGCAGCTTCATGCCCCGGCCCGCAACGCCAAAGTTCGGCACCTGCGGATCTTCGTGCATATGTACGCCGATGCCATGGCCCACAAAATCCCTTACCACCGAGAATCCGGCGGCCTCAACAACCCCTTGCACTGCCGCGCCAACATCGCCCAGGGTTGCCCCCGGCCTTACCGCCGCAATGCCCGCGTGCAGCGAGGCCTCAGTGACCTGCAACAAGCGCGCGGATTCTGGAGCTATCGTACCCACCGGCACCGTTATGGCCGCATCGCCGCAGTAACCGTCTACAAATGCCCCAAAGTCGACCGATACAATCTCGCCTTCCTTGAGAACCCGCTTGGCCGACGGTATTCCATGCACCACCTCGCTGTTGACTGAGGTGCAAAGCACGCATGGGTACCCGTGATAGCCCTTGAAAGCGGCCTTGTAGCCCAGCTTGGTGAGCCTGGCTTCTGCTGCCTTCTCCAAGTCCAGAGTCGTGGCGCCCGGCTTGACTTCCCCGCGCACCAACTCCAGCACCTCGCGGACCACCCGGCCCGCGCGGCGCATCTTCTCAACTTCCTGGGACGACTTCAGTACAACTGCCACCCGGCTAACCCCGTTTCAAAACCTCTGTACGCACAAAAATCCGCCGTGCAGCCACGCTACTTGCGCAACCGCTCGACAGCAGCAACGATTCCGGCCGCGATTTCTGCTATCTGCCGGTCTCCATCTACTTCAGCAAAGCGTCCCAAAGCCCGGTAATGCTCGACAACCGGCGCGGTCAATGCCGAGTAGGCGCGCATGCGCTCCTCGAATACCTTCTCCGTGTCATCGGCTCGCTGGACCAGCGCGGCGCCGTCTAAATCGCAAATGCCGTCCTGCTTGGGCGGCTTGCCATAGACGTTATAAATGCTCTGGCAGACAGGACAATTCCTGCGCCCGGTAATACGGCGCAGTAATTGATTATAGTCTACCTGTATGCTGACGGCAACCACCGGAAGCCCCTGCTCCTGGGCGGCCAGACGGCCATCCAGCCAGCCTGCCTGCGGCAGCGTACGCGGAAATCCGTCCAGAATGTAACCCTTGGCGGTATCGGGCTGCTGCATGCGCACCGCAACCATCTCGTTGACCAGGGAGTCGGGAACCAGTTCCCCGCGGCCCATGATCTCCTTGGCTACCCGGCCCAGCGGAGTATCCTGGGCCACATTGCCGCGCAACAGGTCGCCGGTTGAAATCTGCGGAATTCCCCACAGCTTCACCAGCTCTTTGGCCTGGGTTCCCTTGCCCACGCCCGGCGCGCCCAATAAAAGAATTGGGCCGGGAAGGGTCGTCTGACCCACTTCCCGGCCCTGTTCGACTGCGGTACTCGATGAAGACATTACCAGGTTTTCCTTCCGCGAATGCGACCGGAGCGAGGGGAAAAGCCGTCATAATGCCGCATGATCAGCTGCGATTCGATCTGGTTGACGGTGTCCATGGCCACACCTACCACAATCAAAAGCGAGGTGCCGCCAAAGTAGAAGTTGACCCCCAAACCATGCGTTGCCCACGTCGGCAATGTCTCGAAGAACTTGCCCACCAGCCACAGCTTGTCGAAACGGATACCCGAGATCATGAACGTGGGTATCAGGGTGATCGCGATCAGATAGATCGCGCCCACCAGCGTGATGCGGGTAAGAATGTCGTTGATGAAGTCCGAAGTGCGCTTGCCGGGCCGGATGCCGGGAATAAACGATCCCGACTTGCGGAAGTTATCGGCGATGTCATCGGGCTTCATGATGATCGAGACGTAAAAATAAGCGAAGAAAATAATGCCCAGGATGTTCAGCACTTCATACCAGGGATAGCCGGGCTGCAGAGAGTTCATGATGGGCTGCAGGAAGCGGCTGTTCTGAACCCACTCCACCTGGCCGAAAAGCATGGGCGCGGAAAGAATCGAACTGGCGAAGATGACCGGCATCACGCCGCCGGCGTTGACCTTCAAAGGCAGGTGGCTGGATTGGCCGCCCATCATGCGGCGCCCAACAATGCGCCGCGCGCTCTGGATTGGAATGCGCCGCTCGCTGCGCTCCACAAAGACGATGAACGCCACCACGGCGATCATGCCCACAAGCAGGGCAACCACCGCGATGATGGTAAACGATCCCCAGGCATTGGTCTGGACCTTCTGGATCAGGTCACCTACGCCGCGCGGCAGCCCGGCCACAATGCCGGCAAAGATCAGCAGGCTCATGCCGTTGCCAATCCCGCGGTCGGTAATCTGCTCGCCCAGCCACATGATGAAAGCCGAGCCTGTGGTCAGCGTCAGCACTGTCATCAAAACGAAGCCGATGCCTGGATCGAGCACCATCCCGCCCTTGGTGAGCATCAGCGCGATGCCGATCGACTGCAACGCCGCCAGAATTACCGTCATGTAACGCGTCCACTGGGTAATCTTGCGCCGGCCCAGTTCGCCCTCTTTTTGAATGCGCGCCAGCGGCTCATACACCACAGTAAGGAGCTGGAAGATAATAGATGCCGTGATATAGGGCATAATGCCCAGGGCAAACACCGTCATACGGCGCAGGTTACCGCCGCCAAACAGATCCATCAACCCCAGGGCCGATCCGCTCTGCTGGTTGAACATCCGCTCCAGCATGTGGGTGTCAACACCCGGCGTGGGAATCCACGCGCCCAGGCGATAGATGGCCAAAATGCCTAGCGTGAAGAGCACCCGCTTGCGCAGATCGGGAATCCGGAAGATATTGAGAAATTTCTCAAACATATTTGGTTATCCGCTTCAGGGCGTTTATCGCCACTCGAATCTTAGCAACTGTCCATCTTACCCGCGCAAGGCGCCGTATGTCGCGCTGTGTGCCAGGCGCCCCACCCGCGCTGCGATTTGCTTGTGTGGCCTTGGTGGGAAACCTCAAGCCTGAGCCGCCGGACGCGCAGGCTCCTACCTTGACGCCCTGGCAACCAATTTGCCCTTGGGCGCCACAGGAATATCGCCGCCCAGAACAACTGCCTTGCCGCCGGCCTTCTCAATCTTTTCAATCGCGGACTTTGAAAACTTGTGCGCGTGGATGGTGAGGGCGGAAGTCAGCTCGCCCGAACCCAGAATCTTGATCAGCGCCTTCTTGCTCGACGCCAGGCCCATCTTCTTGTAGTCGTCCGGGCCAATCTCGGTCACCTGCAAGCCCTCGATCTGCTCCGCAATCCGGTCAAGGTTCACCACCGTATATTCGGTGCGGAAGATGTTGGTAAAGCCGCGCTTGGGCAGACGGCGATGCAGCGGCATCTGGCCGCCTTCAAAACCGCGCATCAGACTGAAGCCGGAGCGCGAACCCTGGCCCTTGTGGCCGCGGGTTGAGGTCTTGCCCATGCCGGAACCCATACCGCGGCCGACACGCTTGCGCCCGGTGTTTGCCTTTTTGGGCGCGCGCAAATTCGAAAGATTCTTTGCCATGTTTTCCTCGCTGTAGCGCCGGGGACTTAGCCGTTCAGGCCCTCTCCGACTCGCGTTAAAGCAGCTTATAGCTGCTTGCTATTAGCTATGACCCTGTACTTGCCAGCCATTAGCTTGAAGCTAGAGACTAGCAGCTAGCTTTCCAGTATCCGAACCAAGTGCGGAATCGTCTTGACCATGCCGCGAATGGACTCGTTGTCAACACGCTCGACAATCTGGTTGAGCCGTGTAAAACCAAGCCCTTTTACCACTGCCCGGTGCTTGGCCGGGGTGGAGTTCTGGGAGCGATAGTACTCAATGCGAATCATTTTTGTCTCCGCCATGGCCTAGAGCTCCTCCACGGACTTGCCGCGCATCGAGGCCACTTCGGCCCGGTCGCGCAACTGGATCAGCGCGTCGAACGTGGCCTTGACCACGTTGTGAGGATTGGGCGAGCCCAGACTCTTGGTCAGCACATTCTGCACACCGGCCGAGGTCATCACCGCGCGCACTGCGCCGCCGGCAATAACGCCAGTGCCCTCAGGGGCTGGCTTCAACAGCACCTGGCCGGAGCCGAAACGGCCCAGCACCTGGTGCGGAATCGAGGTATCGGTCAGGTTGATCCGAACCAGATTCTTCTTGGCCGACTCAATTCCCTTGCGAATCGCCTGGGGAACTTCCTTGGCCTTGCCCGAACCGTGGCCCACCACTCCAGCGGCGGGGTCGCCCACCACCACCAGCGCGGCAAACGACATATTCTTGCCGCCCTTGACCACCTTGGTCACGCGATTGATGGCCACCACCTGGTCCTTCAGGTTGTACTGGTTGGCATCGAGTTTCTTCTTCAAGATCGTCATTGCTCTCTCGTCTGTCCTTCCGGGCGGCTCATGCAGCGCCCTCGGAAAACCTTGTCTATCGCCTATTGACCGAAAATCCGCTCCAAAGCTCTATAGAGCGGAGCTCAGAACTCCAGGCCAGCCTCGCGGGCTGCGTCGGCCAGCGCCTTGATGCGCCCGTGATAGAGGTAGCCACCGCGATCGAAAACTACCTTCTTGATGCCCTTTTCCACGGCCTTCTCGGCCACTGCCTTGCCGATCTCCTTGGCCGCGGCCACGTTCCCGCCCGTCTTCAGCTTGATCGACGAAGCCGAAACCAGCGTCTGCCCGGTCTGGTCGTCGATTACCTGCGCGTAGATGTGGCCCAGCGAACGGTATACATTCAGCCGCGGCCGCTCCCCGGTGCCCGCCAGCTTGCGTCGAATGCGGGCATGAACCCTCTGGCGGATTGCGTTCCTCTTGGTCTGCGTAATCATGGTCTCTCGTTCCTATCGGCGGAGCCGCCCTGCGGCCCCGTTCGGTTGAAATTCAGCTTCCAGCTCCCGGCCTTTAGCTACTAGCTAGGAGCTAGCGGCTAGAAACTGTTCTTACTTCGAGCCCGTCTTGCCGGCCTTCTTCTTCAGCTTCTCGTCTGAGTAGCGTACGCCCTTGTTCTTGTAGGGGTCGGGCTTGCGCAGCGAGCGCATATCGGCGGCCACTTGGCCCACCTTCTGTCGATCGATGCCGGTAATCGTCAGGTGTGTCTGCTTGGGATCGATCGCTACCTCGATGCCGCTCGGCAGCGGCACTTCGATGGGGTGCGAGTAGCCCAGCGTAAACACCACTGTGCCCTTGCCCTTCAGCTCTGCGCGGTAGCCGATGCCAACGATGTCCAGTTCCTTCTTCCAGCCCTTGGTCACGCCCTCGACCGCGTTGAATACCAGCGCCCGCGTTAGCCCGTGAAAGGCCGCAAACTTGTCGCTCTCGCGAACCACGTTGAGAACGCCATCCTTGGCCTCCAGCGAAATGCCGTCGGCGATCAGCGCTGTAACCTTGCCCTTGGGCCCTTCAACTAGAACGGTATTGCCCTCGACCTTATACTTGACGCCCGCGGGCAGCGGGATCGGCTTTTTTCCAATACGCGACATCGATTCAATCCTTCTTGTGGCTTGCGAGTCCCGTCAGGAAGCTGTTGGGCTTCCTTGCGTTCCACTGCAGCCTCTAAAAAAGCTTTTAGCTTCTAACTGTTCCGCCAAGGCTAAATCCACTGGCTCAGCACAAAGCAGCTAGAAGCTGCGCTCACCAAACTTCGCAGAGCAGTTCGCCACCAACGCCTTCGCGGCGTGCCTGGCGTCCGGTCATCACGCCCTTAGGCGTGGTCATGATCGAGATGCCAAGACCTCCCTGAACGCGCTTGATCTCGTCGCGGCCGATGTAGACACGGCAGCCGGGACGCGAGATGCGCGCCAGATCGCGGATGGCAGCTTCTTGTCCGCCGTACTTCAGGTACACGCGGAGAATCTGCCTGCCTTCTTCTTCCTGGGTCTTGTAATTCGAGATGTAGCCCTCCTCCTTCAGGATGCGCGCTATCTCGGTCTTCAACTTCGAAGCCGGAACATCCAGCTTCTGATGACGCGCCCGGATTGCATTCCGGATCCGCGCCAGAAAATCGGCTACTGGGTCGGTCAGACTCATTCCTTCTCCTTCATTCCCCGTTCGCTCCCGGCCTCGCTTGATCAGGGAGAACCAGCGGGAATGTCGCAAAACAGCTTCTAGCTTCTAGCTCCTAGCTCCTAGCCCGGTCAGATCGTCCAGCTCTCAGCGACATTGCGCAACAAGCTGGAAGCTGGCGGCTAGCAACTAGTAGCTGCTTCTCTACCAGCTCGACTTGACGACACCGGGGATCTCGCCCTTGAGCGCCAGCGCCCGGAAACATAGGCGGCAAATGCCAAACTTGCGCAGAAAACCGCGCGGCCGCCCGCAGAGTTGGCACCGGTTGTGCTTGCGGCAGCTAAACTTCGGCTTCCGCGCGTCTTTCACCCTTTTTGCAGTGGTTGCCATAAATCCTCTTCAACCCCAGCTATCAGCTTCTAGCTTCTAGCTTCTAGCCCGCTCCTCGCTGAATCCCATCTCATCAGCGAGACTCAAGGCCAATCTCGTTTGCTTCAGATGCCTCACCTCGAAAGAGCTGGGGGCTGGCAGCTAGAAGCCGTACTTACGCGCCTTGCCGGAAGGGCATTCCAAAATGCTTCAAAAGCGCTTTTGCCTGGTTGTCGTCCTTCGCCGTGGTCACGATCGTGATGTTCATGCCCTTCAGCTTCTCCACCTTCGAGTAGTCGATCTCCGGAAAGATCAGCTGATCGCGCAGCCCGAGCGTGTAGTTGCCGCGCCCGTCGAAACTCTTCGTCGAAACGCCGCGGAAGTCACGCACCCTGGGCAGCGCCGTCGAGATCAGGCGATCCAAAAACTCGTAGGCCTTATCGTTGCGCAGCGTCACCATGGCGCCAATCGACATTCCTTCGCGCACTTTGAAGGCCGCAATCGACTTCTTCGCCTTGGTCGTTACCGGCTTCTGGCCGGCAATCGCCGCCAGGTCCGCAACCAGTGGGTCAAGCAGCTTGGTGTTCTGCGTTGCCTCGCCAAGGCCCATGTTGATGACCACCTTCTCCAGCGCGGGCACCGCCATCGGATTCTCAAGTCCCAGCTCCTTCTGCAGAGCCTGCTTGATCTCCTTGTGATACTTCTCTTTCAGTCTTGCCGCCATAATGCTTCGCTCTCTCTTCTTCCGGCGCCCGGAGTGGTTCGCCGCGGCGAGCCGTTTACCGTTGCGGAAGGGGTTGGCCGCCTGGCGATGAGCGCCTCAGCGCTCCTGCCGGACAGGCTTGGGATCCCTCTACTTCTTGGTGGGCATCGTCTGCCCGCACTTCTTGCAAACTCGTACCTTGGTGTCGCCCTCGACCTTGTAGCCCACGCGAACCGGCCCGCAGTTGGGGCAGACGATCATTACATTCGAGACGTTGATCGGCGATTCCTGCTCGGCGATTCCGCCCCTGGTCTGCTGTCCCTGCTTGCCTGAAACCGTCTTCTTGACTACGCGCACATGCTCAACCAGCACCGTGCCCTTGTCGGGGAAGACGCGCAGCACGCGGCCCGTCTTGCCGCGGTCAGAGCCCGTGAGAACCTTGACCGTATCGTTGCGATGAATATTCAAACTCTGCATCTCTTCTCCAAAAAACAGCTTCTAGCCGCTAGCTTCCAGCTCTTAGCTTTTCACTGCCAGCTTCCAACTTCTTCAACTCTGCCCGCCTCATCGCCAATGCAGCTAGAAGCTAGGAGCTAGAGGCTAGAAGCTGCCCTTAAACCACTTCCGGGGCCAGCGAAACGATCTTCAAAAACTTCTTCTCGCGCAGCTCGCGGGCCACCGGCCCAAAGACGCGCGTGCCTACCAGCTCGTGCGCATCGTCGATCACTACGGCCGCGTTCTCGTCGAAGCGGATATACGTGCCGTCGCGCCGCCTGTACTCCTTGCGGGTGCGGACGATAACCGCCTTCACCACTTTGCCCTTTTTCACGGTGCCATCCGGCGAGGCTTCTTTACCGCCGCGGTCACAATGTCGCCCAGACCGGCCTTCTTGCCAAGTCCGCCGCCCAGGGGCAGAATCACTTGCAGCTTGCGCGCGCCGGAGTTGTCGGCCACCGCGAGCATGG
>VFSW01006694.1_pt1 | contig 16887 bp, 11 predicted proteins | sample 5358111 | NCBI WGS metagenome assembly VFSW01 (sample SAMN11554181, study PRJNA540505) | mine drainage metagenome | isolation source: sediment from site ElyBrook_90M | place: USA: Ely Copper Mine, Vershire, VT | collected 2017
ACCCATCTCATTGTTGGGGCGCGGCCCCCGGCGCCCCGGGGCGTTCTATGTCAGATGGCTCGGCAGGAGCCTCGCCCCACCTTGCAGAGAAATATCCGGGCCAGGGAAGGTCTTCGGCGTTCTCCTGCTTCTTGCGGGATTGGCTTTGTTGATGGGACTCCCGCCGGTCGTAGGCGCCCCCGCGCCCGTTCTCAAACCCCAGCCCGCAAGCACTCTCCGAATGATCGAACGGCTCCAAAAAATCCGCGACACGACAGACCCGCGTTCGGATACATTCATGAATGTCGAGCGGGTGAAATTGCTAGAGAGGGAACTTTCCACGGCAACCAATGTGCAGGGGGCGGTGTCATTGGGTTTTCAACTCGCCGTGGAACTTTTAAACTGCGGGCGGACGCAAGCCGCGCTGGAACAGATAAAATCCTCGGAAGAAATCCTTGCGAAAAGCGGGCTCCATCTCAACCGCGAGCTTTCACTCAACCTGCGGATGGGCAAGGCGACGGCCATGCTTCGACTCGGCGAACAGGAAAATTGCCTCAACAATCATAATGCCGAATCCTGCCTGTTCCCGCTCTCGCCAGCCGCCTTTCATACGGTTCCGCGAGGCTCGCGAGGCGCGATCACGCTGCTCACCGAACAACTCAAAGAAGTTCCGCAAGATCTCTCCGCCCGCTGGCTTCTCAACCTTGCCTACATGACCCTCGGCGAATATCCCGGCCAGGTGCCAGCCCAGTGGTTGATTCCTCCCGAGACTTTTAAATCGGGCTGCGCGTTCCCGCGCTTTCCGGACGTTGCCGGGCCGCTCGGGATCAACGTCAACGGCCTTGCCGGAGGCTGTATTCTGGATGACTTCGACAACGACGGCCTCATTGACATCGTAACCTCCTCATGGGGTTTTGACGGCGATTTGCATTACTTTCACAATGATGGCGACGGCCATTTCTCAGATCGAACGGCGGAAGCGGGTTTGGGTGGGCTGATGGGCGGACTGAACATCCAGCAAACCGATTATAATAACGACGGTCTGCTCGACATCTGGGTGCTTCGCGGAGCGTGGACGGGCAAGGCGGGCCGTGTCCCTCCTTCCCTGCTCCGAAACAACGGGGACGGCACTTTTACCGACGTGACCGAGCAGGCGGGGCTGTTTAGCGCCCATCCCAGCCAGACGTCGGTCTGGTTTGATTATGATGGCGATGGCTGGCTTGATTTATTCGTCGGCAACGAAACCACCGATCCCAATGATCCTGAACCTTGCGAGCTTTATCATAACAACCATGATGGCACCTTCACAGAATGCGCCGCGGCCTGTGGTCTGCAAGTCAATCGCTTCGTCAAAGGGGTGGCTTGCCTGGATTACGACAACGACGGCCGCCCCGATCTTTATCTCTCCTGCCGCGACGGTGAGAACCTGCTTTTTCACAACGACGGACCGGATGCTTCCGGCCACTGGAAATTCTCCGACGCCACCCGGCGCTCCGGCCTGAGAGCTTCCCAAACCTTTCCCACATGGTCCTTTGATTACGACAACGACGGATGGGAAGACATCTTCGTGTCCGGCTATTCCGTCCAGAACGTCGGGGACATCGCCGCCGATTATCTCGGTCTGCCCAACGCGGGCGTTGAGGCAAAGCTCTATCATAACAACCACGACGGCACTTTCACCGATGTCTCCGCGGAGACGCACCTCAATCATGTGTTCCTGACAATGGGATGCAATTTCGGCGATCTTGACAACGACGGCTGGCTCGATTTCTACCTCGGAACCGGCAATCCGGATTTGACGATGCTCATTCCCAACCGGATGTTTCGCAATGCGGAAGGGAAAGTTTTTCAGGATGTCACCACCGCGGGCGGCTTCGGCCATCTGCAAAAAGGCCATGCCGTCGCTTTCGCCGACCTCGACAATGACGGCAATCAGGACATTTACGAAGTCATGGGCGGCGCCTTCGTCGGTGATACCTCCTTCAACGTGCTCTATCTCAACCCCGGCAACACCAATCGATGGCTCAAGCTCAAGCTGATCGGCGTCAAATCCAACCGCGTCGCCATCGGCGCGCGCATCCATGTGACAGTTCAAACCCCCTCCGGCCCGCGTCAAATATATCGCACTGTCAATAGTGGCGGGAGTTTTGGCTCCAATCCCTTGCGTGAGGAAATCGGCCTGGGCAACGCCACGAAAATTGAAACCGTGGAGATCAGCTGGCCGGCCTCGGGAACCCGGCAGGTGCTAAAAAATTTGGAACTCAACCATTTCTATCATGTTCGCGAAGGCGATTCCAAGGCGTTGCCCGCGGACCTCAAACGCATCCACTTCGATCTGAGCCGGACGCCAAAAATGCCGCCGATGAAAATGGAGATGCCCGCCACGCCGTGATGCGCCTTTTAATCGCGCCCTTCAATTTAACTCCGCTTGCATCGCGGGCCGTCTTGGTTTTTAATCGGCTCTCATAGATATGGTTGTGCCAAATAGAATCCTGCTCCTGGACGATGACGAGCAAATGCTTGACTTGTACCAGGAGTTGCTCAAGCAACTGCCCAGCGCCCCCGAAGTCAACACTTGCAATTCCGGCGCGCGGGCCATTGCGATGCTGGAGTCGCAGCCCTACACGTTGCTGATCACGGATTTGCGGATGCCCAAGATGGATGGTCTGCAGGTGCTGGCGATCGTGCGCCGGAAATTCCCGCAATTGCGAATCATCGTCTTGACGGGAATCATGGACGAGGAATATCGCTCGCGCGCCTACGCCCAGGGCATCGAACTGTTCTGGCAAAAGCCCGGCAGCAGCGAGGAGGTCAAACTCTTTCAGGACTGCATCGAATCGCTCCTGGGACGCGAGATTCAGGACACGACGGGATTCCGCGGGGTCCAGCACAAGAGCCTTGTGGATTTGATTCAACTGGAATGCTTGTCGCGCAGTTCGTCGGTGCTGCGGATTACGCAGGGGGGATTGGATGGCAGGATCTGGGTGCAAAATGGCGATCTCATCGATGCCACAAGCGGCGCTCTCGGCGGGGAGGAGGCCTTCAGGGAAATCCTTTCCTGGAAGGGCGGCAACTTCGAAATTCTTCCGGCCGAGCCAAATCGCGCCCGCAACATTTACAATTCGTACCAAGGATTATTGCTTGACACCGCGCAGGCCCTTGATGAACAGCAGGGCGCCTCCGCCGCGGGCGCCAGGGGCCAGCAGGCGGCGACGGGGCTGGCGGGCCTGGGGCGCGCCGAGGGCGTGGAATTTGTGTTGACTGTTCCGCCCGACGACAAAGCCCCCGTGGATGCCTGGAGCCTGGACAACGCCCAGCCCATTGCCCAATGGATGCGCGAGGCCGACGCGCGGTTGCGCCGCCTGGGCGACGAGCTTGGGTGCGGGGAATTGGTGGGCGTCAGCGGGTTCGGATTGCAAGGCCACATCGCAATGGCGGGCCATTCTCAAAAAGGTTTGCTGGGGGTGGGATTCCGGCGCACTCTCACCTCCGATGAAGTCCAGCAAAGCATGAAACAGATTTACGCCAAATGGCTCTCCTAACCAAATCCAATTCCCCGCCGCTTCGCCTGCCCAGTGGCGCGTTCACGGTCGATGCGCAGGGGTGCGTCGTCAGTTCCACGATTCCGCAATGGGTGCCTGAAAAGCAAGTGCTAGCCATCGGCCACCACATTTTGGCGGTTTTCAAGGGGGCCAGGACCGCCCAGCTTCAGTTCTCCGAGGTGGTGGTCCAATACGGCGCCTTCAAAATCACCGCGCGGGAAATGCGCGGGGGAGCGATAATTTTTCTGGCGCCCAAAAGCACGCCCTAAAACCGACCGATTCCCTTATGCACAACAAAAAATTGGACCAGCTGGTGGATCAGTTCGAGAATTATTTGGAGTGCTGGAAGCAATTCAATTATTTCGTCAACAAGGCCCGCGGCAAGAAGTTCACCGACGAGGAGGAGCATCAGTTTTTGGAAGTCAAATCTGTAATCGTGCAGGAGTTGGAGGTCATCCTCGGCGCCATAGAATGCACCTCGCCCTCGCGTGACGACGTGCATTCCTTGATCAGCGCGGCGCCGTCTTTGCGGTATCTCAGCGAGAGCAACGAAGGGACATTGCGCGCCCTTGAGAACCAGTGGCACAAAGTTTATGTCGGCTTCCAGGCTCTTTTGGGCCAGATCAAAGTGCGCCAGCGCCAAGCCGAGTCCGAATCCTTTCTGGGTTCTTTTTTCAAGAAGAAAGACTGAGCCACCGCCTGCGCGCTCTTTAACTCCATGACCGATTCCGCCGTCGCCATTATTCTGGGGATCATTGAAGGCATCACCGAATTCATTCCGGTTTCCTCGACCGGGCACCTGCTCATCGCCGAGCAATGGCTTCCGCCGCAGACCGACTTGTTCAACGTCGTCATCCAGTCCGGCGCGGTGCTGGCGGTCATTCCTTTGTATCGGGAGCGATTTCGCCAGTTCGCAGGCGCGTTGAGCGATCCTGCCGCGCGCGATTATCTTGTAAAAGTGCTGGCGGCATTCGTTATCACCGGCATCGGCGGTTACGCGCTGGAAAAAAGGGGCTTCAAACTGCCGGAAAAACTTTTTCCCGTGGCCATTGCGTTGCTCATCGGCGGTGTCCTTTTTATTATTGTGGAAAGCTGGCTTGGCAGGCGGGGCGGCAAGAATTCGAGTCAGCGGGTCGGAGCGTTTGTCTTTGGAGTGGCGTTGCTGGCGCTTGCTGGCGGCATAGGAGTTTATCGCGTTTTGGGGACCGCCAAATCGGCTGTGGCGGTGCTTGTGTTGCTTGCGGGCGCGTTCCTGACGCTCAAGGAAACCCGGCGTCAGCCGGTCGACTGCGGCGCCTCGATCACATGGACGATAGTGGCCGCCGTCGCGGTGGGACAACTCATTGCGGCGGTGTTTCCAGGCGCCTCCCGATCCGGCGCGACGATTCTGTTTGCGTTGATTCTCGGGCTGGATCGGCGGCTGGCCACCGAGTATTCGTTTTTAGTCGGCATTCCGACGATGCTTGCGGCGGGAGGTTACAAAATCCTCAAAGCCGTTCATCACCCCGACCCTTCCGCGCATGAGAATTGGACGATGGTGCTCATCGCATCCGTCGTCGCCGCCCTCGTCTCGTTCGTGGCGGTAAAGTGGCTGTTGCGCTACGTCCAGACGCACACATTCATCGCCTTTGGAGGGTATCGGGTGGTTTTGGCGGTGCTGATTTTGGGCTGGTTGCGCGCGCACTAATTCCAATTCACGTTCAAGATGAGACTAATCAGAATGATGGTCTCGAAGAAGTCAACGCATTGCTTTGCACCCCAATCCTCGCCTAAGGGTCCGTGCAAAAATAACTTCCGAGTTTGGCGGCTGGCGCCGCCCCTTCGGGCTGGGGGCATTTGCCTTGATGGCGTCGTTGCTCGCTCCTCACAGACCGCTCCGGGTATGCTCGTCGCTCGCGTCTAGCCATCAAGGCAAATGCCCACCAGCAAACTCGGAATTTATTTTTGCACGAACCCTAAGGCGACAAATTTCATGGCCTGGGGAGCACACGCGCCCTCGCGTGTCGCGGTCGGCGCCCTCGCCGACCGCTTCTTTCCAGTCATATATGGTTCCTATCGAGGCATTCAGGCGTGGAGCGAACGTTAGGCGAGGATTTGGGTTGCAGGAGGTCTTGCGCCTGCCGATACATCGCATGTATAGAGACCCAAAAATAGAGACCCAAAAGCTGAGATTTACCGTAATTGCGCGTCAGCGGACAAGGCGGCGTTGCGCCGCACATGGAGCAACACGGGCAATGAAGTGGGATCCCCCGCCTCTTTGGCTTGAATGTAAAACAGACGGTCGGTGTCAGGGACCCATTTCAACGCGCGCAGAAAAATTTGCCTGGAATCTTCTCCTTTGGGAATGAGAACGCCGTTGAGGCCAATGTTGTCAATCATAACACCGTGCGGCAGGTTCTCCGCGTCGAAGGTGGCAAGGTCGTCGAAGCCGTGCCGCCGGATCGCGATCCAAGCCGGAACGATTTGGCCCGGCGCGATGGTGATTTCCAAGGGCGGCTCGCCCGGCGAACGCGGCGGCAGGTTCGTCGCCGCCGGCATGGAGGCCTCCACGGCAACCTCAAGCTTGGGCGCCTCGCCGATTTTGATTTTCTCGAACGGCTTGACTTCTTTGACGCGGTTGGTCCCGTCCACCCGCCCCAGAGCGGTTATCTTCATTTTGGCCATCACCTCGGCGGCTGGTTCCGCCGCGTTGGTTTGGCAATTGATGGTTCCCCTGGCTTCCGAGTGCCCGGCTTGAATGACCAACGGAGTGGAGATGGCAAATCCAGCCGGCGCTCCGCCAAATGCAACCTTGATGTCGCCGTCAAAACCATCGATTCGGGCGGCATTCACGGTGAATCCGCGTCCGGAACCCGGGCTGATCGTGGGACTTGTGTCGCCTAGGGCGACGGTGAAATCCGGCATCGCCGGACGGACGATAAGTCGATAAGAAAAACGATCGCCGCCTCGCCCGCGAATATCGCTGACCCGGACCAGATAAGCGCCGTCGGCGGGAGCGGTGAAGTGAAGGCGGGAATCCGAACCCAGTTGCCGGTCCGCGTCGTCATCGTTTTCATAATAAACCGGGAACACCGGCAGGCCGTTGGGCGCAAGCGATTCTTTGGGCGGGTGAGGTTCGACAATGTAACACGGCTCATCCAACGGGTGATCGGCCGGGCTGGTGTCAAAATAATCCCTTCGCTTGCCGCCCGACGCGTAAAACAAAAACCCGGAATCCGGCCCCCGCGGGAGGCGAAAAAGTTTGCAAACTTCCCCCTGCATGTAGAGATATTGGTTCAATTCCATCTCCTGCCAGTTATCGACACGGATATCCTGGCCGTCGGAGGTGATGCCGCGGAAATTGATCGCCGAATCGCGCACGGCCTGCATTTGCGCCCGTTCGACCGGCCGGCCCTTCAGATCGAGCACTTCAATTTTTGTGTCAATGGGAGAACCGCGCCGAGCCGCGTCTGTTTCAATGATGAGCGGCCGGCTGGCTTTGGCGTTAAAACGGTAAAGGTCCACGTCACTTTGCCCGCCGGCGGCCGAACTGATGCGGCCGCATACGACGCAGGGAACAGGGATCGGGGTGGCTTGGGCGGGCGTGTCATTGGGTTCCGACTCGACGAGTTCCGGCCCATCGGTGACAAGGACTTTAAAGGTCCGGCGCGCGCGGAATTTGTCCGGGTCCAGCGGCACAGTGATTTCTCCCGTATTGGTCGGCGTGATCCAGATTTTGTCTTTGCCCGCGAGGTTGAATCCGATCAATTGCACCCGGGCCGATGCATTGGTCTGGACGCTCATTGGAAAGACGCCAACCACCTCCGGCAATTGACCCATCGAGAGCCGATAATAATGGTCCGGCGAACCGGCCGAAGTGCTCTCGGCGATTCGGATGCGATAGCGGCCGGTTTTTGCGAAAGTGTAAGACAGAAGAGGATCGCCATTATCGAGGTCCCCATGACTGGCCAGGATATTGCCGGCATCATCCAACAACGTCAGTTCGCCCTCTGCTTTGGAACCGATGCTTTTGGTGGCCAGGTCAAAAACCAGCGTTTGGCCGCCGCTGGCGCGAAAGGCCGCTTCATCGGTGTCGCCCATCGGATTGAGCGTTCCCCAGTAGCTCACGGGCAGAGAGAGCGATGGAACTTTTTCAAAGGACTTCGCCGGTTCAAAAGCCTGCGGCAAATCGTCCGCGTAGAATTTTAGCTTGTCGCTTTCCCCGTTGGCGGCCGCCAGCCACAAATCGTATCCGGCGCGAGGAAGTTCCGCGGCGGCTTTTACTTTGATCCACAATTCCGTCGCCGTGGCCTTTTCATCCGGACTGACTGTGCCCGTAAGTTTGGGATTGTCGAATTTGACCCTGGTCACTCCCAAAAGATCTGTGCCCGAGATTTTGACTTTTATTTCGGTTCCGCGCTGCATGCCCCGAGGCTCAAGGCGCGCGATTTGCGGTTTGGCGGGCATCGCCGGCTCCTCCTTCTTTTTCTCCGCCCCTTGGGCCGCCGGGACCGACGCGACACGGCGGCCTGTCAAATCATAAAAATCAAGCGAACCATCAAGCCGTCCGGCGGCAATTTCTTTGCCATCGAGCAAGAAATCCAGGCCGGACACCCAATCCGGCTGTTTTTCCAATAGGACGCGTTCGGTCATGTCGTCCGCATTCCAGATGCGAACCGTGCGGTCGTCCGCCGCCGAAACCAGCAGCTTGCCATCGTCGGACAACGCCAGACGCAGGATGGCGCCCTCGTGCGCGAATTTTGAGTCAAGAAGCGGATTGGTGGTTTCGCCCGCGCTCTCGCTGATCTGCCAGACGCGAATCCGGTTATCCACGCCGCCTGCAAAGAGCCGTTTGCCGTCCGGGCTGAAAGCCAAAGCATAAACATCCTTGAGCGGTTGGGAAAGAGTGTCGCGCCGGGCGCCGCCAGCCACGTCCCACAATTTGACGGTGTGATCGGCGCTGGCGCTGGCCAGAATTTTGCCGTCGGGCCGGAACGCCAGGCCGAAAATGCAGCCGTTGTGACCGGAAAGAGTTTTGATCTCCCGGCCTGTCGCGATGTCCCACAGTTTGATTTTCTGGTCGTAGCTGCCGCTGGCCAGAGTATTTCCGTCCGGCGAAACCGCCAGCGCATATACGGCGTCCTTGTGTCCCGCCAAAACGCGGACCAACGAGCCATCGGCGACATTCCACTCCTTGATTTCACCAAACAACACATTCTCGCCCGAGCCGGCGAACAAATGCGCGCCGTCGGGCGAACAGGCCAGCGCATTCACATTGCCATGATGGCCGCCAAGGGTGCGGACCAGCGCCGCGGTGGCGGCCGAACGCAGTTCAACTTCGCCATACCGGCCAACGGCCGCTAAATCGCCTCCGGGCACACGGATGAGGACGTTGATCGGGTTGCGCGGTTGTCCCTTGGGGACAATCTTGGGCACATCCAATTCGCGGATCACCGCGGCGGCAATGGCGGGACCGCGCGCGCCGCCGTCAATCCACGCCTTGATCACGGCAATCTCCGGCGGCTCCAATTTTTTGCGTTTTTTTCCCGGCGGCATGATGATCTGTTTGCCGTCTTTCTCGACTTTTCCCTCGACCATGCGCAGCAAAAGACTGTCATCCCCGCGGCCCGGCGCCACCACGGGGCCGTTCTCGCTTCCCTTCATCAGCGTGTCGAAACTTTCCAAGACCAGCTTTGCCTCGGGGTCCTGGGATGCGTGACAATCCAGGCAATACTTGGAAAAAATCGCGTCAACGGCCGCGTAATCGCCGGCGGCAACCGTCTCCGCCGCGCGCGCCGGCCGGCCGCAAAAGAAAAGCAAGACGGCCGCGCAAACAAACGCGCCCACGCTGATTCCCGGATGCGCGCCTTTTGGGTTCATGGATTAATGGTTGAACAAAAATTCTTTGCTGCTCAGAAGCGCCCAATACATGTCTTCGATCACCGCCCGGCGTTCTTTCGGGCCGGCATCGTCAAACACTTTGCGCAGCTTGGTCTTTTCCTCCCTGGTGGGAAAGCGCGAGAAAGCGCTGAGATAGGCTTCGTCAATAATATCGTCGGCGGGCGCGTTGCCGGCGATGAGCTGGCTGATGCGGCCGGTTTTGGCCTCAAGTTTCTTGTTGATCGTGTCGCCGTTGGAGATGTCCAGCACTTGCGTCATGCTTGGATCGGCCGTGCGTTCGCATTCACAGGTCGTGTTGCGATCCGGCCGGCCAAAGGACTTTAGAAAATAAGAATCCCCCGAGGCATCGGGCAATTGCAGCGCGCGCCAGGACGCCGGGAATATGCCGCCGCCTTCGCGATTGAACGAAGTGGGCGCGCCCGTGACTTGCGAAACGGCGTCCAGCAACACTTCGGCCATCATCCGGCGCGGATAGTAGCGGGAATAGAACCGCGTGTCGGCTTCATTTTCCCGCAACGGCTTGCTGGAGCGTTGATAGGTTTCCGATTGCAGAATGGCGCGCATCAACGCCTTCAAATCAAAATGATGCTCCACCAGATAATCCGCGGCCGCTCCGAGCAGTTTCTCATCGCTGGCCGGGTTGGTCGCGCGCAGATCATCGATGTGCTCCACCAATCCCACGCCCAGGTAATTGGCCCAGACGCGATTGACAATCGCGCGGCTGAAGTACGGATTTTGCGGCGAAACCAGCCAATCGGCCAGCGGCAGGCGGCGGTCTTCGGGCGAAGCCATTGGCAACGCCGCCCCGTCCAGCGGCGCGGGCGGCTGCGGTTTGCCGCGCAACGGCTGCACCAGATCGCCCTCCGTCGAGGTGAAAACCACATTCTCGCCGTCGCGGCCGCCGTTTTTGATTCGCACACGCGAAAAAAGGTTGGCCATTTGATAATACTGGTCGTTGGTCCATTTCTCCAGCGGATGGTTATGGCACTTGGCGCAGGCGATCGACATCCCCATAAACGCCAGGGAAACGGTTTCCGACAGCGCCCGGGGATCATCGTGTAAAACATAAAAATTGGCCGCCCCGTTCCGCAGCGTGCTGCCCTTTGCCGTGACGATTTGCCGGACCATCGCGTCCCACGGCGTATCCGCGGCGACGTTGCTCCTGATCCAGTCATAGTAAGCCCACATTTCCGCAGGCCGCAGTTTGCGGCTGTTGACCAAAAGAAGGTCCGACCACTTGTAAGACCAGTAATCGACGTACTCGGGACGCCCCAGCAGGGTTTCAATGAGCCGATCCCGTTTTTGGCTCGATTTATCGGCGAGAAACGCGCGCGTTTCCTTCCCGGTGGGCAGAATGCCAATGGCATCGATGAACGCGCGCCGGATGAATTCCGCGTCCGTGCAGCGCGGCGAGGGCGGGATATTTAGACTTTGCAGTTTCGCCAGCGCCAATTCATCGATGAAGTTGCGCCGGGGCGCGCGGGCAAACACGCGCGAGGCCACTTTGTTGGTGTAAGGCGCGGTGATCGTGGCGACGGCAATGCGGCTCAAATACCAGACGGTTATCGCCCCCTCGCCATTGCCGATGACGTTCACCTTTCCTTCGTCGTCCACCTGCGTGACGGACGCATTTGCCGCCGTGAATTTGGCCCAGTGCGTCACGTCCTCGGTGTGGCCATCGCTGAAGGTTGCGCGAACAAGCAATTGCTGGGCGGCGCCGGGCTGAAGCAAGACGGATTCGGGCAGGACCTCGATCTTGCCAATTTGCGGGTCGTCCTGCTTTGGACCGGGCGCGCCCGCGGCAATCCATTCGGACAAAATGCGATAATCAATCGAGCCGACCTCGAATCGTTTGCCGCCCTTGTGCGGCACGGCGTGGGTGGGCTTGAGCAGCATCAAACTTCGGCCCGGATCACTGGGAATGATCCGCCGTCCGAAGGCCTGATGTGTCAGCGCCAGATAATCGCCTTCATTATCGAAGCCGCGCAAGGAAAGCTTGAAACCGTTTTGGCCCGCCGCCGCTCCATGGCAGGCGCCGGCGTTGCATCCGGCTTTTGCCAGCACCGGTTGGACGTCGTTGCGAAAACTCCAATCCGCCGGAAGGTCCATTGCCTCCACCCGCACTTGCGCCTGCGTCTTTTGCCCGCCGATCATCACCGAAACCGTCGCAACTCCGTTTGCAACCGGAGTCGCCACTCCATCCTTGATGCGGACAACGCGCGGATCGCTTGATTGCAGCGCCGGAGGATTGGTGAGTTGCCCGCAAAAATGGCCGTCCCGCACTTGTTCCAGCAACAAACGCTGGCGCGCGGCCGGGCCGTGCAAAGTGACTTTCCGCGGAATGAATTCGATGACCTCCGTGCCCGGGGCCGCCACGGCGGCCAGACAACCACTCGCCATCAGCAAAATGCTCAAGACTCGGGCGCGCATCAAAAAAGCTCGTTGATTGGCTGCGTGCCATAATCCACCAATGGGAACGGACGCGATTGCGGCCCGGGCAGGTGCGTTTCCAAATCCAGGCCAAGCGATTTAAATATGGTCGCCACCACTTCCGGCGGCTTGACGGGCCGCTCCACCGGATAGGCGCCGATTTCGTCGCTCTTGCCAATGACGCGGCCGCCTTTGACGCCGCCGCCCGCAAAATAAGTGGTCCAGCAGTTGGGCCAGTGATCGCGTCCGCCGGCGGGGTTGATTTTTGAGGTGCGGCCAAATTCGGACAGGCAGGCGACCATCGTTTTGTCCAAAAGCCCGCGTTGAAAGAGGTCTTCCAAAAGCGCCGAATAACCCTGGTCATACATCGGCGCGACGATGTCCTTCATTCCGGCGATGGAGGTAAAAGGCTTGGAACCGTGAATGTCCCACGTAATCTCGTCAAACACCGTGATAAACGTGTTGATGGTGACAAACCGCACACCCGCCTCGACCAGCCGCCGGGCCAGCAAACAGCATTGTCCGAAGCGGGTCATTCCATAGCGTTCGCGCGTTTTTTGCGTTTCTTTTGTCAAGTCGAACGCATCGCGCGCTTTTTGGCTCGTCATCAGGCGGTAGGCTGAGACGAAATTGGTGTCCATCAACGCGGCGTTGGGGCTGGCCTCAAAATCCTCCACGGCATCGTCAACAATTTGATGCAACTCCCGCCGGCGTTCCAGGCGGGCCTCGCCGATTTCCGACGGCGGCAACAAGTCGGGCACCTTAAAATCCTTTTTGGACGGGTCCGTGTTGAGCACAAACGGATCGAACGATTTGCCCAGAAAACCCGCGTCCTGCCCGTGCGGCATGTTGCCGCCGGTCGCGCCGATGGGCACCGGCAAAAGTATGTTGGCCGGCAATTCACTGCGCCGGCCCTTGAGGAATTCGAGCGCGCAACCGGCGTGCGGCGTATCAACCCCGCCGGTGAACAAGCGCCCCGTTTGCATCATTTGGCAGCCCGTGTCATGGACCGCCGCGGCCGTGTGATAGCAACTTCGCACCAGCGAAAATTTGTCCGCCAATTTGGCGTGAAGCGGAAACATCTCGGAGATTTGGATGTCCGGGCTTTTGGTGCGGATGGGCTTAAACGGCCCGCGAATTTCCGCCGGCGCGTCGGGTTTCATGTCGAAGGTGTCCAACTGGCTGGGCGCGCCGAGGTTGAAAATCATAATGCAGGAGCGCTCGTCACGGCCGCCGGGCGCCGCTCCGAGGGCCTGCAATTCGGCCAGATTTGCGAGCGAAAAGCCGATGGCTCCAAGCGCGCCGGCCTGAAGAAAATCGCGCCGCGTAATGCCGTCGCATGTGGTGACAGAGCCTCGTCCGGTAATTTTCAACATAATGGCTAATCGGGTTTTATCCTACGCCACACTCCCGCAAATGTCCCGCGCATTTTTTTGTCCCGCCATCATCAAAAGCCGGGCGCGAGAACGCCGCGACAACGCCGCGACAACGCCCTCGAAGATTGAAGCGCCAGCCATGCCAGTTAGACGCCTTGCGCCCCCGATTTCTTCACTTTTCCCGGCGGCGGACACCGGGAGGCCCGCACTTCGGAACCGCCATTTTCAAATGCCCTGGCGGCATCTGTTTTCCAAAAAGCTGGACGCCTTGTCGCGTTTTGATATGATTGCCCAACTATGAAAATTATTGCAGCGTTCGCTATGGCTTTCGCATTGGGACTTTAAGTCCGGGGCGCCGATGTTTCTGTCAAAATTTCCGACGTGCATCTTTGCTGCCAAAGCTGTGTCAAAGGAGTTCAGAGGGCTGTCGGAAAAGTCGACGGCGCAACCGCGTCGGCGGACAGGGAGGCGGGCATCGTGACGATCACGGGGCCGGACACCGCCACAGTGCAGAAAGGCGTGGACTCCTTGGTGGCGGCCGGTTACTTCGGCAAGAGCAGCGATCCGGCAATCACCGTTACTTCCGTGACAGGCGCAAAGGACCAGAAAGTGCAGACGCTTCAAATCGAAGGTGTGCATCTGTGCTGCGAGAAGTGCGTCAAATCAGTCAACAAAGCCGTCGGGTCGGTCCCGGGCGTCAAAGGCGCCACCGCCGCAAAGGGAGCCAAGTCCTTCACCGTCACCGGCGACTTTAGCGACAAGGAAGTATTTGACGCTTTGCAAAAGGCGGGGATCACGGGCCGGGTGTCGCAACCGTAGGCTGGCGCGGCCCGCCGCAAAACGCGCGGCGCAGTGTTCCTTCCATGAAAACAGTCATCGTGCAACTCGGCCGGGATCAACTCAGCAGCATCATCGCGGAGACTCAGGAAGGCGACTCCGTTGTCCTGACCGACGGCCAGCGGCGGATGGTCTTGCAAACCGGGCCGGGCGGTTCAGGAACCTTGGACTCAGAGGAAGGCCGTCCGGAATTGGCCGCCGAACTGCTCCTGGGAGGCAAGGAACGGCACCCTTCCTACTCGCGCGAAGACCTTGAGGAGGTTGCCGGGCAAATTCGCCGCGCGGAAGAGAGGCTGAAGTCAAAAGGGTAAAGCGCCCCGTCCGTAGGCGACAATGCTCGGGGTGGTTCCAGGGCAACGCGCGAGCGACGCAACAAACTGTAATTGAAATCCGAAATGGTTGGAACGGCTGTTCGTTCATGCGTTGCCGGAGTTGCTCTGCTGTTGTCATTGGTGTGGATTCCACCCTTTCCCAGCCGGGCTTCAAGGCTTGGCTATTCTACGCATTCAAGCTTTTTGCCACATAACTGGTAATCTCGCCGCCGATGGCCAGGGAGGCGGTCGCGCCGGGGCTTGGCGCATTGAGAACGTGGAGCGCGCGTTCGCGTCGCACGAGGCAAAAATCCTGGAGCAACTCGCCGTCCGGCGACATCGCCTGCGCGCGCACGCCGGCCCCGCCGTGTCCGAGGTCTTCCAACCGTATCTCGGGCACCAGGCGTTGGAGCGCCTCGCAAAACAGGCGCGGGCTGAACGAACGCTGGAGTTCGGCCCAACTCATGCGCCGGTGCTTGTTGAGAAACCGCCAGAGTCCGGGAAAGCTTAATGCGTCGAAGAGATCGCGCGCATTGAAGTCCGTTTTGTTGTAGCCTTCGCGCGCGCCCGCCAGCACCGCGTTGGGACCGGCCTCGACGCCGCCTTCAATCAGGCGCGTAAAGTGGACTCCCAGGAATGGGAATTGCGGGTCGGGAACCGGATAAATCAAGTTGCGCACGAGGTATTGCCGCCGGGGATGTATCTTATAGTATTCACCGCGAAAAGGAATGATGCGGACCTCGCGTTTCTCGCCCGCCGCCTCGGCGACGCGATCGCAATGCAGGCCGGCGCAATTGACAATGTATCCGGCCTCCCAATCACCGGCTGAGGTTTGCACCAGCCACCCCCGGCCTTGCGGACGCACTCCCGAAACAGCGGCCCGTGTAACGACACGTCCGCCATGCCCTTCGATTCGGCGGACCATCGCATTGCACACCTGCGTGTAGTCCACGATCCCCTCCTGGGGCACATGAATGGCGGCCAGCCCGGCCGCATGCGGCTCAATTTCCAGCATCTCGGGCCGCGTAAGCCATCGCAAACCCTCAAGGCCGTTTTTGCGGCCGCGTTCCAAAAGATTCCGCAAGCGGGCGACTTCGGTTGAATCGACGGCGACCACTAATTTGCCGCAAATCTCATGGGCGATGTTGTTTTCCCGGCAAAACGCAACCATCTCGCGAATGCCGGAGACGGCCATGCGCGCCTTGATGGAGCCGGGTTTATAATATAATCCGGCATGAAGCACGCCGCTATTGTTGCCGGATTGATGGCGTCCGACCTGGCTCTCCTTTTCCAGCACGACTATTTGAAGGGCGGGAAACTGCCCGCCCAGCTTCAAAGCGGTGGCCAGTCCGACGATTCCCCCTCCGACGACCACGATGCGTTTAACTTGCATGGCAACGTTTTAAACGCCAATGTTTGCGGGCGCAAGCGCCCTGGGCAACAAATAATCAGCCACTCCCCGATCATGCATATCCGATGAGCAAAATTGTCCTGATCACCGGCACGGACACAGGCGTTGGAAAAACAGTGTTGACGGCCTTGCTCCTGCGTCATTTGCGGGCGCAGGGCCGCGGCGCCCTGGCGATGAAGCCGTTTTGCTCCGGCGGCCGGCAGGACGCCCGGCTGCTGCGCGGTCTGCAAAAACAATGCTTGACGCTCGGGGAAACCAACCCTTTTTATTTCCGGCGGCCGCTGGCGCCGTGGGTCGCGGCAAAAAAAGAGCGCCCGCAAATCCAATTTTCAACCCTTGAAAAAAAAATCCGCGCGACTGCGGATCGGTGCGATATTCTGCTAATTGAAGGAGCGGGAGGCGTGCTGGCCCCTTTGGGGCCGGGGTACTCTGTGACGGATTTGGCGGCCGCATTTGGCTGTCCTGCAATTGTGGTGGCGCCCAACCGGCTGGGAACGATCAACCACACATTATTGACGGTGCGTTGTTTGCAAGATATTGGACCGCAGAAGGTTGTCGTGGCGCTAATGGATGACGAAAGGCCCGATCTTTCGGCTCGGAGCAACGTGGAAAGTCTCAAAGAGCTAATGCCCGGCGTTCCGGTTTTTTTGATCCCTTTTCTCGGCTCCGGGGCTTCGAGATCGGGGGAAATAAAAAAAAGTGAAAAAAAATTAAAAAAACTCTTGCGCGGGATATGGGGCATGCTATTGTGAGAGCGTTCTTTCAGAGAAAAACAGCGGTTGGATCGGCCGGGAAAGGTTGACAACCTGCTTAAATGCGTTAGATTGCATTTAATAATTTGACGCAGGTATCTGAGATGCCGAGTTGAAAAGAGAGAGAATTCGGCGCTCGGTGCTTTTTTGTCCCCAAGAGATGGGGCGATGATTTCCGGTGGAAACACCAATTGCTCATTGAAAATTGAATTGTGCGAATAGTGAGAGCCCCTTCAAGCAACACCTGTTAGTGGTGCGGCTTGGAGAGTTTTAAAATTGCAAAATCAGTCCGGCCAACCCCCGGACAAGATTCAAGCTAACGTTTTTAACGGAGAGTTTGATTCTGGCTCAGAACGAACGCTGGCGGCG
>VFSW01006695.1_pt1 | contig 16884 bp, 17 predicted proteins | sample 5358111 | NCBI WGS metagenome assembly VFSW01 (sample SAMN11554181, study PRJNA540505) | mine drainage metagenome | isolation source: sediment from site ElyBrook_90M | place: USA: Ely Copper Mine, Vershire, VT | collected 2017
AGGTGGGTCACGATTTCTTCCGCTCTATACCGCCCAGTTTTCCACCTTGAGATCGTCGACGCGGCCAAACTCTCCGGTATTGTTGGTGACGAGCGTCAGTCCGAGACAACGGGCGTGAGCCGCAATGAAGAGGTCATTTGCGCCAATCATCGTTCCACGCGCTTGGAGCGCACCGCGAATTTGGCCATAGTGCGCCGCAGCCTCGTCCGGAAAGTCCAGGACCTCGACATGCCGCAGATACTCGGCGAGAGCCGCGGCGTCCTGCGGGCGCCGGGGGGAAACCTCGACTCCGAAAAGGAGCTCTGATTTCGTGATGACGGAAATACAGACGTCGCCGATGGGCACCGTTTGCAGCCGCCTCAGAACGGCATCATGCGAACGCTTCATGATGTAGGACGAAATATCCGTGTCGAGCATGTAAACCGCCATCAGAGTTCGCGCTCTTGGGCTGGAAGATCCTCAACGCCTTCCATGAATTCCGGCGAGGCAACGGGTCCCGACGCCAGATAGGCAGTCCAGTCCGCGGGCCGAGCGGACAGAATCACATCGTCCCCCTGCCGACGGATAAATACCTCGCTCGTATTGAATTGAAACTCCTTCGGCAACCGCACCGCCTGGCTCCGGTTGTTCATGAAGATCTTGGCTTTGCGCTGCATGACGATCTCCGCAGGTTTGGCATATACCAAAGTATATGCCATGACCACGCACCTTGCCAACTCGTTGCCGAAGTCCCCTATTCCCTCGGAGAATCCCGGGATTCAACGACGGCTCACCGCCGCAGCGCGAGCCCTGGCCATCACTCCGACCTGACGCCCCGGTGCGCTGTGGGCCAGGGTCGGCGGCTACCGCCGCCGCCTTTTCGCCCAACTCGTCGGCAAGCCACAATTGGATCCGCGACTGACGCGTGACGGCCATGCGGCGCGCCTTGCTCAGATCGCGCTGGTCAATGATCTTTTCAACGGCATCGCACTTGCCATCGCTGGTCTAGGCTTTCATCTATCTTTATCGCGTCACGCGACGATCACGCGCGGGCGGTCTCGCGGGCCTTGCGGATTTCGGCGCTGGTGAGTGCGCCTCGGCGGGGTCTAGCGTTCGTCAGCGAGATGAGATGGCGCGGCGCGTCGGTTTAGGGCGCCACGCCATCGTCGATCTGGGCGCAGTCCATCCGTAATACCCCGGCGTCGTCGAAGACCAACCCGTAGAAACGATAGGGGTTGCCGAGCGAGACCGGCATCGAGTTCTGCAGCCGCGTGCCGGCATCGACGTACACCTGCACATGATCCGGTTGGCTGAGGAGCGTCGTCTGCCCGGGCTGCACGGCCAGCCTCGGGAACGGGTCGGCCGCGGCCAGCTGCACCGTGTACACGGTGAACGCGCCGCTCGCCCCGATGCCCACCACGGTGCCATCGAGGCTTTGCGGCATGAGCGTGACGGTGGTGGCGGCCGCGTAGTACGGCAGCCCGCCACTCAAGATGAAGCTCGGCGCGGTGACGTACACGGTCTGCCCGGCAACCATGTTCGCGGCCGAAAAGGTCGCGGTGAAAGGCAGCTGGCCGATATTCGAGAATTGCCCGGAGACGGCGAACTGGGCGCTGCCGAATTCATAGTTCTCCGTGGCGACGGGCCCGTTGCTGCCCTGGGCTTGGCGAGGCAGCATCGTGAACACGGACTGCGACCCGTAGACAGAGAAGATCGGTCCGCGTCGCGCGTTCACGGCAGTCGGGTCCGCGACGGCGACGCGCGTCGCATGTATGGATCCGTCGGGCTGGATGGAGCCATCGAGGTCGACGAAACTGCCCACGCCGAGCGAGGCCCCGGCCGCAAGGCCCTGCAGCGTGGTGGCGCCGTCCGTGACGAGCATCAAGGACCTCGCCGGTACGAACAAATAGGCCGGAAGCGTCCGCTGGAAGCTGCCGGGTACACCGTCCACCGCCGTGATCTCGCCGTCGAGCCCGTAGACCCTATTCGCGGCGCCACCGGCCTGGGGCGCGGGAACCGGGAAGGGGGTCAGCGAGAAGGCGGGTGTGATGGAAAAGGTCGAATTGATCTGCGCGCTATCGATGCAGCTCGAATACTGCGCCGACTTCGAGGTCAGCAGCCGGACGATGAGACCCATGCTCTCGCCGGCGACCGTAATCGGCCGCGGCAGCGTCACGCTCACATTCGCCGTCGGCGTATATCCATAGGCATAGATGTTGTCCGTGAGCGATCCGGAGGCGCCGATGGCCACGCAGGTAAACTCCGCGCCCCCGATCGTCGCCGTCGCCGACACGTAGATGTCCTGGGGCACCGCGACGGACAGCACGGGATCGATCAAGGCGTTCACGTGGATGAATTCGCCGCCCACCGAGTTCTGCAGCAGACTCACCGTGCGTCCGCCGGCACTGGTCAGCGTGATGTCCTGCAGGTCCAGATCGAACGCGCTCAGTTGATCGTTCGAATCGCTGGACAGCACCAGCTGCAGCTGGGTCATTGCCTGAGGCCAGCCCGTGCCAGGCGGCTGCGAAGCCCCTGAGCCGCCGCCGCAACCCTGAAGCCAGAGCGGGAGCCCCAGCGATCCACCAGCCACATTCCATGGCCTCGCCGCTCCAAATTCCATTTAGGCCTCCTGCCGCGGATTCGCCCCGAGTATAGCCGAACGGCGATCCGACGCCACGTCGTCCACGCTGGCCGGCGCTTCACGGCAGCACCTGATTCGGCGCACTCCATAGGCGACCGCCGCCCACACCGCCGCCGGTATCGGCATCGCGTTCCTGTACACTGCGGCCGGCAACCTGTTTCGGCGTCATCCTCGACGAGCGCACATGGAGATCCGATGCCCCAGTCGTTCCAAGTTCGCCCCGTACAGCACGATGACTTCGGCCATTGGCGGTTGCTCTGGGACGGTTACAATGCCTTCTACGGCCGTGCCGGTGCGACCGCTCTACCCGAGAGCATCACGCGCACCACCTGGGAGCGATTTCTCGCTCCCGATGAGCCCGTCTTCGCCCTGGTTGCCGTTCACGAGAGCTCGTTGATCGGCATCGCGCACTTCTTATTCCATCCGAGCACTACGAGAGTCGAGCCGGTCTGCTACCTGCAGGATCTGTTCATCGAGCCGCGGCGGCGCGGCCAAGGAGCCGGCCGGGCCCTGATCTCGTCGGTCTATGAGCGCGCCCGGTCCGCCGGCGCGACTCGGGTCTATTGGCAAACGCAGGCCTCCAACGCGACCGGCCGTGCGCTCTACGATCGGATCGCCGGGCATTTCGGCTTCATCGTCTACAGCCATGACCTCCCGCGCGATCCGTAACCCCTCCCGCAGGGGGCGTCCCGCAAGCCGGCCGCCATGGATCGCGCGCCTGGCGCGCTCATGCCGGTGCCGGTGACCGTGGCCATTCGGCGAGCATCGCCGGATCGGCGCCAGGCGACTGCTCACACCCAGGGACTGCTCCGTGCCGCTCGGTGTCAGGCGGCTTCCAGGATGAGCCGGGCGATCTCGTCCGGATGGGAAATCAGCGAGAGATGGCTTGAATTCACTTCGAGCGTCTTGGCGCCCATCCGCTTGGCCATGAAACGCTGTAGATCCGGGTTGATCGTGCGATCCTCGGTGGAGATCGCGTAGAAGCTCGGCTTCGAGCGCCAGGCCGCCTGCGTGGTCTTGCCGGTGAGCAGCGCCCTGTGGAACGGCTCCTGGACCGCGTACAGCACCTTTGCCTTCGCGGCCGGCAGGTCGCCCGCGAAATCGCGCAGAAAGGCGGCCTCGGTCAGGCGTCCTTCATCGCCGTCGAAGACGATCCCGGCGGATGCCGGCGGGGTGGGATAGGTCTTGGCCAGAGCGGCGTAATCCTCGCCCGCATCCGGCGCCCGTGCCGCCACATAAACCAGAGACGAGACTTTCGGGTGCACGCCGGCCTCGGTGACGATCATGCCGGCGAATGAATGGCCCACCAAGACGGTCGAGCCATCCTGCCGATCGAGCACGCGCTGCGCGGAGGCAACGGCCTCCGGCAGCGTCGTCAGCGGATTCTGCACCGCGATGGCGTTGCGTCCCGCCGCCTGCAATCGTGCGATCACCTCGGACCAACACGATCCGTCGGCGAACAGCCCGTGCACGAGAACGATGTTGCGCGCCTTGACCGGCGCCGCGGGGATGGCGCTCATGCCGCGGGTCGTGAGCAGCGCAGCGCCCGCGCCGGCAGCCAGCGAGGCCGAGAAAGTACGCCTGGTCATCATCCTGGTATCTCTCTCTTCGACCGCAAAACGTCGTGGCGAACCCCTATCACGCCTTGATGAAGGCGAGCAGATCCTCGTTGAGACGGTCCTTCATGGTCGTGCACAAGCCATGCGGGGCACCCGGGTATACCTTGAGCTCCGCGTTCGGGATGAGCTTCGACTGGAGCGCCCCCGAAATGGCGAACGGCACGATCTGATCGTCGTCCCCATGGATGATGAGCGTCGGGATGTCCATGCGCTTGAGATCTTCGGTTTGATCCGTCTCGGAGAACGCCTTGATGCAAAAGTAGGCGGCGGGAAATCCCGCCATCATCCCTTGCAGCCAGAACGAGGCACGCACGCCCTCCGAGGTCTTGGCGCCGGGACGGTTGTACCCGTAGAACGGCAGCGTCAACTCCTTGAAGAATTGCGAACGGTCGGCCTGCACCCCGGCCCGGATGCCATCGAAGACGGCGAGCGGCAAGCCGCCCGGATTGCCGGGGGTCTTCACCAGAAGCGGCGGCACGGCGGCGATCAACACCGCCTTGGCGACACGCTTCGTGCCGTGCCGCGCCACGTAGCGCGCAACCTCGCCGCCGCCGGTGGAGTGACCGACGTGCACGGCCTCCTTCAAGTCGAGCCTCTCGGTCAGTTCGGCGAGATCGTCCGCGTAGGTATCCATGTCGTTGCCGCTCCAAGGTTGACTCGAGCGACCATGGCCACGCCGGTCGTGCGCGATACATCGGTATCCACGGGACGCCAGGAACCACATCTGATCTTCGAACGCATCGGCCGACAGCGGCCAGCCATGGCTGAATACCACGGGTTGCCCACGACCCCAATCCTTGTAGTAGATCTGGGTACCGTCTTGGGTGGTCATCGTGCTCATCGCGTGTGCATCCGTGTTGTGTGAGACGGAGCCTCGCCGGCCATGAGGCGGCGGCGCTCGGTCGTGGTGGAGGTCGACGTCTTCCGGTTGCTCATGGAATCCTCATCCATGGGGCTCAAGACCGTACCGCGCTTCGAATATTGACCGCTTGGGCGATGCAAAGCGCCAGCACGAGAGCGGCCAATACGCCCAGCGATTTCAAGACAAGGGGATCCTGCGGCGACCTCGCCAGCGGCGCACCCGCCGGGAGCCGTGTCAATGTCTCGTTGATGGCCGGCACCATCGAGAAGAAGAAACTTCCGGACAATGCCCAAGCCTCGACGTACCGTCTGGCACGAATTCTCGAGAAGCGAATGAAGTAGCCCAGAGACAAGTCGGTCAGCGTCAAGGTCGTCAGGATATAACCGGGCACCGGATTGAAATCCGGCGCTTCTCTGGGCAGCGCGAACACCAGCACACTGCTGATCGCTACCGCTACGCAATAGGCCTTCCCGGCCGAGCTCCTGGGGTCAATCCTCTGGTCCTTGATGAGCAGGGTGAATCCGAGCACGACGCCGATGAGACCGAAGAACGTGTGCACGTATCCGACCGTTGAGAGATGCATAGTGACGCCTCATGCAGTTGACGTGGGTACCCGATTAGGGGGAAATGACGGCGGTTCGCCCGATGCCGCCATGGGATCCCGGGACTCGTCGGGTGTTCGGGCGGATGATGCACCGGCCTCGCCCGGTGTCGCCACCGGTTTGATTAATAGTCATTATTGCCAAAGCTGATCGTCGGTATCGGATGAATACCTGAGCAACCGTCGCTCCGGAGGCCTTTCATGGAACTGGAGAGGTTAGATCTCAATTTGCTGTTCGTTCTCGAAGGGCTGCTGCAGGAGCACTCGATCACGCGGGTCGCCGAACGCCTGGAGTTGAGCCAACCCACCGTCAGTGCCGCGCTCGGTCGATTGCGGATCGCGCTCAAGGACGAATTATTCGTCAGGGCCCAGGGCGGCATGCATCCCACCGAGCGCGCCATGCAGCTCCGCGAGCCGGTGCAACGAGTATTGCGCGTGGTTCGTCATGAGATCTTGACGGCCGCACGATTTGACCCGGCCGAGTTGACCGGTCCGTTGACCATCTGTACCTCGGATGTCGGGGAGCTCGAGTTTTTGCCTGGGTTGCTCGCACGGGTCACGGTGCAGGCGCCGAAGGCCTCCGTGATCTGCGTCGCAAGGGATCCACGTACCCTGGCTGAGGCCATGGAGGAGGGCGAGATCGATCTGGCGGTCGGGTATTTTCCAGATCTTCAAACCGCGGCGTTCAAACAGCAGGTGCTCTTCGGTCACGACTCCGTGTGCGTGGTCCGGCGCGAGCATCCCGTGTATCGCGAAGGCATCACGCTCGAGCAGTACCGCGAGGCACGGCATTTAATCGTCTCGCAGGAAACCCGCACGCAGGACGTCATCGATCAGGCGCTGGTCGAACACGGGATCGCGCGCAAGGTCGCCTTGACGATCTCACATTTCGTCAATGTGCCGCAGTTGATCGCCAACACGGACCTGGTGGCGACCATTGCGCGTCCGATTCCGCAAGCCGCATCGCGGCTGTTCCCCATTACGCTGCTCCCGCCCCCATTTCGCATTCCCACGATGCAAATCAAGCAGGTCTGGCATCGGCGATTCGACAACAGCCCGAGGTTGATATGGTTTCGCCACTTGATGGCCGACATGAGCCAGAATAAGCCCAATATGTAGCGGCCGCGGCGGCGAGTGCGCGACCCTATCCGGCCGCCGCGGCCGCGGCCTCGTCCGGCGCGTCGCTGCGCGCCGAACGGGAGGCGCGCTGAATGACCTGCGGCGGCTGACCGAACGCGCGTAAGAACGCGCGCCGCATCCGGTCGCGGTCGGCAAAGCCGGTCTCGCGCGCCACGATGTCGATCGACAGCCTGCCCTGCTCGATGAGCGCGCGCGCCGCCTCCACGCGCAGGGCCTCAACGGCCTTCGCCGGCGATCGGCCGGTCTCCTTGAGGAACGCGCGGCTGAATTGCCGCGAGCTCAAGTTCGCGGCCGCGGCGAGCGCGTCGACGCTGAGCGCCGAGCGCAGATGAGCCTTCGCGTACGCGAGCGCGCTCTGCATGCGATCGGACTTGCCTTCCAGTTCCAGGAACACCGAATGCTGCAATTGACCGCCGGCGCGGCGATGAAAGAGCACGAGCTTCTTGGCGACCATGCGGGCCACCTCGCCGCCCAGGTCCTTCTCGATCATGGCGAGCGCAAGGTCGGTCCCGGCGCTCATGCCGCCCGAGGTCCAGATCGGACCATCGTTGATGAAGAGGCGGTCCTCGTCGAGCCGGACCTTCGGAAAGGTCGCCTTCAACCGCCGCGCGAACGCCCAATGCGTGGTGACGCGGCGCCCGTCGAGCAGGCCGGCCTGCGCGAGGTGGAAGGCGCCCGTGCACATCGACGCGACCCGCCGCGACGAGCCCATCGCCTGTTGCAGGAACGCGAGCAGCTTCGGCGAGGCCTGTTCGATCTTCATCGAGCCGCTGACGATGATCGTGTCGGCCGCCGGTCCGTCGAGCGAGTCGGTCGACACCGAGTAGCCGAGCGAGCTTCGGACGTTGCCGCCTGCTTCCGAGATCAAATGGATGTCGTAGTGCGGCGTGGGCGCCGTTTGGTTGGCGACTTCGAAGGCCGTGAGTCCCGCGAACACCATCACCTGAAAGTCGGGCACCAACACGTAGGCGATTCGCCTCATGAGCCGTCCCTCCATGCCCAAGCCGTGAATCCGGCCATGCTCGGCCGGCGCCTGACGTCGCGTCGGCAGGCAGTATGCCACGAAAAGATGTCCCAAAAAGACGGATATTTGACATTCAAGACGAAGGACCTCGCCCTATTGTCTCCCGAGGGCAATAGGGCCCGTTCACCTGGAGACCCACCATGTCATCCCCCACCCACTTGGGCACCGCCGTGATCACGGGCGCTTCCACCGGGATCGGCGCGGTCTACGCCGACCGACTGGCCCGTCGGGGCTACGATCTGATCCTCATCGCGCGCCAGCGAGCGCTCCTCGATGACCAGGCCAGGAAGATCGCGCATGACACCGGGCGCTCGGTCCAGGTACTGCCCGCCGATCTCACCCGCAAGCCGGACCTCTCCGCCGTCGAGTCGCGGCTCTCGAGCGACCCGACCATCACCTTGCTGGTGAACAACGCGGGCACCGCGAGCGTGACACCGCTCCTCGGCTCGAGCGTCGATCAGATGGAGGCGATGATCACGCTCAACGTCACGGCGCTGACCCGGCTGACCTATGCGGTGGTGCCCGGCATGGTGGCCCGCGGCCGCGGCGGCATCATCAACCTCTCCTCCATCGTGGCGATCGCGCCGGAGTTCCTGAACGGGGTCTATGGCGCATCGAAGGCCTTCGTGTTCGCCTTCAGCCAGTCGCTGCGCCATGAGCTGCTTGCCAAGGGCATCGCGGTGCAGGCCGTATTGCCGGGTGCCACGCGCACGCCGCTCTGGCATCCCGCCGGTGTCGACATCGATCAGGCGATGAAGGGTCTGGTGATGAGCCCGGAAGACCTGGTCGACGCCGCGCTCGCGGGCTTTGACTCGGGGGAATTTGCGACCATTCCCGCTCTGGCCGATGCCGGAATGTGGGAGCGGTTCGAGTCGGCGCGGCGCGCGTTGCATCCGCATCTGAACGCCGAGAAGCCGGCCGCGCGCTATGCCCGCCCGGCAACCCGGGCGGCCGCGGGTCCGACGGGGGTCGACGAGGCGCACGAGGTGAGCGCTTGACCGAGCGCCGCTGGCCAAGCGCGTCGGTCAGCCCGCCGGCGGTCGGTAGGCGCACGTTGATGCACGAGTGCGCGTGCAGGTCCTGGGGCACGCGCCGCTTCGCGACCAGGTCGTGATCGCCACCACGTTCGGCTTCCAGGACGGGGATTCCACCCTCGGACTGGACAGCCGGCCGGAGCGGATCCGCGCCGTGGCGGACGCCGCGCGCCGGCGCCTGAAGACCGATCGGATCGACCTCTTCCATCAGCACCGACCTGACCCCAAGGTGCCGATCGAGGACGTGGCAGGCACCGTGCAGGCCTTGATCTTGCTGGAGTACTGCCCCCGAAAATCTTACAAAAAATCAACCTTCGGGAGTGTCGGCGCCCGCAGCGCCTTTGACTTCCGGGAATCGCTCCCACAGGATTCGCCGTTCTGGTCAAAAAAAAGGGAGCGAGCATGGTCAAGCGAGGGATGATCGCGGGTGCGCTGTCGTTGGTGTGCGCTCTGGTGCGGGGACAAGCGGTGCCGCCGGCGGCGAGCCTGCCATCGGAGATGCCCGAGAAATTCACGCCGACCCTCGCGGGCTACGATTACGACAAGCGCGACGTCATGATCCCGATGCGCGACGGCGTCAAGCTGCACGCGGTGCTGATCGTGCGCAAGGGTCTGCACGACGCGCCGATCATCATGGATCGCACGCCGTATGACGCCGCCAAGCGCACCCACGTCGAGGAAAGCGCGCACGCCGCCTCCGTGGTTCGCGCCGCCTATGCCGAACTGATCGAAGCCGGCTACATCGTGGTGCTCGAGGACGTGCGCGGCAAGTACAAGTCCGAGGGCGACTACGTCATGAACCGGCCGCTGCGCGGGCCGCTCAATCCGACCACGGTCGACCACGCCACCGACACCTACGACACCATCGACTGGCTGGTCAAGAACGTGCCGGAGTCCAACGGCCGGGTCGGCCTCATCGGGGTGAGCTACGACGGCTTCACGGTCACGCAGGGGCTGATCGATCCGCACCCGGCGCTGAAGGCGGCCGTGCCGATCAACCCCATGATCGATGGCTGGACCGGCGACGACTGGTTCCACCACGGCGCCTTCCGCCAGGAGGGCCTGAGCTACATCTACGCGCAACAGGCGACGCGCGCCAACGACGCCGACTGGCCGATCTTGGCCCACGACGATTACGAGGTGTACCTGCGCGCAGGTTCCGCCGCCGCGCTCGCGCGCGCCCTCGGCATGGATCAGCTCGGCTTCTGGAACAAACTGGTCGAGCACCCGGCTTACGATGGCTGGTGGCAGGCGCAGGCCGTGGACCGGATCCTCGCGACCCGTCCGCTCGCGGTGCCCACCCTGTGGGTGCACAGCCTGTGGGACCAGGAGGACATCTACGGGGCCACGGCCGCCTACGCGGCGACCGAGGCGAAGGACACCGCCAACGACCGCAATTTCCTGGTCATCGGGCCCTGGCGGCACGGTGGGTCCATGGCCAGCGACGGTGCGCACCTCGGCGCGATCGACTTCGGTTGCGACACGGCGGAGTACTTTCGCAAGCACGTCCTGCTGCCCTTCCTCGATGCGCATCTGAAGACGGCGGGACCTGCGGCCGGGATCGCGCCGGTCACCGCCTTCGAGACGGGTACGAACGAGTGGCGCCGTCTGCCGGCCTGGCCGCCGCGGGACGCAACGCCGCGAAACTTCTACCTGCACGCCGACATGAGCGCGAATTTCGTCGCGCCCGGCCGCAAGCGGGAATACGACGAGTTCGTGTCCGATCCGGCGAAGCCGGTGCCCTACCGGGTGCGGCCGGACCTCTCCATGTACGCCGAGGGCAGCACCTGGGGCAAGTGGCTGGTGGATGACCAGCGTCCATTCAGCGACCGCACCGACGTGCTCGCCTACGTGAGCGAGCCGCTGACCGAGCCGCTGCACGTAGCGGGTCGGCCCCAGGTGGACCTGTTCGCCTCCACGAGCGGCAGCGACGCGGACTGGGTGGTGAAGCTGATCGACGTCTATCCGGATGAATATTTCCCGCAGCCGGAGCTCGGCGGCTATCAGCTCGCCGTCGCCATGGACGTCTTCCGCGGCCGCTACCGCGAGGGCGCGGGCGAGGCGAAGCCTCTGAAGCCCAATGCGCCGCTCGAGTACCGATTCCCGCTGCCGACCGCGAACCACGTCTTCCTGCCGGGGCATCGCGTGATGGTGCAGATCCAGTCGAGCTGGTTCCCGCTCTATGATCGCAATCCACAGACCTTCGTCGCCAACATCTTCGACGCCCCGCCGGACGCGTACCGCAAGGCGGTGCACCGGGTGTACGCGGGGTCGGACCTGCCCTCGCACCTCGAATTGCCGGTGTTGCGCTGACGGGCGACGACGCAATGGCTCGCCGAGCCACGCTCGGCGAGCCGCAAGCGGCTCAAGAGCCCTTTCGGGATGGCCTCCTCTGCAGATCCGAGAATAGGTCCTTCATCAATGCCACGTCCCCGTCGCACGCATGGTTCAAGCAGGGCAGCTCGAAGGCGCTCTCCAAGGACTTGAGCAGGGAGAAGTGCGTGTAGCGCACGCCGCTGCGCAGATGATGCGCGCCGTAGTTCGTGTCGACCAGCAGGATCACCTGGTTCTTGTTGGGCGCTCTGCTGTAGTCGTTCTCGTCCCAAACGACCACGATCGCGTTGCGGCCTCGACGCCAGAACGGCGAGCTCTTGATGCCGGCGACCAGATTGCGCAGCGTCAGGTCGCCGCGCCGGATCAGTGCCGGATTCAGGCCCTCTTGGCTGCCATCATCTTTCGGGTCGTACAGGCAGAGCGGGCCTGCGTTGGCGCGGCCGTGCTGGTCGTCGCACTGTGTCGGCACGATGAAGGCGAAGTTCGGCAGCTCGCCGGTGGCCAGATCCGCATACAGACCATGAACGCCGCCGAAGCCGACCGCGTTCGCCAGGCTGTTGCCGGGATCGGTGCCGCGCTGAACGTTGCCAAAGTACACGAACGGATTGTGCTTTGCCGCGTACAGCGCCACGATCGCCGCCGAGGTGAGCGGCGGATTCTGCACGGGCGTCAGCGCGCTGAAGTCGGTCAGATTGGAAAATAGCCCATCGCTGTAGTTGACCCGGTCGGCCCCGGTGGCCGGCAGCCCATCCTCGTAGCTCTTCCAGCGGCGGCCCGTCGCGATCAGTTGATCGGCAATCGTTTTGGCGAGGATCTGCGATGCCGCCGGAATGGATTGAATGCCGTCGATGTTGACCGTACCCGGAGGGCCCTGGGTTTCGTTGGTCAGGTCGATCGCCGGGGTGGCCGCCTCGGTACCGACGCCCGCGATGGGGCAGATCGGGGGACTGGGGGGCGTCTCGGTCGCCGCGACCCCCGTGCTGAGGTTCGTGCGGCATTGCGCATCGTGCCAGTCCGGGTCGCTGTCCGTGAGTACGCCGAAGTTCGAGCCGCCCACGATTTCCAGATGATTCGTCAGGCTCGGATGCGCCACGGCGTAGTAATTCGTCGCGAGATTCGCCTCCTTCGCGTATTGATTGATGAAGGGCGCGTTCGGATTGTCGATGATCTGGTCGTACCCGTGATTCTCCATCATGATGACCAGAACGTGGTCGAGCGGCGCGATGCCTTGCGGCACCGGCCCCTCTTGGGCCCCGGCGGGTTGTGCGAAATAGACCCCCAGGACGAGCAGTGCGAGACCGTGGTGATGCATGATTTGAGATCCCGATGAGCTGAAGTTCCGCGGCCTGCGAGCCTGCGCGGGGGCCACGAGCGCATTCTAATGCGTGACGACCGCGATCGAGTGGCCGGCTGCGATGATGGCGCCGGCACCCGTCGCATCCCCCGCCCTCATCATTCTCCGACGCAGCGACCACCGTTTCGATGGACAATGGCCACAGGAGAACCCATGACCCTGCCCGCGCCCACGAGCGATTCCTCGGAAGCGGAGCGAGTACCGACGCGCATCGTCGGGCTGGGCGCTTCCGCGGGCGGCCTGCAGCCGCTCGAGCAGTTCCTCGCTCATGTGCCGGTGCCGAGCGAGCTTGCCTATGTCGTCGTGCAACATCTGGACCCCACGCATAAGGCGATGTTGCCCGAGTTGCTGCAACGGGCGACGTCCATGCCCGTTCGCGAGGTCACGGCGTCCATGCGGGTGGAACCCAACGCCGTCTACGTGATTCCTCCCAACACCGAACTGACCGTCAAGGACGGCTTCCTTCGTCTCGCCGAGCCGCGCGAGCCGCGCGGGATGCGCCTGCCCATCGACGTGCTGTTCTGCTCCCTGGCCGGGGATCAGGGGGCCCGCGCCATCGGGGTCGTCTTGTCGGGCATGGGGTCGGACGGGACGCTCGGTCTGCAGGCCATCAAAACGCAAGGCGGCCTGACCCTTGCGCAGGAGCCGCATTCGGCACAGTTTGATTCGATGCCGAAGAGCGCCATCGCCGCAGGCGCGGCGGATGTCGTCGGATTGGCCTCCGAACTGCCGGCGCGCATTCTGCTCGTCATCGGCGCGCAACGTCACACCACCGCTCCCGCGCAGCGCGTCGGGGACGACGCGACCGGCGCGTTGGATTCCATCCTCGAGTTGCTGCGTACGCGCAACAAGCACGATCTGACGCTCTATAAGCCGAGCACGCTACGGCGTCGCATCGAACGGCGCATGGCCATCCACCGCGTCAAGGGCATGGCGGACTACGCCGCCTTCTTGCTCGCAAACCCCGCGGAACTCGATCTGCTTTTCAAGGAGCTGCTGATCGGGGTGACCAGTTTCTTCCGGGACCCGGAAGCCTGGGAAGAACTGAGCTCCATCGTGCTGCCGGAACTGCTCGCGCGCGCAGCGCCGGACCGGCGGTTCCGTGCCTGGGTGGTCGGCTGCTCCACCGGCGAGGAGGCCTACTCGCTCGCGATGGTGTTCCGCGAGGCGCGCGAGCGACTGGCGATGCCGGCAACCTCGACGTTGCAGATCTTTGCCACGGATCTGAATGCGGATGCGATTGCATTTGCCCGGCGAGGACGCTACCCCCCCTCGATAGCCGCCGATGTTTCCCCCGCGCGTCTGCAGCATTTCTTTCGCACGCAGGGCGACGGCTACCTCATCGACCCTCGTATCCGCGAAAGCGTGCTGTTCGCCCAGCACGATGTGATCATGGACCCGCCGTTCACCCGGCTCGATCTGCTGCTTTGTCGCAACCTCTTGATTTACTTCAGTGCAACGCTCCAAAAGCGTCTTCTGCCGCTGTTCCATTACAGCCTTCTGCCAGGCGGCGTGCTGATGCTGGGCGGATCCGAGACCGTGGGATCGGCGCAGAATCTCTTCCCGCCGCTGTCGTATAAGTCGCGACTTTACCGGCGCCGCCCCGCCGCGATCGAGGTCGGTTCCGTCGATTTCCCCATCGGTCGACGTGTTTCAGTGCGCGCCCCTGCGCAGGAGTTGCCTTTGTCACATCCAACACCCCCGACCGCGAACGTCCAGGCGCTGGCGGATCAGTTGCTGTTGCAGAAATTCTCCCCTGCGGCGGTCCTCGTCAACGAGCTCGGGGACATCCTCTACATCAGCGGACACACGGGCCAGTACATCGAACCGGCGGCCGGCAAGGCGAACTGGAATATCCATGTCATGGCCCGTCCCGCCATACGAACACAGCTGGTGGTCGCGCTGCGGCGGGCCGTCAAAGAGCGCACGGCGGTCGAGGTCCACGGCCTTCGCATGGACGGTAATGCCACCCATCAACTCGACATCACCGTCGAGGCCATCGAGGAGCCGAAGGCGCTCGAGGGCCTGGTGATGATCGTGTTTCGCGAGGTCGCGGCTCCGCTTGCCGGGAAGTCGCGGCACAAAAAACACGCCGGTGCCGTTGATCCTGCCATTGCCGCCGAGCTCATGCATGCGCAGGAAGAACTCAAGGCACTGCGCGAGGCCATGCACGCCTCGGAGGAGGAACGGCAGGCGGCCATCGAGGAGCTGCAATCGACGAATGAAGAGTTGCAGTCGGCGAACGAGGAACTGACGACTTCGAAGGAAGAGTCCCAGTCGATGAACGAAGAGCTGCAGACGATCAACGTCGAACTGCAATCCAAGCTCGACGACCTTGCGCTCGCGCAGAGCGACATGCAGAACCTGCTCAATAGCACCGACATCGCCACGCTCTTCCTGGACAAGGACCTGAACGTGCGGCGCTTCACCGAGCAGATGAAGCGCATCGTCAATCTTCGTGATGCCGATATCGGTCGCCCGCTCAGCGATCTGACCACGACGTTGAACTATCCCGAACTCGACGCCGACGCCAAGGACACCTTGCGCACCCTCGCGTTCAGCGAAAAGGAGATCTCGACCACCGATGCGCGGTGGTTCAAGGTGCGCATCATGCCGTACCGCACAGTAGCCAACGTCATCCAGGGGGCCGTGATCACGTTCGTCGACATCACCGCAGCCAAACAGCTGGAGTCCCGACTCCGCAAGGCATAAGAGAGTAGACTGGCACGGCACGGATAAGGTGTCGGTATGACACGATGAACGAGGTGGCATGATGACGACAATTGCCCCCAAACACAGCCGCCAGGACGATCTTCGTTCCCGCGCAGTCGCACAGTTGAAGGGACCCGACGCGCAGGCGCGGGTGGGTGCATCGGCCGCCTTGGGCGTCCTTTACGACCTCGCCTCCTCGCCGTCGACCGCCCCCGACGCGCTCGCCTTGCTCCATGAGCTGCAGGTTCACCAGGTGGAAGTGGACCTCCAAGACGAGGAACTGCGCCGTTCGCGTGTTGAGCTCGAGACCTCGCTCAATCGCCAGGTGCAACTCTACGACTGCGCACCGGTCGGGCAATTCACGGTGGATGGCGACGGGGTGCTGCGGGAACTTAACCGGACGGGGGCGAGCCTGCTTGGACTCGAACGCGATCTGCTGCGCGGCCGGTCGCTCGAGAGTTTCCTGACCCCCGAAGGCGTGTCGAATTTGCGCGCGATGCTCGGGCGGGTCACCGCGGGCGCCACCACGGTATGCGCCGACCTGCACCTGCAAGCGGCGCAGGAGGGGCAGGCTCGCTGCATGCACGCCTCGGCCTGCCTGGATCCTGAGGGCGGAGGCTTCCTGATCGGAATGCTGGGGGTCAGCGGGACGAACGCGGCACCGGTTGCCTGATGGCTGCGGCCCGCGATCCTACCGAGAACCACCTTCTCAGGGCGTTGACCGCCGACGCAAAGGCGCGGCTGCTGCCGCACCTCGAGTACATTGACCTGCCGCTGGGCGCCGTGCTTTACGAATCCGGCGACGTGCTGAAGCATGTTTACTTTCCAGTCGATTGCATCGTCTCGCTTCTGTATGTGCTGGCGGACGGCGCCTCCGCGGAGATCGCGGTCGTGGGCAACGACGGGCTGATCGGCATTGCGCTTTTCATGGGTGGGGAGACGACCTCCAACCGCGCGGTCGTGCAGAGCGCAGGACATGCCTATCGCCTGCCGGGGCAACGGCTCAAGGACGAGTTTCATCGCAACGGCACGCTCCAATGGCTGTTTCTGCGCTACACACAAGCCCTGATCACCCAGATGGCGCAGACCGCCGTATGCAATCGGCATCACTCGGTCCACCAGCAGCTGTGCCGCTGGCTGTTGCTGTCGCTCGACCGCTTATCGTCGAACCGGTTGGACATGACCCATGAACTGATCGCCAACATGCTGGGTGTGCGGCGTGAGGGCGTCACCGAGGCCGCGGGCAGACTGCAGCGACTCGGCGTCATCCACTACCAGCGCGGACATATCACGGTCCTGGACCGGCCGCAGCTGGAGGCGCTCTGCTGTGAATGCTATGCCGTCGTCAAGAAGGAAACGGATCGCTTGATGCGCGAATGAAGGATTTTCACGGCGCCGCCCCTATTTGGAGCGCGTAGTGCCGTCGATATCTCAACTTAGGCAGAAGCCGGACATATCAACTTGGCCCAAGCATGTGTTAGACGCGTAATATTTCTTATGTTAAGCAACGAATCCCGTTGATTTCCAGTTCAACTTCCCCTCGAACTTTCCCGGATCTTCGTCGCGCCAGAACTCGCGCGCCAC
>VFSW01006696.1_pt1 | contig 16884 bp, 12 predicted proteins | sample 5358111 | NCBI WGS metagenome assembly VFSW01 (sample SAMN11554181, study PRJNA540505) | mine drainage metagenome | isolation source: sediment from site ElyBrook_90M | place: USA: Ely Copper Mine, Vershire, VT | collected 2017
GCGCGATTTGCCACTCAGCTACTTCGCACCGAACGCCACGCCCTAGAAAGCGGTCAATCCCGTGCCTTGCGTCTTGTATTCGTCGAATTAAGTCTTTTGCCAGTAATTCGCGATGGCCGCATAGTCCACGTCCGTTTTTGCTGCGGCTTTCACGGCGGAGTAGGCTTCGTGAGATGCTGCTCCCGCCGGCAGCCGGATGCCGTTTTCCTTGGCCAACTCCATCGCCAAGCCAATGTCCTTCAGCATGAGCCGCAGGGGAAAACTCGGAGTGAAATCCCGCTTCAGAATCACCTGCGCTTTCACGTCCAGCACCGGCGCTCGGCCCATGCTCGATTGCAATACCTCGATTAAACGCTCGCCCGCCACTCCCGCGCGCGTCACAAGCTCCAACCCTTCGGCAAGCGCCTGAACTTCCAACGCCAAAATCAAATTCATCGCCAGCTTTACCGTTTGGCCGGCGCCGTTGGGGCCGAGCAGGAAAAATCGTTTGCCCACAGCTTGCAGCACGGACTCAACGCGGTCGAGAACTTCCTTTTTTCCGCCGACCATGAAGACCAGTTCTCCCTTTTCCGCGCCCCAAGTGCCCCCGGTCACCGGAGCATCCAGAAAATCCGAGCAGCGCTCGGCGCAAGCCTGCGAGACACGTCGCGCAAGCGCGGGCGACACAGTACTCGAATCGATCAGCACGCTTCCCGTGCGCAATCCCGCAAGGGCACCTGACTCACCCCAGAGAACCTGTTCGAGGGCCGGGGGATCGCTGACGATAGTGAATGTGACGTCCGAGGTTGCCGCGACTTCACGCGGCGAATTGGCTAGTTTTGCGCCTTCTTTTTCGAGTTGTTCCGCTTTCGAGCGCGTGCGGTTCCATACCGTGAGCGGGAATCCGTCTTTCAGCAAGTTCCGCGCCATAGGCAAACCCATCAATCCCAGTCCAATCAGTCCCACTTTCGGTTTCATGATTTCCTCCTCATACGCGAATGAATATAGCGAGAGACGCAACGGGAGGAAATCGGAATTGTTAGCAATAAAGCGGTTCGGCGAGAGGGGTGACCTGCTCGCCTTCGCGACTTCTAGGCGGTGACGGGCGCGGGCTGCTGGATAATTTCGCGGATGCGCACGATCGAGGGATAAGGAATTTCGATGCGTACCGTTTTATCGCGGCCCGATTGCGTGAAGCGATCTTCCAGGCGGATGAACGCTCCGGAATCCAAGGCTAATGTGCCGGTTGCGGTCATCTGAACCTCGCCGGCGCGGTAATGAACCTCGACTCGTTTACCAATAAGTAATATAAACCCAGACATACACTCTAGCCTAAAGCGCCGGAGCCAATTCCGTCAATAGTACCAGCAGGTTAGCTGTGCAAAACCTGTCCAAAACAGCTCAATCTTGGATTACTACACTGAATTCAACCCGGTGTCGGAACGGGTCAATGCGCTCCGCTCGCACCCGAACGCGGTCGCCAAGGTGGAATTCCCGCCGGGATTCGCGGCCTTTGCGGGGACGATACGATTGGCTGACGATGGCATGGTCGCTCTCGCGATATTGGAAGCGCTGGCCAACCGTTTCTTCCAGGCGGTCGATAGCGACAAGGCCTTCGACGAAAACCTCGAATAACTCGACGAAGAACCCGAACTTCTGCACGGAAATGATAAGCGCGTCGTATTCCTCGCCCAGATGGCCTTCCATATATTGCGCCGTTTTCCAGTCCATCAGCTCGCGCTCGGCAGCATCGGCGCGCCGCTCGGCTTCCGACGTTTCTACGGCAATTTCCTCGAGTTCCGCCAGGCGGTAAGGGCCTTTGGTGGCGGATGGGTTTTCGAGCGCCCACTTCAAGTTGCGATGGACGATAAGGTCCGGATAGCGCCGGATGGGCGACGTGAAATGCGTGTACTCGTGCGCGGCGAGCGCGAAATGGCCAAGCAACACGGCCGCGTAGCGCGCCTGCTTGAGCGAGCGCAGCATTAAATAGGACAGAATGCGCTCCTCGGGCTTGCCCGCCAGCTTCTGCGTGAGGCGCTGATAATGCTGCGGACGAATATCGAAATCAGCGCCCGGCAGAGTGACTTCCATGGTGCGCGGCCGGCCGTGGCGTTCGCGTCCCGTGGGACGCACTTGCCCGTGGCGCACCGCGATTCGACGCTCCGATAAATCCTCTACGCCGAGGGAATAGCCGAACGCGCGCGCGAGCTCCTCGAATTCCAAAACTTTCTTCGGGTCGGGCTTTTCGTGAACGCGATGGAGCGATTGAATGCCGCGCTTTTCCAGATAGGCTGCGACGGCCTCGTTCGCGGCAAGCATGAATTCTTCGATGATGCGATGGGCGAAATTGCGTTCGCTGCGGACGACCGCTATCATTCGTGCCGCATCGTCGAACTCGATGACAGGTTCCGGCAGGTCGAAATCGATAGACCCGCGCGCCGCTCGGCGCGCATTCAGCGCGAGTGCCAGTTCCTTCATGCGCCGGAATTCGCCCACGAGCGATGCATATCGCTCCGTCATTTCCGGGTCGCCTTGGAGTACTTTGTGAACGTTGGTATAAGTCATGCGCTCCACGTAACGAATCACCCCCGGAGTGAATTCGGCGCTCAGGACGTTCCCGTTTTTGTCGAGCTGCAGGATGGCGCTCATCACCAGGCGGTCGACGTGCGGGTTCAGCGAGCAGATTCCGTTGGAAAGTTCCTCGGGCAGCATGGGCACGGCGCGGTTCGGGAAATAGACTGACGTGCCGCGCAAGCGCGCTTCCCGGTCAAGCTCCGAAGCGCGGCGAACATAATGCGCCACGTCGGCAATGTGCACTTGCAGCTCGAAGCCGCTGGGCCGCTCCGCCACGTACACCGCGTCATCGAAATCTTTCGCCGTCTCACCGTCAATCGTGACAATGGGCAAGTCGCGGAAGTCGCGCCGCCCCCAAATATCCTCTTCGCGCACCTGCTGGGAAATTGCCCGCGCTTGCGCGAGGACTTCAGGCGCAAATACATGCGGTAGATGATGTTTGCGGATGATAATTTCAACATCGACGCCCATTTCGCCCGGACGCCCGAGGATTTCCACCACGCGTCCGGCAGGCGCGACGCCACCGCGCGGGTAGCGCGTGATCTCCACGTTCACTACCGCGCCATCGAGTTCGGGCAGACGCATTCGTCTGGCCGTCAGCGGGGACTCGGAGGCGTGCCGAAGTTTTTCGTGCAATTCGGGCGTCAGCTCAGCGCCGGCGGGAATCACGATTTCATGCGCGAGGCGCGTTTCGTAGGGCAGCACGGCATTGCCATGCGGCCCGTAGCGGAACAGTCCGACTACCGTGGGATGTGCCCGCGCTGTGACTTTTTCGATGCGCCCCTCGAACCGGCCATCGGAATGGCGGCGGGTGAGGCGCGCTTCCACGCGGTCGCCATGCATCGCGTCGCCCATGCTGTCCGGATTGATGAACAGGTCGCCTTCCATGCCCTTTACAGGGCGGTCGGGTACAACGAAGCCGTAGCCATCGCGGTGGGCGACCAGGCGGCCGGCAATCAGATTCGGATCTTGCCGCGCTGGTCGCGCCGCTCCATCAGCGCTCCCTTCAGGCCCTCGCGAAGCTGACAATTCTCCCGGCTGGATGCCATGCCGTTGGGCTGGCCGCGGACTTGGTGCTGGCGCGCTGCGCTGGCCAGTCAGCCGGTATCGTCCATGCTCCACTTGCACGTCGCCGCGGCGCTTCAGACGACCGAGCAGCTTCGGCAGCGCTCGCCGGCCCCAATGCCTCAGTCCTAGCGCGCTCGCCATTTCGCGTATACTCTCAGGTCGATTCGCCTTCGCAAGATACGCAAGCAACTCGCCTTCCGTGATTTCCGGCGGACGCTCGCCGTCGAGTCGTTTTTTTTCTTTCATGGAATGGGTTATTTCACCGGACCAGCGGATTCATGTATTCGCGCCGAGTGGCTTCTTTGGTCCCGCACGCTCGCTCCTGCATATTCCCACAACAAATTGCCGATAACATTCGCACAACATCCCTCGCAACATTGCCCCAATATTGTATGTTCCGCGCGCAGATTCTCCCGCAACTTTTTTCGCGGTGCCGGGTTTGCATCCCCAGTTGTGAAATCCGCTTGCTGTCTCCCCAGGCGGCGAGCGAAATCTCACACCCCAGGGACGTCGGAGGCGGCTCGACTAGGGCCGCCTCCTTTTTTTCGCGGCAATCATGTTCCTCTACGCACGCCGTCCCGATCGTCGCGCAGGATGCCCGCAAGTATGGTTTGAGTAATGCAGGACCGCGTGCTATGGTACCCGCGATTAGGCCCTGCCTATGGGATCAGGAATAGTTTTCATCTATGCGCTGGCCGTTTTCCTCCTCATCGTTGTGCCGGTGCTTGCCATAACCGCCTTTGTGCGAGTGCGTAAGATCGAGGAGCGCCCCGCTGGTGGCAGTGGCACGTCGGACCAGATATGGAAACTCGAGCAGCGCGTTCAAGGCCTCGAGAAGGCCGTCGAGCACCTCGTGACGCAGGCCGCAGCGCCAACCGTCACATCAGCGTCCCTGGAGCAGCCCGTTTCGATGCCATCTCCGCCTCGCGCAATTCCCACAACTGCGCCACGTCCAGAAATTGCTCCGAGAGGCCATGCTCCGCAGGCCACAGAAACCGCCCCGCATAACGTTTCACTTTCTTACACCGCTCCACGCAAAGGTCTGGTCGCCGGGAACGCATCTTCGCTCGACTTCGAAAATGCGGTCGGCGGCAAATGGTTCAACTATGTCGGCATCCTCGCCATTCTTTTTGCCACAACATTTTTTATTAAGTATGCGTTCGACAACAATTGGGTGGGCCCGCGCGGGCGCGTCGGAATCGGATTGCTCGTGGGCGCGGCGCTGGTCGCCTGGAGCGGCTGGCTTCTGCGGCACGGCTACAAGTATTTTTCGGAAGGCATCGCCGGATTAGGCGCGGCTGTTCTGTATTTGTCGCTTTGGGGCGGCTCCCATTACTTCCACATTTTCAATTCGAGCCAGGCCTTCGTCGGGATGATTGCGGTCACTTCTGTGATGACTGCTATAGCGCTGGGACGCGATTCGCAGCGCTTGGCCCTCCTCGCGCTCATCGGTGGGTTCTTAACGCCTGAACTTGTCAGCACCGGCATCGACCACGAAATTGTTCTCTTCACATACACGGCGCTGCTTTCCGCCGGAATGCTCGCCCTTGAACGCGCGCGCGAATGGAAATGGCTGCCTCCTCTGTCGTTCTTCGCGACTCAAGTTTATTTCTGGGGATGGTACAACAGTTTTTACGCATCGGAAAAAATCGGGCGCACGCTCACTTTTGCTGCGCTCTTCTTCGTATTATTTGCAATTTTGCCGGTGATGCGCGGAATGCACGAGAGACGCATTCACGACACGGAGTATTTTGTTGCCGTCGCAAATGTGGGTTGCTTTCTCCTGGCGCTGCGCCAGATGCTCTGGCCGGAACATCGTTGGGTTTTGACGGCCTCGTTTCTCGCACTCGCCAGCGCGCATCTGCTCGTTCTCCGTTTGTTCCCGGCGTCCGTCAAAGACAAGCCGGACAAACACTTTCTCCGTTTGCAATCGCTTTTCGCTGCTCTCGCGCTGCTCTGTGTCTCGCTCGCGATTCCGGCGCGCCTCGACCATCAATGGTTGACCATGGCCTGGGCGATTGAAGGCGCCATCCTCGTATGGGGCGGCGCGCGCATCGCGTCAGTATGGTTGCGCATTGCGGGTTTGTTTTTCTTTAGCATCACGGCCGTGCGTCTGATCGTTCTTTCGATTCCCGCCGGCACATTTTTATGGAACCAGCGCTTCCTTACGTTCGCCGTTGCTGTTGCGTGCTTCGCGCTTGTCTGCACTTTCGTCAGGGGGCTCGCGCCAAGATTCGATGAACTGGAGCGCAACGCTTTTGCGACGCTCGCCGTGGCGGTGAACGTCTATGCCTTGATTGCGCTTTCGCTGGAAGTTTGGGATCTCCTCGGTCGCACAAACGCGCTGGGCATCGACGGTTGGCTCGCTCAGCAATTGGGCCTCTCGGTGCTTTGGACGATTTATGCCGCCGCTCTGATCCTTACTGGCATGGCCCGCCACGCCGCCATGCTGCGCTGGCAGGCGTTGGCGCTTTTCGCCGTTGTCGTGACGAAAGTGTTTTTCTACGATCTTTCCATTCTCAACCGCTTCTACCGCATCATGTCTTTTCTCGTCCTCGGCGTGCTGCTCCTGGGTGTATCGTTCCTTTATCAAAAGCGTGCGATCACGCGAGAAGGCAAGCCACGTTGAAACTCAGACTGGATGAGGAACTTTACTCAGCAGCGGCTCGATGGACCGCGCTCGCTGCGTTAACCTTAGCGATCTTCGCTTCGATGACCGCGGCAAAACCGCCCGCGGAAAAGCCGGATGTTCTTCCCGCCGCATGGTCAAACTGGAAATATTTTCGCTCGATCGATCTTTCCGCTACTCAGGACCAGCGCCTCGTGTCACTTCGCGTTCCGCTCGCGGTCTTCGCCCACTCCCAGAGTCAACTGGCTGATCTGCGCGTGATTGACGATCGTGGCCAGCAGGTCCCGTATGTGCTCCATGTCACATACGGCTCGACGAAGACGCAAATTCGCCCGGCTCGACAGCTCGAACTCAGTTACGTTCCCGGAAAATACACGCAAGTCGTCCTCGACGCTGGCCTGCAAGCCCCATTTCACAATTCAGTGCATATTTTGACGCCACTCGGCGATTTCATCGCGTGGGCGGACGTCAACATCAGCGATGATGCACGCACTTGGCGGCATATCGGGGGTATTCAGCCGATTTACCGCTTCTCTCGAAAAAACATCGAGGGCGATCAGACTCTCGTCTATCCTGAAACGAATGCTCGTTACATTCGCCTCAGAATTTACGACAAAGAAAAACAGTTTCCGATCGTAAACACGAATGTCCGGTACACGGTGACAGTGCCCGAAGAAAATCAACCTGCGGTTGCGGTATTCGAGGCCGCGCTTTCGCGCGACAGTCAGAAAAGCCTCTGGCGCGCCGATCTCGGCTATTCGCTGCCGATTGATAGCGTTCGCATCGATTCCTCGGATGCAGACTTCTATCGGAGCGTTGAAGTATTTGCCAGCGACGCCGCTGAAAACTGGTACTTGCGAGGTTCTGGCCAAATCTACGACTTTCAGGCTGGTGCGCCGCCCGCGCCGTTCGTTTCGATAGGCGATCAGATGAAGAAAACTTATCTGCACACCGGATTCGGATTTTCAGAGAATTCCGCGCGCTACTGGCGTGTTGAAATTCAGAATGGTAGCGATCCACCGCTCGCCAACGCGAAGGTGCAGCTATATATGGCGGCCCGCAACGTTGTTTTTCGTCAGCTCCCCGGCCGGACGTATCAGCTTCTCTATGGTCAAAGCGAAGCGAAAGAACCGCAATATGATCTGGCGCAGACTGCTGCTCCCGAGCAAATTCGCGACGCCTCGCTTGCCTCGGGAGTTGGCGCCGAGCGAATCAACATGTCGTGGACTGATCCGCGTCCCTGGACCGATCGAAACTCGATGGTCCTGTGGATCGCCGCGATTCTCGCCGCGCTCCTTCTTGCTTTCGTCGCTGTGCGCGAAGGAATCGCGCGACACCCCAACGCACAGTAGAAACGTTTCCTCGAAATGTCCGCAGCGAGCTCCGTCGCAGCTACTCTTCAAACTTGTGGCTTGGCGTGGCCTGCTTTTCGTTCTGCAATTCGATCACGTCCGAGCCCGTTTCCGACGAGCCGAGCAGCCAGCGGCAGAAATAATTGGCGCGCATCCAGAAAATGTATTCGGCGTCGGGCATGTAACTATGGCGCATCCCCGGAAGCACGAACATGTCGAAGCGCTTGTCGGCTTTGATCAGCGCCTCGGCAAGGCGCATGGTATTCGCCATGCTCACGTTGTTGTCCATGTCACCGGTCGTCAACATCAAGTGGCCTTTCAAGTTTTTGGCCAGCTCGGAATTTTTCTCGATATTGTATAGAAACTTCACCGTGCCGTTCTTTTCGTCCACTTCCTTCACGCCGTCATACTTCTCGCTCCAATATTTATTGTAGACATTGTTTTCGTGATTGCCTGATTCCGACCATCCGACCTTAAAAAAATTCGGGTACTGGAGCAATGCCGCCGCCGTCATGAACCCGCCGCCGGAGTGGCCCCAAATGCCCACGCGATTGATATCGATATACGGGTGAATGGCGGCTAATTCCTCCGCCGCGGCTTTTTTGTCCGCCAGACCGTAGTCGCGCAGATTGCCGTAGCCATAGGTGTCGTACCATTTGTCGCGCTGCGGGCTCCCTCCGCGATTGCCGACTTCGATGACGATGAAGCCGAGTTGCGCGAGCGCGAAGCTCTGATTTTTCGGCGAGAATGATTTCGTGACGCTTTCTGTTTGCGGACCCGGATACACATATTCAATCACCGGATACTTGCGCGACGGATCGAAATCAAATGGCTTGTACATTACGCCGTAGAGATCCGTCACGCCGTCGGCGGCCTTGACGTGAAACGTTTCCGGATACTTGAATCCCGCGTCGAGCAGGCGCTTGACGTCCGTGATCTCCAGAGTCTCGAGCGCCGCGCCTTGATCGTCGAGAAGCACTGATTTCGGCGCGGTATCCACACGCGAGAAAGTATCGATGAAATACTTCCCGGAATCCGCTGCGCTGATCGCGTTGTCAAAATTGCCCGGATCGAGCAGCTTCAGCCCGGTGCCATCCAGATTCACGCGGTAGAGATGGACGTAATACGGGTCTTCATTCAACTCGTGGCCCGTCGCCGTGAAGTACATCACGCGCATCTTCGGATCGATCGACAGAATCTGGTCGGCCATGTATTCGCCCGACGTGATCTGGTTTTTCAAATGGCCGTCGCCGTCGTAAAGATAGTAGTGGCCCCAGCCGTCGCGCTCGGACCACCAGATCAGCTCCTTGCCATTGTCAACCTGCCGCAACGGCTTGTCGTCGAGGTACACGTTCGAACGCTCCTCGATTAGTGTTTTCACGGCGCCGGTGTTTGTGTCGGCGACGCAAACGTCGATGCGGTGCAAATCCCGGCTTGAGCGCAAAAAATAAAGTTTATCGGACGTGTCGGCGAGCCACTGGCCGGCCAGAAAGCCTCCAAAACCTCCAAACAATCTTTTTTGTCCTTCGGTTTGCTGCATCTCGTGCTCGCGGTCGCGCGCGAGGACGCGATCGGTCGCAACCGTAAGCGTCTGGTCTTTGAACGCCGCCGTTTCGATTACTTTGTGCTCCTTGGTGGCAACATCGAAAACCTGCAATTCAAATTGCGGCGCGTTCGCGTCGCCGGCCATGGCGTAGCTGTAGGTTTCGAGCGTCGGGCGAGGGTTCGCCAACGTGTGAATCACCCACAAATCCCCGACCTTTCTTTCATCGGCGCGCACCAAGGCAAATTTCTTCGAGTCCTTTGCCCAGTAAATCGGAATCGGTACGGTGCGCGGACCTGCCTGATTGGTGTCATCCTTCTGAAATTTCTTGAGCTCTTTGAGGTCCTCGTCCACCAGCACGCGCGCGTAGCTGTATTTTTCCACGCCATCGGTGGTGAGTTGCGTTTCCACGATGCTCTTGTCGCCGGGCTTCTTCTGTGCTTTCGCGTAATTTTCAGCGTCCATCATGTAGAGATTGAAACCGCGCGCGAAAACGATCGTCTTGCCATCCGGCGAAACGGATGCCCACATGGGTTTTTCCAGCGGCGCGGCCATGCCGTCCAGTCGCGTTACTTTTCCCGTCGCCAGCTCCAACTCGAAATAGATCTTGCGCGAGGGCGGTTTGGCGGCGCCCTCTTCAGCATTCTCCTCGCCTTCCTGATTGTTCTTGCGCTGCCCCATTTGCTGCTGGCCCTGCTGATGTTTGTCTTCCTGGATGTTTTCTTCTTCGTCTGCCTGGGCCTTCTTTGTTTCATTCGGTATCACCGAGTCCTTGCGAACCTCCACGTCGAACTGCAGTGCCGTATCTTGCTTGACCAGGCGCAGCGCCTTGATCGGCAAATGCTGCGCGTCATAGGGATAATTCGTCAGCATGGAGAGCTGCACGGCGACCTTAGCGTTGTCAAACAACGGCGTCTTGGTTCTGCGCAACGGGTCGACAACCCAATAGTGCGTGCCTTCCGGTGTCTCGTAGCTGTACCAGAAGCGGTCGGAGAGCTCGAACCAATGCGGCCTCACTTCCGTATCGAAAACGAGCGTGCTGACGCTTGAGGGAACGAAGCGCGCGGCAAGCTGGTAATTCGGCCTGACAACTCGCAGTTCCCGTGAGCCTCGCATCCCCTGGTGCATCTCCGGCCCCTGTTCCGCGGGCCCACGCTGGTTTTGCGCCAGCGCCTTTATGCCCAGCACGCTGGAGAGCAATAGCAGGACGCATGCGCTCGTCCAGAAGATATGGCTGTTCACCGCGGATTCATGCGCAGCACGCTTCATTTCGATTCTCCCTTTTCCGCTGACAATTGTTGGGTCTGGTGTCTTCGGCTCATTTGTCAGGAGCCGCACATCATAAACTAAAAAAGCCAAAATGAGGCCGTGCGCATGTCTTGCATCACGAGACATGAACGCGAATCTCCAACCCCCGCACGGCGGGCAAGGATACAGACGCCTGCGCTGAGTTAGTCGTTACAACCACGGACGCATCGAGCGTGAGTTTGCGGCGGGAATTGCACGAGGAATCGGATTTCGCGCCGGAGCAGCGCGCTATGCGGCAGATTGCCGGCGGTCAATTTTATTCGCGATAAATGAACTCAAGTTCGATTCCGGCCACCGCGATCACGTCACCCGGGGAAAGCTTTGTCGGATGGATCACCGGCTGGCCATTTATCGTCGGCACTTTGTCGGCGCCGCCGATGTAATACGAATTGTCGTCGCGGCGATTGATCTGCGCCGCGGCTTTCGGCGCGAACCAAGCCTTGAGCTTCACGGTGGCCAATGTCGATTTGCCAATTACGGTTAGTTTGTTGCTCAGCGTGTATTCGCGCTGGTCGGTCCTGCCTTTGCGAACCACCAGCGTCGCCACTTTCACTCGCGAGGGAGCGACCTGCGCGCTTTCACCTGCGCCCGCGACTTTCTGAAGGAACTCTCGCCGTTCCTTCGTATCCAACATGACTGTCTCGTTGATTTTCGGCGCGGCCTTAGCTCCGCTATTCGTGGGAAACGGGTTGGGGACTTCGCGCGAATCCGAAATCAATATCGAATGCTTGCCGATCACCACGGAATCCCCCGGCTTCAGCGACACCATTTTCACCCGCTGCCCGTTCACAAACGTGCCATTCATGCTGCCGAAGTCTTCGAGCATCAGGCGGCCCTCTTCGTTGAAAACGCGGGCGTGATAATGCGAGACGGCGGGATTGTCGATGACCAGGCCGTTATCCGGCGAGCGGCCAATGCTCACTTCCTTCGTTCCCACGGCCACTTCTGTCAGAATCGCATTTTCGAATTTCAGAACTAGCTTCGACATTTCACTTCCTCCCTCAGAGAATGGACCTCAGGAGCCCTTGAACCACCGCCCGATTTTTGCCATCGCGCCCGCAAACTTTGGTGCGTGACGCAATACGATGACCGTGATGTTGTCGCCGCCCCCAGCTTGGTTCGCCAATTCAACTAAACGGCTGGCCGCTTCCTGCGCTTCATCCGCGTCGCACAAGGCTGCCGCGATTTGCTCGTCGGAGAGTTCGTGCGTCAATCCATCCGAACACAGCAGCACGGCATCGCCTTCCATCAGCAACTCTTCGCTGATTTCGACCTCCACATCCGGCTCGATGCCGAGCGCGCGAAGCAGCACGTTTTGCAACTTGCTCTGCGATGCTTCCTCCGCGGTCATCAAGCCGTGACGCACTTGCTCGGCGATAAACGAATGATCTTGCGTAAGCAGCTCGAGTTCACCGTTGCGCAGCCGGTAGGCGCGGCTGTCTCCCACGTGCGCGATGGTCATGCGCTCATCTGTGAACTGCACAGCCACAACGGTGGCGCCCATTCCTGTCTGCGCTTCGTTCTGTTGCGCTGCCTTATGCACGGCGCGATTCGCCAGCCGTACGGCACTGGCAAGACGATTTGCCGCTTTCGAGGCCCCATCGATTCGCTCGCCAACCAGCGGCAACGCAGGGTTTGTTTCCGCTTCGCGGCAATGCGCGACGATTGTTTCCGCCGCAAGCCGGCTGGCCACTTCGCCAGACGCCTGCCCGCCCATTCCGTCGCACAGGACGAATAGATTCAGCTCCGGCGCCAGGCGAAAACTGTCCTCGTTGTTTTCGCGGACGCGGCCCGTGTCGCTTCGCGCGCCAAATTCCATTTCCAATGCTGCCTGCGAAACCATATAGGAGCTTTTGCGTCCTCTAATTTATCCAGTAAGATTTTTCGCCAACCGCGCCACTCACCTATGCTGGTTCTGTTTCTGGTTTTGACCTGGCGGCCTGACTTCGCGAACATTCGAAAAACCCTGTTCTTGAAGCCGCTGCACAATGTCTTGCGCACGTGTCGGCGCAAAAGGGCCCGTAAACACCACAAAAAACTGCTGGTAACTTTGCGGATTTCGCCGCGGCATCACAACCACTGGCAAACCATCGTCTTCGATTCGTTTAGCCGCCGTCTGCGCGCGATCTTCGCGTTCAAACCGTCCAACCCATAGATATACAGGCGCGCTCGCGCCGGGGCGGTTCCGCCGCGATGCTTTCTTGCCAAACTCGACGTGCGGGAAAACGACAGGCACGGAAGGCTGCGTATTCGCCGCTGATGTTTTCGCACGGTGAGGCGCTGCCGCGCCTTTGCTCGTTGTTTCACCCAGTGCCGGCGCCAGGGGCTGCGACGCATAAGCAGGCGGAGCCGGCGCTGACATTTGGGCAGGCTGCGGGGGCGGTGCCATCGAATTCGCTTATTTCATCTTTGCTAAGACACCCAATCCGGCCAGCATCACCAAAACCGCGAACGCGCCCAATAGCAGCCACACAATGGGAGATGTCCGCTTCGATTTCGGCACGGCGGGAAGCAAAGTTGCAGGAACCACGACTGTCGCGTCAGTCGAGCGCGACGTCCGCAAACCTGCCGCTCCGCTCGGCGGTGCCAGCGCGGCCGTTGGATATCCTGTGCCCGTTGTCGAACGCAGCGCCGTTTGAAGTTCCGTCACGGATTGATATCGTCTGGCCGGATCCTTCTGCAGGCACTTCAAAATAGCGCGTTCGATGAACACAGGAATTGCCGGGTCGATTTCGTGCGGAGCCACGGGTTCCTCGCGCAGCTGCTTCAACGCCACCGCTACGGGCGTATCGGCGTGGAACGTTTGCGAGCCGGTGAACATTTCGTACAGCATCAGCCCCAGCGAATAAATATCCGTTCGGTAGTCGACCGGCTTCCCGGCCACTTGCTCCGGCGCCATGTACGCGGGAGTGCCGACCATCGCGCCGGTCAGGTGCGTTGCTGCCTCCATCGAGCGCGCAATGCCGAAGTCCATGATTTTCAGATTGCCTTGCCCATCGATCATCACGTTTTCGGGCTTCAGGTCGCGATGAACGATCCCTTGTGCGTGCGCTTCTTTCAGTCCGGAGCAGATTTGCAACGCCAGGTCGATTCCCTTGCGCAGTGGAAGACCGCCAAAACGGTTCAGCACGGAACGCAGGCTCTCGCCCTCCACATATTCCATCGAGGTGTAAGCGATCCCGCCGATGCGGTTGAAGTCGTACACGCGGCAAACATTTTTGTGCGTGATTTTGCGCGCGAACAGCAGTTCGTTTTTGAAGCGCTCCATCATGCCCTGATCTGACGCGATTTCCGGCTTGATCAGTTTCAACGCGACTGTCTCACCCGTTTCGCGGTCACGCGCCTTGTAAACGTTCCCCATGTTCCCGTGGCCTGCTTCGCTGAGAATGTCGTAGCGCTGCGAAAGCGCGGAAAGGCTGGCCGTCGTTAGATTCGGGCTCGTGAGGAGCTGCGGCGGTTCCACAGCGAGGGTCGCACTATCCGGCAGGTCGCTGACGAGCACTGTTTTCAGTGTCTCTTGCGAGCCGTTGCTCCCGCGCGCAGGCGGAACTCCAGTAGTCGTTTTGTCGCGCTGGTCCATAATTTCCCTATCTACGATAAACACGAAATGGGCGGGTTATCTACGGGTTGCAGAAAACGTGTAGAGAAAGAGTATCTGGTACTAACGGACTACCACACATTTTCGAGTGAAAATCGCCCCCAAAGCCCGCCGTTGCATGGAAAACGGCACAGCGGCATTGCACGTCAGGGCGGCCAAGTGCTATGTTGCGTCGCAGCTATGAAATGGAACCGAAAATTCGCCTCGCTACGAAGGTTTATCGCCTTCGCGGAGCCCGCACGTGGTCGAATCGGTGAGAGCCCATGACAACCGACGTGCTGGTTATGGGAGGCGGGGCGACGGGTCATCTCGCGGCGGCTTACCTGCGCATGCGTTTTCCGGACCTCAAGGTCGCCGTCGTCGAAGGTCCGCACAAGAATCGCCCTATTGTGGGCGAATCTTTCGTCGAGATCACCATCGATTTTCTTCTCGAACTCGGCCTCGGTTCTTATCTGATCGAAAACCACTTTCCAAAATACGGCCTCACTTATTATTACAAACCCGAGATCGATAATCCCGCGGATCGCACCTACGTTGTCGACGAAACTCCCACCGTGCCGCCCCTGCTCTCTTTCCAGGTAAACCGCTTTACGTTTGATCGTGAGGTGCGCCGCCGCAACGTGGAAAACGGCGTGCAAATAATCGACGGCACCGTCGCCGGTGTGAATCTTGGCAACAACGGCGGGCTGCACACCGTCACGGTACGAGATTCCGCCCAGCAGGAATATCCCCTCCACGCACGCTGGCTGATCGACGCCACCGGCCGCAACCGCGTGCTCACGAAATTGCTGCAGCTCCACGAAAAAGTGAACGAGCAGAAAGATGTTTTCTGGTTCCGGCTGATGAATTTCGACCCTGGAATTCTGGGCCGCATTCGCGCTATCAAAAAGGAAAATCGCGCCTTCGTTCCCTACTTCGCCACTCACCATTTTTTTGGAAAGGGCAATTGGATTTGGTGCATTCCCATGCGCTCGCCCGAGAATGTGCCATTCATCAGCATTGGAATCACGTATCGCAAAGACGTCTACCCACACGGGCAAGTCCGCACGATGGAGCAGTTCCTCGAGTGCGTCGGACGCGAGCATCAGGTGATTGTTGAGCTCGTGCGCAGCGGCACGGTCGTCGATACGAATTTCTACAGCTCCTACATGTGGGAATGCCGCCAACACTACTCACCCGATCGCTGGTACATCATCGGAGACGCGGGCGATACGGTTGACCCGCTCTACAGTGTCGGCATGGCTTTGTCGTCCGTGCAGATTCGGCAGATTGCCGCTGTGATTCAGCGGGAAATCAACGGCTACGACACCCGCGAGTTCACCAACGACCTCGACACCGCTATCAGTTCCTTTCATCACAGCCTCACGCGCGATACGACGCGCCTGTACGAATGCATGGGCGACGCGTATCAGTGCCATCTGCGCGTTCATTTGATCGTGACGAAGCTTTTTCATCTCGGCCTGCCATTGCTGATGAATGACTATCTCTGGGATCCCGTTGGCGCGAAATTGATCAACCGATTCGCGAGCATAGAGACGCTTGAGGCTGAATCCAAACAGTTCCATGACCTCTTCCGCGAGGTCGCCGCCAATCCCAGCAATCGCGCGCTCGAAAACTTCATCAAGGTGCAGTCGAGCGCCTCGATGAACTACGTCTTCTACGAGTATCACCGCGAGCGAGACATACCGGCATCGTTGTCCCGCATGGTATTCGACCTGGCACGGTTACGCCTCGCTCTTCTTCGAAAGCTCGGATGGCGGGGATGGCTGCGCTTCGGCCAGCAGGGAGCATTGTTGCGAGACGTATTCCGCTGGCTGTTTCTGCTGCCCTTCCGCGGCACGAAACTGCGGGAAAGCCGGCTCGTGCGCATGATGTTTCAATCGCATGGTCCAGCGCCAGCACGCAAGGATACCGCGGCAGCTTCTTCGGAAATGGTAAAAAACTTATCCGCTTGAGACGCTTGTTTTTGCGTTTTGGTGCCCGAAAGAGGACTCGAACCTCCACTCCCTTGCGAGAACCAGGTCCTGAACCTGGCGCGTCTGCCAATTCCGCCATTCGGGCACAGCGAGTGGTGAACCGGAGTAATTCATTGTGCCGCCCGCATGAGCCTTTGTCAACGCAACGCGCCAAATGGCGACGATTGCATGCACCCCGGTCCCGTTCCCGGCCACATTACTGAATATTAAATAGTATACCGGCTTGACACTATCAAATGCTCTCCACGCGACGGTCTTGGTGTTATACTCCTGTGAAATTAGGGCCCGTTGGGCCGATGTTGTCGGGTGGATTGCTGGCCTTTCGGGTTGGGAGGACAGCTATGGACATGCCTAGTGGTACGCTCCTTTTTTTCCTTATCGCCTTCGCCGTCGCTCTCGGAGCATGGTTCTGCCTGATTATCTATCGCGGTACTCTGGAGGCGCATGAAGACGATCAGATCTTCATCGATTCAGCTGGAGATTCGATGGCACAGGCCCAGCGCGAATTGGTCGCCAGGATTGAGAGGATCAATCCGGTAATTCGCGGAGTGCTGATTACTTGGATCACTCTGGCGGCCATCACGGCCGGCCTCTGGATTTCCCAGGCGCTGAAGAGCTTTTAGTTGGCCGCGAAGCCGTGGGTCGAGTTCTTGTGCGGCTTTAGTTCCCTGGGCAGATCTGCGAAGTGTGGTTGTGCACGATCAACCAGTGGCCGCCGCTTTTGACGAATACAAGCGTGGTTTGTCCGCGTGCTGTCGTCGGTTTGCCTTCCACGAATCCCTGAAATTCCCACTGGTATGCCGCCCACGCCGTGTCGCCATAGTGGAAGATGGTTGTATTCTTGCGAATTAATTGCA
>VFSW01006697.1_pt1 | contig 16884 bp, 10 predicted proteins | sample 5358111 | NCBI WGS metagenome assembly VFSW01 (sample SAMN11554181, study PRJNA540505) | mine drainage metagenome | isolation source: sediment from site ElyBrook_90M | place: USA: Ely Copper Mine, Vershire, VT | collected 2017
GATTCTCGCTCATACGCGTGGTCATTCGCGTTCGGGTCGAAGAGTTGCCTTCCAAGAATTAGTCGAGAACGGCTAATTGTTCCAGGGCAGCGATGGGCATCGGATGGCCTAATTCATACCCTTGAATGAAGGTACAACCAAGGGACAGCATCGTTGCGAGCTGGCTCTGGTTTTCAACGCCTTCAGCGACGAGTTCCATCCCAAGGTCGAGACCTAGACGCGAAATTCCGGCAGCCACGGATCGCGATTTTTCATCGAGATCGGCGCGTGCAACGAACGACCGATCGATTTTCAGAATGTTTGCCGGAACATCTCGTACGCGTCCATAGGAAGACCCGCCGGTGCCAAAATCATCGATAGCCACACCAACGCCAATTTCCCGAAGTTCCGATGTGACCGTACGAACGACATCATCGTCGTTGGCTAATATTCTCTCGTTCATCTCAAGAACAAGGCCTTCCGCTTGGACGCCGGTAAGTGCCAGCGCGCGACACACGCGCGAAAAAATTTCCGGGTCCCGAACCTGCCGCGCCGAGAGATTCACCCATGACCGCAACGGGCCGAACCGAGCCCGTAGTGCGGACATATCGCGCAGAGCGCGTTCGAGAGCCCACCACCCCACTTGTTCTGCAATTGCCAAACGTTCCAGAACGTCAAAAAACCGAGCCGGACGAAGGAGTCCACGTTGGGGGTGTTCCCAGCGCAGGAGCGCTTCTGCACCATCAAGCGTATGTCGACCGTTCCCATCGATGCGAAATATGGGCTGATAATACATGACAAATTCATGCGCATCGAGAGCCCTATGCAATTCACGTACCGTCATTCTATCGCTCGACTGATCCCCGGTTCGTACTGCGACGGGTTCTGGGGCATGCTGTTTAGCGCGCTCCAGCGCGGCATCGGACTTCATAATAAACTGCCCGATATCGCTAATAAAATCGCAAGACGCTATCCCAACGGAGCCGCTCAAAAACAGTGGTGCCTCCGAGGTCGCAAATGCAAGCGAAAAGAGTGCATCGATTTTTCGTCGTATTGCGACCTCATCGATATGTTCGGCAAAGATAATGGCAAATTCATCGGCCGAAAAACGGCCCACATAAGCGGTTGTCCCAAAGGCCTTGACGATGCGAGCCCCAAACGCGGTGAGTAACGCATCGGTACTCGATCGTCCTAAACTCTCGTTGAACAATCGAGTATTATCGATATCGATGAGAGCAAGCGTTACGGGTCCGGCCGCAATTGCCGCTAAATGCAATTCGATTGCCGAACGGTTAGGCAATCCCGTTAATGCATCGGTCAGCGCAAGCGCCTCTAAGCGCTTGATAAGCCGAACCTGCGAATCGGACAGCGTTCCGACAACGTAAATAACCAAGGCGACGAAAATGAGGACGGTTTGTGCAAGAACCTGGCTCTCAAATGTCGACGGGAAGAAACCAGAAAACGCCGTCGCCAGCGTGTCGGCTAAGAACATTCCCCACGCAGCCCCCGGTAAACCGAATCGAACCGCCAACCACGCTAGGGGAATAAAGGCCGGGGCAAAATGCGGAGTCGATTTTGCGACCGCCGCGTACCAATAGACGAAAATGACGCTCAGAATCAGCGCAAGCAGGGCCAGAACGAATTCGACGCGACCTGCCGCAAGCCATAGGGTCGGAAGCGACGTTGTGGATTTGCGCCAACGCGGATAGCCTTGCACTAAAAAGACCGGTAAAAATGCCGCGATGCCAATTGCGTCGCCGGCAGCGTGAGCAAAGAACTGTTCGGGAACGCTCGTCCACGGAATGACGTGCAACCACGCGATAAATGGCGTGGAATACGCGCTCGTGAGTAGCGGAGCCAACACGACGAAAAGCACGAAGAACAACAACACATCGCGTACGCGCCCTAGGGTTAGCGAGAGATCGAAGACGCGCGTGGCAAGCAAGAAGCATCCGGCATAACCGAGTCCGACGGCAACGCCGAACGTAAAGAGATCGAGAGGAGGCAACAAAGGGCTGAACCCAAAGACGACGCCTCGTAATGCTAAAGCAACTCCGGTAAGCGGAAACATACGCCACGAAGTTGTTGCGAACAATGCGATATCGAGAGCACCGCCGAGATACCAAGGGCTAAAACCCGAGGTCCCACTATACCGCGTTGCAATAACGTCAAGCACCATGTAGGCAACGAGATATAACACGGCAGCCGCAATGTTACGATGCCGCGCTATTAATCGACGAGCCTTCGTCGATACCCTCACGTGGTTGCATGTTCGAATTGTGAGCGTCGTGACCTTCCGTACAAGAAAAAGGGCCCAGTTAACAACCGGGCCCTTTTCTCGGCAAATTCGTATTTGCTCCTAGAACTCTTCTTCGGGAAGATTGCCGTCCGTGAAGCGGTCGGAATCATCTTCGTCTTCAAAGAGCGTCGGTTCGTCGGTCTCTTCGAGGAGGTCTTCTTCCTCTTCGAGTTCGTAGCCCGGCGTACCATCTTCGTCGTCATCCTCGACGGCTTCGACTTCGGCAATTGCCAGATCTTCGAGCGATTCGAACTGCGGTACGCGTGCGAGCGGCGGAGCTTCGGGAATCGGACCGGCATCAATCGGCTTACTATCGTCGATCTCGTCGTCTTCCTCTTCGTCTTCGATCTCAGCACCTTCGTGCTGCGCTTCACCGGTCATCGATTCGGCCGTTGCAGCGGCTGCCGCATCACGCAGTGCTGCAGGACTCGGTGCCGCCGGCTCATCGATGGCGCCCATAAGCACGCCGAATTCGCTCCGTTCGCCCTGCGAGAGATCGTCGTATTGCGTACGCACATCAACTTCCTCACGATTTTCGGTGAGGACTTTGACGTCGAGCGCCAGTGACTGCAACTCTTTAATGAGGACTTTGAACGATTCGGGAACGCCGGGCTCCATGACGTTCTCGCCTTTGACGATCGCTTCGTACGTTTTTACGCGTCCGACAACGTCGTCCGATTTCACGGTGAGAAGCTCTTGAAGCGTATATGCCGCACCGTAGGCTTCCAACGCCCAGACTTCCATTTCGCCGAATCGTTGTCCACCGAACTGCGCTTTACCACCGAGCGGCTGTTGCGTGATCATGGAGTATGGTCCGGTCGAACGCGCGTGAATCTTATCGTCGACAAGATGCGCGAGTTTGAGCATATAGATCATCCCGACGGTGATCGGGCGGCTGAAACGGTCGCCGGTGCGACCGTCGCGCAGCCAGGTTTTTCCGTCCGAAGGAAGACCGGCATCCTGGAGCCATTCGACAATATCTTCGGAATGGGCACCGTCGAAGACTGGCGTTGCAACGTGCATGCCGAGCATATGCGCGGCCAAGCCAAGATGCGTTTCCATGATCTGACCGAGGTTCATGCGGGACGGCACGCCGAGCGGATTGAGCACGATGTCGACTGGCGATCCGTCCTCAAGATACGGCATATCTTCTTCCGGAAGAACCTTGGCGATAACACCCTTGTTCCCGTGACGTCCGGCCATCTTATCGCCTTGCAGAATCTTACGTTTCTGTGCGACGTAGACACGAACGAGTTGATTGACGCCAGGGGAAAGCTCGTCGCCATTTTCGCGCGAGAACACCTTCACGTCGATGATCTTGCCTTTTTCGCCATGCGGAACTTTTAACGAAGTATCGCGCACTTCGCGTGATTTCTCACCGAAGATGGCGCGCAGAAGACGTTCTTCCGCGGTCAGTTCGGTCTCGCCCTTCGGCGTTACCTTACCGACGAGGATATCTTCCGGACGTACTTCCGCTCCAACGCGAATGATGCCACGCTCGTCGAGATCCTTGAGCGCTTCTTCTCCAACGTTCGGAATATCGCGCGTGATCTCTTCGGGGCCAAGCTTGGTATCGCGCGCCTCGCACTCGTATTCCTCGATGTGAATCGAGGTGAAGCGATCTTCTTTGACCATACGCTCGGAAATGAGGATGGCATCTTCGTAGTTGTAGCCTTCCCAAGGAATAAACGCAACGAGCACGTTTTGCCCAAGGGCGAGTTCTCCATCATCTGAGGAAGGACCGTCGGCAATAATCTGGCCGGCACTGACCATTTCGCCGAACTTTACGATCGGGCGCTGGTTAATGCACGTACCGGCATTCGAACGCACGAACTTGAGCAGTTCGTAGCGATGATCGCCTTCGGCATTCGAAATGACGACAGAATGGGCATCGACGGCCGAAACTTTACCGGTGTGATGCGAAACCACCAGCGATCCCGAATCTTTGGCGGCACGATATTCCATTCCGGTACCCACGATGGGAGCATCCGGACGGAGCAACGGAACGGCCTGACGTTGCATGTTTGCACCCATGAGTGCGCGGTTTGCATCGTCATGCTCGAGGAACGGAATCAAAGCGGTTGCAACCGAGACGATTTGTTTCGGCGAAACATCCATGAGCTGCACGCGCTGTGCCGGCTCTTCGATGTATTCTTCCGCGTATCGACAGACAACCGTATCGGTCAGGATTTTTCCGTTGTTGAGATCGACAGGCGTGTTTGCCTGCGCAACGATATATTCGTCTTCACGATCTGCCGTGAGGTACTGAATTTTATCGGTAACGATCCCGTTTTCGACAACGCGGTACGGCGTCTCAAGGAAGCCGAAGCGATTGACGCGAGCAAACGTTGCCAACGAACCGATGAGCCCGATATTCGGGCCTTCCGGCGTTTCAATCGGGCAGATACGTCCGTAATGCGAGTGATGGACGTCGCGAACTTCAAAGCCGGCGCGCTCGCGGGAAAGTCCGCCCGGCCCTAAGGCAGAGAGACGACGCTTATGCGTGAGCTCGGCAAGTGAGTTCGTCTGATCCATGAACTGCGAGAGTTGCGAGGAGCCGAAGAACTCTTTGATCGCAGCGACGACCGGACGAATGTTGATCAGCGCCTGCGGCGTGACCGTTTCGATATCTTGCACTGTCATACGCTCGCGAACGACGCGCTCGAGACGAAGCAATCCGACGCGGAATTGATTCTGCAACAGTTCGCCAACGGAACGAATACGACGATTTCCGAGATGATCGATATCGTCTTTGGCCACGATTCGCATCGCAACGCGAATGAGGCGACGGATGACGGCGATCATATCTTCGCGCTTGAGACAGCGCGTTTCAATCGACGGCATGGTGACGCCTTGCGCCGTCATTTCGTCGATTTCAAGATACGGCTTGGTAGCGCGTTCTTCAACCGTTGGGTTTTCGATACGGTAATGGAACTTCGAATTGAGCTTATAGCGCCCAACGCCGGCGAGATCGTAGCGCTTCTCATCGAAGAACAGCGATTCGAGCAACTTCTCGGCGTTATCCGCGTTCTCTGGTTCGCCCGGACGAAGTTTTTTGTAAATTTCTTTTAAGGCATCTTCACGCGTGACGATTTCATCATCTTTGATGAGCGAATTTAGGATGAAATTATCCGGTTCTTTATCCGGGAACAACTTATCAAAAAGCGCACGAAGTTCGAGTTCGCGACCTTTGGCGTCGGCATCTTTTTTCGTTGAGACAGGTTCGGTCTTGGACGAATCGCGCCGCTTCACATAGAGATCCGAGAACAATTTAAGAATTTCGGCGTCGTCATCCCAATTCGCACCGAGATCGGGACGCGCCAAGGCGCGAATAAACGTCGTAACAAAAATCTTGCGATTCTTATCGATACGGACCCCGATCGTGCCTTCGGTTTCGTCATTTTTCGTGCCGTTATCGGTTTCGAACTCGATCCACGCACCGCGATTCGGAATAATCGTGGCGTTATACGTCGGGCGACTATTCGTATCTGCATCCTGGTTGTAATACACGCCAGGAGAACGAACGAGCTGACTCACGATCACGCGCTCCGCGCCGTTGATCATGAACGTGCCCTTTTCGGTCATGAGCGGGAAATCGCCCATGAAAATTTCCTGATCAGGGATGCCTTTGATTTCGCCGGATTCGGCCGTAATTAAACGAACGCGCACGCGCAGCGGCGCGCTATAGGTCATGTCGCGTTCGCGACATTCCTCGATCGTATACTTCGGATCTCCGAGCGAATGTTCACCGAACTCAAGGATGAGATTCCCGGTAAAATCTTTGATCGGCGAGATGGAAGCAAAGGCTTCCTTGAGGCCGTCGGTCTTAAACCACTCGAACGAGGCACGTTGCAACTCAATAAGGTTTGGCAGTCCAAGGACGTCCGGAATTTTCGCAAACGAGAACCGCTTACGCGCAGGTCCCGGGTCCGGGAGCTGCTCCATAATGAATGCGCCCGTCGATGCCGGGAACACAATCGATGTCGAGGTTGCGGCAATCGTATTAGAACCTACACTCGCGCCCCGCTTCGGCTTCGCCTTGCTGGTGCTCTTGGTGGAGCTCTTCGCAGAGGCTTTTGTCGCCGTCGTCTTCGCCATTCGTATCTACCTTTACCCGAAAAGAAGCGCTGCAATGCCCGCGAAGTGTGCGCACACGAAAAAGGACGACTCCACCGTGGCCGGGGTAGGATCGTCTTTAGCTCTGTTGCTGGCTACAAGCCGAAGGGCATAGGCGGGTATTGTACGCCTCCTTGCGTGCATCGTCAAGCGGGAAACGACCTTCTTTTCCTCCCCGCCCCTGTCATGCTGAGGAGCGAGCGCAGCGAGCGTCTCGAAGCATGTGCCCTTCGAGACGCGCCTGCGGGCGCTCCTCAGGGTGACAACGTCACAGCATCCCCGCCTCCATGTTGTCATGCTGAGGAGCGTGCGCAGCACGCGTCTCGAAGCATGAGGAGCGCCCTTCGAGCAAGTGCCCTGGGGGCGGCTCCTGGAGGGTAACAGCGCGGCTACACTACTATCGGACTTTTTCGCTTTGATCGAAGTCCGCTTTGGCTTTGGCGTAGGCGTCGGCGATTGCGGCCATCTCCCGCTGCTGCGGTTGATTCGGACCCTGGTACGAACTGCTCAGGCGTGAGAGCATATCCATGACCCGTTCGCGCAACCTCGCCGGCCCCTGAAGATCTTCGATATTCTTGGGATTCAACGTCAGCCGAAGCCGAAACGCAAGGAGTGCCGCTGCCTCTTTTGCACCGGCGTGAGGCAGACGCGCGTCGATGGCATTGAGCATGGTGTCGATTCCCGAAAGTTCGGCGTTGAGTTGGACCACCGCGGCATAATGTTCCTGATACGGGAGGGCTGACGTACCGGTACGAGGATCGGGATTGACCGTCACGGTTTGTTGCACGGATTTCCCGTCGACAGTGAGCCGAACGATGTAGGTCCCGGGAACGACTCGAGCACCCGGGCTTTGGAAAGGCTGATTCGTGAGAAACGTCCCCTTCCAAATGGTTGGCCCGTCAACCGTCAGGTCCCACGCGGTGCGATTCATCCCAACCTGCATCGGCGCATCCTTACCGGTGAGATGTCGAATAACGTGATTCTGCTCATCGAGGATATCGAGCGCAATCTTTTTTGGCTTGCGTGCGAGATTGTAGGTGATGAGAGCGCCGTACGGTGCATTCTTCCCAACGTAGATGTTACTCGGCACCGGCGGCTCGAAGAACCGTTGAATCGGAGACGCAAGCCACGTGAGATCGGTCGGCCGAAGAGCGAATAATGTCACCGGTTGCGATTTCGTTATTGCCCATTCTTGGAGCGGGCGAAGATCATCGAGAATCCACACGCCGCGCCCGTGCGATGCAACCAGCAGATCATTCGCATCCGGCTGAATCTCGAGATCGTAAATCGCTGTGGCAGGCATTGCTCCCCGCAACGATTGCCAGTGCGTTCCGCGGTCGAACGAAACGTAAACGCCACGCTGCGTTCCAGCATAGAGCAGTTGCGGATTGATATGATCTTCGCGAATACTCCGCACAAAGAGATTGCTCGGCAAATCACCGGAAATCGAGGTCCATGATTTTCCATAATCATCGGTGACAAAAAGATACGGATGGTCATCACCACTCATGTGATGGTCAACGGCGACATAGGCCGTCGCCGCCGAATAATGACCAACTTCGACGGTTGGAACGCGCCCGAACGCTGGCATTGCTTTCGGCGTAACGTTCGTCCACGTTGCGCCGGCATTGCGCGTCATCTGCACGACGCCATCGTCGGTACCAACCCACCTCGTTCCGTCGGCGAGTTTTGAAACACCGATATCGAGAATTGTATCGGAGATTTCTGCGCCCGATTCATCGCGAGTAATGGGGCCGCCCGTATGCGTTTGATGCGATCGGTCATTACGCGTAAGGTCGGGGCTGATAACTTTCCACGTTTGGCCATGATTGGCGCTTTCGAAAACCACATTCCCACCGACCAGCGCTTTCCCATCGTTGGTAAACGTCACTGGCGATTCCCAATTAAAACGATACTGTAAGGCTGACGCCGCGTTTTCGGTGATTTCGGCGTCCTGCGAAACTTCGCGTGCATCGAGCGTGTGAATATTACTCAAATACACCTGTCCCGTATCGGAAGCCGTCGACGTGGACCAAACGAGATTGGGATCTTTAGGATCGAAGACGGCCCACATCCCATCACCAGGAGCAACTTGATACCAGTCGCGATTGAGCACACCAATCCCGTTGGTGGAACTTGACGGCCCACACCACGTATTATCATCCTGCAAACCGATGCATACGTTGTAATACGGAAGCGAATGATCAAAACCGATGCGATACGGTTGCGCAAACGGAAGATCATACGGCTGCCAAACTGTCTGCATCCCGTTGTTGGACATGACGACGCCCTCGTCGCTTCCGATAGCGACGCGACGACCATCCTGCGACCACCACGCAAAATGATAATCCCAACCGGCGTTCAAGGAAATCGGCCTGAACGTCTTCCCACCGTCCGTGGACATCGAAAGGACCAGCGACACCTTGATCAAGCGGGTTGCATCGGCCGGATCGATGTAGATCCGATTGAAATAGAACGGACGGGCACCAAGCAGCGGATTATGGGGCATCGCTTGCCAGGACGCACCGGCATTATCGGACCGCCAAAGTTCTCCATTTTTCGTCTGGACGATCGCATACACGCGATTTTTCGGCCCAGCGGCGAGTCCGATTCGCCCCATCGCGCCGCTGGGCAAGCCGTGACCGACAAGTTTCTTCCACGTCGCGCCGTTATCGATCGAACGATAGATGCCATCGAGCGTACCGCCGCTGCTCATGTGCCACGACGAGCGGCGGAACTGCCAGATACCGGCGTATAAGGTTGACGGGTGATCCGGCGAGCGAACGAGATCCGAGGCTCCACTTGCCGGCCCAACGGAAAGCGTGTGCGCCCAATGTGCTCCGCCGTCATGCGTCACATAGATACCACGATCGACACTATCGGCGAACGGATTTCCAAGAACGCCAACGGCGATCGTGTTCGTATCCCGTGGATCGATGCTAATCCGCGCGATGCGTCGTGACGCCGCTAAACCGGCGCGGTGCCAGGTTTTCCCGCCATCGGTACTGTGATACATGCCGTCGCCGGATTCCGAGGTATTGCGCGGATAAGCCTCGCCGGTGCCGACCCACACATCATTGGGATTTTTCGGTGAAACAGCTATGGCACCGATCGGCGCAACGGGTTGGCTATCGAACACGGGGTACCACGACACACCGCCGTCCGTCGATTTAAAAACGCCGCCGCCTGCACCGCCGGCGTAATAGACCATCGGGTCGCTATCGCTTCCAACGATCGCCGTTGTCCGCCCGCCGGCAATAGCCGGGCCAATCGAGCGAAATTGCAACCCAGCAAGTGGGCTCGCTGGGGCGGCTGATGCGACCGTCGCAGAGAGGAGAGAAACGACGAATGCCACCGTTGGGCACAAAGCAAAGCGCACTACGTTCATGCGTTAGGGAGTACGAGAAATGCAGGGAAAACCTTTGTCGCAACAGCAAGCGGCCGAGCGATGTTAGAGACCGACCGCCTTCTTCTGCGTCCGTGGCGAGACAACGACATCCCAACGTGGGTAACGATGTCTTCCGACAGCCGCGTCATGGAATTTTATACGGCGCTCGAAGATCGCGCCACGGCGGAGGCAACCGCGCAACGCCTTCGCGGGTTTCTCGACCGCGATGGCTTCGGTTGCTGGGCTTGTGAACTCAAACAGACGCATCGTTTTATCGGTATCATCGCCCTCCAAATGGTTCCTTTCGACGCGCCCTTTACTCCGGCACTAGAAATTGGCTGGCGACTCGTCCCCGAAGTTTGGGGAAACGGGTATGCAACCGAAGGCGCTACGGCAGCGATGAGCCTCGCGTTCGATGTTCTCAAGCATGACGAGGTGGTTGCCATGACTGCGGCGATCAATATTCGATCGCAACGCGTAATGCAGCGCCTAGGAATGAGCTACGATCCACGCGATGACTTCATGACCCCCCGGGTTGAGCGGGGGCATCGACTCGCACCGCACGTCCTGTATCGCATGCCGAAATCTCGTTGGCTTTCGATGACCGCGGCTAATCCGGCATAAGCCGGGCGCAACTATACCTCGAAGGCGACGAGTTCGTTCTTGGGTTTATCCGACGTCCAGAAACGTGCGCCGTCATGCGTCAGGGATACCGCACGGAACGGAATATCGGCAATGCGTTCGTAGCGACCATCGTCAAGCGAGGTCATCCGAATGAGGAATCCGCTGACATTGTCGTGGTTGCGCACCGACACGAATAACGATCCATCGACAAACGCAATTCCCGCAAGACTGCGGCCATCGAGTTCGAGTGCGATCGTTCGCAGTGCCTTGCCGGAGGCATCGAGTTGTAAAAGACGTTTATCGACGGCATGCGTCAACCACAAATGGGTCCCGTCAAAGGCAAGATAGGAACCGGTGTCATCCGGGCAATGCAAGAGCTCGGAATCTTTGACACCATGCCCGGGGACGAAGCGACGAATAACGCGATTGTCCTCATCGTCGTTGGAATTTACGAGCCGCAGTTCGTCGCCAACGCAGACCGCACCGATTGGCCCGCCCTTTGCATCGGCCTCTTCGAACACCGTAAAATGCGCGCGATCAATGCCGTAGATGCGTTTCGTCTCGGTCGACCCCAACCAAAGATGGTCCCCATCACACGCAAGCGCCTGCGGCGAAGGCGCAGGCGACGGGAGACGAAAGACTTCGGAGATGACAACAGCTTGATTCATGATCGGGGCTTTCGAATCGGCCCGCGTCCGGCCCGGTTTAACCCGCCGCACACAAGTAAAATTTAATATATACTCGCTTGCGATCTTTTGCCGATGCAACGCGTTGTCCGCGCGCAACAGCAGCGATACATGATGGCGACGCTCAACGATGTGCCGCGTCGGAATTCGACGCGCCGCACGGTGCGCTATTTGGGCCGAGCAACCTCCCGGGGGACCTCTACGCGGGCGGAGTCGCAAGACTCCCAGGCAGGGCCTCGAACACCGCAAAGGCTAAACCATTTGACGGACACGCTGCGACTCTGCTATCGTGCGCAAGGTTCTCGGGCGGTTAGCTCAGCGGGAGAGCACTACACTGACACTGTAGGGGTCACAAGTTCGATCCTTGTACCGCCCACCATTCCCTAGTCCGTTTGCCGTTATTCGGCAGGCGGACTACGTTTTATGGAGCAAGGCGGCAAGCGCCGCCGATACGACCCTCGCTCGCGGCGGATCGGCGCGTGAAGTCAAAATAATGGGAACCCGAGCACCGAGAACGATTCCGGCCAATGTGGCTCCGGCAAGATACTCCAGAGCCTTGGCGAGGACGTTCCCCGAGACGAGATCGGGCATGAGGAGAATATCGGCCCGCCCGGCAACCTCGCCGCCGATCCCCTTAATCTGCGCCGACTCCTCCGAAATCGCATTATCAAGGGCTAAGGGCCCGTCGATGAGCGCACCGACGATCTTCCCTTGGGCACCCATGGCGGCCAGTTCGGCCGCATCCAGCGTCGACGGGATTGCCGCATTTACCATCTCGATTGCCGAGATGACAGCAATACGGGGCATGTCGATTCCCATCACGTGCGCGAGGTGCGTGGCGTTTTCGACGATGCCGATTTTCGCATGGAGATCGGGCGCAATAGCAATCGCCGCATCGGTGATAAACAATAATCGCGGATACGAAGCAAGATCCGCGACAAACACGTGAGAGAGCAGTCGACCGATACGCAGCTTCGCCAAAACCGGATGTAGAAATGTATCGGTATGCAGATGTCCCTTCATCAATGCTGCAGCCGTTCCATCGAGAACCATCTGTACGCCAATCTCGGCCGCGCGATCGTCGCTCTCAGCGTGAACAATACGAAGCGATGCACTCTTCGACGCGACGATATCTCCGGCAAGTTCACGAATGCGCACCTCATCACCGATCAAAATAGGATCGATGATCCCTCGCTCGTGCGCATCGAGGGCACCTTGCAAGACATGGGCCTCGGCAGCATCGACAACGGCAACCGGTATAGGAGCGAAACCGTCAACAATCCGTAAGAGCTCTTCGAAATCGCGCAAATCAGGTGCCGTGACTAAAGAGCAAACGCCACGTATGACGCGCAATCATGCGATCTTCATCCGTTGGAATCACACACACGCGAACGCTCCGCCGCGAAGACCCAATGCTACGGTCTGCGCGAAGATTTGCTTCCTGATCGATCTCGATTCCAAGATAGCCTAACTCAGCACATATTTCCGAACGAATTATCGGCGCGTTTTCTCCAATCCCGCCGGTAAAGACGAGCGTATCGATTCCTCCCAGAGCGGCGACCATCGCCGCAAGATGCTTTCGGGCGCTATAACAAAACATTTCGATAGCGAGAGCCGCACGAGGCTCGTGCTCGCGTGTGGCGAGGAGTTGCTGCATATCCGACGTCATACCCGAGATCCCTAAGAGTCCGGAGAGGTGATCGAGCACCCGTTCGAGTTGAGCTCCATCGTAACGCTTCTCATTGATCAGGTACATGACGACACCCGGGTCCAAATCTCCGCATCGCGTCCCCATAATTAACCCGGCGGTCGGCGTAAGACTCATCGTCGTATCGATGGATTTCCCATCCCGAACGGCCACCATGCTCGCACCATTACCAAGATGCGCAATGACCGTACGGCCCGGAGCACCGTTGAGTTCGTCAACAATGAACTCATAGGAGAGGCCATGAAACCCGTAGGATTTTACCCCCTCGTGCCAGAGGTTTCTCGGCAATGGTAAACGGCTAGCCACTTCCGGCATCGTGCGATGAAACGCGGTATCGAAGCACGCGACTTGCGGCGCATTCGGAAAGAGCCGAGCGATCGCATCGATTCCGGCCAATTCCGCCGGTAAATGCAGGGGTGCAAATCGTATCGATGCATGAAGTTCCCCGATTATCGCCATATCGATTTTGCACGATTGCCGATGATTCGGCCCACCGGATGCTAGGCGATGCCCAACGGCATCGAAGCGTTGAACCTCCGAAGCGCTAAGCTCTCGTAAAATGGCTTCCAACGCTTGCTGATGATCACGATACTCGCCGATCGACTCGTGACGGAGATGATCTTCCCACGAAAGGACTCCGCCGGGCAATCCAATGCGCTTCACGACTCCATGGGCTACGCATGCTTGCGATGTAGCCGACATTGCATAAACTGCGAATTTTAGGGACGACGATCCACTGTTGATGCAGAGAATCGTGGGCGATGTCATGATGCTTTCAGGGCCGCACGTTGCTGATCGATAGCGGCTCGCACGTCATCCGCAAGCGGCGGGTAAGAGAGATCGAGCGAACGTAAGACATGTACCACGATATCGGCAATGGCGAGTCGAGCTGCCCACTTGTGGTCGGCTGGAATCACATACCACGGATTGGACTTTGTACTCGTTGCGTTGAGCATATCTTGGTAAGCATGGACGTAGTCGTCCCAAAACGGACGTTGCGCTAAGTCGCCCAGAGAAAATTTCCATTGCTTTTTGGGATCGTCCAGACGCGACAATAATCGCTTACGCTGCTCATCTTTGGAAAGATGCAAAAAAAACTTAATGGGTATAATCCGATTCCGAAGAAGATATTCTTCGAAATGGTTAATATCGTGATAGCGCTCCTCCCAAAATGCCTTTCCCATTTTTTTGGCGGTCGCTTCGTCAGCCCCCAGAAGCTTCGGGTGGACGCGCGGTATTAAAACATCTTCATAGTGAGATCGATTAAAAATTCCAATTCTTCCGCGTTCCGGCAAGACGCGCGCGCATCGCCAGAGATAATCGTGGCTTGATTCTTCGACCGTTGGTTGACGAAAACTATGAACGCTCACCGCTTGCGCATCCACTCCGCTCATCACGTGCTTGATCGCTCCGTCTTTTCCCGCGCTATCCATCCCCTGTAAGATAATAAGAATACCGTAGCGCTTTTGTGCGCTCAGGATATCCTGTAACGTCGACATTTGCAGAATATCCGCCTGTAGCTTATCTTCGGCGTCGACCTTATCGCGAAATCCGCAGCGATCGCTCGGATCAAAGTTGGCCAACCCCTCGGTATTAGCAACATTGTAGCGCAATGCGTTTTCAATATGCTTCATCGTCAGCTTACTCCACGGAATAATGGTATTTTCAGGAACAGTATGAAGACGGCACAGAGTGCGAGCACTCCTGTCGCTTCCAAAAGAAAAGGCGCTGGAACCGGCTCGCAAAGCAATCCGATCAGCGCCATGAGAGCGGCCACAGAAATTGCAACGACGCTCGACCCAATAAGCCAACTCGATGGGCGAATCGAAAAAATTACTCCTCGTTCGCGAATCGCCAGTAGCGAGAATTGCCCCATGACCGCTATGCAATAGAAGGTAAGAGTCTGTAGCTGGCCCGCATCGAGCCCTTCGTAGCGCGATGCAAAAAGTACAATTGCGAGAACGGTAGCGGCAGTGAGGACGGCAATTGGCACAACCGCAAAGACCAAACGCCGAACATGCCACGTTTGAATGCCGGGGGCAACTCCCACATTATCCGTCGCAATCGCAAGCGTGACAAAATCGTTGAGAATGAGCAAAATCACCATTAAATCGGCAGTAAGCAAAAATTTTCCGGTTAGAAAAAATGCGCAGCCTAGAAGAAATGTTATTTCGAAATATTTGATGATTTTGACCAACGTATACGTCAACATGCGTCGGAATATCCGTCGGCTCACTTCAATGGCCGAAAGAATGTTCGCTAAACCCGGTTGCGTTAGGATGACGCTGGCAGAAGCCTTAGCAACATCGGTGGCAGTCGATACGGCGATGCCGATATTGGCTTGCTTGAGCGCCGGAGCATCGTTGACCCCGTCGCCCGTCATGCCGACGACATGACCGGCACGCTGCGCGCTTCGCACGATGGAAAGTTTATCATCCGGATATATAGAAGCGAAAATCGTGCAATGCTCTATTCGCGTTGGATCGTTTACGAGTTCGTCATGGCTGCACGTATCATCGAGAATTCCAACACTCTGGGCAACGGATCGCGCCGTCTCAACTCCGTCCCCAGTAAGCATCGACATGCGAACGCCCATCGCGCCAATTGCACTGACCAACGCCTTTGCATCGTCGCGAGGAGGATCTGCCAACGCAACGAGCCCCACGCACTCGAGGGCGCCGGCTGCCCCACACGCAACGGCAATGACGCGATATCCGCTACTCGCTAACGTCGACACCGAGCTATCGAAATCGGTCGGCGATTCCTTACACAAAGACGTAATCGTACTAGGGGCACCCTTATACGAGACGGCCGACGCACCATTCCAAGTCACTCCCGCAGACGAACGTTTCGTCGCCGGATCGAACGGCGTAAAATCGTGAACGCCAAGCGATGAACTGTTGGTATGTTTCGTCGCAGCCGCTGCCACGATCGCGGAATCGATAGGATCCTGGCTCGAAGGATCCGAGGCGGCCCACGCCAGGCTCAGGACATCGGCCTCGCTGTGTTTGCCAAACGGGAGGACACGAGCAACGGCGATTTCATTCTTGGTAATGGTGCCGGTCTTATCGGTAAAGAGAACGCTCATCGATGCCGCATCTTCTATTGCCGTAAGTCTCGTAACGAGGACGCCCTTACGGGCGAGTTCGAGAGCGCCGAGCGTGGTCGCGATGGTAAATGCAACGGGAAACGCAACGGGAACTGATGCCAACAAGAGAACAATCGCAAAAAGGGCGACATCGAAGTAGCCGATATGTAGCCGAATCGCATCGACAACTACGGCAGCGATGACGATGACGCTCACTAAACTCAAGATGCGAACGAGTTGCATCACTAATCGCTCGAGAGTGCTGTTCGCTTTTGCCGTTCGAACGAGTTCTGCGGTCTTTCCGTACGTCGTCCGCAATCCCGTCGCAACGACGGTTGCATCGGCCTGGCCCCGCTTTACGAGACCACTCGCGTACAACAAGCCCTCTTTGAGGACCTCGCGCGGCAACGACTCTCCGGTAATCGTCGATTCGTCAACTTCGAGCGTTCCGGCGACGATTCGCGCATCCGCAGGAACGATATTCCCGATGTCGAGATGAACCATGTCTCCCGGCACCAATTCGGCCGCCGATAGCGTGCGCCACTTCCCGTCCCGATAGGTCTGCGCTTGAACGACGATGGCCTTGCGTAAAAGCGCGACCGCATTTGCCGCGCGCGCTTCTTGCATTCGCGATAGCGTCGCATTAAAGACGAGCAGAAATGATATGCCAATCGCGTCGGGATAGCGGCCGGTAGATAGCGTCATCGCAATGACGGCTTCCAGCATCCACGGTATGGGCCCCCAAAGTTTCTCTAAGAAGGCAAGCAACGGATGAGTTCGTTCGAGCGGTATCTCGTTACGCCCCCATTTCGCCAGCAGTTCAGTTGCCTGAGCAGTGGAGAGACCCACTAGTTGGAGATTCACCGGTACCGATCAGACCTGTGAGTTTCCGAGCCAACGCCACCCGAGAATCTCCGGCATGTCGTCGCCCACACGATCGATATATTCTTTGTGGGTGATATGAACATCGCCAATATTTTGCAACAGGTGATCCGC
>VFSW01006698.1_pt1 | contig 16881 bp, 15 predicted proteins | sample 5358111 | NCBI WGS metagenome assembly VFSW01 (sample SAMN11554181, study PRJNA540505) | mine drainage metagenome | isolation source: sediment from site ElyBrook_90M | place: USA: Ely Copper Mine, Vershire, VT | collected 2017
GAGAGCGTTGGGTGGAGGCTCATGATTCTGACGCTGATGCACTGGAGCGCTGGAAGATGCTGCATGAGCCGCACTGATTTTTCGTTTGCACCATCGGCACTGGCGTTTCTTTTAACGATGCTGGCCGGATGCACCATGGTAGGCCCAGATTTCAGCAGGCCGACCGCTCCTGACGTGAACCAATACACGGAAAATACCCAACCAACGGCGGTTACGGGTCATGACGTCACCCAGACGTTCAGTCAAGATCAGGATATTCAGGCAGATTGGTGGAAATTGTTCCATTCGACAGCCCTCAATCAGCTAGTCGAAGCTGGGCTCAAAAATAACCCTTCAGTGGCTGCTGCTGAGGCAGTATTAGTTAATGCCCGCGAATCTGTCAGTGCGCAACGTGACAATTTATTTATCCCAGCCATCAATGCCCAGGCAGGTGAAATACGGCAACGACTGTCTCCGGAAGCCTTTGGATTTCCGGGAAACCCCAGTACCTTCAGTTTGACCAATGCCTCGGTTCAAGTGTCTTACACCCTGGATTTTTTTGGTGCAAACCGCCGACAGATTGAGAGCATGGAGGCCCAAGTGGAGGCAGAACGCTACCTGCTCCAGGCGGCCCGAGTCACCTTGGCCGCCAACATCGTGACAACGGCCATTCGTGAGGCGTCATTGCGCGATCAGCTCCACGCCTCCGAAACAGTGGAGCAACTTGAGAGCAAGACCCTGGACATTTTGGAAATTAGGGAACGATTGGGAGCCGTTTCACAAACTGAAGTCCAGCTACAACGCACCTCTCTGGCCCAAGCTCGTGCCATTGTTCCAGGATTGCAGAAACAACTGGCCCAAACCCGACATCAACTGGCCGTCTATGTGGGGAAATTTCCGGGAGAAACAGGATTGCCCCGTTTTCAACTCAAGGACCTCACGTTACCCCAGCAACTGCCGGTTTCCGTGCCTTCGGCACTGGTGCATCAACGGCCGGATATCCTGATTAGTGAGGCACAATTGCACCAGGCAACTGCCAATCTGGGGGTGACCATAGCTGGCGCCTACCCCAATGTAACGCTCTCAGCCAGTTTTGGTGCCATAGCCACGCGTCCCGGTGACCTGTTTAACACGGGGTCATCCATCTGGAGCTTGGGCGGCAGTTTGGTCCAACCTTTGTTCCATGGCGGTGCACTTGAAGCAGAGCAACGTGCAGCCCAAGCAGCATTGGATCAGGCAGCCGCGCAATATCGCCAAACAGTTCTTAATGCGTTCCAGAATGTGGCCGATGTTTTACGTGCTCTGGAATCCGATGCTTCCACCTTGGCCGCCCAATCTGATGCATCAGGTGCCTCATTGCGCAGCTTGTCCTTGGCCCAGGCACAATATGCCAGTGGCGGAATCAGCTTTCTGGCGCTGATGAATGCTGAAGAACGCCAGAATCAGACCCAACTCGCCTTGATCCAGGCGCAAGCTGCAAGGCTTGCCGATTCGGCGGCTTTATTCCTGGCCATGGGTGGTGGCTGGTGGAATGACGGCAGGGTAGCTCCTTAACCTCAAATTGCAGGGAATTTTCAGTCCCATGAACGAAAAAACACACCGATCGCCATCTTTAAAAAAACGCATGATCCTCATGCTGATCCTTGTGGCCGTATTGATTGGTGGCATCGTGGCCTTTAATCTGTTTAAGGGCGCTATGGTCCGCAAATTTATGGCGTCCTCTGGCGAGCCGCCACAAACCGTCAGTACGGCCATCGTCACGCGTTCGGATTGGATTCCAGAATTACAGGCTGTGGGCACAATGCGCGCAGTTCGGGGGGTGGACATCAGTCCTGAAATCGCGGGCACGGTTCGTCAATTATTCTTTCATTCAGGCCAAAACGTTAAAGTGGGCCAAGTCCTGGTGGAATTTGTGAATGATGCTGAAAAAGCACAGCTGAAATCGTTAGAGGCCAGCGTGCAGCTGGCGCGCACGACACTCGATCGGGATCGTTCCCAATTTGCCGCACAAGCCATCAGCCAAGCTCAACTGGAGGCCGATGTGGCAGATCTGAAAAGCAAAGAGGCCCAATGGGCTCTACAAGGTGCTTTGCTGGCCAAGAAATCTTTGAACGCACCATTTGACGGACGCTTGGGGATTTCTACCGTTAATCCGGGTCAATTCCTCAATCCTGGCGACAAAATAGTGACCTTGCAGCTGGTCACCCCCATTCTGGTGGACTTTACCATCCCTCAACAACAGATCAACCAACTCAGCGTAGGAAGAAAAGTGTCCTTGATCTGTGACGCCTGGCCAGACAAGGTGTTTACTGGACAAATCTCGGCCATTAGCCCTCTGGTAGATGCCAGCACCCGCAATATTGCTGTTGAGGCGCAGCTTGCAAACCCACATCAGGAATTACTGCCAGGCATGTTCGGAAAAGTACGATTGGTCTACGGTGAAAAGCAGTCGCTGGTCACTTTGCCACAATCTGCCCTGACCTTTAATTCCTATGGTGCGACGGTGTTCGTGGTCAAGACGATCAAGAAAACGGGCTCGAGCGAAGCCGGCAAGCCTGCTGGTACCGGATTGGTGGCCGAGCAGGTCTTTGTGACCACTGGAGCCACCCGAGGGGACCAGATTGCCATTCTCTCTGGTCTGGAGGCGGGCACCACGGTTGTGACCAGCGGCCAACTTAAGCTGAAAACTGGAACGCCGCTCATTGTTAATAACCAGCAACAACCTCCCAATAATCCGGCCCCAACACCGCAGGAAAATTGAACCGGATCCACCTATGAATTTTACCGATCTTTTTATTCGCCGACCGGTGCTGTCGGTGGTTATCAGTCTGCTGATCCTGGTCCTTGGCCTGCGTGCCGTATTCAGCCTTCCCATCAATCAGTACCCACGTACCCAGAACGCCGTCGTTACCATTACCACCAATTATTTTGGTGCCGATGCCCAGACTGTTGCGGGGTTTATCACGCAACCTCTGGAATCTGCCATTGCACAGGCCCAGGGGATTGATTACCTGTCATCCAACAGCCTGATGGGTGCTTCCATCATCACAGCCACGTTGCGCCTTAATTATGACGCGAACAAAGCCTTGACCGAAATCAATACGCAGGTCAGCTCGGTACGCAACCAACTGCCCCCTCAGGCGCAGCAACCTATTTTAAATGTGCAAATTGGTCAAACCATAGATTCCATGTACATGGGGTTTTACAGCAATGTGCTGCCGACCAACAACGTAACCGACTTTTTGCTCCGAGAAGTCAAGCCTAAACTGGATTCACTGGATGGCGTACAAACCGCAGAAATTCTGGGTGCCCGTAACTTTGCCCTGCGTGCCTGGCTGGATGAAACCCGGATGGCTGCTCATGGAGTGACGGCAACCGATGTGACTAATGCGCTTGCAGCCAATAACTATCTGGCCGCCGCAGGTGCAAGCAAAGGGCAGGCTGTCAGCGTGGATCTTACTTCGGGTACAGATCTGCACAGTGTCTCGGAATTCAAGCAACTGGTCGTACGCCAGAAAGGAAATACGCTGGTGCGCCTTGAGGATGTGGCCAATGTCACGCTGGGTGCCGAAAGTTATGATTTCAATGTAGCGTTCGATGGCCAGAAATCCGTATTCATCGGAATCAAGGTTGCGCCAGGAGCCAATGTTCTGGAGGTTGCAGATCGGGTTCGTACGGTATTTCCTTCCTTGCAAGCCAAACTGCCTACAGGACTGACCGGCCAAATCGTCTACGATTCCACGGAATATATTACCTCCTCCATCAAGGAAGTCGCCAAAACCCTTGTGGAAGCATTGCTCATAGTCACGGCAGTGATTTTTCTGTTTCTAGGCAGCTTGCGTGCCGTGATTGTACCAGTGATTGCCATGCCTCTATCACTGATTGGCACTTTCCTCATCATGCTAATGCTTGGATACTCCATCAATCTGCTCACGCTGCTGGCTCTTGTATTGGCGATCGGCCTTGTGGTGGATGATGCCATTATCATAGTGGAAAATGTGGATCGCCACATGAATGAGGAGGGCAAATCTCCCATGGAAGCGGCTTTCCTGGCCGCGCGTGAGTTGGGTGGCCCGATTCTGGCCATGACAGTAGTCCTGATTGCCGTTTATATCCCCATCGGATTTCAAGGAGGCCTTACTGGAGCCCTGTTCACAGAATTTGCGTTTACTTTGGCTGGGGCTGTAACGATATCAGGAATCGTAGCACTCACCCTCTCGCCTATGATGTGCGCCCGCTTTTTTAAAAGCGATGAGCATAAAAATGCATTTGTGGCTTTTCTGGATCGAATGTTTGATGCCTTACATAGACGCTATCAAAAAATCTTAACCAGCATCTTGCAGACTGGGACGGTGCTCGTTGTGATGGGTTGTTTGCTGTTGCTCGCTACGGTTTATTTGTTTATCACATCGGCGAAAGAGCTTGCACCTCCTGAAGACCAGGGAATCGTCTTGTATTCAATGACAGGGGCGCCCAATGCCACAGCCGATGAAATGCAAACCTATGCCCAAACGTTGTATACGATAGCCAAATCAGAGCCGGAATATGCGCAGATGTTTCAGATTACTGGAGCGCCTGTCCTGAATCAAGGCCTGGGCGGAACGGTTTTCAAGCCTTGGGACCAACGTCATCGTTCGGCGGATGAGTTGCAGAAAGACTTGCAAGTCAAGTGGAGCACTCTGCCTGGAGCGCGAGTTGCCGCTTTTCAGTTCCCTCCGCTACCCGGAACCCAGGGTTTGCCGGTGCAGTTCGTCATCAACACTACTGAACCATTTCAAAACCTCAATGAGGTTGCCCAAAAGGTTTTAGACAAAGCCCGTCGTAGCGGCATGTTCTTTTTTGTGGATGCAGACCTCAAGATTGACAAGCCCCAGACTACGATCAAGGTGAACCGTGATTTGGCTAGTGTACTGGGTTTGACGCAGCAAGACATTGGTTTGATGTTGAGCGATGCGCTTGGTGGCGGGTACGTCAATTATTTTTCGATGGATGGAAGATCTTATAAAGTTATCCCACAGGTTCTGCAAGTGGACCGCCTCAATCCTGACCAGGTGTTAAATTACCATCTCAAGACTGCCGGTGGGGAACTTATGGCGGCAAGCACGGTAAGTAGCCTGGAGCCTCATGTGGTTCCTGAAACGGTCAGCCACTTCCAGCAGCTCAATGCCACAACAATCGGGGGCGTAGCGACTCCTTTGGTCTCCCAGGAAGATGTGTTGGCTTTTCTCAAGAAAACCACGGAGGAGGTGGCCCCTGTGGGTTATAGCGTGGATTATTCCGGGGCTTCGCGGCAGTTCATGATGGAGTCCGGAGGTTTTGTGGTAACGCTATTATTTGCCGTGCTTATGGTGTTTTTGGTGCTGGCAGCACTGTTTGAAAGCTTTCGTGATCCTGTTGTCATCCTGATATCCGTACCCATGGCTCTTTTTGGGGCTCTGGTTTTCATCAATCTGGGGGCAGCCACACTGAATATTTACACCCAGGTGGGATTAGTGACACTGATGGGGCTGATCAGCAAACACGGTATTTTGATCGTACAATTTGCCAACCAGTTGCAATTGGCCGGGAAATCACGGCTTGATGCAGTGGTAGAAGCAGCCTCAGTCCGCTTGAGGCCGATTCTGATGACGACAGCAGCAATGGTGCTGGGTGTTTTGCCCCTGGTGCTGGCTTCGGGTGCGGGAGCCGCGGGGCGGCGCTCGATGGGATTGGTGATTTTTACGGGCCTTTCCATTGGCACCCTGTTTACCCTGTTTGTGGTACCGGCCATGTATGCATTCATGGGACGAGATCGCTCTAGCGCGTAGCGATTGGTTTATCTTTCGACGAAAGCGCGCTCAATAACGTAGTCACCGGGCTCGCCTACTCCGCCTGAGATCTTGAATCCGCGTTCATCCAATAGCGCTGAAATGTCTTTCAACATCCCCGGGCTACCGCAAATCATGGCGCGATCAACGGCGGGGTCGAGCGGTTTGAGACCAATATCCGAGAACAGTTGTCCGGTCTCAATCAACGTGGTGACCCGCCCAGTGGTTTCGAACTCTTCACGAGTTACAGTTGGGTAATAAATCAGCTTTTGGCGTACTTCATCACCAAAATATTCATTATTGGGCAACTCGTGCTGAATGAATTCTCGATAAGCCAGTTCCGAGATCTGGCGCACCCCATGAACCAGAATGATCTTTTCAAATTTTTCATAGGTTTCAGGGTCTTTGATAATACTTATGAACGGCGCCAGGCCCGTGCCGGTGGCAAACAAATAGACGTTCCGCCCTGGCAACAGGTCGTGTGTGACCAGCGTGCCCACAGGCTTACGGCTGACCAGGATGTCATCACCTACCTGGATATGCTGTAGTCGGGAAGTCAGCGGGCCATTTTGAACCTTGATACTGAGAAATTCCAAATGATCTTCGTAATTGGCGCTGGCAATGCTGTATGCGCGCATCAATGGTTTCCCTTCCGCTTCGAGTCCGATCATTACAAAATGCCCGTTCTCGAAACGCAATCCTGGATCACGTGTCGTGGTGAAACTAAACAGGGATTCGTTCCAGTGATGTACTGAAAGTACTTTTTCCGTTCCAATGGCTGCCATAATGGTTATAACGACCGCAAGTGCCCTAAAACCGCCAATTATAGTCTTTGCTGCCCTGCGGCAAAAGACCGCATGGTTATAATCTTGTAATGATCTCCTTCGAATCCAAATTACAGTTGCTTCAGAACAACGGACTATTGCGTGAGCGCCGTACCGTCGGGGGGCCTCAAGGGGCGATTTTGACGGTGGATGGTGTGCAATTACTGGCCTTTGCCTCCAATGACTATTTGGGGTTGGCCCATCATCCCGACCTGGTTCAGGCGGCACATCAGGCTCTGGATCGTTTCGGCATTGGCGCCGGCGCATCAGCACTGGTCAGTGGCCATAGCGAACCAGTCGAACTGCTGGAATTCACGTTGGCGCAATGGTTGGGCTATGAACGTGCCTTGCACTTTTCCACCGGGTACATGGCCAATCTCGGGATCATCCCGGCGTTAGTGGGGGAAGGGGCAGCCGTGTTTTCCGATGCACTCAATCATGCCTGTCTCATTGATGGCATCCGTCTGGCGCGGGCGGGTACCGTCACGGTCTACGACCACGCAGATGTCGGACACCTGGAATCTGCCTTGAAACAATCCAGCGCCCCGGAAAAATGGATCATCACTGATGCCGTATTCAGTATGGACGGTGATATTGCGCCTCTGAATACCATTGCGGCTTTGGCTGATCAGTACGACGCGCATGTGCTGGTCGATGATGCCCACGGATTCGGGGTCTTGGGCGAGGAGGGACGCGGCACCTTATCCCATCTGGGCGTTCAGTCTTCACGAGTGGTCTATATGGCCACGCTTGGCAAGGCAGCCGGCGTGTTTGGAGCCTTTGTTGCGGCTTCGGCAGAAATCATCGAGTGGCTGATGCAGCGGTCCCGGACTTATATTTTTACCACGGGAACGCCCCCCGTTCTGGCAGCAGCCTGCCTCGCCAGCCTCACGCGCATTCAGCAGGATCAGTTTCGGCGCAACCACTTACATGAGATGGGAGATCGCTTACAGGAGGGGATGGAATCATTGCCTTGGCCTGCTTTGCCCTCCCTGACCGCCATCCATCCGATCATCCTGGGGGACAATTTCACAGCAACGCGGATTGCCGATGCGCTGAGGGCTCGCGGTATCTGGGTCCCTGCCATTCGGCCACCTACGGTTCCTGAAGGCACTGCCCGCTTGAGAATTTCACTTTCTGCCAACCATCAACCTGAACAGATAGACCAGTTGCTGGAAGCATTAAAGGCGCTCGCATGAACAACCAGGATTTACTTCAACGTAGTCACGCTGCCGTTTGGCATCCTTGTACCCAGATGAAATGGCATGAATCCTTCCCTATCATTCCAATTCGGAAGGGAGAGGGCGTATGGTTGTTTGATTACGAAGGACAGCGTTATCTGGACGGCGTCAGCTCCTGGTGGGTCAATCTGTTCGGTCATCGTAATCCGCGAATTGTCGCAGCGTTGCGGGACCAACTCGACCAGTTGGAACATGTGATGCTGGCCGGGTTTACTCATGAGCCCGTGGTCCAGCTTTCAGAACGGTTGTCGGCTTTGGCATCCCAACGGCTCGGCCATTGTTTTTATGCTTCGGATGGCGCATCGGCCACTGAAGTGGCACTCAAAATGAGCGCACATTTCTGGCTTAATCAAGGGCAACCTGCCAAAACGGGATTCATCGCCCTTTCGAATAGTTATCACGGAGAGACCTTGGGCGCCCTGGGTGTGACGGATGTTCCGCTGTTTCGGGAAGCCTATGCGCCGCTCATCAGAAACAGTGTCATTCTGCCCAGTCCGGATTCACGTTTGGGGCCCGAGGCAGGGCAGCAATCCTTGGTGGCATTGCAACGGCATCTGGAGCGGTATCATGATCAAACTGCCGCACTTATCGTGGAACCGCTGATTCAGGCGGCCGCTGGCATGGTTTTCCACGATGCAGAATTTCTGCGCAACGCCTACCAGTTGTGCCAACGCTATCAAATTCACCTGATTGCGGATGAAATTGCAGTGGGGTTTGGTCGCGCGGGGACCTTTTTTGCGCATGAACAAGCGGGCATTACGCCAGACTTCTTATGCCTGTCGAAAGGGATTACGGGGGGGTTCCTGCCGCTGTCCGTCGTAATGACCACAGACACGGTCTATCAGGCTTTTTACGATGATCGGATGACCCGTGGATTTTTGCATTCGCACTCCTATACCGGCAATGCACTTGCCTGTCGCGCAGCACTTGCAGTACTGGACATTTTTGAGGAGGACCGCGTCATCGAATCCAATCGCGCCCGTCAGACACGGTTCGATGCCATGACGGCTGCCTTGAGCCGGCACTCCAAAATTTCAAATTTTCGTCGGCGTGGCATGATCTGGGCTTTCGAAGTAAATAGCGGGCGTGTCGACTTTGCACGCGCATTTCACCACGCAGCGTTGCAACATCAACTGCTGCTCCGTCCTATCGGATCGACGGTCTATTTCATGCCACCCTATATCATTACCGATGCCGAATTTCAGCATTTGGTCGATGCCACACTGGCAAGTTTAAATCAGGTGCTGGCGTGATTCGAACCTGGTTTGTCACCGGCACGGATACAGGAATTGGAAAAACCACGGTTGCTTCAATGTTGTTACGTCAATTGCACGGCAGTGGCTTGTCCACCTTGGGGATGAAACCTGTGGCCACCGGTTGCCATTATGACGGAGGGCTGTGGATCAATGAGGACGTGGAACAGCTGGTCCGGTATTCTTCCCTTCCAGTCCTACGCAACCCTGGTGAGTTCAATCCAGATAAGGATCGTGCTGTGCCCTGGCAGATGGTTAACCCTTATGCTTTCGAGCCGGCCATTGCTCCACATATTGCCGCAGCTCAAGCCGGAGTTGAGATCAAGTTTTCAGTCATTCAGTCCGCCCTGCATCAGCTACAAACGCGCGCGGAGGCTGTGGTTATCGAAGGGGCAGGGGGGTTTCGAGTCCCCCTGGGTCAGGATGGGGATACTTCGGACCTATGTCGGGTGCTGGCTGTTCCCATCATACTGGTGGTGGGAATGCGATTGGGTTGCATCAATCACGCACTCTTGACGGTAGAGGCCCTGATGGCGCGCAAGCTAATTCTGGCAGGGTGGGTGGCCAATCAGGTCGACCCGCACATGGAAGCCTTCGGGGCCAATCTGGCAAGATTGATGACGGATATACCGGCACCTTGTCTGGGCGTGGTACGTTTTCAACACAATCTGGAAATCAGGACAGCGCCCTTGACGATAGAGCCCCTGCTGCAGTAGCCAATTGGAAGGGCAACCCGTTAGAATCGCTCATCCTTAAGCAGGAATCCTCCATGCTATTGTGGTTTGTCATTACCTACTGGATCATTTCCGTGGCCATTGGGCTATGGGTTGCCTTGCGGGTCCACAATACTGCTGATTACGCTTCTGCAGGGCATAGCATGCCGCTTTATGTGGTCACGGCCACCGTGTTTGCCACGTGGTTTGGCTCAGAAACCGTACTTGGAATTCCAGCCACTTTCCTCAAGGAAGGCCTCCATGGTGTTGTCGCCGACCCTTTTGGTTCCTCCCTTTGCTTGATTCTAGTGGGGCTATTTTTTGCAATCCCCCTGTACCGGAAAAAATTGCTGACCATCGGAGATTTCTACCGCCTTCAATATGGACGCACCGTGGAGGTTCTGGTCACGCTTTGTATTGTCATCTCTTACCTGGGTTGGGTTGCCGCTCAGATCAAGGCCCTGGGCCTGGTCTTCAATGTGGTTTCCGATGACATGATATCGAAAGAAACAGGAATGCTGGTGGGCGCAGCGACAGTCATGATTTATACGTTGTTTGGCGGTATGTTGTCCGTAGCCATTACCGATTTCATTCAGATGATCATCATCATGCTGGGAATGGTTTACATCGCGTGGGATCTGAGCGGCACTGCAGGTGGCGTGGGAGCCGTCATTAACCACGCGGCAGCTGCTGGCAAGTTCAATTTCTGGCCCGAATGGCAGTGGGGTGAGGTCATCGGTTTCTTTGCGGCATGGATTACCATGATGCTGGGTTCGATTCCACAGCAGGACGTGTTTCAGCGCATTTCTTCCTCTAACAACGAAAAAACCGCACGCAATGCCTCGGTTCTGGGAGGCAGTCTGTATTTCCTGTTCGCATTCATTCCCATGTTTCTGGCTTATTCTGCAACCTTAATTGATCCCGATCTGGTCCATCAGTATCTGGACTCTGATTCGCAATTGATTCTACCCAAACTGATCCTGGCGCATTCGCCATTATTTGCACAAGTCATGTTTTTTGGAGCGCTCCTGTCTGCCATCAAAAGCTGTGCATCAGCCACACTGTTGGCCCCTTCGGTAACCTTTGCTGAAAATATCATTCGTGGCTTTTACAAACACATGACTGACCAACAATTGCTGAAGGTGATGCGCATCGTGGTGCTGGTATTCACCGGATTGGTCACTTTCATCGCTATCCGCTCCGAAATGTCGATTTTCAAAATGGTGGAAAGCGCCTACAAAATCACGCTGGTGGCAGCGTTTGTTCCGCTGGTTTTTGGGCTGTACTGGAAACGGGCCACGCCTTTGGGTGGTTTACTATCAGTGACACTGGGGGCGGGTATCTGGATCATCTGTGAACTGTTGATGCCGCTGGCTATCATTCCTCCTCAATTGGCGGGTCTGATGGCCAGCTTGGTAGGTATGATCGGAGGCTCCCTGGTGGCTAGCCGAAAGGCATTGAAAGCAGCCTGAGCTTCATTGCGTCAGCCAGAAGCGCAGTAGCATGACGAGACTCACCATGACGATCAGGGGACGGATCAGACGGGCTCCACCCTGGATCATGACATGGGAGGCTATTGTGGCCCCTAGCATCTGCCCCAGCATCATCGACAACGCCGTAAACCACAACACTTGGCCACCCAGAACAAATATCCCCACCGAAGCCAGATTGCTCATGAAGTTGAATGCCTTGGCATGGGCCGTGGCTTGAATCAAGGTCTGCCCGCGTAAAGCGACTCCCGCGAGCGAAAAAAAAGAACCTGTGCCAGGCCCAATCAGACCGTCATAAAATGCGATAGCCGGAAGAATTACAGATTGGTAATACCGCAGTCCAAGACGTGGACGTGACTCCACTTGTCCCGCTGCGGGGACCAACAAAAAATAGGCGGCAATGCCGATCAGTACGAGCGGGATAGCAGACTTGAGCAGCGGGGCTGGCAGGGCCTGAACCAGGGTGGTACCGCTGCCTGCAGCGAGGAAACAATACAGGAGAGGACGCCGAATTTCCTCCGGCTTGAGAAAACCTTTGCGCATGAGCATCAGTGAAGCCGTCAGAGTCCCCATGCTGCCTTGCACTTTATTGGTAGCCAAGGCGTTGAGAGGTGGCACCCCGGCAAGCAGTAGGGCAGGGACAGTGACAAGCCCACCGCCACCAGCCAGGGTATCGATGAAACCTGCAAAAGCGGCTACCAAGGGCAAGAGCAGGGCGGCAGAGAGCGATAAGTCCATAATGTGAACATTTGGTTCAAGGCTTTAACCGGTGTAGAGTAGGGACAATTTTGTCGAGGTGCAAATCGACAACAATAAAGTGAGGAGATTCATATGGATAATAGCCGTCGCGACTTTTTTCAAAAATCTACGGTTGCCGCTGCTGCCGGCATGATAGGGCTGTCTTCCAACACAACTATGGCCGAATCCCAGGAATCAGGTCATCAGAAGCAGGAGGCGCATCAGATGGTAAAAGGATTGACACTCTTGTCGATGCTTCAAAAAGATGGCGCCGAAACACTTGGGGTCAAAACACCCGATGGCATCCTTGATGTGCGTGCAGCAGCTCGAGGACTCAAAAAATCCGCTCCCTTGACACTTGACGAGCTGCTCCAGGGAGGCAATGCGGCTGGGTTATACAATTTGATTTCGACGGCCCAGCAGGGCTCGGGCTCCAGGTTCCTGCTCAATGAGTCTGCAATAACTTATGGGCGGCTGTTTCAAAAACCAGGAAAAATTGTCTGTGTCGGGTTGAATTACCGCAATCATGCCCGTGAAATTGGCATGCAACCCCCCCGGGTTCCGCCCTTATTCAGCAAATATAACAATGCGTTGGCAGCTCAGCATTGTACGATTCAAGTTCCGCCTAAGGAAATTTCATACAAACTCGACTACGAGACCGAATTGCTGGTCGTTATGGGGAAGTCGGCGCGTAATGTCAGTGAAAACCAAGCGCTGGCTTGTGTGGCGGGATATTGCACGGGGCAGGACTTTTCGGCACGTGATCTTCAACTCGAGTTACCAAATGGCCAATGGATGATCGGCAAAACACTCGATCACTTCGCTCCCATCGGACCGTATTTTGTTTCAGCGGACTTGGTGGGCAATCCCAATGCCCTGAAAATAGAAACGCGAGTCAACGGAGAACTGCGTCAATCCTCTAACACTTCTGACTTCATCTTCAACACCCAGCAGATTATTGCTTATATTAGCCGGCATTTCCCGCTGGAACCTGGCGATATCATCTTTACAGGAACCCCTGAAGGCGTCATTCAGGGTAAACCGGTTGATAAGCGCGTATGGCTGAAAGCTGGAGACCGTATCGAATCCTCGATTGAAAAATTGGGAACGCTCCAGTTTTCCCTGGTGTAATGGGAACTACTGGGCCAGTTTGGGAGCCGAGACTACGCCATAGGAAGACCCAGAACCACCGGCATTGATTGGCGCACAGCCTGTGGACATTTGGGCGGTTATATATTTACCGTTCCCGCCGATGGCGGAAATGATATGCATGCAGGCCATGGCCGTAATGGATTGGCTGGTGCCAGGGGTGATATTACTGATAACCGGTACGGTGGCATATTCGCAACTGTGGTTTCCGGATTCACTGCAGTTGTTGACGAGATCGTAGAGATTATTCTGATTCCCGGTCTGGAGCCAGACTTGGTCTCCGGCACTCAGTGTGGCGGGGTTGCCACTGGCGATCAAACTTTGAATGGTACTGTCGCTATTATCCTGAGTATTGCTCAAGGGAGACCATTGGCCCGAGCAGCAGTTGCTGCCGGTACAAGAAGTGGCGCTATTCCCGCCGCTGTAGGCGTATGAGGACCCGATCTGGAACACATAAGGCTGATTGGTTACAGGATTATTGAGTGGTTGATTGGTATTCGAATTCCAATACTGATTGAACATACAGGACCCAATAGTCATGGGCAGAGTGATTCCTCCTGGGCCCATGACCGTTGGAGCCTGAACCACGGCGATTGCCGAGGCGGTGACATTGCTGGTCTGCATGCCAAAAATCGGAGCGAAATAGAGTTTGACCTGCTTTGTGAGTGTTACTTTCACAGCAGCTTCGTTGCTTGCTGCTGACGGATTCAGTGTTTGCCAATAATTGGCCACGACGACGAGAGAATCATTGCCGGTTACAGAGATATTGAGCGGAACAGTATTAGTGGCGTTGGTGACTGCAGGGCCGCCAGCTGAGAAATCTGGTGTATTGCTCCCTGGAGCGTAAAGGAAAACCGCGCCACGCAATGCAGCAGCATCAACAGCATTCTGGGTTTGGTTGCGAACCACAAAAATATGACCAACATCTACTGCCAGAGCAGTAATGGCTAATAACGCCGCCAATGATCCGACGACAACGATTGCTACCACACCACGCTGTCTGTCGTTGGCTTTATTCATAGTACATCACCGACGTGGAACTGAGTTGTTCCGATCCCTGAAGAGCGCTCAGGATGCCCAAGCCGAGGCCATGAAAAGTATACTGCACCGTGACATTGATGGTGGCTGCACTGGGACCACAGGACACCGTAACACTAGGGTTGTTGGATATTGGAGTGCCAAAGGTAATTAGGTACTGGGTACTATAGCTGCTGGCGACTAGGCAGGCTGTACCGGAACCGGTGATCCCTGAACAGGTGGCGGGATTACCACCTTGTATGTTGGAAATGGAAGGGTCTGAACAGGAGACGGGGTGGGTCAGTCCAATGGATTGAACCGCACCCCAGCGTGCACCTTCGCGAGCGGCATTGGTGATAACAGATTGGTCGTACATCAAAATGCCATACTCGATGGTTCCAAATAGAATCAGTAACAATAAGGGGAGGACCAGTGCAAACTCGACCGCGGCACTCCCCGATTGATTTTTCATCTCATTTGCTCGTGATAAACTTATGGGAAATTGTACCATTCGCACCCATCACATTTAAATAAATTATAGTTTAGGTGATTTAAAAATAGTGCGTTGTTGTATGATTTATATGCTATAACTAGCTACAGAGTACTCTGCTAGATCGCGCGTAAGGTAAATTCGTAGCAGCCTGTACTCAATTTTCTGACAAAGGAGATTTGCCATGATGACTGCACTTGGAAAACTGAAGCAATTTTGCAAATCCGAAGAAGGCGTGACTGCCATTGAGTATGCCCTGATCGCTGCACTGATTGCTGCGGCCATCATTGGTGCCGTCACTATGCTGGGCGGAAATGTCAGCAAGGAGTTCACCAGTATTGCAGGCGTTGTGTAGACACCCTGTTCCGTCTTCACAACCCGGGTTGGATCGCATCGACAATCACTGGCTTTCCTTGGGACCCTTGTTTGCAGTGCTGCTGATCGCGGCATTGTGCGACCTCAGGGAGCGCAGGGTTCCCAATTGGCTCCTGGTGATTGGGGGTGGGGTGTCGGTCTTGATGTCCCTGTCGATGCAATCCATTCCCTTGCGGGAATTGTTGGCTGGGGGAGTTGTTGGGTTGCTGGTATTTATGCCCCTTTATGTTGTATCCGCAATGGGTGCCGGAGACATTAAGCTGATGGCTGTCGTCGGAACGTTTTTGGGTATCAAGGGCGTTTTGTTCAGCGCATTGTTTACAGCGCTTGCTGGAGGACTTCTTGCACTAGGATTTGCTCTGACTCGGGCCGGAACGCAACTACCCTATGCCGTAGCTATTCTGGCTGGCGTAACGGGATATGTTGTGATTGGCTATTTTAATCCGGCAATTCTGAATTTCCCATTCCAGGGCTTTTGATGAAATGGTTAAGAACCGTGCACTTATACTGTTGCTACTCTCACTCGCGATCAGTGCTGTAGCCATATGGGCCGCAGTACAGTGGGTTAATCGCCAGGTAGAAAAACGCACCTCCAGTCATACCATCAAGCTGGTGGTTGCTTCCGGAAATATTGTGGCGGGAGCCCGCCTGGTGCCGGAACTCCTTAAAGTAACGGAATGGCCCGCAGAGAACCAGATCGCCGGCAGTTTTTCTGAAGCACAACCATTGCTGGACCGGATCGCGAACGTCAATATCTCGGCAGGTGAGCCCCTGCTGGAACAAAAACTGGCTTCGGTCGGGAGTAAAGCCGGGCTGTCTGCCCTGATTACCCCGGGAATGCGCGCAATCTCGGTACGAGTCAACGATGTGGCTGGCGTGTCCGGATTTGCTTTGCCAGGTAACCATGTGGATATTTTGGTTAATGTTCAGGATGATCAGGGTCGTATGGTCTCCAAGATCGTGCTGCAACGGATCCTGGTGCTGGCAGTAGCCCAGGACGCCTCTGTGAAAGAGGATACCAAAGCCAAAGTGGTCAATACCGTTACTCTGGAAGTCACTCCGCAGCAAGCCGAAAAACTTGATCTGGCCCGCAGCGTGGGAAACTTGAGCTTAGTGCTGCTTAATCAAGTGGACAAGACCCCCGTTGTTACTTTCGGCGTTCACAAAGCGGAATTGCTCACGCAGGATGGTAAACAGGAGCAGGTTGCAGTAAGTCCAATACTATCTGCCAATCCTTCGGGATCCCACGGATCGTCCAGCACCATTGAAGTTATTCGTGGAACAGCCCGCGCCACAATTCCTCCTCATTGAGTCTGCCATGAAAATCCTGCTTTCACTTCTGAGCTTCTTTCTGGTCCTGGTTGGCCCGGCATGGTCTGGATCGCCGGAACCCCTTTCTGAATCAGCCCCTCCAGCAACTTTGTGGGTCACCTTGGGCAAATCCCTGAGAATAAGTTCTCCGTCTGACCTGGCGCGAGTTTCAGTTGGCAATCCGGAAGTGGTGGATGTCAGTTTAGTGCGTAAGAGGGAAGTTTTTCTGGTCGGGAAAAAGGTTGGAAGCACCAATATCTACCTATGGACCCGGGACAATCACATGACTTTGATGGATGCCGTGGTTTCTGTTGACGTGGGCGGGTTGCGCGAAAAGCTGAATGAATTGATGCCTGGTGAAAACGCAATCAAGGTAAGCGCGGCGGGAGAATCGTACGTGCTGAGTGGGCAGGTGACAGATGCTGTGGCTGTGCACCAGGTTATGCTTCTCGCAGAACAATATGGTGGCAAAAAAGTCATCAACATGCTGGGGA
>VFSW01006699.1_pt1 | contig 16880 bp, 9 predicted proteins | sample 5358111 | NCBI WGS metagenome assembly VFSW01 (sample SAMN11554181, study PRJNA540505) | mine drainage metagenome | isolation source: sediment from site ElyBrook_90M | place: USA: Ely Copper Mine, Vershire, VT | collected 2017
CGGCCAGCGTTGAGAGGCGCACGTGTTGATCCGCTGCGGGAACAAGCGCCTGGATTAACACGTGGGGTAGGTCGGTCTTGCTGAAGCTATAGCGTAAAAACAGAATATCCTTCTGCGCCTGATCGAGGCTCCTTTGCAGCTGAAAGCTCCCTAATTCCTGCTGCGAAGAGAAGATGGGATTCTCTTCGTTGCGTTCAGCGGAGAAGGAGGTGGTTGCCCTCCACTGCGACCACCGAAAGTTCGGATCGATGTAGTAAATCGCTCCGCGTTGATCCAGACGTCCGGCAAAGCCGGTAATAGAAATCGACTCTCCCTTGCCGCGGAAGTTATTGCGCGTGTATTGCGCGCTACCCCGCGGCCCCCAGAAAGTGACTTGGCTGGTCGTAAAGTTCGAAGGCAGCCCTACGGGAGGCAAGTTAGGCAGTGCGACAGTTCCGCTCGGGATGCTGCCGCCACGATTAATCACTTCAAAGCCGAGTCCATAAGTGAAGCTATTCTTCCTGGCTTCATGCACCTTTACCAGGACATCTTCTTTCGTCTGTGTCGTGATGTCGCGCTTCGGGTCCACCTCTGCCCAATCGAATACGCCTGTGTATTCGTAGAGTCTGCTTCCGGCGGTTAATAATTGTGATTCGGTCAGAGGCTCTCCGGGCTTGATCCCCGAAACGTCTTTATCAATGAGTCTCTGCCGCGTGTTCCCCCGGCCCAAGGTCAGTAACTCATCCGTGAGCACCTTGGGACCCTCGTGGATGTGATAGACCACGTTGATGTGATGAGGATCATCCTTCGAAACCTGGGTGGCAGTTTCTCTGAAGTTGGAAGTAAGATACCCGGCCTGAAGATAGTGCGAAACAATATCGGTGCGGTCGTCCTGCACATGCGACAGCGAATACGGTTGGCCCGCGGCAAGTTTCAGGCCCCTTGGCGCATACTGCGCCGCAGGAAATGTGTCCGCTCCCTCCACGGTTAGAGAATTGACGATATCACGCGGCCCTTCGGTGACTTTGAACAATACGTGAACGTCCCCACCGCGATTGGAGACGATGGGCACAACCGTCACGCTGCTGAACCCTTCGGACTTATATACCGCCTTCAGATTATTTACGCTCGAACGAACGAGCTGATCGCTGAATTGTCCTGACGAAAAGAAATGCTCCTCTTCAACTTTGATGTGCGGCGTGAGCTGTGAAGACCGCAGCGTGGAGTTACCGGATAGCCTCACCGCCTCCACTTTGTGCTTCTTCTCCTTGGCGATTTGATACTCAACAGTATCGACCTTCGCCGATTTATTAAGCCGGGCATCCACCTTCACGTCAAAGTAACCCTTGGATTGAAAGTAGGAAGCAAGTGCCTGCCGGCCTTCCTGGACCGTCTCTTCGTTCACCCCGACCCCTTGGTACACCGGCAGGAGTGACTTGCGCGTCCAACTCCAAATGTGAGCGCCATCAATTGCGACCCTTGTCTTGGAACCCGGATCAACCTCGAAATGGATATCGGCCCTGTTGGCATCGGCGTGGTATTCAGCCCCGGACAACTTCACCTCTGCGCCCAGCAGCCCTTGCTTTTGTAGCTTAGTTTGAAGATATTGAGTGGCCCTGTTCAAAGTCGAATGGTGATAAGCCTTTCCCGGACGGATTGCCGCTGATCGCATGCGCGCGAGTACCGTCCTCAGAGAATGTTTCAAGTCCTCCTGCTGGGCCGGGGCAACGCCGGAGATATCCAGGGCCCCAAACTTCGCCCGGCGACCCAACACGACGGGAAACAGCACGTTGGCAATGGCGTGCACCTGGTCTACCTTTACCTCGGACTTCACCTGGACCTGGAAATACCCTTCCTGTTGGAAAAAGGTTGAAAGATTCTGCCGGTCACGTTCCACATCGGCCGCATTGAACGGGGTTTGGATCGGATAATTCGCAACCTGAAGCAGGCGCGAGTATGGGAATTGCGCCGCGCCTGGAAACTGGAAGATTCCGAAGTACGTGGCCGGTTCAAGAATCAGCAGCACACGCACTCCATTGGCTTCGGGTTCAACCTGGAGACGCACGCCTTTGAATCTTCCTGTTGCTTTCAGTGCCGCAACCGAGCGGCTGACTTCGTCTTTTGAAAAAGGCTGCCTCACTTTCTGGGCAAACAAAGTCTCAAATTGTTCGGACTTCAAATCCGGGCGACCCGCAATCTCGATCGATGAAACGTTCTGGCCTTCGTAGGATGTGAGAATCTGGGTCGATCCTGTAGCAGCCTCCGGCGCGGAAACACCGGCCGGACTCGAGTCCGGATGGGTCGTCTGCGCGGAGACGTGGAGGAACAGCAGAAACAGTAGAAAGATGAGGAAAAAGTGGCGCAGTTTGTAGGCCGAACCCGGAGGCCAAGGATCCATCCTGAACCAGCCGATCGATCTGATATATGGAGAGTCAGAGGTGTGCATTTTCACCATCGATGTGATGCTCCTGCGCGAGGGTTGGTTGACTGACTTATTGAAATCACAAGGGTTGCGGACTTCTTCGCCGTGCTTTAATCTCCAGGCAATCAATCGGCCCTCTTCTGCATCAATAACGCCATGCACGGATGTGTGACTACCGGTTCACCCGGGATGTCGAGGAGACCCTATCTCAGTAGGTTCCAGCGTCGATCAGCGTCTGAATCGGCACATTGGAGAGGTCATATCGGCCTCACCACTCCGTTCCTTGTGGAATTTGCAAGGCGTTCCCGCTCGCATAGTGGCTGTCCGTACGTGGAAATCCGCCATGGAGGACCGAATCTTTGGCCACGCCGCTGAACTGGGATTCTATTTTCTGTTTGCGCTTTTTCCTACACTGCTTTGCGCCAGTTCCATCCTCGGTCTGGCAGCCCGATCGGCCTTCCAGATCTACGACAAGCTGCTTGACTATCTTGCTCTGGTCATTCCGACTGCGGCGCTCGGTACGGTGCTTGAGACCTTCAATGAAACAACAGCCGCGGCCAGTTCCGGAAAAGTAACTTTCGGCCTCATCGCCGCCATCTGGTCCGCGTCTGTGGGCATCTCTGCCATTCAGGACACTCTCAACGTAGTCTACAAGGTTCAAGAAACCCGCTCATACATCAGAGCGCGCATCGCCGCCATCGGCCTGACTATCATTTTGACTGTGATCGTCTCCCTCGGGCTTGGGTCCATGTTTGGCGGAGACTTCGTCGCCGGACTGGCTCAGCACTGGATCTACAATCCCTTTCTCTCCGTTGTGGCGCAGTGGGCCTCGAGGTTAGTCGGGTGGTTGCTGGCCTCCCTTTCCCTCGCTCTCTGGTTCGCGGTCATCTATTATTGGGCTCCGGATAGGCAAAAGCCCTGCTGGCGCTGGCTCACCCCCGGAGGGACCGTCGGCATCCTGGGATGGCTTCTGGCCTCTCTCGGGCTACGCATCTATCTGCATTTCTTCAATAGCTATTCGGTCACTTATGGGTCCCTCGGCGCCGTAATCATCCTTCTCACTTGGTTCTACCTCACCGGGCTCATGCTTCTGTTAGGCGCTGAAATCAACAGCGAAATCGAAGCCGCGGCGGCAGAGTCGCGCGTATTGGACAACCCATCGCCGGCCCCGCCTCTTTAACCCTTCGAGCAGCCCTAAGAAACAGCCTTGGAGTATCTTCAGGAGCCGCCGGCCGCCCCATTCCGATCTTCAGGAATGCAGTCCTCCCAGAGTCATTTCTGCAACTATTAAATACCCTTGGACGTCATACAGAAGGTATTGGAACTACGCAGTTTGAGTGCAGATCAAGTGCCCAACAGGCTTCGCTTGTGCCGCACGATCCAAGCTTGAATGCCGCTTTTCAGCAGGGGAGGGCTTCACACCATGATGCTCTCTCGGTGATAGACTAGGCGCTTCGGAAACTTCCTTCCGCATTGTGCGCTCTACTCCAGTTGCAACCGAACCACGACATTTTCGACGACGTCACAAGAGAAAAAATGGACCAACAATCATCTGCTTCGCACGTCACTCCGGCGAGCCAGTCTTCCGGAGAATCGCCCATGCCGGTAAAAAAGCGCCGGCATCGCTGGGTTTGGGCAGTTGTACTGCTCCTTTTCGGGCTCTTGTTCTACTGGGTTATCCAGCACCAACAGAAGAATCAGGCTGCGGCCATGGGCGGCGGCCGGCGCTTGATGGCCGGGGCTGTGCCGGTCACGACCGCCACCGCGCGGACCGGCGAGATTGGGGTTTATCAGGATGCTATTGGCACCGTCACGCCCATTTATACCGATTCCATGACGGCGCAGGTCACCGGTGTGATTACGGCTGTGCACTATCGCGAGGGCCAGGTGGTGCACAAGGGCGATCCGTTAGTCGACATCGATTCGCGCCCATACGCGGCGCAGCTCGCCCAGGCCCAGGGACTCCTCGAGCGTGATCAGAATTTGCTCGCCCAGGCCAAGATGGACTTCGAACGCTACAAGCAAGCCTGGGCCAAAAATGCCATCCCCCGCCAGACTCTCGAAGACCAGGACAAATTGGTGCTCCAGTATCAGGGAACCGTGAAGAACGACGAGGGAACAGTAGAGTACGACCAGGTGCAGGTCGGATACTGCCACATCACCTCGCCCATTACGGGTCGCGTGGGCCTGCGTCTCGTCGATCCCGGTAACCTTGTCACCGCCAACTCCACCAGTACCCTAGTTGTTGTCACCCAGGTTCAGCCAATCACCGTCATTTTTACGTTGGCAGAGGACAGCCTGCCCCAGGTGCTGCAACAGACACGCGGCAAAAAGCAACTGAAAGTCGAGGCGCTTGACCGCTCCCAGCAGGGACACCTCGCGACGGGTAAGTTGACCTCGATCGACAACCAGATCGATACCACCACCGGCACGGTGAAACTGCGTGCTGAGTTCGATAACAGAGACGGCAATCTATTCCCGAACCAGTTTGTGAATACGCGCCTGCTGGTGAAGACCCTCAAGAACCAGACTCTCGTGCCGTCTTCCGCAATCCAGCACAACGGCAGCACTGACTTCGTCTACATCATTCAAGACGAAAAAGCTGTCATGCGGACGGTTAAGGTAGGCATCTCGGACAAAGGAGAGACCGCTGTCGAGGGAATTCACCCCGGAGAAGTGGTAGCCGATAGCAGCTTTGAAAAGCTCCAGAACGGCTCGCAGATTACAAAGTCAAAAATCAAACTCCCGTCAACGTCCTCTGAGGCGGCTGGGAGCTCTCTTCCATGAATCCTTCTCGCCCGTTTATTGTGCGGCCGGTCGCGACCTCGCTGCTGATGGCGGCTATTTTGCTCGTGGGTATCGTCGCTTTTCTGCAGTTGCCGGTATCGGCCCTGCCCCAGGTTGACTACCCCACCATCCAGGTACTCACGTTCTATCCGGGCGCCAGTCCAGACGTGATGGCGACCACCGTCACGGCTCCGCTTGAGCGTCAGTTCGGCCAGATGCAGGGTCTCAGTCAGATGACCTCGACGAGCGCCGGCGGTGTGTCGGTCATCGTGCTCCAGTTCAACCTCGAACTCGGCCTCGATGTGGCCGAGCAAGAGGTGCAGTCATCCATCAACGGTTCGCAGACTTTTCTGCCTTCCAATCTGCCCACGCCCCCGGTCTATAACAAGACCAATCCCGCCGATGCGCCGGTGTTGACCCTCGCAATTTCATCGGATTCCATGCCGCTCTCGCAGGTCGAGGACCTCGTCGATACACGGCTCGCGCCGCGCATCTCGCAGTTGACCGGAGTGGGTCTGGTCAGCATCAGCGGCGGTCAAAAGCCCGCTGTCCGCATTCAGGTAAACCCGACCAAACTCTCCGCGCACGGCCTGAATATGGAGGACGTTCGCACCGCGCTGACGCAAGCCAGCGTCAACGCAGCCAAAGGCAACTTCGATGGCCCGCGGCAGGATTACCAGATCGACGCCAATGACCAGATTACCGAGGCGGCCGGATACCGGAATGTCGTCATCTCCTACAGTAACGGCGCGCCCGTCTTTGTAAAGGACGTGGCGAACATCATCAACGGCGTGGAAAACACGCACCAGGCTGCCTGGATGAATCAGACCCCGGCAGTCATCCTCAATATCCAGCGCCAGCCGGGCGCCAACACCATCACCGTGGTCAAGCGGATCAGGCAGATCCTCCCTCAATTGGAGGTGAATCTTCCCGCCTCCATCAAGGTCACCACCATGACCGACATGACCACTAGCATTCAGTCCTCCGTCAATGACGTGGAGTTCGAACTGATGCTGACCATCGGGCTGGTGGTCATGGTGATCTTTCTCTTTTTGCGGAATCTCTCCGCCACCATCATCCCGAGCGTGGCGGTTCCGCTCTCGCTCATCGGCACCTTTGCCGTCATGTATATGCTCGGCTACAGCCTCGACAATCTCTCTCTCATGGCGCTCACCATCTCCACGGGTTTCGTGGTCGACGATGCCATCGTGATGATCGAGAACATCTCGCGCTATCTCGAAGAGGGCATGTCGCCCATGCAGGCCGCACTCACCGGCGCCGAGCAAATCGGGTTCACCATCATTTCGCTGACCGTGTCGCTCATCGCGGTGTTGATTCCGCTCCTGTTCATGGGCGACGTTGTGGGGCGGCTGTTCCGCGAATTTGCGGTCACGCTCGCGGTCACCATCATAATCTCGGCGGTGGTATCTCTGACTCTCACGCCGATGATGTGCGCTCGCATCCTCCGGCATAGTCCTGAGTCGCAGCAGACTCGCTTCTATCGCGTCTCCGAGAAATTGTTCAACCGGATGATCGCATTTTACGGGCGCACCCTCAAGGTCGTTCTGCGCTACCAGACCCTCACCCTTTTGGTGGCTGCGGCAACTCTGATCCTTACAATAGTTCTCTACATCCTCATACCCAAAGGCTTCTTCCCGGTCCAGGATACCGGCGTCATTCAGGGCATATCGCAGGCGTCGGAGTCCATCTCATACGACGACATGGCCAGGCGGCAGCAGGAGCTTGCCCGCATCATCCTTCAGGATCCTGCCGTCGAGAGCCTCTCCTCCTTCATCGGTGCGGATGGCCTCAATACCACCATGAACAGCGGCCGCATCTCCATCAACCTCAAGCCTCTCGACGAGCGCCGCATGAGCGCTTCTGATGTCATTCGCCGCCTCCAGACAAACCTGCAGCAGGTTGCGGGTATGCACCTCTATATGCAGCCGGTGCAGGACATCACGGTCGACGATCGCATCAGCCGCACGCAATACCAGTACACGCTCGAAGACCCAGACAGCAATGAACTGCACGAGTGGACCGACAAATTTGTTGCGGAGATGAAGAAGCTTCCGGAACTGGAAGACGTGGCCACCGACCAGCAAAACGACGGCCGCGCCCTTTCGCTGATCATCGATCGAGTTACCGCATCGCGGCTTGGGATTGCACCCACAACCATCGACAACACGCTCTACGATGCGTATGGCCAACGCCAGATCAATACCCTCTACACGCAATTGAACCAGTATCACGTCGTTCTTGAGACGGCTCCCGAGTGGCAACAGAATCCTGGCAACCTTGGTTCCCTGTACATCCAGTCCAGTGCGTCCGCTGGAGCGAGCGGCGCAGGCGCGGCCACTTCGTTCTCATCCACGGCATCCGCGGCGGCGGGCTCCAACGCCCTTACGACAGCCGTGCGATACACCCCGTCTTCTGGCGTCATGGGCGCGCCTGCCACCGTGCTCGCGGGCATCACCTCGACCGGCGGTTCATCGGCAAGCGGAGGAATCACCGCCGGCACAACTCCCAACACTGCTATCAACTCCAGTGGCGCCAGCGGAATCCCGCTGAGCGCATTCACGCATGCGAGCCAGACCACCGAGCCGCTCTCCATCAGCCACCAGGGGCAGTTTCCCGCAGTCACCGTGTCATTCAACCTGGCCTCCCGGGCGTCTCTTGGCACTGCGATCACCGACATCGACAAACTGGCGAAGCGGATCGACTTTCCGCCCAGTATTCAGGCGGAATTTCAAGGGACTGCGGCTTCGTTCAAGAACTCGCTCTCCAATGAAGCCGTGCTGATCCTGGCGGCGTTGGTTACCGTCTATATTGTGCTCGGCGTCCTGTACGAAAGCTTCATTCACCCCATCACGATTCTCTCCACGCTTCCCTCGGCCGGCGTCGGCGCTTTGCTTGCCCTCATGATCTTCGGCCAGGATCTTAGTGTCGTCGCCATCATCGGCATCATTCTCCTTATTGGAATTGTGAAGAAGAACGGCATCATGATCGTCGACTTCGCCCTCGAGTCGGAGAGGGAAAAAGGAATGTCTTCGTCCGACGCCATCTACGAGGCCAGCCTGTTGCGCTTCCGCCCCATCATGATGACCACCATGGCAGCCCTGTTAGGTGGAATTCCACTCGCCGTTGGAACCGGCCTGGGGTCGGAACTTCGTCGTCCCCTGGGCATCGCCATGGTCGGCGGCTTGCTGCTGAGCCAGATTCTTACCCTTTACACAACGCCGGTGATTTACATCTTCTTTGATGCGCTCGGTCAACGCCTTACAGGGCACAGGCCTTCGCACACGGCGCCAAGAAATCAACACCCGCACGGAGCAGAGCTCGCATGAGTATCTCTGCCCCATTTATTCGCCGTCCGGTCGCCACCACGCTGCTGACCATCGCGGTGGCGATTGCGGGGGCCATCGCATTTACCGTGCTCCCGGTGTCTCCGCTGCCGCAGGTGGATTTCCCCACCATCAATGTCGGAGCCAGCCTCCCCGGAGCAAGCGCCAAGATCATGGCGGCGTCCGTGGCCACTCCGCTGGAGCGTCAGTTCAGCCACATCGCCGGTATCACGGAGATGACGTCTTCCAGTTCGCTCGGCAATACGAACGTCACTCTGCAGTTCGACCTCAGCCGTAACATTGACGGCGCTGCCCGCGATGTCCAGGCCGCCATCAATGCCGCGCGAACCTATCTTCCGGCCAACCTGCCGTCCAATCCCTCGTACCGCAAGGTCAATCCGGCCGACGCCCCCATCATGATCCTCGGCCTCACATCGAACAAGTACGATGTGACCAAGCTGTACGACCTGAGTTCCACGATTCTCCAGCAAAAGCTCTCCCAAATTGATGGCGTCGGACAGGTGTTTGCCGGCGGCGGCGCCACTCCCTCGGTGCGCGTCGAGGTCGATCCCAAAAAGCTTGAAAGCTTCGGCTTGACTCTCGCCAACGTCCAGTCCATGCTGAGCCTGCAGAACGCCCATGATCCGCGCGGCCAGCTTTCCGACGAAACGATGTCGGAAGACATCCTCACCAACGATCAGATATCGAAGGCGGATCAGTACAAGCCTCTGATCGTCGGATATCACCAGGGCGCCGCGGTTCGGCTTTCCGACGTCGCCGACGTGGTTGACTCCACGCAAGACCTCCGCACGGCCGGTTACATGGACGGTGTCCGCGCTGTCTTCATCATCATCTTTCGCCAGCCCGGCGCCAATATCATCCAGACGGTCGATCGAATTCGCGCGCAACTACCGTTCCTAGAAGCGGTGCTCCCGCAGGGCATCAAAACCGTAATCGTGCTCGACCGCACCAATACCATTCGCGCCTCCGTTCACGACGTCGAGAAGACCTTGATCGGTTCCATCATCCTTGTGGTGCTGGTTGTCTTCGTCTTTCTTCGCAGTCCGCGCGCCACACTCATTCCTACCGTCGCAGTTCCCGTTTCACTCATCGGCACGTTTGCCGTAATGTACCTGTGCGACTACAGCCTCGACAACCTCTCGCTGATGGCCCTCACTGTCGCAACGGGGTTTGTCGTAGATGACGCCATCGTGGTCATGGAAAACATTACGCGTCATCTTGAGGCGGGCATGGAGCCTTTTGCTGCCGCGTTTCAAGGCGCCAGGGAAATCGGCTTCACCGTTTTCTCCATCAGCATGTCGCTGATCGCGGTCTTCATTCCCATCTTGATGATGGGAGGCATCGTCGGTCGTTTATTCCGTGAGTTCGCCGTGGTCCTTTCCACGGCCATCCTCGTATCGATGGTAGTTTCGCTCACCACCACGCCCACCATGTGCGCGCATCTGTTGAAAGCGCACCGGGTGGGCGAGAAGCACAACTGGTTTTATCGCACCAGCGAGAAGTTCTTCGACGGCATGGTTGCCATCTACCGGGGCTCGCTCACCTGGGTGCTCGATAATCCCGCCCTTACCCTCATCGTTCTCGCGCTGACCATCGCTTTGAATGTCGTCGTGATCGTCCGCATCCCCAAGGGATTCTTCCCCCAGCAGGACACCGGCTCAATCGTTGGCGGCGTGCAGGGGCCGCAGGATGCATCGTTCCCCTTCATGAACTTTTCCGTGCAGCAACTCGTTGGAGTCATCAAGGCTGACCCCGCCGTTGCTCATGTAAACGCGTATACGGGTGGCAGGGGCTCAAGCAATGGTGGATTCATCTATATCGCGCTCAAGCCGCTCGGGCCGGAACGCAAAGCCTCGGCGATGGATGTCATCAACCGACTCCGGCCCAAGATCAATCGCCTGCCCATCGCTTCGGCCTTCCTGCAGCCGGTGCAGGATCTGCGCATCGGCGGCCGCGGCAGCAATGCGCTCTATCAATACACCATCCAGACCGATAGTGTCTCCGCCCTGGCGCATTGGGGTCCGATCCTGATGAACAATATGCGCAAGCTGCCCGGCCTCCAGGACGTGAACAGCGATCAGCAGAACGGCGGCCTGCAGGAGATGCTCACCTTCGACCGAACCACCGCTGCCCGCCTGGGGCAAACCGCGCAGTCGCTCGATCGTTCGCTGTACAGCGCCTTTGGACAGTCCCAGGTCTCCGTCATATATACCGAGCTCAACCAGTACTACGTCGTGATGGAGGTGGCGCCGCAATACTGGCGCGATCCATCGGGACTCAACAATATCTACTTCAAGCCTGGCGGAAGCTCCAGCGGTGCCGGTCTCAACCAGGTGTCGCCGCTCTTCAGCGTCGTGAAGCCGAATGTCGGCACCACACCGCTCCAGGTGAACCACACGGGGTTATTCCCATCCGTTACCGTGTCGTTCAATCTCGCCACTGGAATGTCGCTGAGCGATGCCACGCGCGAGATCGCGGAGATGGAAGAAAGCCTGGGCATGCCCGCCACGGTACATGGCTTTTTCGCCGGAACCGCGCAGGCCTACCAGGATTCGCTGGCAACGGAGAAGTATTTGGTGATCACGGCGCTGCTCGCGGTATACATCGTTCTCGGCATCCTGTATGAGAGCCTCGTTCATCCTCTGACCATCATCTCCACGCTGCCATCCGCCAGCGTCGGCGCAATGATCGCGCTCATGCTCTTCAACATCGATCTCAATGTAATCTCGATCATCGGCATCATTCTGCTCATCGGCATCGTCAAAAAGAATGCCATTATGATGATCGACTTCGCTCTGATGGCCGAAAGGCAGGAGGGCAAAGATACGCGTGACGCAATCTTCGAGGCATGCATGCTGCGCTTCCGACCCATCCTCATGACCACGATGGCTGCTATGTTCGGCGCTCTCCCGCTGGCTTTCGGTACCGGTACAGGCTCTGAACTGCGCAGGCCGCTGGGCATTACCATCGTCGGCGGACTGTTGCTCAGCCAGTTGCTCACCCTTTACACCACGCCGGTGGTCTACCTGGCCATGGATCGCCTGCGCCTTCGCACCCTGGGCAAGACCCATGACACGCTCTCGGAAGAAGCAGCCGGAGTCGCGTCCTGACATGAGAGAGATTTATGAAAATTTCTAGATCGAACACACGGGTATCCGTCGCTGCGGCAGCCGGCGCATTTGCGTTACTGGTATTGCTGGCCGGTTGTCGCGTAGGCCCGGCCTATCATGCGCCAACCATGCCCACAGCCACGGCTCCCAATTACAAGGAATCCACCGTCAACTTCCACGATGCGGAGGGCTGGAAGGTCGCCAGCCCGCAGGACGCGATGCTCCGCGGAAAATGGTGGGAAGTCTTCAACGAGCCCGAACTCAATGCGCTGGAAGAACAACTCAATGTCGACAACCAGAACATCAAGGTATCCTTTGAAAACTTCATGGAGGCTCGCGCACTGATCGCCGAAGCGCGCTCGCAGTACTGGCCTACCATCACCGCCGGGATAGGATGGGGCCGGTCGCGCAGCTCAGGTAACCTCCGCAACTCCTCCCAGGCCAACACCGGTCAAACCTCCACGCTGTGGTCAGCGCCCCTCGCTATCTCATGGACTCCCGATCTGTGGGGCAAGATTCGAAACGAGGTCCGCTCTGCGGAATACACTTCCCAAGTCAGTGCGGCCGACCTTGAACTCGAAAAACTCACCGAGCAGGCCAGTCTCGCCCAGTTCTACTTCGAGATTCGTGGCCAGGACATGCTCCAGCAGATCGTGAACCAGACCGTACAAACGGATCAGCAGGCCCTCGACGCGGCGCAAGGCGCCTATGACGCCGGAACCGGAGATTATATCTCCGTCGTTGAGGCACGGGCGACGATGAAAGCCGCACAGTCCTCGGCGATCAACGTGGCACTTTCGCGCGCGCAGTACGAGCATGCAATCGCGATGCTGGTGGGCAAGGTGGCAACGGATTTCTCCATTCCTGTAAAACCCTTGATCTATACGCCCCCGGCCATTCCCACCGGCGTGCCCTCCCAACTGGCCGAGCGTCGGCCTGACATTGCCGCGGCCGAGCGTACTCTCGCGGCGGCCAACGCAACCATCGGCATCGGATACGGCGCCTTTTTCCCTCAGGTTTCGCTCTCCGCCGGAGGCGGTTTTGACAGCTCTACATTGAAGCATCTCTTTGACATAACCAGCCGCTTCTGGTCAGTCGGCCCCTCTGTTTCCCAGGTCGTCTTCGACGGCGGTTTATATCGCGCCCAGCTTCACCAGTACGAAGCGACATACAACGCCAACGTTGCCACCTATCGCCAGACCGTGCTCACTGCATTTCAGCAGGTTGAAGATGCTATGGCTGCGACGCGCATCTATTCGCAGCAGATCCTCACGCAGCAGGAGGCGGTCAAGTCCGCACAGGAGTTTCTCGACCTGGAGACGGAGCGCTACAAGTCAGGGGTCGATCCGTTCATCAATGTTTTGACTGCGCAGACCACTCTGTTCGGCGCCCAGGTTACCCTGAATTCGCTTCAGGTGCAACAAATGATGTCAGCCGTGCAGTTGGTGCAGGCCCTCGGCGGCGGATGGGATCGCTCGCAGCTTCCTTCACCGGCGCAGGTGGGCGCGAAGGTCTCAAACTCCGACTACAAGATGCAGCAGTAGCGCGATCTACCTGGTCGCTGCCCTCGGGGCGTCTTGTGTCTTCATCAACACCAGGTCCTCGGCAAGCGGGCAACCCTCGCAGCGAGGCGTTCTGCCGCAATGCGCTTTGCCCACGGCCACAGTGAGCGCATGAAATTCGTTAAAGAGATGTGCATGGTGGTCCGCGGGTTCGCTGGAAAACGCCTGTCGCGTAAGATGCACCAGTGACTCATAGCCTCTTCGATCTCGTCCCGGCGGCCGATCCAGCAACGCATGCCGCTCTGCAATCCTTCTCAAGTACTCGTCGGCTACCGGAATCGCATGATCCAGGGCATAGAGCAGAATCGCGTCCGCCGTCTCAGGCCCCACACCCGGCAAAGCCAGCAGCCGATGGCGCAACGTAGACGTCGACGCCGCGGCCATCGCGTCGAGGGAGCCGTCAAACTCAGCGTCCAGCATCGCCACAAACGCCTTGAGCGCCGGCGCTTTCCGCGTTGGGAACCCTGAAGGGCGGATAAGATTTTGGAGTTCGTCAACCGTGATAGAACGTAGGCCCCCGATGGTCAGTGCGCCCGCCGCGCCAATGTTCGCGAGTGAGCGCTCCACAGCTTTCCAGGCCGTATTCTGAGTAAGATACGCGCCGAGAATGACTTCAAAACGTGCCTCCGCGGGCCACCAGGATTGTGGACCATAAGCAGCCAGGAGTTGATCGTGCATGCGGCGCATCCGCTCAGGCGGAGTAAGCCGGCCACTCCCTCTCAAAAGCGAGGATCCTTATGCGGAGGGGAGTGCAGCTGAATCTTCCCTTCCAGCATGCGAGCGCGCGCTGCTGCCGCCTCCGCCTCTTTGATGTGTCCGGCCCTCTGCAGGGAAATGGACAACGCCGTATGCGCCAGCGGATCGTTCGGAGTCAGAGCGGTGAGAGCCAGGGCCGCGGCGATCGACTGCTCCAGCCGTCCGGCATCGCGCAGTGCGCGAATCAGGCCATGGTGAGCTTCAACGTGGTTTGGGTTGTCTGCAATGGCCGCACGGAAGGCTTGGGCTGCCTCAACAGGCAGCCCGGAAGCCAGCAGGTCAACGCCATGCTGGGAGAGCAATTCAGCGGCTTGTGCGTTGGATTCCGTCACGTCTGCTACCAGCATAACGGCTACGCGGATAATCGGAAGTTGAGTTTTGGCAAACTCGCCTACGTCGAAGGTGACAAACGATTCAATTTGCCAAAGAATTGACCATGAGTAATTCGATCTTTCAATCTTTAGTAACCTTCGCTGCAATGGCCGATTCCTGTGAAGACAAAACCTCGGCCAATTTTCTAAGGCCAAGCTGCATGAAACCTCTAGGCGAACTGGTTCATTGAGAACCCCAGTTGGTAGGTTTCGCCGTGCGCAAGAAGTTCGTCCCAGGTAACTTCGCGCCGTTGATACCCGGCCATCCGGCCCAGCATGCAACTCAGAGCGGTCTCGACGCCGTCGGCAATCTGGTTGTGCATCGGGCCAGACGTAATGCTGGCGATGAACATCCGTTCCTTGTCGCGGTCGGCATAGGCCAGGTTGTCTGAGAAGCTGCCGTTGGCTGCGAACGTCCCTGACCCCGGCGCCGTATTGGCCGAGTCCTGCCACGCCCACGCGTTCGCGCCCTTGATCTCAATCGGCCCCGAATAGGGAACGGTTGCTGATCCGGTAGCGCCAAACAGCTTCAGTCCCGCGTCGAACGCGCCGTCGGAGCCAAACTGTGTTGACGCAAAGGAGAAGTGAATGTCCCCCGGATACGTGAAGTCGACCTGGTAGTTATCCCAGCAATCCCCAAAGTGGGTGAGTATATTGCGCCCTCCTGTGGCGGTTGCCTTCAGAGGATGCGCACCCACCATCCAGTTGCACAGGTCGATAATGTGGATGTTCTGCTCCACAAGGATGTCTCCTGACAGCGCGCGATCCCACAGCCAGTTGCGAAGTCGATACTCGTCGGCGGAGGCTCCGGGGCGCGTCTTTTCCGTCGATGCGGGCGCATTGTAGTTACCCGTTACGGCAGCGACTTTGCCCAGCGAGCCGCCCTTGATCTTCTCCGCGATGGCGGCGATCGGCGGCGCACTGCGGCATTGGAATCCCACATCCACGCTCTGTGTTGGCTTTACGCGCTTTGCAATTTCAAGTGCCTGCTGTGCCTGACGCACGTCGATTCCCACCGGCTTCTCGCAGTAGACATGCTTGCCTGACGCCACTGCGGCCTCAAGATGCTGCACATGAAAGAAAGGCGGCGTCGAAATCTGGATCAGGTCGATGTCCTTCGACGCTGCGAGCTGATCGAAGGCATGGGGGCCTCGGAAAAGAAGCTTACTGTCGATGGGCTGGCGACCAAGGCTTTCGTTCAGCTTGTCAAAGTGGCTCTTGCCGGCATCCAGTTGATCGGCGAAGAGATCGCCAAGCGCAACCACCTGGGCAGAAGTATGATTCGAAAACGAAGTGGCTACCGATGTCCCGCGGTTCCCACAGCCCAGCAGGCCGTGCCGTACGGCGGAGTTGGCTTCATAGCCGAAGGCCGTGCGCGGCTGGAGCAAAAGCATTCCCGAAACTGCTGCTGTTCCCGACTGAAGAAATTCTCGACGTCTCATTGAACCTCGTGTCCTTTGCGTGACAATGCGGCTTGTTGATACTTCCTGCGGCTGCCCGTTGTAATCAGGCGAGAACTTCGCGCAAGATTCGTTCAAGGTAGATCTTCTCCTGGCGTACGTCTTCAACCTGCTGCGGTCCAGAGGTCTCACGCTCGATTGTGATAGCTCCCGCATATCCCTGGCGATGAAGCTTGGTGAAGACCGCGCGGAAATCCACAAGCCCTTTGCCAATCAGGACCTCCTCGCCAAGCTCGCTGGGGTTGGTCGGCCAGCGTCCGTCTTTGGCGTGCACACTGCGAACGTGCGGCCCGAGAATGTCCACAGCGTCCACCGGATTCGCTTTGCCATACAGTATGAGGTTGGCCGTATCCAGTCCGACAGCGAGATTAGGCAGCCCTACATCGCGAATCATGCGCGACATTGTGGTCGGGGTCTCCTGGCCCGTCTCCATCAGAAAATGTTGGCCGTTGCCCTGGCAATGTTGCGCCACCGTGCGGATGGCTTCAACCGCTCCTGGGTAAAGCGCATCGGCCGGGTCTTCCGGAATAAATCCGCAGTGCGTCTGCACCTGCGAGATGCCGACCAGTTTGGCAAAGTCAGACACCTGGCGCAGAGCATCGATGCGGGCAGCGCGAGTCTTCGGTGGAACTACTCCGATCGTGGAAGGACCCTCCATAAAATTCCATTTCAGCGGCCCTGGCCCAACTACCTCCACGGTTGTGGCAGTCAGTTGATACTTCGCAAGCAGATCTTTGAACTGACTTGCCAGCTCTGGCTTGAAGCCGCCAATGTACCCATCCAGCGACAAGAAGCAATTCGAAAACCCAAGCTCATGAACGCGGCGTATGGTCGCTTCAGGAGCACCGAATGGGCTGATCAGCAATCCCAGGTCCATGGGCTTGACTGGTTCCAGTGGCATTGCGGCAAAAGACGCGGCAGGGGATAACCCCTCTGTGAGAATAGCGGCGGTCGCACCCCCGAGAAACCTTCGGCGATTGATTCGCGGCAAATCGAAATCCAGATCTGACATGGTCGGTCTCTTCTCCATCAGTTCGCTCCGTAGCCCAGCCTAACTCTCAAGGCCTT
>VFSW01006700.1_pt1 | contig 16879 bp, 8 predicted proteins | sample 5358111 | NCBI WGS metagenome assembly VFSW01 (sample SAMN11554181, study PRJNA540505) | mine drainage metagenome | isolation source: sediment from site ElyBrook_90M | place: USA: Ely Copper Mine, Vershire, VT | collected 2017
GTTCGCGAGATCCATTTCCGCCATAATCGCAGGTAAGTCTGCCATCCGCCAGTCTGTAGGAACCAAATGTGGCGTCTTTCTGGTCGCATTTTCTCTAGTTGCGTCTGTTGCAGCATTGCTGGTTGACATGCGGGGCGACATGAATGGGGCATCGCTCTCTGCGTTGTTAGCAGCTTGCGGTGTGCTCTTGTTATGGAAAGGCACGGCAAGCGTTCCCTCGAACATCCTTAGCTTGTTTGTTCTCCGCACAATAGGTGTCAGGGCACCTGTTCTCACAGAAAGAAATTGTGGTTGCGAGCACAACTTGGCGGCAGTCTGGCCTGCTGCGGTCACGCTCCGCATCGTTCGTTGTCCACTCAAAGGGGTATGCCGTCTCGCTGGTGGACTTGGCCAGAAACTCAGGAATTGCTTCTCTTTCTTGATTTTGGCGATGTTGGTCGCGATTCCGAGGAGCGCGGTCGCCCAGACCACAATCATGCCCATGGGAGATTCCATCACGGTTGGTGTTGACTATCTCACTCAAACCGTTGGCGGATACCGGAACCCTCTCTATCATGATCTGACCGCTGCGGGGCTCTCCTTCACTTTTGTGGGTGCTACTAGCACTAGTTCCACTGCAGCATTGACCGCTGCGGGCGATACGTTTCATAACGGGTATGGTGGTTGGCATATTCAGGACCTGAATAACAACCTGGACGGAGTCGCGGCCCCGGTTGATGGAGGAGACAGCAATGAGGGGGGCTACTTCCTGACGGGTGGAAACGGCACAGGGCGCGCTGCGGTCTCGCCGGATATCATCCTTCTTCACATTGGCACGAATGATCTGCTGCAGGGCTCGCAAACTATCGATCAGGATCTCCTTGATCTGGTCACGCACATTCATGCGCTGACTCCTAACTCTGTCATCCTGATTGCCGGAGTGATTCCGATCAACAGTTCTGGATTTACATCCGCTGTAACTTCCTACAACTCCTATATCAAGAACCAACTGGTACCTTCGCTTTACTACACACGCTACGTAGACCAGAATACGAGCTTTTTGAACGCAGACAATACCGTTAACGGCTCGTTGCTGGGCGCTGACCTAGTCCATCCGAACCGTTTCGGCTACCCAATCCTCGCGCAAAACTGGGCCGCTGCAATAGAGGCATTGGAAGGAGTAGGTTGCAAACATAACACCTTGACCGTGACAAATGGGACAGGCAGCGGCGATTATCCTGCCGGATCAATTGTGACGGTCATTGGGAACACTCCACCCACTGGCACACAATTTGCAAGTTGGACGCCCGGCACAACAGCTTTGAGCGATCCATTTTCCTCACTTGCGATATACACAATGCCGGCGGCCGCAGCCACCCTAACAGCGAATTATGCCACTTCCGGTAGCCCAGTAATTCCCGATGGAACTTACAGAATTATCAGCTACTTTGACGGTCTCTCCGCCTCTGCCAAAGGATCGGCCGACGGCTCGCTAGCTCAGCAACAGACATTTGTGTCGGGTGCTACTCAGCAGTGGGATCTGGAAAATTTGGGCGGTAACACGGTGACGCTGATGCTCTCTGGAACGCACGAAGCGCTGGAAGTTCCATTGGCCACCGCAAGCACCCTCGGAGCCAGTTTGGATGTGTCGACCTATGTTGGCAGTGCAAACCAGCAATGGACGGTCCTGCCCGCACTCGGCACAACACAGATAATGAACGTAGGGAGCGGCTTGGTTTTAAATATTCAGGGATATTCGACGAGTTCTGGAGCACTGCTGATCCAGTATTCGGAGGGACTTCAGAATGACCTTTGGGACTTATTCCCTGTGACCGGAACTCAGACTACCTACACTCTCACCGTCAATGATGGAACTGGTGGAGGGACCTATGCGCCTGGCACGACGGTGGCCGTCACTGCAAACCCCGCTCCGAGCGGTTACGTATTTGCCGGATGGACTGGGGCGACCGCAGGCATGGCCGACCTTTCCGGAACTGCCACAACAATCATCACTCCAGCAGCGGCCAGCTCAATCACTGCCACTTACGTTGCAATTCCAAGCGCATACCCGCTTACCGTCAACAGCGGTTCAGGCAGCGGCACATACGCAGCTGGCGCGGTCGTGACGATCACGGCCAATGCTCCAGCGAGCGGATATCAGTTTGCCGGATGGACTGGCGCGACAGCCGGACTGACGAATGTGAGCGCTTCAACCACAACATTGACAATGCCGGCGGGCGCGATCGTAGTTACGGCCACGTACGTTCTTACTCCCAGCCAAGGAGCATCAACGATCGTTGGAGTGCAGTTTGTGGGAGGCGGTGCTGCGCCTCTTCATGGGGCGTTGTTCGACTACTCCGCCGGTGCCGGTTCGTTTTCGGCGGGGCACTGGAATCCTGTGCTGAGTTGTGGGAACACGACCTCGCCGAGGGCGATGACCGTGACGAGTGGCCTGACAGATTCTACGGGCGCAGCTTCTGCGATTGGATTTCAACTCACCTCCAGCGGCGCCTACTATACGGGCGCTGGGACGGGCTTCACTTCGTCCCCCCTTTATCCTGGTTATCCAGGCAAGACGTCGGGACCCGGAGATGCCTTTTTGTATGCCGGATTCGCCTATGGTGGATATTCGGACTCGAATCCTGTCACGCTCACGATCACGGGATTGAATCCAGGTCACACGTACTCCTTGCTGGCGTACGTTGCGCCGTTCGAGCAATTTGGCAACAACCAATCAGCCACCGTGGCGTTGTCTGGAGCGAGCACGTACTTTCTAAAAACCGGCGGAAATCTCGGGACATACCAGCGGGCGCTCTCGACAACCGCGTCAAATCCCGACACAGGGAACTATGTTGAGTTCGACAATCTTGCCGGCTCATCCTCGCAGACATTGGCCTTGACGAATACGTCGTCGATGGTGGGACTGAGCGGCTTCCAGATCGTCGACATGGGCGTAACGGGCGCGACAGGTGCGGTGGCTTTGACTGTGAATGGCGGCTCGGGCAGCGGAACTTATGCGGTGGGTACGGTGGTTACTGTAACGGCCAATCCGCCGGCCGCCGGGTTACAGTTCGCAGGATGGACCGGAGCAAGGAGCATTCTGGGCAACGCCTCCGCATCGACAACGACAGCTACGGTGACAAGTACTTTCTCTACGATCACGGCCAGCTATGTGCAGGCCACCGGGGGCAGCGTAGGGAGCGTCTCGTCGATCGTTGGCGTGCAGTTCGTTGGGGGGGGCGCGGCTCCCCTGCATGGCTCATTGTTCGACTATGTGGCCGGTGCCGGAACTTTTGCCGCGGGGAACTGGAACTCGGTGCTCGACACGGGGAATACAACGAGCCCACAAGCTTTGACAGTAACGACTGGTCTCATCGATTCAAACGGCGCAACCTCCGCCATCGGGTTCAAGTTGCTATCCAGCGGCGCGTACTATACGGGCGCAGGTTCAGGCTTTAGTTCCTCTCCTCCTTACCCGGGTTACTCGAATCAACTGTCGGGTGCTGGAGACGCGTTTCTTTATGCGGGGTTTTCCTATGCTGGCTACTCCGATCATAATCCTGCCTCATTGACAGTCAGCGGCCTCAATGCGGGTCATACGTACACATTACTTGTTTACTTCACTCCCTTTGAGGCGTTCGGAAATAACCAAACGGCCACGGTAACTCTAACCGGAGGCCCCACTTACTACGTCAGTACCAACGGGAGCGCCGGTACCTATCAAAGATCCGCTTCAACGAGTGCATCCAGCCCAGCGATAGGAAATTACGTAGAGTTCGACAACCTGACAGGGTCCACGTCACAGACCGTGACGTTCACGAATACGTCGTCCCTCGTTGGCATCAGCGGCTTTCAGATCGTCGATCTGAGCGCCGTCAGCGCCGCCATTCCTTCCGCCACAGTCCCGGCCGGATATCACCTAACATTTGACGATGAGTTTGAGTCTCTGAGTATCTCGGACGTCAACGCGGCGGGAACAAAGTGGTACTCACACACCGTGCAGTGCTGTCTGTATGACACTTCGGCACCTTCCACCCCGACGTACATGGCAGGCATCACCTCGCCAGCTGGGCAGGATCCATTCTCTCTCGTCGCTGGTGGAGGTTTGGATATCCGTCTGCAGAAGACGAATGGCGCCTGGTATTCAGGTGTGATTGCTACGGTGGACGGAATGGGCAATGGATTCTCCCAACAGTACGGATATTTTGAGATGAAGGCGCAGTTTCCTGCCTCGCTTGGCACGTGGCCCGCCTTCTGGCTTCTCAACTCTGCCGCCCTGTCAGGTAATGCGAATGCTGGCGAGATCGATGTTGTTGAGTCCTACATGTTCGCGCCGACATACATCAACACAACTCTTCATGACTGGACGCCACCCGCAACCACAGTTGCCTACCATCAGTCGCAGGTCGCAGATTTATCCGACAGCTTCCACATCTTTGGTATGTTGTGGACGGCGTCGAATATTACGTTCTATTACGACGGCGCCGTCGTCTTCACAACACCCACTCCTCCCATCATGAACCAACCTTACTACCCGATCATCGACCTGGGCCTTGGGGGAGGATGGCCGACAGATCAGACTCCGGCAAAGTCGGACATGATCATTCGATACATGCGTGTCTACGCAGCATAGAAACTGTTCCAGCCAACGCAGCTCTGTATCGGCTACGGCAACAACCTACTCCGTCAATGAGGATGTGATGTCATCCATATCTCGTTCGAGTCTGCCGAGAGCCTTTGAAGTGCCTTGGTGCCAATAAACAATCCTGCGGCATCGAGTTGCTCGCCGCTTTGTCCGATGACGATCGTCCCTGCATATATGACAATTCGTTCAGATACGAGGCGCCAGAAGTTACGTTTCCGGAAAGCTCTCGATAGCAATGTTAATCGACAATCAACTGTTATTTGCCATTTTCGAAGCTACGGTGCATCCGAACCGCGTTTCGCTTCATTTCGCGAAAACAGCATAGTAACTATTACCAAAGGACTATTGCATCGCCGAAAGGTTAGCATTACTCTTCGGACAGCAAGACTCAGGCCGCCTTTCCCTCAACCTGCGCGGCGACAAATACGAATCTTTATCTCCTGTTGCGAGACACAGGAGCACGCACGTATTCCGCAAGATTGGTTTCTTCGCATCAGCTAATGAGATGTGACGAAAATGGCGGAGCTTTGCCCGAATGCCTATAGTCAAATCGCAAATATGGTGATTTGGACAAGTCTGAAGGTCGCATTCTGCGGCCACGTTTCCTGGTCGCAATTTGATATGGCAAGCTAACTGATCGTGTATCAGAGATAACATCTAACTCCAAAAGACTCTTTCACATCAACTTGGTTGATGTGACGAAAATGGCGAAGCATGGCCTGTTTTTGTCTGCTTTTCTAGTCAACCTGTTGCTATGGATGGTGTCATCGATGAATAACGCATCATCTAAGTATTGGATGTACAGGTACTTGGCGCCGTGGCGTAAACACAGACGGTGCGGAATGATGTTGGATCTCCACATTCTGCTGTTCTTATGCTTTTTGGCCGCTCTGCCTTTATGGTCACAAGATGTCTTGAACATAGCTTCTCCAGAGTCAGACAGCATGAGTCGAGATAACTCACAGCCCACACGTAACGCTGCGAGCCCAGTCGGAAATGCGTTGCCGGAGGAGAAAGTGGGGCCTGACGATCTGCTTGAAATAACAGTTCCTTACTGTCCTGAGCTATCGCGTACGTTCCGGGTCACCTCGGCAGGTTCGCTCGTTCTCCCGCTTATCAACACGCCGATCCCAGTCTCGGGCATGCTTCCTTCTGAGGTGAGTGAGCGCGTCAGAGAGGCGCTTCGGAATGCAAAAATTTTGAACGATCCCGTTGTGATCGTTTCCGTCGTGGAGTACCGTAGCCGGCCGGTGAGCGTAGTCGGCGCCGTCAATCATCCGTTAACATTTCAGGCAACCGGTGATGCAACCTTGCTTGATGCAATTGCCCGTGCTGGCGGGCTAACTGGCACTGCCGGTTCAGCCATTTTGGTAACAAGCAGGAGTCTGGACGCGGATGGGCATACGCGGCGTTCCGTCGTCACGGTCTCATCGAGCAGTTTGCTGTCGTCGTCCGATCCTACTATCAACATTCATCTTCATGGTGGGGAGGAAATTCGCGTTCCGGAGGCCGGGAAAGTATTCGTGGCGGGAAATGTCCACCACCCTGGCATGTACATGATGCAGAGCGATGCTGAAATGACCGTGCTTAAAGCGATCGCGTTGAGTGAAGGTCTTCAGCCATTTACGGCAAAAGTTGCCTATATCTATCGCCGTCAGAATGCGAATCGACCGCGTGGGGAAATCAAGATTCCGCTGAACAGAATCATGGCTAGAAAAGATTCTGATGTTTCGCTGATGGCTGACGACATCCTTTATGTTCCGGAGAATAGCGGTAAGAAGATGACGAGCAGGGTTATCGAACAGTTCACGGGTTTTGCCCAGACAACCGGCTCTGGCGTGCTGATCTTTCACTGATTCACGCAGGAAGTCGGCTCTTTTTTGCCCTGGCCTAAGATCGGTGGACAAGGCGCGCAGTTTCCCAAGAACATTACCTCCTATCGGAAGGTGTTGCTGCCATGACCTCTCTCAGCTATTACCGCACGCCTGCTCTGACAGACGCAAACCGGGTAGTTGGCTATCTCCCTTCGCCTCCCTTTGCTCCTGATCAGGAGCATGTGTTTACTTTCCCTCACTATTTGTCGCTTCTACAGCGAAATTGGTGGAAGATTGCTTTGGCGGTAGTGCTCAGCACCGGGTTCGCCGCTTTCGTCAGTTTTCGCATACCCCCGGTCTACCAGGCGACAGCACGTCTTAGCGTTGATCCAAGGGGGCCCGCCACTGTCTTAGGTGAAGACACAGTACAGAACGGCAGCAGTGACTTCGATCAGCTCATCAACACAGAGCTTCAGATTATCCAATCCGACGCCGTGCTACGGCCGGTTGCCGAAAAATACCACCTTAGCGAGATTAGAAAGAATGCGTCGTCTGGTGCCGCGGAAGCCCCTATTGTGCTTCACGATCTTAACCTGACGCGCGTACCAAACAGTCATCTAATCGATATCAAGTATCGCTCCGCCGACCCGCGACTTGCAGCCAGCATCGCCAACGCTGTGGCCTATTCCTACATCAACCGGGGCGAGGAAATGCGTGCGACTGTTTCGCTGGAGCTCTCAGGGTTCATGGAAAAACAGATCGCTGAACTGAAGCAGAACATGGAGAATTCTGCGCAAGCTCTGGCTGTCTATGAGCGACAGCTTGGTGTTATCGACCCAGACCAGAGGACGAGCATTCTCACATCGCGTTTGCAGCAGCTGAACTCGCAATATATCGATGCGGAAAACGATCGTATCCGTAAGGAGACTGACTACAAGGCCATCGCATCCGGTTCCGATGCTGCCCTGGAAGTCTCGCCTCAAGCCGTAGCCCTAAATGCGCTCGATGAGCGTGTACGCGCAGCTCAAGAAAAGATGGAGCAGGCGAAAACGATCTATGGGCCTGGTTATTCCCAGTACAAGCGAGCGGCCAACGATCTCGCCGAGGTCGCGCGCCAAGACCAGGAATTGAGGGCGGAGATCAGCAAGCGCATTAATGTGGAGTTTCAAGAGGCCCAGCGCCGTGAAGCAATGCTTCGAGCTTCTGTGGCCGCAACGAAAGCGGAGAGCGATGAACTGAATGCCCGTTCGTTTCAATATGAGCAGCTGAAACGGGAGGCCGAAGCGAACACGACCCTCTATAACGAGCTCTATCGCAAGATCAAGGAGGCTGGGATCAACGCCGGATTCCAAAATAGCTCGATCCGGATTGCCGATGAGGCCAGGCCACCAGCGCATCCGATCTTCCCGAACAAGAGCCTCTTCATTTTTCTCGGCTTCATGTTATCGTTACTCGCCTCAATGGCTGTTGTGCTCTTGGCCGAGATTTGTGACAAGAGTTTGCGCGACCCCGAGCAGGCGCAACAGATCACGGGGCTTTCGGTCCTTGGTTCCTTGCCGGATGTGAAGTACTTTCCATCGCTTTGCCTTCCCAGAGAAGCCGATCGTGATGAGCGGTTGACGAAGAGAACTCGCGACAGGCTAGTGTCTCGGGATTATTACCGCGAATGTGTAGCAAGCATCCTAAGCTCTCTTGTGTACGGCCCGAAAGGCACCTGTCTGCGCTCGATCGTGATTACGAGCCCAGGTCCGAGCGAGGGTAAGTCTTCATGCGCTGCCAATCTTGCGGCTGCGCATGCGGCGCAGGGAAAGAAGACACTTCTCGTGGATGCGGATCTCCGCTGCCCGAGTCAACATCGCTATTTCGGGGTGGCCAACGAAGGCGGAATAGGTGGCATGATCGAGAATGCTCTTCCTCTGCAAACTGTGCGCCAAAAAGTCGCTGATGTGGCCAACCTAGACCTTATCGTCGCAGGAATTACATCGAAGGAGCCGGCAGCCCTGGTCGGCCAGAAGGTGTCCGAACTCATCGCCGAAGGCATCAGGGAATACGATCTGATTCTGATTGACGCTCCGCCCATGCTCCAACTTGCCGAGCCGATCCAGATTGCGTGCAGAGCAGACGGGGTTGTGCTGGTGAGTCACGCGGGCCACACAAGCCGACAGGAAGCTATGGTCGCGCTTGCGACACTACGCAGCGTTCACGCTAACATTGTTGGCCTTATTCTCAACCGGGTCCATCTCAACCTGAGCTACGATTATCGCCGTTATCGCGCGTACAAGCACCAATCAGGTAGGTTCTCGACAGCTAAAGCCGTGTGAGAGTGATCTGAAGGCAGACATAAGATCCTGCATGGAAATCCGTGTCGCCAGCCCTCAGGAGCGATCTCGCGTGATTTCTTCTTCAGCACAGTCCGGAGTATCCATGGAAACAACATCGACAATTTCACGCGGCGGGGAAATCCTTCGCTATAGATCGAGTTCTTCCGTAGTGAAGGAAGGGCCACGCTTCTACCGCCCCGAATTGGATGTGCTCCGCTTTTGTGCCTTTCTGGCAGTGTTTGTACATCACGGTATTTATAATCTCTCGCCCTTGCTTTCCAGGTGTGGAGGTTTCGGGCTCAGTTTCTTCTTCTTTCTCAGTGCATTTCTCATTACCGAGTTGCTGCAGAGAGAGGTGGAGATCACAGGCACAGTAGGGATCCACGCCTTCTACGTTCGCAGAATACTGCGCATTTGGCCGCTCTATTTCGCCGCGCTTCTTTGCGCGGTTGTGGTGGGTCATCTGCTTCCTAGTCATCACATCTCCTACCTGTTTGTGCTGAGCTACCTATTCATGTTGGGCAATGTTTACATTGGGAGATATGGCTTTCCGGCTACGTTTATAGGTTACTTATGGAGCATCTCAATTGAAGAGCAGTTCTATATGGTGTGGCCTCTTTTGAATCGCAGGCTTACACGCGGAATGTTGGCATTCAGTGTCGCAACTCTTCTTCCTGTTGGAGCTCTAGCTGTGCTGGTATTGGCCTACTTAGGCGAAACTCCGGCACAGGGCATTTGGACTAATAGCCTGGTAGAGGTCCAGATCTTTGCTCTCGGCGCATTGATGGCACTTGTACTGCGAAGCAGAATTCCAAAAGTCCCTGTTCAGCTACGCGTTGCACTTCTGGTGGGAGGCAGTTCACTGTGGCTGGCTACTGCGGCCCTCTCGGGTATAGACGACCGTGTACCCCGCGACGGCATAGGGCCCATGTTTGGCTACTGGGGTGTCGGTGTAGGTTGTATCTGTTTTCTGCTGAGCGTACTCGGCTTAAACAAGCGTGTAATTCCGTCAAGCCTTGTCTATCTGGGAAAGATATCTTACGGACTATATGTGTATCACCAGATATCGCTTGAGATTGCTTCGAATGTGTTGAATCGTATACCCTGCATGGATTCTACAAATCATCATGTGATGTTCGGTATCGGCCATTTGACGCTTGGCATGTCTCTGACCGTGGCATTGGCGGCACTGTCCTACCGTTTTTTTGAAAGGCCGTTCCTGCGCTGGAAAGACAAGTTTACGATTGTGCGTTCGCGCGCGGCATAGCGCCTGTTCGTTGCATAGCAAATCGCCTTTACCGTAACTTGTAGTTCGTTCCCAGTTTCAACCGCGTTGCGGTCACGCTGTTTCGTGCGTCATCTCATTCTTCGGCGGCCATTCAAGGCGCCTTCAAACCTTGCGGAGGAGACTATGCAAAATGCAAGGATGCCAATCAACATTTCCCGAGTCGTTCCATGCGAGAAAGTCAGTACGACGGAAAGTGAACGAACGCCCAGGAGGTCACTCTGCGCAGACGTTCCAGATGGTTGCTACGCTCTCAAGGTTCGCTCCAGCGGAGAGGACGGAGTCGTACGATCACTGCGCCAAAAGGGGCTGGAAGTTCTGGCGCCTTCCTACTTAGTTACACGCCGCTATTCGGATCGCATCAAGAGAATGCATCGCGCCCTTTTCCCCGGGTATGTCTTTGTGCGTATGAATAGGGATACGGTACTAAGCGTGCTTTCCACCAATGGCGTCAACTATGTCGTCCGACTCGGGCGCAGGTTGGAGCCGCTTTCAGAGCAGGAAACGAAAGCGATTCAGGCATTCTGCTGTACGGAACAATATTGCGAACCTTGCGATTACCTCAAAGTTGGACAAAGGGTGATGATTGAAGAAGGCCTTTTCGCTGGGCTCACCGGGGTGCTTCAAAAGGTCCGCGATGAGAACAATGTTGTCATTGCGATCGAGATGCTACACCAGGCCGTGCGCGTAGCCACAGGGACCAGTGCTCTGCGGGTTCTCTACTAGGGCTGGTCTCCAACTCGCGTCCGCAGTCCGATCCTGCAAAGGTTGCTTGCCTTATTGAAGGTGACGCAAACGGGAGTGCCTCCGGTGAAAGGTAATGAAGCCTCTCCGCAGATGGCAAACCGTGACTAATAAACAGCAAGGTATCTTTCAGTGATGGCCTCTTTTCTGCACCAACCTCCGGCAATGTTTTCGACGAGGAATTAGACCAATGGCAGCGGCAGCTTCTGCGATCGACATAGCTACACACGTACACGAGAGAGCACCGGTCCGGCGTTTCTATGCGCCTGAGCTCGATATCCTGCGGCTCTTCGCATTTGCTCTGGTTTTCATGAGGCACGTAGTCACTGGCTTTGGAATTGCCCGGCAGGAACAGATGGCAGGAGCAGCCAAAGATGTCGGGGGGAAGATCGCAGTGCCGGTCGCGTTCCACGGCCATTGGTCATTGATTCAAGATCTGGCACAGTCTCTGGATTTTGGTGTCTGCCTCTTCTTCTTTCTGAGTTCCTACCTGATCACCTCGCTTCTGCTGATTGAAAAGAGCTCGACCGGCACGATGGACGTGAGGGGTTTCTACATACGGCGGAGCCTGCGAATCTGGCCGTTATATTTTGCATTTCTTGCGGCGATGGCGGTCTTCTCGTACTTTGCGCCGTGGTTGAATATTACCCGGGCGAGGATGATAGCGAGTCTTTTGTTTGTTGCAAACTGGCCGGTTGTGTTGCATGGCTGGGCTGGTTCTCCAATCGAGCCGCTTTGGAGCGTTTCCGTCGAGGAGCAATTCTATTTGATTTGGCCTCATTTCGCGCGATTTGGTCGCTCTGGCGTACTTGCAGTCTCTGGCGTACTTGCGACCCTTCCATTCCTGGTGTTGTTGTGGAGTGGCAGCCGGCCGCATTGCGAAAACACGGAGATGTGGGCCAATAGCCTGGTGCAATGTTTGTTCTTCGCCGGGGGCGCGTTGACTGCTGCGTTAAGCGGCGCTGAGCCTCGTCGCCGGAATGGTGTCGAGCGCATCTTACTCTTCGTCGGAGGTATGGTCTGCTGGTTCGTGGCATCGGTAGGGTGCCACGTGGTGCGTACTGTAAGTCCTGCGCCGGCAGCTCTCGTAGCTGGATATACCCTAGTTCTCGCCGGGACATTCCTGACTTTTCTGTCCTGCTCAGGCTGGAGACCAGCGAGGATGCCGAAGGGGATGCTCTACCTTGGCAAGATTACCTATGGGCTCTACGTGTTTCACTTTCTCTGCCTTGAAGTGGTGACTCAACTTACTGGACGCCTGCTTGCATGGTATGGCGCAATGGCACCTTCGCTGTTGGTTCTGCATACAGTCGGCGCGTTGTTGGCTCTAGGCGCGACTATTGGTTGCGCGACGATTTCCTACTCGTTGCTCGAACGTCCGTTTCTTCAACTCAAGAAGCGTTTTACGATTGTGCCATCGAGACCGGGATAGCCTCTTACCTAACCGCCTTTCCGCCTTCATGAAGCAGCGCCGAGCTGCTTGCCAACTCATCATGACGGTCCTCTGTGGTGGACCAAAGCAAATCAGTGGAGAAAATGCCATGCATCTGAGCAGACGCAACGAGATCGTTGTGAACGGACGGTACCGTGCCCATCGCATGACAGGGGTGCAGCGTTATGCTCACGAGATCGTCTCTAGACTGGGCGCTGCCGTCGATGTCCTGGTTCCGACGCGGGGTAAAGGCGCAATGGGGCATCTTTGGGAACAGACGGCTCTCCCGACGGCGTGCCAGGGGCGTCTCTTGTGGAACCCCAGTGGCTCCGGTCCCGCGTTCTACAGCAGGCAGGTAGTTACGATTCACGACCTGTTTCCTGTCGAGAATCCCGAGTGGTACTCCAGTGCCTACGCCAATTGGTATTGTTTCTTGATAAAGCGCCTTGTAGCACAGGCAGTCCATTTGATTGCCGTTTCTGAATACACCAAATCGCGCCTGGTTACGCGGTTGGGATGCACCCCAGAACGGATCACAGTAGTTTCCAACGGGCTGGCCAGCGGCTGGAGGCGGGCGGATGTACAGGCGATCGAAGAGGCTCGTACAGTGCTTGACCTGCCCTCACGCCGGTATGTACTGATGCTCTCTTCGCTAGAGCCTCGCAAGAACGCTCGGACAGTATTAAAGGCCTGGTCCATCGCGCATCACAGGCTGCCTTCCGATGTCTGGCTTGTACTGGCAGGCCCTAAAGCGGATAAGTCAGTGTATGCGGAGTGCGCACTTGAGACGGACCTTCCGAGGGTCTGCTTTACTGGCTATGTGCCCGATGAATACCTGGCAGGGCTCTACTCCGGCGCCTCACTCTTTCTCTTTCCGTCGCTTGCCGAGGGTTTTGGACTCCCACTGCTCGAGGCAATGGCGTGCGGTGTGCGCGCGGTCACGTCCAATACGTCGTCGTTACCGGAAGTAGGCGGAGATGTGGTGACCTACATAGATCCTCTGGATGTCCGGGCGATCGCAGAGATCATCGTGAGGGAACTACTGGCTCGAGTGGGTCCTGCGACACCATTTGAACCTGCCATCCTTAGAGCGCGTCGGTTTAGCTGGAACGACGCGGCGGTGAGAACACGTGAGACGCTCGAAAAAGCTGCCTGCTCTAACGTCACGAGTTCTCTTGTACAAGGTTCATCAACAATATGAGCACCACAGACTGTCGAGATACCGCGACGCTGCACGGCACCGGACGATTGAGTGGCGGTAGCCATGCGGCCTTAAATACAGGATCACTTCGCGTGTCTCTGGTGCACGACTGGTTAACTGGGATGCGCGGAGGGGAAAAGGTGCTGGAGATGCTGTGCAGCTTCTTCCCCGACGCTCCGCTTTGGACCTTGCTGTACGTTCCTGGCACGGTAAGCGGCATCATCGAAAGTCGCGCGATTCACACCAGCTTATTACAGAGGATGCCTCGCGCAACTAATAAGTACCGCAATTATCTGCCGCTGTTTCCTGTCTTTGCGGAGCTGAACAAAGTGCGGGATGCAGACTTAGTGATCTCCAGTTCGCATTCTGTTGCAAAAGCGATGATTGGCAGGCGCCGCAAGACGAGGCCCTACCATATCTGTTACATCCACACGCCAATGCGCTACGCGTGGGACATGTTTGATGCGTACTTCGGACCTGAGCGGGTGGGCGCTCTCGCTTCGCATCTATTCTATCGGCCTGTCATGAAGGGGTTACAGACCTACGATCGACATACTGCAGATCGAGTTGATCTGTTTCTGGCCAACTCAAGCTACATTGCGGAGCGGGTGAGCAGGATCTACGGGCGCGAATCTGAGGTTCTGCCTCCTCCAGTTGATACTGAGCGGTTCTTGGAGCTTTCCCGCGAGCCGGATGATTGGTATCTTGTCGTCTCGGCACTTGTACCATACAAGCGCGTGGACCATACGATACGTGCATGTCATCGACTAAGACGCAAGCTAAAGTTAGTGGGCACCGGTCCTGAGATGGGCACACTACGTCAACTTACCGCGGACCTTGGCGCAGGTGTCGAGTTTGTCGGGCACGCGAGCGAGGAGGAACTCGGTAACTATTACCGTCGCGCGCGCGCTCTGCTGTTCCCGGGAGTGGAAGATTTCGGGATCGTTCCTGTTGAGGCAATTGCCTGTGGTTGTCCTGTGATTGCGCTCGGCATCGGCGGCATTCTTGATTCGATGACAGTGAAGACCGCAGTCTTTTACCAGGAGCCTACTGTCGACGCACTTATCGAGGCAATCTGCGAATTCGAAGCGTGCGAGGGAGGCTTCGTGGACGCGACGTTACGAGCGAGAGCCATGCACTTTTCTCAGAAGATGTTTCTCGACCGATTCAGATCCATCATGGTCCAGGCTATCAGTCGAATCAGTACAGTGCAGAACGTGGGGCAGTGCGAGGCTGCTCACGCGAGGAGTAGTTCGTAGTTACCGTCTTATCCCCAGCCTGTAATCAGCACGAGTCAGTCCGTAAGTCGTAGCGTGCTTTCCGCCCATTTCATGCATCTTCTAAAGGATCGGGGTATCTATGAGCGCTACAACGTTCTTCGCTCCAAGCGGGGTGGCTATTCTACGGCGAGCCGCGATCGCCCGATGGGTTACCTACAGTTCCATTGGAGTCGCCGACTTATTTGCGTTTATGGCGGCCGGTGCTATGGCTGTAATAGTGCGTTATATGTTTCATGCGCAATACACGCCCGGTGACTGGCTCTCGTTCGCTCCAAGTCTACTCGTCTTCTTTGCTGTCTTTGGAGTAGTTGGGCTTTACCCTGGAATCGCCGTCAACCCTATTGAGGAGTTTCATCGTATTCTCCGCGGTTCAAGCATCGTATTTCTTCTGATTATTGGGGCGACTTTCTTTCTGCGCCAGGGGTTGATGGCTTCCCGCGTAGTTTTCGTCCTCGCTTGGACTTTTACTGTTGTTCTTGTACCAGTCAGCCGCAGGCTTATACGGGGATGGTGTGCCCTGCAAGCCTGGTGGGGCATCCCAACCGTCATCATGGGCGAGCGGGAATCCGGCATCATGATGCTGAACATGCTAGAGGGCCATCCTCGCTTGGGACTGCGGCCAGTAGCCCTTCTGATTGACAGCAGCCGCAGCAAAGGAGACATGCTTTCGTCAAATAGCACGGTGTTCGCGGGCGATCTCTCTCATGCAACTGTGCTCGCGCCAGAGTTCGGAAAATGCTACGCCGTGATCGCCATGCCTTCCACCGGCTCCGAGCGGGTCAAGCAAGTGTTTACGGAGTATGCAAATCGGTATCATCGTGTACTGATCATTCCTGACATGTTTGGAATTACGAGCCTTGCGGTTTCAGCCAGGGACATTTGCGGCATTCTTGCGCTTGAAATCGAGCAGAAGCTCTGCCGGAGGCTTTCGCAAATAGGCAAACGAGCCTTCGACTTGGTAATTTGCAGTGCCGTCATGCTCGTGTTTTCCCCGGTGTTTCTGGTGGTTTGGCTGGCTGTCCGGGTTACCTCGCGCGGCCCTGCCTTTTATGGGCAACAGCGCATCGGGCGGAATGAACGTCCCTTCCGCGTTTGGAAGTTTCGCACTATGGTGGTAGACGCCGATGCTGTCCTCGAGAAGCACCTTGAGGCGGAACCCGCACTGCGCCTGGAATGGGAGCAAGACCACAAACTTCGGAAAGATCCACGTGTAACCCCAGTAGGACGCCTGCTGCGCAAATGTAGCTTGGATGAACTGCCGCAACTATGGAACGTTTTCTACGGCGAGATGAGTTTGGTGGGGCCAAGGCCAATCGTGCACTCTGAGATAGAAAAATACGGGCACATTTTCCTGCAGTATCGCCGTGTGACGCCGGGCATCACCGGTCTTTGGCAGATTAGCGGTCGGAATAACACAACGTACGAACGCCGTATTCAGATCGATGATTATTACGTTCGCAATTGGTCCTTAGCGCTCGATCTATATATTCTCCTTCGCACCTTTAAGACTGTGTGCTTCACCGAAGGTGCATACTGAGACGACTAGAAGTGGAGAGTCTCAGGCTAGTAGGCTATAATGTACATTCCAATGCCACAAAGGCCGCTTCGAGTCGAAACCCGAAGGCCGCGATGGCACTAATAGTTTTCAAAACATCGGCAGGCGCGTTACTGTGAAGAGCGCCATCGTCAGTGGGCTTAATAGAGAGTTAAACCACCTGCATTTGTATGCATCGGGTAAAGGCCGAAGGAAGCGCTCGCACATCTCCTACTACGATTCTTATATCGTCACAGTGCAGATTCTAATTCGAACTTGGGTCTGGCGGCTTTATCATGCTGTCGAACACCTATCCAGCGCAAAAGATCCCGTCTGAGAAAGTCTGCGAAAACAGTAGCTACTGATAATCCGCTGACAGAACTGCGGTGTGTCGTATCCTTTAGGCTCGCTGCTTATCCCTGGTTTACAACTAGATATGTTCCGGCCATCCCCATGGTTTCTTAGAACCTGTTTACGATCTATAGTCCTGTTGTGGCGAGGGTATCGGCGCAGCTATATGCATTGGCTTCTCGGGGCCGGTAGTTGTGGAGGATGGAGCCAAGAAAGCCGTATCCAAGCGATGTGAGCCGGGAGCAGTTCGAATCGATTCGCCCAATCCTGGAGGGCGTTCGTAAGCGCACCAA
>VFSW01006701.1_pt1 | contig 16879 bp, 13 predicted proteins | sample 5358111 | NCBI WGS metagenome assembly VFSW01 (sample SAMN11554181, study PRJNA540505) | mine drainage metagenome | isolation source: sediment from site ElyBrook_90M | place: USA: Ely Copper Mine, Vershire, VT | collected 2017
GCACATGGTCCGGTGGCACCTGACCAACAACAACCCGGTTTTGGACGGGCTGGCGTTTTCGACCAGGCGGCTGCCAACCTGCATTTACTCGCCGTGCACGGTGGGTGATGGCAGGCTCTATGTCGTCGATATGCCGTTCTGACGGGTTGGTCGCCGTGATGAAGGTAGTGTGCTTAAAAGGAAGTGACGAGGAAGGGAGCATCCGGCAGATCGAGCGGAGGCTCTCTCCCCTCCTTGTCAGAAACAGGCGTGGCAACAGCAGGAACATGGCCCGCGAGTGCATTTGCAACTCAACTCGCCCCAGCCGGCTGCATCGTTGGTGCGCCCAATGAGAATAGAGCAATTGCAGGAGTTCCCCTTGGTTCAGCGTTTTCTGGTTTTCGCGGTTCTGGCGCTATCGCCTTTGCTGGCGGCCGGGCAAGTCGCTTACGAAGCACAAAGGGCGCCGGTGGCACTCACCGCGGGCGGAACGATCAGCTACTTCGACGCTGCCTACGCCGGCAACAAGATGATGGGCATCGGTGCATACGCCGATTTCTCTCCCCTGGTCTTTGACCGTCTGGGTGTTGAAGCCGAGGGGCGATGGCTCCTGTTCAACGGGACCCAGAGCTTCAGGGAATATGACTATCTGGCCGGCCCCATCTTCCGTTTCACGCTCAATGAGCACCGCAGCCTCCATCCCTATATAAAAGGACTGATCGGAGAGGGGATCATCGATTTCCCCAACCACCTGGCCTATGGGCGGTATTTCGCCATTGCCCCAGGGGGAGGCGTCGACATCTCCCTTACGCGCCGCATGAGAGCGCGCGTGGACTACGAATACCAGATCTGGCCGCAGGCCCCGGACATTCCGGGATTGCCGCAAAGCGCTCTCAAGCCCAACGGCGTTAGCGCCGGCTTGAGCTACAGGATCTTCTAGAACCCCAAACGGAGCGGTTTGTCTGCGTCACCAACTTCGGCACACGAGAGACATCAGGAAGAGACGAGTAACTTGGCTTCGCGAAATGCAACCCAATCCGGCTACGGCGATCCCGGTAGCGCACGCGTGAAGGCCACCGTCGCGCGGGCGCTGATCGAGGCGCTTGCTGGCAAATGCAAGTCCTATTGCCTGTTATCCGGCTACGAAGGCCTTCCCGACGATTTCGACACGGACATTGACTTCATGGTGAGCCGCGAAGACTTTGAGCGGATGCCCGGGATCATCGCCGAAATTGCTCGAGAGACGGGAACCCAGCTCTTCCAGACCGTCGATCATGAATTGACGGCGCGGGCCTACTTCCTCGCATCGATCGACGGAACGTCGCTCACTGTCGTGCAGCCGGACTGCACTGCGGACTACCGCCATTACGGACGCTTCTGGCTCTCGGCAAAAGAAGTGCTCGCGTCGCGTCGATGGCACCCCAATGGCTTCTGGATTCCATCCGCCGCCTTTGAATTCATTTATTACCTGATCAAGCGGCTCAATAAGCGCTCCTTCTCCCTGGAGCATGGCTACAAGCTGCACCGGCTCTACCTGGAAGATCGCATCGGATGCGGCCGGCTGATTGCGCGATACTGCAAAGGCTCGGAGGGATCGATGCTGGTGCGCATGGCGTCGGCCAACGATTGGACGCCGATGTTCGAATCGATCGAGACCTTTCGCCGCGTGTTTATGCGCAGCTCCCATGAGACGCTTGCCGAAAAGTTGAGTGCGGTTCCGCAACATGTGCTCCAGTTTCTGCGCCGAGTCGTGCAGCCGACGGGATGCTGGGTCGCCTTCATGGGCCCCGATGGGTGTGGCAAGTCAACAATTCTGACCGCAATAACCCGGGAATTCGCTCCTGCATTCCGCGAAGTCCGGTACTTTCACATGCGCCCCCGGGTGATTGGACGCAAGGCGACCAACCAGGGTCCGGTCACCGACCCGCACGGGCAGCCGCCGCGCGGCATGGCCGCTTCCATCGCCAAGGTGCTCGACCTTTTTGCCGACTATACCTTCGGGTACATCCTCAAGATCCGGCCCGCTGCCATTCGAACCGTTCTGGTGCTCTTCGATCGCTGCTTCTACGATTTGCTGGTCGACAGCCGCCGCATTCGCTATGGCGGACCACCGTGGCTGCTAACTGCGGCCGCCCACCTGGCTCCCCGGCCCGACCTCGTCATTCTTCTGGATGCGCCGCCCGAAGTTTTGTACGCGCGCAAGCGGGAAGTGCCGCTCGAAGAAGTGGCTCGCCAGCGAACGGCTTACCTCGAGATTGCGAAGAAACTCCGCTCTGCCGTCGTGATCGATGCTTCGCAGCCAGCCGATAAGGTCATTCACGACTCAATCGCCGCGATCGTTGACCACTTGGACCGCCGGGCCTCACGGCGCCTTCATCTGCCGACTTCCCCGGATAAGGTGGCCACCCAGGGTTCGCAGGCCAAGAGTGGGTCATGGTAAGTTCGGTGGCTTTGCCGGCTACTCTCACAATCTCCCATGTTCTCAACGCCGCATTCCCCCCGCCCGACGGCGCTGGGTCTGGCGGAGCGGAAGCGGTTGCGATTCACGTCATCCCCCAGGGACCCGAGCCGCGCTGGATCATTCTTGGAGACGCGCGCAAAGCCGTTCCCGTGCTGCGCAGCTGGTGGCCGTTCAAGATAAGCACCCGCCTTCGATGGGCCGCAATTCTAGGGGCTTCTTCGCTGGATCTGTTGTCCCGCGTGCCCGGCGTCATCAACCAGAACGCTTCCATCGATCGCTCTTACTGGCGCAACCATCTTCCCGGCTTCTGCGAGGATTGGACCCCGGTCATTCATGTCGGAAATCGCTCGCATACCCGTAAAGCCATTGTTTTCTTTGTGGGGCCGCGAGGAGGCTGCAAAGCGGTAGCCAAGGTCCCGCTCGTGGCTGAGGCCGCCGGAGCCATCCTGAATGAGGCCGACATCCTTCGCAATCTGCGGGGACGCCGTTCTGTGCCGGAGCCTCTTTTCGAGGACAAAGCGCGCGGAATCGCAGCCCAAGCGTGGGTTGCGGGGCGAGCGGTCTCCCGTAAGCTTACCGCGCAACACATTGAGTTCCTGGCAGGCCTCGAGATTCCCGGCAGCACCCAGCGCGTCAGCGATCGCCGCGGGCCCCTCGCAGGATCTCTCAGCGCAATCGACCTCACCTACAACCGCGCCACCCTCGACCGAGCTCTCGCTTTGCTTAAATACGACGCTATTCTGCCCGGCTTTGTGGAGCACCGCGATTTCGCACCGTGGAACCTGAAAACGCTGCCGGACGGCACAACGGGCGCAATTGACTGGGAGTGGGCGGTCGCGGATGGGCTGCCCTGCCAGGATATCTTCCGCTACTTCTTCATTCAGGACGTACTTTTTGACGGCCCCGGTCGCGTATGGCAGCAGTGCAATGCCAGTCCGCTGGTGCAGGCGTACTACAGCCGGTTTGCGATCCCCGGCGAAGCCCTGCTTCCGCTGGTGACGTTTTATTTGCTACGCGTTCTCGTCGTTGAGTCCGAGGCCGGCAACACGCGCCTGGCCGACTATGCGTTCGAGCAACTTTCAAAGCTGGTTTAGACTTTGCAATCGGCCGCAAAGGTTATGGGAAACCCCCAGGCCGGAGTGCAATGCGGAATGCCAAAATTCCAGTACCTTGATATCCGGATACCTTGATACTTAAACACCCAAAAAAATAGGTACCCGATCGTACTTGGTACCTCATATCAACGCTTGGAAACGTTACCTTTGTAAGTATTCGCTGTAACTCTATAGGTTCCGTCAGTTTGCTTTAGGGCTATACTTCGAGAAATCCCACTGAGATGGGAGCGCTTCTTTCCCCTCCGATTCACCGAAACGGACGTCCTTTGACGCCTGGAAGATGGGCGTGTAACTCGAAGTGCGTCTGTACGTTGGAAGAAAGCGTCGCCCGAAAAATTGACTGCAGGAGATATTCGCTCACATGAGTTCGCCGACTTTGAATCAGACCGACTTTGCCTTGATTTCCGAAACCCTCACGCCAGCCATCTCCGATGACCAATCTTCGACCCGTACACGCGAAGCCAGTGCGTTGCTCACCACCCGCTCCATCATGGCCGTTAGCCTTCTGGGGGCAGGATTCTGGTTCGTGCTGTGGAAATTAGCCATGTACCTATTCATTTCCCGCTAACACGAAACCAAGCCGGCGTTTTATTTAACGTTCTAAGTGGTTGTGTTATCACCATTTGTTACGCGAAAACCTGGCGGCATTCATCTTTTTTTAAAAAAGTTGGATGCCCGGGGGTGACATCCGGACAAACTCATGTACTCTAGCGACAGACAAAAAATATAAGCATCACTCACTATTACCTTGCATCGGGCCCTAAAAGCAGACGTGATTAACGTGAAGACCTCGCTATCTGTTGGTGCCCATGTCGAAAAGAGACCCCCGCTCACATAAAAGGGGAGATCCTCAAACGACGTGCAAAGGATGCCTTGGACAAATTTCAGCACTCTGCAGAGGCACCATGTTCCTCACGAAATTGTCCCTTGCTCTCATACCTGCGACCCTTGTCTTCACAGGAGTTCGCACGAGTGCCCAGGCACACGTCACTGAAAACCAGAGCACCTACATATATGTAGATGCAACTTATGGGAGTGACGGTAACTCGGGCACACAAAATTCTGCTCTGAAGACGATCCAGGCGGCCGTTAACAAGGCCAATGCCAATAATCGCAAGTGGGTCGGTTCCAAGGTAATCATCAAACCGGGGGTCTACCGCGAGACCGTTACGATCGGCAACTATCAGTCCACGAGCGCCCCGATTACATTTGAAGCGGCGATCGCGGGTACTGCGATCATCTCCGGATCGAACGTACTCACCGGCTGGAGCCAGGAAAACTCCACTACGTTTTCTCACGTCTGGACACCCAACTTCGGTACCTGCGCGATTCCGGCGGGGTGGTCCAGTTCCATTCCCGAGATTGCACGCCGAACCGAATTGATTTTCGTGAACGGCATTCCCCTGACTCAGGTCTTGTCGTACAGCGATCTGCAGCCCGGCACGTTTTTTGTGAACGAGTCGAGCAACATGCTTCACGTGATGCCCCCTACAGGAACGGACATGTGGACGGCCACGGTCGAAGCTGCCGAACGGACGCTGACACTCAACGTCTCAAGCCGCACCAACCTTGTGTTCCGCGGATTGGTCTTCCGGCATGCAGCCAACTGCATCAACACAAGCGGCGCCATCGTCAACGGCAGTTCCAACATCCTGTTTGACGCCGACCAGGCGGTCTGGAACAACTGGGGCGGAATCGGTATCTACGGCACGAACAACGTTACGGTCCAGAACTCGATCGCCAGCCATAATGGCGGCGTCGGGTTCCAGGCTTCCCAAGACCAGAACGTCCTCTATAACTACAACGAGAGCGATTACAACAACTGGCGCGGCGCGCAGGGAGCCCTCTACGACTGGGGCATGGGCGGCACCAAACTCATGAGGATGCGCAACACCTCGATTCAGAATCACTTTTCCTATCGCAACCAGGCGCAGGGTCTGTGGTTCGATACGGACAACAAGAACATCACCATCAATAACGCCACGCTCTCACAGAATGTGCTGGCCAGTCTTCAGATCGAAGCGAACGAAGGCCCAATCACGCTTGAGAACAGCCACCTGTGCTCGAGCGGCCTCGGAGTAAACGTAATCAATTCCGAAAAATTCACGATCCAGAACAATACGTTCTATAACAACAGCGGAGCGAGCACTCTGCAGGCCGAAATCTTCATCGCTGGAAAATCGGGCGGGCGGCAGTTCAACGACTGGCTGACTGGACAGAGTTACGACCTTTATACCTCCAACATGGTGCTCAGCGGAAATACGTTTGAAAACGCTTCCTACGGACAAAAAACATTCGGGACATTCCTCAGCGGGAATGACTGGAACCAGTTCGCATGGACACTCCATGCGGGCAACAACAAGTGGTTTGACCCGAACACGACCGCGCCCTTTGAGCTGACAGGCAACAAACTTGTTAGCCTTGGCGCCTGGAAGTCCGCGGTAGGGACCGATTCGACCTCTTCCTGGGCGAAACCGAGCACCTCTCCAGCGGGAGCTTGTTCTGCGCCGTCGCCAACGTTCCATGACTTTGCCGTGAACCTTGGTGACGAGACCATCAGCATGTCCGGCGGCCATGCGACGTCCACGGTTCTGGTGAATTCATTCGACTACGGAGCGGTGTCGTTAAAGGTTACCGGCCTCCCCAGCGGCGTCTGGTCGCGCCTGAGCCAGTCGAGCCTTGTGAACGGCACTGTCCCTCTGACACTCAGCGCAAACTCCAGCGCCGGTTACAAGACTGTTCCAGTAACGATCTGGGCAACCAGCGGCTCTCGAGTTCACAGCGTAACCTTCAACCTGCATGTGACACCGAGCTAAGGCTCACCCACCCCAAAACAGGCTTCATCAGCACAACGGGGCTCGAAGCGCCATAACGCGCTTCGGGCCCTACTTCTTGCCTGCAAAGCTGCTAATCTGCATCAAGGCCTACAACGCCGTCGGATTAAACTTCTTGCACATGGAATCTGCATTCCTATCACGCGGCAATCGTGCCGTAACAACACATTGCGTGCGTCTCGGCGAGTCGGGGTGGGCATGAAGATTCTTGTTTCCGCATATGCCTGCGAACCCGACAAGGGATCTGAGCCCGGGGTGGGCTGGAATTGGGTGCAGGCTCTGCTTCGCCGCGGCTACCAGGTCCACGTGGTGACCCGCAGCAACAACCGCGAATCGATTGAGAAATCAGAGCAAGCGAAAAGTCAGGCCGTCTGTTTTCCCTACTACGATTTGCCCCCTGCGGCGCGCCGCTGGAAGCGCCGTCCTGGCGGCATCTATGCCTATTACCTGCTGTGGCAGATGGGCGCCTATCGGCTCGCAAAGCGGCTGCATGCGAATGAGCGCTTCGACCTTGCTCACCATGTCACCTTTGCCTCTTTTCGGCAGCCTTCCTTCATGGGAAGCCTGGGAGTTCCCTTCATCTTTGGTCCGGTGGGCGGCGGGGAGTCGATGCCCTCTGCGCTGCGCCGTAGTTTTCCTTTGCGAAGCCGCCTGGCTGAAGCAACCCGCGAACTTGGCAACAGGCTCATCGCCTTCGACCCCTTCATGCGCGCGACTTTTGCGCGTGCCAGCATCATCGCATGCACGACGGGCGAGACCATGGCACGGATTCCCAGCCGGTTTCGAGACAAGTGCATCGTGCAACTGGCGATCGGCATTGACGAATCGGAGATAGCAGTCCCGGATCGCCCGTGCGCACCGGCTCCGAATTTCCTCTTCGTGGGCCGCCTGCTTTACTGGAAGGGGCTGCACCTTCTCTTCCGCGCTCTTGCCGAAGTACGACAGTCGCTACCGGCCATCAGGCTGAAGATTATCGGTACCGGGAATGATCGAAGCTGGCTCGTGGCGCAGGCGAAGGCCGTGGGTGTCATCGACCTGCTCGAATGGGTGGCTTCAACACCGCACAATGAGATCGCGCGCGAATACCGCGAGAATCGCGCGTTTGTGTTTCCCAGCCTGCACGATTCCGGCGGAATGGTGGTGATTGAAGCGCTGGCAGCGGGCCTGCCGGTGATCTGCCTCGATCTGGGCGGACCGGGAACGATCGTCACCTCTGAATGCGGCATAGTTGTGCGCACGGCCGCAACCGACGAGGCACTGGTTGTCAAGTCGCTTGCTGAAGCCCTGATCAGGCTCGCCGGCGACGACGAGGAAAGAGCAAGACTCTCGGCGGAGGCGGTCGTGCGTGCCAAGCAGTTGACCTGGGATCGGGCTGCTGATGCTGTTTACTCCGCTCTCGATGCGCGACTGGGTCTGCGATGAGCAATATGATTGCAATCACCGTGAATGGGCGCGCAGTAAGCGTGCGGAAGGGGACCACGGTGGCCGTGGCAATTTTGACAGCGAGCGAGAACAGCCGCTGCTCAGTGCGCGGCGAGCCTCGCCAGCCCATGTGCGGCATGGGCATCTGCTATGAGTGCCGGGCCGAAGTGGACGGCCGGCTTCATCAACGAACCTGCCAGATGTTGTGCGGGCCTGGCATGAGCGTGAAGACGCAATGACCGAGGCTTTTGATGTAGTGGTCGTGGGCGCCGGCCCGGGCGGACTGGCGGCGGCCGCATCGGCGGCTGAGTCGAACATGCGCGTCTGTCTCATCGATGACAATCCTGCTCCCGGCGGCCAGATCTGGCGAAGCGGCATTGAAGGCAAGCAGCCAAGTCTCGCCGCCCGACGGAGTTTTGGGCGACTCGAAAATAGTCGTGTTGCGATGTATCCGGGCTGGCGCGCGGTGACGCTCGGTCCCCGCCCTGGTCACGCGTCCTCGATGCTGCGCATTGAGAAGCAAGGTAGCTGCGTCGATATTGCCTATTCGTCTCTTATTCTCGCTACCGGTGCGCGCGAATTATTTCTTCCTTTTCCCGGGTGGACGCTTCCGGGAGTTTTCGGCGCTGGTGGACTTCAAGCCTTCGTGAAGTCCGGCCTCGACGTTTCAGGTAAGCGAGTCGTTATCGCGGGTACCGGGCCTTTGTTGCCGGCGGTGGCGGCCGGACTGCACAGAGCCGGCGCGGAGATTGTCTCGATCGTGGAGCAGGCGCCCATGCTGCGGCTAGCGCGCTTTGCTCTGGGAATGGCGCCGGGGCAATTGGGCAAGCTTATTGAAGCGACACGTTACGCAAGGCAGACTTTGGGAATTCCATATCGCACGGGCTCGTGGGTGACCAGCGTATCAGGACGCGGGCGCGTCGAAGCGGTGACGATTCGCTCCGGCGCAAAGCGGCGCGAAGTGCACGCCGATATGCTCGCGATCGGGTACCACCTTGTTCCGAATATCGAACTGGCTCAACTGCTTCAATGCACGATTAGTCACGGCTACGTGCAGGTAAATGAGTTCCAGCAGACTTCGGTCGAGGGAGTCTATTGTGTTGGCGAGGCCACTGGCATCGGTGGAGTTGATAAGGCCCAGGTGGAAGGCGAGATCGCTGGACTTGCGGCCGGCGGCCAGATCGAACAGGCGCGTTCGTTCTTCGCTGCGCGCGAACGGCAGATACGTTTCGTGCGAGAGCTCGCAGATGCATTCGCATTGCGCGATGAACTGCGCACATTGGCAGACGAACACACCTTGCTCTGCCGTTGCGAAGATGTGCCCTATGGCGCCGTTGCCCAATGCCGGGGCTGGCGCGAAGCCAAGCTCCACACGCGGTGCGGCATGGGCCCCTGCCATGGGAGGGTCTGCAACTCCGCCGCGCAATTTTTGTTCGGCTGGGAAGCGGCTGCTCCGCGGCCGCCGCTGTTTCCCGTCGATGTCGCGACCTTTGCGGAAGCGTCGGCGTCCGTCACTGAGCGCGATTAATTCGATGCGAACGCGAGGCTGGGCGCGGCGATGAGCGGCCGGTTCGCTATCGCATATGCGACCGCCTCGCGGGCAGCTTTTAGCTCGTCTCCGGATAATTGCAGTCGAGGGCCGCGCACGCGCGCGTTGCCGACACCAAGCTCCTGCTGTACCAGCTTGATGAGCTGAATGAATTTGGGCACCGTGTCCATGCGGAGCAGCGGAAGAAACCAGCGATACAACTCAAAAGCCTCCACAGTTTTGCCCTCGCGCGCTAATGCGAACAGGTCAACACTCTCACGGGGAAAGGCATTGACGAGACCGGCGATCCAACCCACCGCGCCCGCTGCGATGCCCTCCACGATGGCATCGTCGACGCCCACAAAAATGGCCAGGCGATCACCGATAAGTGCTCGAATCGCAGTAACGCGTCGTACATCGGTAGAGGATTCCTTTACTGCCCTCAGGTTGGGATACTCTGCAGCGAGCTCGTCGATTTGTTCCGGCGTGAAGTCGGTTCCATATGCAACGGGATTGTTGTAAAGCATGGCCGGCAGCGTCGTGGCATCAAGTACAGCGCCCACATGCGCCTTCATCTCTGCCCAATCGCCCTTGTATACGTAGGGGGGCAAAATCATCAGGCCGCTGGCGCCCCTTGCGGCTACTTCTTTAGCGAGGGCGACAGCTTCGCCAGTAGAGAGCGCGGAGTTCGCCGCAACGACGGGAACCTTGCCGTCGACGGCCTTGACGAGGGTGTCGATAATGCTTGTCTTCTCGGCGAAAGTGAGCGTTGCGGCCTCGCCCAGCGATCCGAGTGCGACGAGCCCGCTTACTCCGTTCTGCACCTGCCACAGCGCGTGACGCGCAACAAAGCTGTGATCGATTTTCAGATTCTCATCGAATGCCGTTGTCAGTGCCGGCATGACTCCGGTCCAGTTCATGTTTCTCCTTGTCCATTGCATCTCGATGCGCAGTGTCTTCTTTTGCGTAACGAGAGGGTAGGTAGGGTGCCTGTGGAATGATTGACTGCCGATGGGTAAGCATGTCGGCAATGAGCTCGGCGGTGGCTAAAGACGTGGTGATGCCTAACCCTTCGTGGCCCGTGGCCAGCAGCAGTGAGGCGTCTCTATCATATGGACCGATCAGCGGCAGTTTGTCGGGGGTGGCCGCGCGGAAGCCTGTCCAGGTGCGAATAGCGCTGAGATTCGCAATTCCCGGCAGATAGAGAGCGGCTCGTCGCAGCATGGCCTTGAGCATGTGCTGCTCAACCTCGCTTGACTCCGTGCCGAATTGACGCGACGAGCCAATAAGCAATTGGCCGGTCTTGCGCGGCTGCACGTTGAACGCAACCGAGTCGCCGGTGGAACTGTGCGCGCTTTTCAGGTAGCCGAGCTCGACCAGTTGATGATGTACAAATTCTGGATAGCGATCGGTTATGACGAGATGCCCTTTTCGCCTGCGGATGGGCAGCTCCGGCAGCAGGCGCAATGAATCCGCTCCCTGGGCGATGACAATGCGCCCGGCACGCAACTCGCTGCCGTCCGAGAGGGACAGCTTTCCGTTGCCCGCTTTCGTTACGTCCAGGCCACATAGCAATTGCGCACCTAACGCTTCGGCCTGGCGTGCCAGGTGCAGTGCAACCGTGGGGGGATCAACGACGGCAGCTTCGCGTACGAGAAGTGCGCCGGCCATTCCGCCGGCAAGATTTGGTTCCGCTCTCTGCAACTGCCCCGCCGTCAGCAATTCGCAAGGGACGCCGCGGGTCAGGTACCACGCATGCTTGCGCTCCGCGGCTTCCATCTCTTCGCGATCTGCGGCTATCCACAACGTGCCACGCTGTTCATATTCAGCCGATGCCGGCAAGAGGGGAGCGATCCGTTGCCAGAGCTGCTGCGAAAAGCGCGTCAGAGCGAACTGCGCTTCGGAGTCGTCCATGACTACAACGTGGCCCATTCCCGCGGCGGTCGCGCCGGAACCCCACGTGTCGCGTTCGACCAGCGCCGCGCGCAGTCCGCGTCGTGCGCAGGCCAGGGCACAGGCTGTGCCGACAATGCCGCCGCCGGCGATGGCTACGTCGAAGACGTCATGCATCAGGGAAGTTCCTGCGTGCCCTGAATCCCGTCGCGAAAAGGGTCATTGGGGTCGTAAATCAACGTGGACTCCGCGGTTACGTATGCCGTCCCCGTGATATGGGGGAAGATCCGTTCACCGTCGCGCATGTAGCTTCCGGTGAACACGCTGCCGAGAATGCCTTCCTGGCGCCATGGCTGACCTGGCTCAAGCTTGCCATCCTCAGCAAGGCATGCGAGCTTGGCACTCGTGCCTGTGCCGCAGGGAGAGCGGTCATAGGCTTTTCCCGGGCACAACACAAAGTTGCGGCTGTGGTTCACAGGGTCATGCGCAGCCGAGTAAAGCTCGATGTGATCAATCTCGGCGCCGTTCGCGCCAGTGATTCCGTGCGCACGCAAAGCTTGCCGAACGCGCCAGGTAAATGCGGTGAGCTCATCAACATGATCGAGCAGCAGATCGTAACCATGGTCTTCGATGAGAAAAAACCAGTTGCCGCCCCATGCGACATCGCCATGCACGACGCCGTGCCCGGGCACTTCAAGCGGAACGTGCGCGCGATGGCGATATGCTGCCACATTGGCGATCGTGACCGAACCGTCGGGCGCGAGCACGACATTCACATCTCCCACTGGCGTTTCCATGCGATGTTGACCCGCATTAATGCGGCCGAGATAAGCCAGCGTTGCGACCACACCGATGGTGCCGTGACCGCACATTCCCAGGTAGCCCGCATTGTTATAGAAAATCACACCGGCAACAGCAGCAGCGTCGGAGGGTTCGACAAGGAGCGCACCCACCAGCACATCCGATCCGCGCGGCTCCAGCAGCGTCGCGCGACGAAAAACGTCGTGCTTGTTGCGCAAGCGAATTAGCCGTTCCGAAACGGTGCCTGAGCCAAGGTCAGGGGCGCCGGCGATTACGCAGCGCGTGGGTTCGCCCGCCGTGTGCGAGTCGATAACTTGAATGCGGGTTGGCAAATCGGCCCTGTCTCTCATAGATGACACAAACTGGTCACGCTACTCTACCTGCTCAGTATACGAACTCAAAGGCAGCGCCGGCACTGCATCCGGAGTTTTGATCTAGCTGGCTGCTTAGTGCATGGTCGCGGACTTCTGCTGTGCGATCCAGGCGTGTACATGATCTTCAAGTACATCGAGCGGGATCGGCCCTTCTTCCAAGACGGTGTCGTGGAACTTGCGAATGTCAAAGCGATCGCCCAACTGCTGCCGAGCCTGCTCGCGCAATTTGAGGATCGTCATCTGCCCCAGTTTGTAGGAAAGCGCCTGACCCGGCCATGCGATGTATCGGTCTACCTCGGTGGCAATGTTTTGTGCGTCCATGGCGGTGTGCGCGGTGAAAAAGTCCACCATCTGCTGCCGCGACCAATGCTTATAGTGCACGCCGGTGTCGACCACCAACCTTACCGACCGCCACATCTCGTTCTCGAGGCGGCCGTATTCGCTATAGGGATCCTGATAGAAGCCCATTTCGCGGCCGAGGCGTTCTGAATAAAAGGCCCAGCCCTCAGAGAAGGCGTCGAACGAGGCATTGCGGCGGAATGCGGGAATGTCGGGCAGGCTTTGCGCGATGGAGAACTGGAGGTGATGGCCCGGTATGCCCTCGTGATAAGCGATCGCCTCGACGTTTAATAGCAGCCGTTTTTCGGGCGCATATTCGTTCACGTTGATGCGCCCCGGGCGGGAACCGTCCGCGGTCCCAGGCGAGTAGTCGGCCGGCACCGCATCGGGCGCGCGGAACGAGTCCATCGGTACAACTTCGAGACGCGTCGGGGGCTGCTTGCCGAAGTACGAGGGCAGCTTCTGCTGCATCTGGTCAGAGTAGTGCTTGTAAAGGTCGAAGACCTGCTGGCCTGAAGTTCCGTAGAGCGCACGGTCGTTGCGGATGTGTTCATTGAACGACTTCAGATCCTTGTAGCCGAGCGAGTTTGCGAGTTTCAGCATCTCCGCTTCGACCTCCGCCACCTGGCGCAATCCCATCTCGTGAATTTCGGCCGGAGTGAAATTCGTGGTGGTTTCATTTTTGACCGCTGCCCGGTAACGCGCGTCTCCTTCAGGCAATGCCCACACGCCAAATTCGCTGCGGCCGTGCGGCGCGTAATCAACTTTTACGAAGCGCGCGAAAGCCGCATACGCGGGATTCACTTCCTTCTCGATCACGGTGAAGATCGCCTGGCGCAGGTGTTCCTGCTCGGCGGGCGCGATGGTTGCGGGAAATTTGAGTGCAGGCGCGCCAAACGGACTCTTCTGCGGGGCGTCGTTGGCGATACTTTCAGCTTGTTCCCCAACCTTGTCGAGCAGATAGCGTGGGGGCATGAGGCCGTCATGCATTCCGAGCCTCATGTCTTCAGTCACCTGCTCGAAGGCATGAGGGAAGGCATGAAGGCGCGCGATGTAATTCTCGTAATCCTTGAGGGAACTGAAGGGCATCTGCGATGGCAGGGAAGCCAGGGTCAGGTGGATGCCATTCATCTGGGCAACGGGCATCTCCCAGCCTTTGAAATGCGCGTCATCGATCGCCTGCTTGAGGCTGCGGATCATCAACTGCTTGTTGAGCAACTCTTCGGGAGTGAAGCCGTTCGAATCCACGGCTGTGAAAACTGCAAGTTGCTGCCGGCTGTGTTCCAGTTGCGCGGCGTAAGCCTTGGGAGACATATCGCTGAGGCGGTCGTTGTAGCGCGCATCTCCGACGTAGGTGGCGAACTCGGGGAACGTTTGCAGCTGGTACTGCCATTCCGATTCGATGGCGGCGCGGAAGCTGGTTCGCCGCGATTCAATGTCGGCGTTTTGGCCGGACGCTATCGCGGCGAGACAGCAGAGAAGGGAAGCGGCAGCAAGCGCGGACTTCGGCGATATCAACGAGACCTCCAGGGAGAACGGTTCCCTCGGAGTATAGGGCGTCGTATACAATTCTCCAACTGAAGCTGGTGAACGCCGAAAACGGGGCTCAATCAATATCACAGGCGGCATTGCCTGAGGCGGCTGGCCTGGCCGTAAGAGAATTGGGAGATTTCACTTTGATCGCAAGCCGAAGAATGCGCTTCTGTCTGACCTTGGCTTTATTTACCTGGCTGTGGCTGACGGCTGTGCCTGCCAGCTGGAGCCAGCAGGGGGGCGGGACGCACACATTTACCGTCTCAGGCAAACACTTTCTATATGACGGCGAGCCGTTCCAGATCATCTCCGGCGAGATGCATTATCCGCGTGTTCCACGTGCCTACTGGCGCGACCGCTTTCGCAAGGCACGCGCCATGGGACTCAATTCCATCACCACGTACGTGTTCTGGAACCTCCACGAGCCGCGCCCTGGCGTTTACGACTTCAGCGGTCAGAACGATATCGCCGAATACATTCGTGAGGCGCAGCAGGAAGGACTGAAGGTCATCGTGCGGCCGGGGCCCTACGTCTGCGCCGAGTGGGAACTCGGCGGCTATCCATCGTGGCTGCTCAAGGATCGCAATCTTCTGTTGCGCAGCAATGATCCGAAGTACATGGCCATCGTGCAGGGCTGGTTTGTTCGCCTCAGCAAGGAACTGGAGCCTCTGCTGCTGCGCAATGGCGGACCCATCATCGCCATGCAGGTCGAAAATGAATACGGCTCGTTCGGAGATGATCACGCCTACATGGAAGCGATGAAGGTCGCGCTGCAGAAAAGTGGTATGGCGCCTGATTTGCTCTACACGGCGGACGGACCGGAGCAGATTCCCCGTGGAGCGTTGCCCGAACTGCCGGCCGTCATCAACTTCGGCACCGGCGAAGCGGAGAGCAGCTTTACCCAGCTCGATAAGCTACGCCCGGACGGCCCTCGCATGAGCGGTGAGTACTGGGCCGGGTGGTTTGATCATTGGGGCGAAAAGCATCATGAAACCGATGGCAAGCGCGAGGCTGCCGAACTCGAGTGGATGCTGAGCCGCGGCTATTCGGTGAGCATGTATATGTTTCACGGCGGCACCAGCTTTGGATGGATGAACGGCGCCAACAGTAACGAGCACAACTACGAGCCCGACACGACGAGCTACGACTATGACGCGCCGCTCGACGAGCAGGGCACCCCCAGGGAAAAGTACTACTACTTCCGCGATGTCATTGCGCGGGTCACTAAGCGTCAGCCTCCTGCACTCCCTGCCGCGACGGCCGCCCAGACGTTCCCGCTGACAGATGCGGTGGAGTCAGCTTCGCTTTGGAATAATCTTCCAAAGCCGGTGCAATCAGACGTTCTGCTGGTCATGGAAGACCTGGACCAGTCCTATGGATACGTGCTTTACCGTACTCCGCTCAACGCCGGGGACGGTGGCGAACTTGTGCTGGACGGACTGCATGACTATGCGCAGGTATACGTCAATCGAAAACTTGTGGGAACGCTCGACCGGCGCATAGGAACATCGCAATTGACGTTACCAACCATAGCGACTTCCGGCACGCTTGACATCCTGGTCGAGAATAGTGGCCGGGTCAATTTCACCACCGTGATTCGTGGCGAACGAAAGGGAATTACGGGGAAAGTTACACTTAACGGCAAGGAGCCGAAGCATTGGGAGATCTACTCGTTGCCCATGGATGACCTGGCCCAGCTGCGCTTTTCTAAAGATCCATGCGCAGGTCCATGCTTCTACCGTACGCATTTGACTGCATCGACTCCGGCGGACACTTATCTTGACGCGCGCGCGCTGCATAAGGGCGAGGTGTGGATCGATCAACTGCCCCTGGGGCGATTCTGGTCGATCGGTCCGCAACAGGCCCTTTATCTCCCGGCTCCGTTTTTAAAGCAGGGCGGCAATGAAGTGATCTACTTCGACTGTATGGGCAATCCAGAGGATCTTTTAAAGACCAGCAGCAAGCCCATCTTCGCGACGGCGGGTGAGCATGGGCAATAGGCCCGCGCATTAATCGGAATGCCGGGTCCAGCAATAGCGTCGAGGTGGCGGCATGACTCATTGGGGCTCCTGGATGAACGCTGTTCGGCCCCTGCGGCCTGCTGCCGGAGATGCCCGGATCTCAGTAATCGAGTTCCATGACGTTGACGGAATAAGGCTCGAAGATATGTTCAAACTTCGGGCCGGCAACCTGGATCGAGCTTTCCACCGGCTTGATGGCGTCTGGGTGAGTGATGGTATTAGTCGCATTGGGTGACTTGCCGCTCATGGTCACCAGCGTGGCATGGTGCTTCACGCTCGGCGCTCCATCAAGGTTGATCTGAAATTTCTGCGCATCGGAGTTGCCGTTAACGACCTTGATGAATAGCTTGCGCTTCTCTTCGTCGCGTGTCACTGAGGCGGCAATGCGCGGCCCAGCATTGGCAAGCGCCGCGGAGACGACCTCCGTTCCGGTATGGGCGCCGAACATCACTTGTGTCCAGTAGCTCGGTGAGCCGTAGCTCGACAATGCGTCGTAGCCGATCAGGTCAGCTTCCCACTGCATGCCGCCGGGGTTCACATTCACGAACAGCGGGGCGTAGATTTCCATGATCACAAGGT
>VFSW01006702.1_pt1 | contig 16879 bp, 15 predicted proteins | sample 5358111 | NCBI WGS metagenome assembly VFSW01 (sample SAMN11554181, study PRJNA540505) | mine drainage metagenome | isolation source: sediment from site ElyBrook_90M | place: USA: Ely Copper Mine, Vershire, VT | collected 2017
AGCAGGTAGTAGCCCACGTGCGATTAGCGCGAGCCGAACGGATTTTCGCCGGCCAGCGCCACGGCCGTGCGGGCGACGTGCTCTTCTCCGTAGGGGCAGGATTGGGCGATGGATTCGACCGTTTTCCGATAGAGGTCGCGGCTGTCGAATTCCATGCGGGCGTAGACGCCGCCGGGGTCGCGGCGGAGCACGCGGTCCACGATCGAGATGGATTCGATGATGCTGCGCCACGGCAGGCTTTCGCAGGACCGGAGATCGTCGATGGCCGAGCGGACGATGGGTTCCGCGGAAGCGTCCTCGAGAGGGCCGGCCGCCAGCAGGGAGAAGATGCGCTCGATTAGGACGACCTGGAGAAGCTCCGGCACGGCCCAGACCTCGGCCAGCGAGAGGGTGCCGGCTTGCGTGGGCTCGAGGCAGGCGCAGAGTGAAGTTTCGTCCAGCGTGGCGCCAGGTTGCGAGAAAACGGCGCCGAGCAGCGTATAAGGGCGGGGCTCGCGCTTCGGGCGGGCGCGGCGCAGGAGCTTGCGGTAGTAAGCGGGCGAGAGCGCCTCGCGGACTTCGTGGAGCCGGGCCTGGAGGTAAGACAGATTGTCGAGCAGATGCGTTGCAGCGGGCGGGAGCGGGCCCGAGGCCAGGCGTGAGATCCACTCGCCTGCCGTGCGGCGAAGCAGCGCGTCGTAGGCGGCGAGGCGGCGCGGCAGCGGGAGGTCGAGAAAAGGAACCAGGCTCGGATTCGCCATGGCGTTCACCGGTAGCTCGAGGCCTGGAGGGTGAACATGTTGGCGTAGCGGCCGCCGCCGGCCATGAGCTGGTCGTGCGTGCCCTGCTCGGCGATGCGTCCGGATTCCAGAACGAGGATGCGGTCCGCCATCCGAACCGTAGAGAAGCGGTGGGAGATGAGCAGCGCGATCTTGCCTTGCGTGAGATTGGCGAAACGCTCAAACACTTCGTACTCGGCCACCGCGTCGAGCGCGGCGGTGGGCTCGTCCAGAATGAGCACCTGGGCCTGGCGAAGGTAGGCCCGGGCGAGGGCGATCTTCTGCCATTCGCCGCCCGAGAGGTCAACGCCGCCTTCAAAGCGCCTGCCGAGGAGCTGATCGAGGCCGCCGGGAAGCCGTTCGAGGATCGAGTCGGCGCGGCTGCGAACGGCGGCGTCGAGCAACGCCTCGTCGTTGTGGATGTCCTCAACCCGGCCCATGGCGATGTTCTCGCGGGCGCTCAGATCGTAGCGGACGAAGTCCTGGAAGATGACGCCGGTGATGCGGTGCAGGCTTTCCGGATCGTAGTCGCGGAGGTCAGTGCCGTCGAGCAGGATCTGGCCCTCGGTGGGGTCGTAGAGGCGGGTGATCAGCTTGACGAGCGTGGTCTTGCCTTGCCCGTTCTCACCCACCAGGGCGATGCGCTCGGCGGGTTCGATGCGCAGGTTGAGATGATCGAGAATGCGGCGCGATGAGCCGGGGTAGGAAAACGATACGCCGCGGAACTCGAACCCGGCGCGGATGGATCGCGGCGCGAGGATCGCCTCGGGCTTCGCGGCCAACTTCGGCTTCATGGCGAAGAACTCGAGCAGATCGCCTAGGAACAAGCTCTGGTCCGCGATGCCGGAAAACGTCGAAAACACCTGCTGGATCTGCGAACTGGTTCCAGCAAGCGCGCCGGCGAGGAAGGTGAGCGTGCCGACGGTGATCGCACCATCGAGCGTGCGCAGTACGAGATAGGCGTAGCCGCCGTAGTAGCCAAGCGAGCTGATCAGGGCAAGCAGAGCGCCAGTGCGCAGGCGGCGCGTGGCAAGCCGGCGGTTGCGGGTGATGACCTCGTCGTTGATGTCGCGGAAGCGGCTGAAGAAGTAATCGCCGAGACCGAAGATCTTCAACTCCTTCGCACTTTCCTTGCGCGTGCCGAGGTCACGAAGATAGTCAAGCTCGCGGCGCAGCGGGGTGAGGCTGTAGGCGAGCGAGTAGCCAAGGAAGGCGAAGTGGCTTTCGCCCAGAAAGGCGGGAATGACAGTGAGCGCGAGCAGCACGAACAGCAGCGGCGAGAACACAATGACGCTGGCGGCTAGCGAGGTGAGCGTGATGATCTGCTGGGCAAGCTGGCCGAAGGCGGTGAGCATGCTGAGCCGGTCGTTGGCCTGCAGACGCGCGCGGTCGAGCCGGTCGTAGAAGACGGGGTCTTCGAACGAGGCGAGGTCGAGCGTGGCGGCGTGTCGCATCACACGGAGCGTGACGGTGCGGGAGAAACGGTCCGCGATGCGTCCGTCGCAGTAGTCGATGGCGCGGCCGGTAAGACCGGCGATGGCGGCGATGAAGAACTCGATGCCGACGTAAAGCCAGATGCGCTGCGGCGCTGGGCCGTGGCGACGAACCGTATCAACCAGCAGATCAATGATCAGCTTGCCGATCCACAGCGAGGCGAGCGGAGAGAGAGCGAGGGTGGCGCGGAGCAGCAGCGCCGAAAGCACCAGGCCGGGGCCGGATTGCCAGATCAGGCCGAGCACCGGCGGTACATTTTTCATCGCCGCGAGGCGATCTTTCCACGCTTTGGATTCCATCGGCATCGGGTTTCAGGCTACAACTTGTTGAAAGGAGGGGCCATTAAGAATTCTTGACCCTTCTATGCCGGAGACAAAAGCAATCCGGATGCCAGCGATCAGCGAACTCTGACTATTATTGGCCGATTTGGACGAACTTGGAGGCCTCGGCCCGCTCGACAGCCAGAATGGTTTGCGGGTCGCGCCAGAAATCCATGTAGCTGACCTGGTGCACGCAGGAGATGGTGCACAGCGGCGCGCAGGACTTCTGGGTGAGGTATTCGCGGCGAATGTCGTCGACCGTGTATTCGGCGAGCGGCTTGGCTGGGAAGCCTCGCTGCTGGGAGCAGTAGTGGACCAGGCCGTCCTCGCAGATGTAGAGATAGCGGGCGCCGGCGCGGCAGCGCCACTCGGCGGGGCGGCCGTGGGCGATGGCATCCTGGAACTGGTTAAGCTGCGAGAAATTGGTTTTTTCGAAGCTCTTCATCTCCAGGAACACGGCGCGCTCGCGCTCGCCCAACGGACGGAGCTGGCCGTCGTGATCGTGAATGATCCCGACGGTCGAGGTGAAACCAAGCTCGAGGGCGCGGCGGCCCACCGTCAGCGCGTCCTCGGGGTTATGAATCCCGCCGCCGAGCACGGAGTTGATGTTGACGTGGAAGTCGGCGTGTTCGGCCAGGACCTCCAGTTTCTTGTCGAGGACCTTGAGGCTCTTCTTCGACACCTCGTCCGGCATCACGTTGTCGATGCTGATCTGCAGGTGATCGAGACCGGCGGCGTTGAGGCGCTTCACGCGGCCCGGTGTGAGCAGGTAGCCGTTGGTAATCAGCCCCGCGATGATGCCGTGGTGGCGGATGTGAGAGATAAGTTCGTCGAGATCGGGGTGGAGCAGGGGCTCGCCGCCGCTAAAGGTAATGATGGTCGTGCCGAGGGCGGCCAGCCGGTCCAGGCGTTCCTTGACGACCGGCACGGAGATGGGTTTTGAGTCGTCGTCAAACTCGTTGCAGTAAGTGCACGACAGGTTGCAGCGGCGGATGGGGATGATATGAGCCATCACGGGGTGGTCCCGCGACAGCAGGCCCTTGGCGATCATACGGAGTTCACGGGAGCGGCGGGTGGCCGCGCGCCACTTGCGCCGCATCAGGAGGCCTTTAGACATGAGCGGAGAATCTTCTATTGAAACACACTATTGAACCATAAGGCGCAACGCCACCGCGACAGTTTCTCACTGTGCGGTGGCGTACGGGCCTTGAGCGGACGCAATTATTGGTTGGGCGGAGCCTTCGGAGGCGTGCTCTGCGGCGCGTTGGGCGCGGGAGGCGTCTGCGAATCCGGCACTTCGCCGCCGTACTTGATCTCGGTATTGGTCTTGAACTGCTTGTAGTCCTGGTACTTGATGATCATCTTGATGCGCTGCGGGCCGGCCTGGAACTGCAGCGTATCGTTGGCGTAAGTGTAGGTTGGGAACCAGTACTTGCCGTCGATCTGTTCGCGGTAGGTCTCGAACTTGGGGAACTGGTTGTCCTCGCCCCGCTTCAGGCGGCCGACGCCTTTGCCGTAGGTCTTGACGATCTGCAGGTCCTGATCGTCCACCCAGATCTCGCCCTCGAAGTAGCGCTTGCCGGCGTCCAGGCGCTTCGGCTTGACGGTGAACTCGTAGGTGGAGATCTCGTCAAGCTGCTGCCGGCCGAGATAGCGGATGTAGTAATCCGAGATCGAGTCGCTGGTCAGCACAAAAGGCTGCACGTCGCGGAGGTCCTGTATATCCTCCGTCGTGAGGACGATGTTTTGCAGCGAGTTGACCGGGGCGTAGACGACGTGCTCGCTGCGCTTGCCGTCCGGGCCGAAGACGATGTCGGAGACCTCTTCCCACTTGCCGCCCGGGTTTCCGTCGGCGTCCAGTTCCTGTACTTTCACGCGCTGGCGGTAGGTGTAGTTTTCCCGCGCCTTGGCGAACTCCGATTCCTTGGCGGCGAACTTCTGGATGATGCCGTCGATCTGGCTGGGGCTGGGGTCGGCCGTAGCCCCGGAAAGAAGGGGAGCGGCGGCAAGAAGCACGATGACGAGTGGACGCATAATGTGAGCCCTCCTGATTGGATGGATGCCCGGGCGGCGCGGTTTCGCGGCTGCCCGCTTAAGTTCTCCCGATGAGCTGCCGCGCAATCGTGAGCATCTGCATATTCGTCGTTCCTTCGTAGATCCGGCCGATTTTGGCGTCCCGGTAGAGCTTTTCGACCGGATAATCCTTCGTAAACCCAACGCCGCCTAGGATTTCGACGGCTTGAGAGGCGGTTTCCTCCCCGATCTGAGAGGCGAAATACTTGGCCATCGCCGCCTCAGTGACGAACGGAAGGCCGGCGTCGCGGAGCCGGGCGGCATTGTAGACGAGCAGCCGGGCGGCTTCGATGCCGGTGGCCATGCGGGCCAGGTCAAACTGCACGGCCTGGAAATCGGCGATGGCGTGGCCGAACTGCTTCCGCTCGCGGGAGTAAGCCAGCGCGTGGTTCAGTGCGCCCTGCGCCAGACCGGTCATCTGGGCTCCAATGGCGATCCGTCCTTCATTCAGCGTTTCGATGGCGATCTTGTAGCCCTGGCCGAGTTGGCCGAGCATGTTGGCAGCACTGACGCCGCAGTCGTCGAGGATGAGCTCGCAGGTGGAGGAGGCGCGGATGCCGAGCTTGTCCTCTTTCTTGCCGACCTGGAATCCGGGCGTGGCGCGTTGAATTAGGAAGCAGGTAATGCCCCGGTGGCCGTGCTCCGGGTTGGCGTTGGCGAACAGGAAAAACAGCCCAGCTTCGGCCGCGTTAGTGATCCACATCTTGCGGCCGGTGATGCGATAGCCGCCGTCGCCGTCCAACGTCGCACGCGTGGTGAGAGCGAAGGCGTCCGAGCCCGCGCCGGCTTCCGACAGGGCGAAGGATGCGGTGGTCCGCTCGGCCAGCGCCGGAAGATAGCGGCTCTTCTGTTCCGCGTTGCCCCAGCGCAGCAGAATGTTATTGGCGATCGTGTTCTGGACGTCGACGATGACTGCGGCGGCGGGATCGACCTCGGCAAGCGCCTCCACCGCGAGCACGGCATTAAAGAAGGACCCGCCCTGCCCGCCGAACTCCTCCGGAATCTCGATGCCCATCAGTCCAAGCTGGAACATCTCGCCCAGCAGGTCCTTGCGGAACACCCCCGCCTCGTCCATCGCCCGCACGTGCGGCCCGATCCGCTCCTTGGCAAAGCGCCGCACGGTGGCCTGGAAAAGCTGCTCCTCCTCGTTCAGCAGGCTGAGCGGCCGCACCGGAGACGACTCAACGGGGAGAGACGCGCTTAGGGCCATAAAGAACTCAACTCGATTGTAGGACGATTGCGGCAGGGCCGGGGCGGACACTCCGGGCCATGTGGGCATGCACCGCCTCAACTCGAGCAACTCCGGACATCGACTTCGTGGGGCTCGATGCGAAATTGCCGGTGGAAGAGCCGGCATCCCTTCCGACAACCTAATTTGGTTCGATTACCGCCGGGCCGTCAGCGCGCGAGCAGACGCTCCGCAATGTCTCCGTCACGAACTATACGTGCGCCGATGACCAGTGTGAAGGATGGTGGGTCTGGCGAACACGTGCGCGGTCGGCTCTTGAATTCCAGCCGTCCTCGCTCGCGGGCAGTCGTCCTGGTTTCCCATAAAGCTATGCTGCTGACCGCTTCTGCCAAGGTCTAACCCTTGCTGAGTGACGGGATGTGAAGGTGATAGCGTGGGATCAGGTCGCCCGCAAGAGGTGGCCGCGTACGACCCTGGACGCCGCGTTATCATTGGGCGATGACAGCCCGAAGGGCGCGCCAGCACGAGTCGGGCACTAGGGCTTCGAAACCGCCAGCCTCTTTGGGGAGATGGTTTCTTGGTCATGTCTTTAGCTTGCTTCGAAGGCATGGGAAGGCCATTGTTATTTGGTCCGGGGTTTGCTACGGCATCCACGAGATCGCGAGCATGTTCATCGCGTATGCCGCAAGACTTCAATCGCCGACTTGAAACTCGGTCTATTGGCAAGGGTTGACGTTGTTTGGGCGATAAGTATCTCGACCGCTGGTCTGTCCGTGACGCTTTATCTGCGGGAACGGAGCCTACACAGGAAGACTCGCGACAGGCTCACGGAAAGAATCACCGAATTGGAGTTGAAACTTGATCCGGGCAGAACCTCCAGCTTGCTGACTCCGGAGGGAACGACGAGAAAGGAAGACGAATGACCATGACTGCAGAGCAACTGGTTCGTTTCAGTGAGTCGGTGACATGCCTCATATTCATCGTCGGAGTTATCGTAAGTCTTTGGTCGGACTTTCGGGTTGACCAGTTCCGGCAGCGAATGTTTGCAATCAGGGACGAGTTGTTCGACTATGCGGCCTCCGGTGCGATCGATTTCAACGATCCAGCGTACCGGCTGCTACGCCAGTCCATGAATGGCTTCATTCGCTACGGCCATCAGCTTACGCTCTTTCGCTTGCTTCTGACGATCGGCGGCTGGCGAATGTCGCATGAGGAGCCGGAGTTGAGGTGGGCCGAGCGGTTCGCCCGCGCAGTGCGGGACATTAGAGACGCGAGCGTGAGAAAGTCCATTGAACAATTCCACCTGCGAGCTACCGATTTGGTTCTCCGGCACCTCATTCTGGGCTCTCCGATATTGATGGTTGTTCTGCTCTGTGGATCCCTCGCCATGCTGGTCCACCGGGGTTGGAGCAATCTGAGGCAGGTTCTACGCGACTCGGTCGCAAGGACCGTATCGTACTTTGTGGACCCACGCCTCCTCGAGGAAGAAGCAGCCCGGCTAGCCGCGTAGCCCGCGGGATCACGAAACATCGCGCGCGCCGGATTGGCCGCAGCGCTAATTCCACGACTCGGCAGGCTCGCTGCTGCGCTTGATTACGCACATTTCCTGGGGTCGCCTACGGCCATGTTGCTAGAATACGGTTTCATGTCCGAGGCCTCCGCCCCTTTGAAAACGACGCCGCTCCACGAAGTGCACAAGGCGGCCGGCGCGAAGATGGTCGATTTCGGCGGGTGGGACATGCCGGTGCAGTACTCCGGCATTCTTGACGAGCACCACGCCGTGCGCCGGGCTATCGACCTCTGAGGTCTGCCTGGTGCGGGCGCACTCGCCGTCGAGGGAATTTACCGGAGCAAGGTCGCGGGCCCAACGCCACCGCGACCGACTCAAAATGGTCAAAATACACACCACAACGTGTGGACTTTTCACACCGCGTGCCCGTAAGTAATAGGAGACCTTCACGCGGCCATGACCCCAAGCGGGCACGCCCACGGCAACGGTGACTGGAGTTGCCAGCCAGGAGACCGCGCATTTTTCCGGCTACCGAATCGCTTTAACGCGACATTCGCTTGACTTTTGGCCCTCAGGGGGGGGTAATTTCTACTCATCGGCGCCCGGGAGCGGCGAGTTCGAGCTACATACTAAGGAGGAATACGAATGCGTCAGCTAGCGCTTCTGTGCGCCTGCCTGTCGCTCGGGATGGCTTCGTACGCAGCAACCACCACGGAAGTCAATATTGCGGGAGTCCCCATTGACAACTACTTCGGGGCCAACGGAGGACAATTGCCAAGCTGCAATAGCGGCTGGACCGTTCAGCAATGCGTTGAGTACTTCTTTAATAACAACCCGAACAAGGCGCCCTACTACACACCAGATAACTATGTCGCCCAGGGCGTGACTGGGGTCAGGTTTTTCTTCACCCTCCGCGGGGGGGTTTGGGAGTACGCCATTCGATGATTACGGTAATCTTCAGGCTCAGTGGGTGCAAAACTTCCAGGCGTTGCTTTCCGATCTCCACACCTACGGGATCGTGAGAGTGACGCCAACACCCGTGCTCGACCCGGGGTGGGGAGATCCAACAATCACCCCGAGTACGCCAATTTACGACTGCACAGGGCGTACTGAGCTGGTGTTCCTGCCGTGGATGCCCTTTGGGTATCTCCAGACGAACCAGATGCCTGACTGCCAGGACAACAACAACGCCTACAACATCGCCAACGCCAACACCGGGACCAACCCACGCACAGGCCAGCCAATCTTCTGGGGCTGGGCTCCGCTATTCAACCTTTTCAACCAGATCTTCGCGACAATGTCCTCGGTGGGCCTGCAACTGGGCGAGCTTGATCTGGAAAACGAGGTCAACCTGCAAGACTTCACCGTCTACGGACGCCTCATCTACGATAATGGCCATTCCACCGACGTGATCGGAGCCCTACGCAGCTACGCCGCAGGCCACGGCTTCGACCAGTACGCGATAACAGTCTCTGCGCCAACCGACCAGCCCAGTGTCGCCGCTTTTCACTGCGGCTCAGTGTATGGCGACTCAGCATACTTCATGAAGGCTTCCGAGCTCCTGGCCGGCTACGCGGGCCCATCCTCCGTGATCGGCCTCCCAAGCGGCTTTAGCGACACAAATCACCTCGTGTGCGCCGGCGGCACCACAGGAATGATTTCCCTTCCCGTGTCTTACCAAACGCCCGCGATCACGGACAACCACGTCTACCCGTGTGTGTTCAGCCTCTCGTTGAACCATTGCGATCCTAGTCAAGACACGACCTCCACAGCCGAGCAGATGTACTCGGACCTGTGGGCGTTCCTCCAGTATCGCAGCCTGACTGGCAATACCGCGATGATGGGCGAGACACAATCGGGGCAAAACTGCGATTACTATACGGCGGCAATGGCCGCTCAGAACGTAAACGGCTACAAGGCCAGCCAACTTTATGCGAACCACGCAGGCCTGACGACGATGCGCGTATGGAATAATGAGGCCGATCAGTCGAGGTGCTACCTCATTCCAACAGTTATAAACCCGCCGTACGGTAATTACTAACCTGTACCGCGACCGTTAAATGGAAAGGAAGATTAGAGCCATGAGACTGTTTTTCCTCTTGCTGGCCAGCCTGTGGTCGTGTGGCATCGCCATCGCGGCGGATAGCACGGCCTTCATGTCGGGAACGGTGACAGACGATTCTGGCAACGCCGTCCCGGGCGTCCTCGTCGACGTTCACAGAATTCGCCAGTTTACTCGCGACCAGACGGGCCACTTGGTTGGGGAGCCCACCAACTTCTCCGCCGCCGTGAGTACTGATGCCAGGGGCGAGTTTGAGGTCACCGGCCTTCCGCCTGGCCAATACCTTGCCTGCGCGTACCCGAGTGGCCTGGGCTATCTGTCGAACTGTGAGTGGAATCAGACGGTCTCGACCATGACCGTCGGAGCCGGGTCGCAGGTCGCAAATCTGCCTCTTGTCGTGCGGAAAGGCACTATCGTCTCGATCGTCGCAGCCGATGCCGCCCACCTGATCACCCCGCCCTCGGGACCCGTGGCCGTGCCGTCGGGGCACTATTTCTTCCCCAGCGTGAAGACGGCGGCGGGGTACTTCAGCGTGGCCCGCCTCTCAGCTGACTCCACTGGACAACACACCTACAGCGTCACTATTCCAACTTCAGCAACTGTCGAACTATTTTTCGACAGCGACCTGGTGATTACGGGTCCGAACGGGCAGCCGATTTCGACGCGGGTTCCCACCGGGCTGCTGGTCACCGGCGGCGCGAATACAACGATCGCCGTGTCACTGTCCAACTAAGTCTTCCACGGAGACAAAGATGCCAGGCAAGACGGGTACGATAATTCTGATCGCCAGCCTTCAACCACTGCTCTTAGCGCAGGTTTCCGTCGTGGGTGCGGGTTATAGGGTTCCCGCGCCCCTACCCGCCGCCCCCGGCGAGGTGGTCACTCTGTCCGTAACCGGGCTGAAGACGCGGATCGCCTCGCCGGAGGTGGCTTCCACCATTCCTCTTCCGACAACGCTCGCCGGAATCTCGGTGGGCCTGCACCAGGGAACTGAGTCCTATGCCGCCCCCATCTTCCGCGTTCAGCAGACTGCTGTCTGCGCGGAACCGGCGAACAGCTCCCCGGATTGTTTCATCTGCTCCATAACTATCCAGGTCCCATTTGAAATCGTGGCGCAAGGTTTCCCGGTTGTACCCGTCGGTGTGACCGTCTCGGAGAGCGACGGATCGACTGTGAGTCAGCCGTTCTTGCTGATACCCCAGATCGATGCCATCCACGTCGTGACATCCTGCGATACCATCCTGGGCGCTGCGCCAGTGCCAGGCCAGATCTGTGCGCCAAGCGTAGTCCATGCCGACGGCACCCAGGTGACAGCGAGCTCGCCGGCCTCGGGGGGTGAAACCGTGGCGATTTACGCCGTCGGCCTCGGAGTTACGCAGCCTCCCGTTGCCACCGGGGAGGCCGGTCCCTTGCCGGCGGCGATGCCGAACAACTCGAATCTCAGGATCGGGTTCAACTACTCCCCGGATGCTCTGCCCACCATCCCTAACCCAGAACAGGCGTCTTCCTCGCCACCGCAGGGGCCCGGGACCCCGCCCTTCGCTTGGCTCGCGCCCGGTTTCGTCGGACTCTATCAGTTGAATGTCACAATACCCGCGCCGCCGGCCGGGCTTCTGCCGTGCCTTAACGGAATCTATTCCAACCTGACAATCAATATCGGAGGGGCGCAGTCGCTGGACGGGGCGCAGATCTGCGTCAGGCCCCCGCAATAGTTGGCGAAGTTCCCTGGACACGCCCCCGCACAGGCCCTTTGCACCCGTGTTGCTAGAATACGGTTTCATGTCCGAGGCCTCCGCCCCTTTGAAAACGACGCCGCTCCACGAAGTGCACAAGGCGGCCGGCGCGAAGATGGTCGATTTCGGCGGGTGGGACATGCCGGTGCAGTACTCCGGCATCCTCGATGAGCATCACGCCGTGCGCCGCGCCGTCGGCCTGTTCGACGTCAGCCACATGGGCGAGATCGTCATCCGCGGCCCGGAGGCACTGCGCCTGGTCAACCAGGTCACTACCAACGACGCCGCAAAACTCGTCCCCGGCCAGGCGCACTACTCGGCGCTGCTTTACGAACACGGCGGCTTCGTCGACGACATCCTCGTCCATAAGGTTAGCGACACCGAGTACTTCCTCTGCGTGAACGCCTCGAACCAGGACAAGGACTTCGCCCACATCGCCGCGCAGAACCGCTTCGACACGGACTGCGAAAACGCCGGCTCCCGCTACGCCCAGCTTGCCATTCAGGGTCCGCGTGCCATCGACGTGCTGCAGAAGCTGACCCAAACCCCGCTCGCGCCGATCCGCTACTACCACTTCACCGACGGCGAGGTCTCCGGCACACCCGCGCGAATCGCCCGCACCGGCTACACCGGCGAAGACGGCTTCGAAATCTACGTCACGCCCTCGGAGGCTGTTCGCTTGTGGGGCGAGATTCTGGCCGCCGGCGCGGACGTTGGCATCAAACCCTGCGGCCTCGGCGCCCGCAACACGCTGCGCCTGGAAGCCGGAATGGCGCTCTACGGCCACGAAATCGACGCGACAACCACCGCCTGGGAAGCCAACCTCGGCTGGATCGTCAAGCCCGGCAAGGGAGACTTTACCGGTCGCGCCGCGCTCGTAAAACAACAGGCCGCAGGCGTGAAGCGAAGGCTCGCCGCGTTTGAGATGACCGGCCGCGGCATCGCGCGCGACGGCTACGAAATCGAGATCGACGGCGTGCCGGCCGGCTGGGTCACCAGCGGCGGACCGTCGCCCACGCTGAACAAGAACATCGGAATGTGCTATCTTCCCGCGGGGGCATGCCGCGAGGGCGCGGGGATTCAGGTGAAGATCCGGAATCAGAGTGTCCCCGCCGTGCTCGTGGCCTCGCCATTCTACCGGCGCCAGAAATAGATCAGGGAGCGAAACAGCGTTCATGTACCCAGCGAATTTTCGTTACACCAAGGAACACGAGTGGGTTCGCGCCGATGCGGACGGAACCGGAACGGTCGGCATCACCTTTCACGCGCAGAAGGAGCTTGGCGACATCGTCTATGTGGACCTGCCGAAGCCGGGCACCACCGTCGAGGTCGGCAAGACGATGGGGTCGGTCGAGAGCGTGAAAGCGGTGTCGGATGTGTATGCGCCGGTGTCGGGCGAAGTCCTGGAGGTGAACGAAACGCTCGTGCAGACGCCGGAACGGCTGAACGAAGATCCGCACGATTCGGCTTGGCTTGTTAAAATCAAGCTTTCGGCGCCAAAAGAAATAGAACAGCTACTTTCCGCCGAAGCTTATCAAACATACGTAGGAGCGGAGTAGCGCGAGCCGGGTTGCCCGGAGCGCGCTCCGGATTAACCAAGCCTTGCGATACCTACCGAAGTCCGACACCGAGCGCCGCCAGATGCTGGACGCGATCGGCGTGGCAAGTCTCGAAGACCTCTGCTCTCATCTTCCTCCCGAGGTCCGGCAGCGCGAGCCGTTGAAGCTCGAGCCCGGCAAATCGGAATACGAAATCGTCGATTACTTCCGCGCGCGAGCGGCGGAAAACGCCAACGGCTACGCCTCCTTTCTCGGCGCCGGCGTCTATCAGCATTACCGCCCGGTGCTGGTCGACACGGTGGTTTCGCGCGGCGAGTTTCTCACCTCCTACACGCCGTATCAGGCCGAGATCTCTCAGGGAACTCTAACAACCATCTTCGAGTTCCAGACGATGATCTGCCAGTTGACGGGCATGGACGTCGCCAATGCGTCGATGTATGACGGCTCGACGGCGGTCCCCGAGGCCGCCATGATGGCGGCGCGCGTCACCGGGCGCGATCGCGTGGTGGTGGCGAAAAATGTCCATCCCGAGTACCGGCAGGTGCTGGCAACCTCCGTGCGGCATCAGGGACTCCCGGTGACCGAAATCGGCTACGATGCACGCACGGGCCGTCTCGACGCCGAATCGCTCGAAGCGGCGGTGGATGAGCACACAGCCGCGGTGATCGTGCAGTCGCCGAATTTCTTCGGAGTGGTGGAAAACGTCCACCAGGCCGCCGAGATCGCACATCGCAAGGGCGCGCTGCTGATTGTCGCCTTCGCTGAGGCCGTGTCGCTCGGCCTTCTCGAGCCGCCCCGCGATGCCGACATCGTCTGCGGCGAGTTGCAGTCGTTCGCCATCGCGCCAAGCTACGGCGGGCCCTACGCCGGCATCATCGCCGCGAAAGAGAAATTCCTTCGGCAGATGCCCGGGCGCATCGTCGGCGAAACGAAGGACACTCGCGGCCGCCGCGCCTACTGCCTGACGCTGGCCACGCGCGAACAGCACATTCGGCGCGAGAAGGCGACGTCGAACATCTGCACGAATCAAGCGCTCATCGCGTTGATGGCCACGGTCTTCATGACGCTCTACGGCAAGCAGGGCTTGCGCGAACTCGCCGAGCACAACCTCGCCAAGGCGCACTACCTGGCCGGCAAGCTCCCGCTGCTATTCAGCGCGCCGTTCTTCAACGAATTTGTTGTGGCCGCGAACGGGCGGACACCGGAAGAAATGAACGCGGTGTTGCTCAACAAGAAAATCATCGGCGGCCTGCCGCTCGGCCGCTTCTATCCGGAGCTTGAAGGTACGTCGCTCGTTTGCGCGACCGAGATGTCGCGCCGCGAGCAGATGGACGCCTTAGCAAGCGTGTACGCCGCCGAGGAGGCGCTCGCCCGATGATTAAGAAAGCCACCCCGCACCTCACGCAGAACGAGCCGCTGCTGTTTGAACGAAGCTCGCCCGGAAAGTTGGGCTACCAGTTGCCGGCGCTCGACGTGCCCGCCGTGGACCCGGCGGCCGTGCTCGGGCGCGAGAACACCCGCGAGGCAATCGACGATTTTCCCGAGGTGAGCGAGGTCGACGCGATCCGCCACTTCACGCGGCTTTCTACTTATAACTACGCGATCGACCTCGGCCTCTATCCGCTCGGCTACTGCACGATGAAGTACAACCCGCGCGTCAACGAAGCGGTGGCGCGGATCGACGGTCTCACCTGGATTCATCCCTATCAACCCGAGGCGCTCTCGCAAGGCGCCATGGAAATCTTCGCGGTGCTTGAGCGCGCGCTCTCCGAGATCACCGGCATGGATGCCGTGACGCTGCAGCCGGCCGCCGGAGCGCACGGCGAATTTACCGGCATCCTGCTGGTGCGCGCGCTGCACGAGGCGCACGGCAACCCGCGCAAGCGCATTCTGATTCCCGACTCCGCGCACGGAACAAACCCGGCGACGGCGCGCACTGCGGGCTACGAAGTGGCCAACGTCCCTTCGAACGAACGAGGCATGATCGACATCCCGGCGCTCGAAAAACTCTGCGACGAAAACACTGCGGCGCTGATGGTGACGAACCCGAACACGCTGGGTGTGTTCGAAGATAACATCACGCGGATCGCGGAGATCCTCCACTCCAAGGGCGCGCTCGTCTACATGGACGGCGCGAATATGAACGCGCTCGTCGGCATCGCGCGGCCGGGGGATTTTGGCGTCGACGTGATGCACCTGAACCTGCACAAAACCTTCTCGACCCCGCACGGTGGAGGCGGCCCGGGCTCCGGCGCAGTGGCCGTGAAGAGCCGACTTGTCCCCTTTCTGCCCTCGCCCCGGCTCGAGCGGACCAGTGAAGGCTGGCGGTGGAACTACGATCTTCCGCAGTCGATCGGCAAAGTGCGGGCCTTCTTCGGCAATTTCGGCGTGCTCGTCCGCGCGCTGGCCTATATCCTCGCTCACGGCGGCCCAGGGTTGCGCAAGGCGACGCTCGACGCGCTGCTGAACGCCAACTACCTCCGCGCCAAGCTCGAGCCCTACTTCGAACATCCGCACAAGGCCCCGACCATGCACGAGTGCGTGTTCAGCGACGCCCTGCAGGCCAAGCGCGGCGTGCACACCGGCGACATCGCCAAGCGCCTCATCGACTACGGCTTCCATCCCTACACCGTCAGCTTCCCCCTCATCGTGCATGGCGCGATGATGATCGAGCCGACCGAAACCGAGGGCAAGCAAGAGCTGGACCTGTTCGTCGACGCGATGATTTCAATCGCCCAGGAAGTGGAGCAGGAACCGGACACCGTCCTGCAAGCGCCGCACTTGACGCGCACCAGCCGTGTCGATGAAGTCACCGCCGCGCGCAAGCCCGTCGTCCGCTGGAAGCCCCCGCTACACTAGAGCAGATTGCGAAAGCAGATCCTTGTTGTCGCCGCCCTCGTCCTGCTGCTGCGTCTGGCCTTCCTTCATCAGGCCATTCAAGGCGACGACGTCTATTACTTAGCCGGCGCCGCGCACGCACAGATCGACCCGCTGCACCCCAACCACGCCAAATACGCCTTCCTCGGCGAAATCGTCGACATGCGCGGCCATCCGCATCCGCCGCTGAACGCCTGGGTTCTCGGGCTTCTCGTGGCCGTGCTGGGTCGCGTCGAGGAAGTCCCGTTTCATGCCGCCTACGCCATCTTCTCGCTCCTCGCCGCGCTGGCGGCCTTGTCCATCGCGCGACGCCTCAGCCCGCGCCCGGTCGAAGCCGTTCTGCTTTTCGTCGCAACACCCGCCTTCGTCGTCAATGGCGGCTCGCTCGAAGCCGATCTTCCTTTCCTGGCCTTCTGGCTCGCTTCGATCGCCTGCTTCCTTCGCGCCGTGGAAACACGCTCTACGAAATGGCTGCTCCTCTCCATCGCCCCGATCGCGCTGGCCGCCCTCGGCGCATATCAATCGATCGCCTTAACGCCGATTCTTGGGCTCTATCTGTGGACGAAACGCCGCGAGTGGAAGGCCGCCTGGCTGGTCGCTCTCTCCCCGCCCGTGGTCCTGGCAATCTGGCAACTCTGGGAGCGCTCCTCAACCGGCGGCATGCCGGCCGCGGTGCTCGCCGGCTATCTCCAAACCTACGGCCTCGAGGCCTTGACCCAGAAACTCAAAAGCGCCGGAGCGCTCACGGCGCACTTAGGCTGGCTCGTATTTCCACTGCTCGCCGCCGCCGCATTCCGGAGCAAGGCCGCCTGGGCGCTCGTGCCGCTCGTTGCCGCCGCCGCTTTCTACGATCCGAATCCCCTGTTCTGGGCCTCGGCGGGCATCGGCGCACTCGTCCTGCTCTGGTGCGCCCGCAACTGGCGCGACTTCGCCGCCCAATGGGTCCTCGTCTTCTTCGCCGCCGCCTTGGTTGTCTTCTTCGCTGGCTCGGCGCGTTATCTCCTCCCGCTGGCCCTGCCGGTCGCGATTCTCGCTTCGCGGCAACTCGGCTCGCGCTGGCTGTATGCCGGAGCGGCCTGCGGGTTCGCCCTCAGCCTGGCGCTCGCAGTTGTGAATTACCAGCACTGGGACGGATACCGCCGCTTCGCTCGGACGCTCGCCCCGCTCGCCCGCAATGGGCGGGTGTGGATCAATGGCGAGTGGGGCCGGCGCTTCTATCTCGAGCGGGAAGGCGCCCTCCCCTTGTTACGCGGCCAGGCGCTCGAGCCGGGCGACGTCGTGGCAACCAGCGCGCTCGGCTACCC
>VFSW01006703.1_pt1 | contig 16871 bp, 9 predicted proteins | sample 5358111 | NCBI WGS metagenome assembly VFSW01 (sample SAMN11554181, study PRJNA540505) | mine drainage metagenome | isolation source: sediment from site ElyBrook_90M | place: USA: Ely Copper Mine, Vershire, VT | collected 2017
CGAACCCCATCCGGCCGGGCCGGGGACGGGGCGGGAAGGAGTCAAAGGTGGCACGACTGAGACCGGTTACATTTGCACAAAAGCTCTGACGCCAGCCCAGCGGGAGGCGCGGAGCCGCGTGGTAGACAGGCCTGCGCGGCCTGTGGGGCGTGGTATACTTCGGGCATGTCGGCAGTTTTCGCTTATACGAGATTCCAACGCATAGCAATTGCACTCAGCCTGTGCCTGCTGGCATTTGCATTCGCGATGGAAGCCAAACTGGCCTGCTACAGCCCTACTAACGGACCGGACGACGAGGTTCGCGCCGTCAAAGCCTGCCCCGCCGATGCTTTCAATGTTTTGGTGCAGCGCGCATCCCCGCTTGCTTCCTCTCAATTGCAGGTTGTGTTTCTTTTTTGCGCGGCTTTTGGGCTTGGCAGCATGCGCGGCGCGGCTTCCCTGCGGTTGAGCGAGGTTTCCGCATTGCGCCGCCCCGTATCCATCGCGGCATCTTCTTTCCCTCCTCTTTTCTTCCGGCCTCCTCCTTCTTTTCGCTAAATTTGCAGCAAACTTGCATTGAGTTTTCACCCGCAGTTCTGCTGCGGGTGCGCGTATATGTTTGCAACTTGATTTTCAGCGAGGGTTTTCCGCCATGTCTTTCCCATCTCAGGTAAGGTGGCTGCCATTTGCGTTACTGCTTGTTTCAGGAGCAGTGAGCATCGGTTGCCATCAGTCTCAATCATCCGCCCCCATCAGTCTTCCCATTGCGCCGGTGGTGCTGCCCCAGCGGGCCGCGCTCTCCACCAAGCTGGAGGTCGCGGGTGAGCTGCTTCCCTACCAGGAGGTCGAACTTCACGCCATGGTATCGGGGTATATCCGGAACATTTATGTCGATATTGGCGACCGGGTGCGCAAGGGGCAGGTGCTGGCGACGCTGGAGATTCCGGAGCTTTTGGCGCAGGTTGAGGAGGCGCAATCCGGCGTTCTGCGCAGCGAACAGGATGTGCTGAGCGCCAAAAGCGCGGTGCTGCGGGAGCAAGCCGATCACACGGCGCTGCACGCGGCTTACAAGCGCCTGAAACAGGCCGCGGCGGACCGCCCCGGCTTGATTGCGCAACAGGAATTGGATGACGCCCAGGCCAAAGACTCCTCGTCCGCCGCGCAGGTGGACGCAGCCAAGGCGAATCTCTCCGCGATGCAACAGGCGCTGGGGGCGGCCCAGGCCAATCACCGTCATTACACATCGCTGGCAGACTACGCGCAGATCACCGCGCCCTACAGCGGCGTGGTGACCTGGCGCTACGCCGATACCGGCGCACTGGTGCAGGCCGGCACGTCGAGCGCCGGCGCGCAGCCGGTTGTCAAGCTCGCGGAGACCGATGTACTGCGTCTCCGCATCCCGGTTCCCGAGGCTCTAGCCGGGTATGTCCATATCGGAGATCCGGCTCGCATTCACGTGCAGGCGACGGGCGAACAGCTCACTGGCAAGGTAGTTCGGACGACGGGCGAGCTGGACCTGGCAACGCGCACACTCCAGGTGGAAATCGATCTCGACAATGCCGACAACAAACTCGACCCCGGAATGTATGCCGACGTCACGTTGAATGTGCAGCGCAGCGGGATGGGGCTGACGATTCCCGTGGAAGCGGTGGACAACAGCGGCGCGCATCCGGCAGCCTATGTGGTGAACGCGCAGGGGCGCATTGAAAAGCGCATGCTGCAACTGGGCGTTCAGGGACCGAACAGGGTGGAAGTTCTCTCCGGCCTGGAGGATGGGGATTTGGTGGTGGCAGCCAATCTTGCCTCGTTCACCGCTGGCGAAGCCGTGCGCTCTCAGCAGGTAGTGCTGCCGAAACAAAAGCCGGACGGCGGAAACGGGGGCCAATAACCATGTCAAAATTCGCCCTCCGCTATCCCTTCTTCATCATCATGGTCTGCATGATTATCGCCGTGGTCGGCTCCACGACCGTGGCGCGTATGCCGGTCGATCTGTTTCCTGATATCAATATCCCTGTCGTTGTAGTGGCCACATTTTACAACGGCATGCCGCCGGAGCAGATTGAAGCTCACATCACCGATCCCTTCGAGCGCTTCTTCACACTGGGCAGCGGCATCGATCACATCGAGTCGCGTTCACTGACCGGCGTCAGCCTGATCAAAGTCTACTTCCAGCCCGGCACCGATCCCAATGCCGCCGTCACCACCATCTCCAACCTGGCGATGGCCGACCTGCGCCGCCTGCCGCCGGGCACGCTGCCGCCGGTGGTTCTCAAATTCGACGCCTCCAGCATGCCCGTCTGCTTCATCACGCTGAAAGGCCAGGGGCTCAACGAGACCCAACTGCATGATCTTGGCGAGTACGTCGTGCGCGATCAGATTGCCAACGTTCCTGGGGCATCGATTCCGCCGCCATTCGGAGGCAAATACCGTCAGATTCAGGTTTATGTGGACCCGGTGAAGCTGGAGGCGCATGAACTGAGCCCGATGGATGTGGTGCGCGCGGTCAACAACGGGAATGAAATTTTGCCCTCGGGCGATGTGCGCATCGGACCGCAGGACTTCAACATCTACGCCGACTCGCAGTTCCCCACGATGAAATCGATCGATGATCTGCCGCTGAAAACCGTGGGCAATGGGCAACTGCTGATCTCCGACATCGGCTATGCCAAAGACGACGCCGCCATCCAAAGCAACATCGTGCGCGTCGACGGACAGCACTCCGTTTATCTTCCCATCCTCAAGCAGGGCGGCGGAAGCAACACCATCGCCGTGGTCAACGGCATCCGCCAGGATCTCGAGCATCTCTTCGACGTTCCAAAATCGCTGGTGGCCACGGTGGTCTTCGATCAGTCGGTCTTCGTGAAAACTGCCATCGCCAATCTGGGCAGCGAGGGCGGCATCGGTCTGGTCCTTACCGCGGTCATGATCCTGATCTTCCTGGGCAACGGGCGCGCCACGGTGGCCGTCATGCTGTCCATACCGCTCTCCGCGCTGGCTGCTTTCATCATCCTGAACATGATGGGAGAAACCATCAATTCCATGGTGCTGGGCGGGCTGGCACTGGCCTTTTCCCGATTGATCGACAACTCGGTCGTGGTGCTGGAGAACATCTTTCGCCATCTGGAGATGGGCGAACCGCCCGATGTGGCCGCCGAAAAAGGCGCGGAAGAAGTGGCCCTTGCGGTTCTGGCCGCTACTTTCACCACCGCCATCGTCTTCTTTCCGGTGGTCTTTTTATACGGCGTCAGCAAGTTCCTGTTCACCGCAATGGCTCTATCAGTGGTGCTTTCGCTCTTTGCCTCGTATGTCGTGGCCATGACCGTGGTGCCGCTGTTCTGTGCAAAATACATCAAGAATGCTCACAATCTGGCCGCGCATCACAAAGGCGGGAACTGGTTCCAGAGATTTGTGCGCGGGTTCAATCGCCGCTATGACAAGACCCTGATGCACTACGACATCGCGGTGCGCAAGAGCCTGCTCAGGCCCATGACCACCGTGGTGGGCATCCTGGGCGCATTCCTGTTCAGTCTGGCGCTGTTCCCGCTGATGGGAATGTCCTTCTTCCCGCGCACCGATTCCGGGCAATTCGTCATCAACGTCAAGGCGCCCAGCGGTACGCGGCTGGAAGTTACGGACCAGTACATCGCCCAGGTGGAGCAGGATATACGCTCCGTTATTCCACCCAAAGATCTCCAGATGATTGTCTCGAATATCGGCATTACGCCTGGCTTCGAGGCGATCTACACCAGCAACTCGACGATGAACACCGCATTTGTCGATGTCAGCTTGAACAAGGGACACAGCAAAAGCAGCTTGGCGTACATGAATCTGGTGCGCGCCAAGCTGCACGGCGACCTGCCCCAGCTTTCCACTTACTTTCAGTCCGGCAGTCTGGTGGACGCAGTCGTGAACCTCGGCCTTCCCGCGCCCATCGACATCCAGGTGGAAGGTCAAAACATGGACAAGGATTACGCCACGGCCGCGAGTCTCGCCGCGCAAATCCGCAATCTGAAAGGCGTGAGCGATGTTCTGATTCCGCAGGATCTGGATTATCCCGGCCTGCAGGTCGATGTGAACCGCGAGATGGCCGGCCGTCTGGGGCTGGATGCAAGCGAGATCGTCGATAACGTCATTACCGGCTTGAACTCCAACGGCATGATTGCTCCCAGCTACTACGTGGACCCCAAGAGCGGAAACAATTACTTCCTGACCGTGCAGTTCCCCATGAAGGACATTCAAACCCTCACTGATCTGAAGCAGTTGCCGCTGCACGCGGCGAACGGATCAGCGGTGACCAATCTGGGCGCGGTGACCACGATTCGCCAGATCAACACGCCGACCGAGGTGGACCACTACCAGATGGAGCGCGTCATCGACGTCTATGTTTCGCCCTCCGGCGAAGACTTGGGCGGGCTCGCCAAGCAGGTAAACCGCATCATCGCCCACACCAGAATTCCAGAAAACGAGCGCGTCACCGTGCGCGGCTCGGTGGACGGCATGAAGAAGTCGTTCGCCAGTTTCAGCATCGGGTTGATTCTCTCCGTAATTCTGGTGTATCTGATCCTGATGGCGCAGTTTGCGTCGTTCAAGGATCCATTGATCATTCTGCTTGCGGTTCCTCCCGGCATCATGGGCGTGATCCTCATGCTGGTGATTACGCATACCACGCTGAACGTGATGTCCCTGATGGGCGTCGTGATGATGACCGGCATTGTGGTGTCGAACTCGATTCTCATTGTCGAGTTCACGCGCGACCTGCGCAAGCAGGGAATGCCGGTGGAAGAAGCGGTCGCCATGTCCTGCCGCATCCGCCTGCGTCCGGTGCTGATGACCTCGCTGGCCACCATCCTGGGAATGCTGCCCATGGCGCTCACCCTCGAAGAAGGCAGCGAACTCTACGCTCCGCTGGCGCGCGCAGTGATCGGTGGACTCACCGTCTCGGTGATTTTGACGGTCTTCATTGTGCCGGCCGCCTATCTGATGGTGCATCGCCGAGCCATACGGCGGGCGGAAGGAGAACAGGCATGAAGATCTTGGCACGAACCTGCAAGACTGGAATCATTCTGTTGGTAGCTTGCACCGCGCTCTGTGCGCAGCAGCCGCAACCGGCGTTCGCCCCGGCGCCAACCCTCACGCTGGCTGATGCGGAGCAGATGGCCATTGCGCATAATCCCAGCATCAGTGTGGCCAAGCTGCTGCAACTGGCGCAGGTTCAGGTCACGCGTGAGGCGCGCTCGGCGGAGTTGCCCACCGCGACAGGCAGTCTGACCTCTGTGGATGCGCACGACGGCACCCGCATTACCGCCGGTCTGCTCAACAACCCCAGCGTCTACGACCGCGCGGCCGGCGGCCTGACGGTGAGCCAACTCATCACCGACTTTGGCAGAACGCACCATCTCATCCTCAGCGCCAAGTCCCAGGCCCAGGCGCAGATGGACACCGAGCGTGCGACGTCGGAGGATATTACGCTGGCCGTCGATCAGGCGTATTATCGAGCGCTCACCAGCCAGGCCGTGCTCAATGTTGCCGAGCAGACCGTCGCCGCCCGTCAAGCCACCGCGGACCAGATCAGCGCTCTCACCAACGCCAAGCTCAAGTCCACACTGGACGAGAGCTTTGCCAACGTCGAACTTTCCCAGGCCAGGCTGCTGCTGCTGGACGCGCGGAACACCGAGGAGGACACCATGGCCAATCTGAACGCGATCCTCGGCTCCGAAGAAGACACTCCATATACGCTGGTCGATCCGCAGTCCGGCGCTGCCCCGCTACCGCCCGACAACGCCGAACCGCTGGTGCGGATGGCCTTCAGCGCACGCCCCGATCTGGCGGCTCTCAACGATCGTTACGAGGCGGCTCGGCAATTCAGCGCCGCCGAGCACGATCTGAGCCGTCCCATGGTCTCCGCTCTTGGCGACGTGGGCGGTACTCCCGTGCGCGCCGACCAGATCACCTCGTCCTGGTACGGAGCCGTTGGAGCTAATGTAGACATTCCGATCTTCAACGGATTTCTCTTCTCCGCGCGGGCCCGCGAAGCAGACCTGCGCACGCGCGCTTCCCAGGAGGAGGTCAGAAATCTGCGCGAGCTGATTGCCCGCGATGTCCGCACTGCCGTCCTCTCGGCGCAGGCCGCCTATCAACGCATCGATGTGACCCGGCAACTGCGCGATCAATCCAACCTCGCCTTGGATCTGGCGCAAACCCGCTACAGGCTGGGGCTGAGCGGCATCGTTGAGCTGAGCCAGGCGCAACTGGCACAGACGCAGGGAGAGATCGCCTACGCGAATGCGCGCTATGCCTACCAGATTGCATTGGCTGCACTAAGATTCCAAACCGGTCAGTAAAACTGTCTCGGCCTGCTCCCGTTGGTGGCTAGAGCGGTTCTCCAATTCATGTGCCCCGTACGGCACGGTGCAGGGTTGCTTTTTCTTGAGGAAAAAGCAACTTCAGGGCACGGGCTTCAGCGTACGCCTGTTGGAGAACCGCTATAATCGGCGGCGCTGGGGCGGGGGATGGCGTCGAGATCGGCCTTGCCTTCCGATAGCTGCATGAGGAACTCCTGCGCAGAGAAGGGCTTTTGGTCTTTGAGAAGCTTGGAGGCGCGCAGGTAGCTTCCGTCCGGCTGTTGCAGTCTGGCTTTGGCCGTGTCGGCCAGGTAGGCGGGCAGAATCTCGTCGTGGATGCGGGCCAGTGCTGCCGGATCGCGGACCGGGAAGGCCACCTCGCAGCGCTCGAAGAGGTTGCGGGGCATCCAGTCGGCCGAGCCGAGATAGATTTCATCGTCGCCGCCGTTGGCGAAGTGGAAGATGCGCGAGTGCTCCAGGAAGCGGCCGACGATGGAGCGGACGCGGATGCGTTCCGAGAGGCCCTTGACGCCGGGGCGCAGGATGCAAAGCCCGCGCACGATCAAGTCGATCTCGACGCCGGCCTGCGAGGCCTGGTAAAGCGCGTCGATGACCGAGGGCTCGAGCAGGGCGTTCATCTTGGCCACGATGTGCGCGGGGCGTCCGGCCTGGGCGTGCTCCTTCTCGCGGCGGATCAGGCCGAGTAAGCTCTCGGCCATGGTCAGAGGGGCCATCAGCAGCGGCCGGTAGTCGTCGATCTCAGCATGTGCGGTGAGATAGTTGAAGACCATGTGGACGCGCTCGGTGATCTGCGGATCGCATGTGAGCAGACTGAGGTCGGTGTAGAAGCGGGCGGTGACGATGTTGTAGTTGCCGGTGCCCAGGTGGCAGTAGCGGCGCGTGACCCCATCCTCGTCGCGGCGCACCAGCATGGCCAGCTTGCAATGCGTCTTCAGTCCGACGACGCCGTGAAAGACCTGCACGCCGGCGTCTTCCATGGAGCGCGCCCAGCGGATGTTGGAGGCCTCGTCGAAGCGGGCCATCAACTCGACGACCAGTGTGGCTTCCTTGGTGGCCGCCGCCTCGGTGAGCGCCTGGAACATGGGCGAGTCGTTGCTGGTGCGATAGAGGGTCTGCTTCATGCTGACCACGGCGGGATCTTCGGCGCCCTGCTGAATGAAATCGACCACCGGGTCGTAGGCGTCGTAGGGATGGTGGAGCAGAATGTCATGCTGGCGCAGCTCGTCGAAGATGTTCGCGGACTTGTGGCTCAGGTTGAAGGGGCGAGGCGTAAAGGCGGGAAACTTCAGGTCAGGCCGCTGGACATCGCTGTAAAAGAACATCAGCCGCGAGAGGTTGACAGGGCCGTCGTCGTGGAAGACCTGGTCTTCGTCGAGCTCGAAGTTGCCCCGCAGCCGCTCGACGATCTCCGGGTCGGCGCCGGTTTCGACTTCCATGCGCACCGCGTCGCCCTTGCGCCGGTTATGCAGCTCGAAGCGGATGGTCTCCAGCAGCGAGCGCGCTTCTTCCTCCTCGAAGTAGAGGTTGGAGTTGCGGGTGACGCGAAAGGCGGCGCGGCGCAGCACCTCGTAGCCGCGATACATGCCGGCCAGATTCTGCGTAATCAGGTCCTGCAGCAGCAGGTAATCGTAATGGCCTTCGGCCGAGGGCAGGCGAACGAAGCGGGGCAGCGCGCGAGGCACGGTGACCACGCCGAGCACCTGTGGGCCGGAGCTGCGCCGCTTGCGACGGAGCAGCAGGGCAAGACAGAGAGCTTTGTTCAGCACGCGCGGAAAGGGATGGGCGGGGTCGATGGCGATGGGCGTCAGCAGCGGGTCGACTTCGCGCTGAAAGTAGCCCTGGGCAAAGGCGCGGGCCTCTTCATCCAGTTCATCCCACTCCAGCAGCCGAATGCCTTGCTTGCCCAGTTCGGGCAGCAGTCGCTCGTTCCAGCAGTGGTATTGGGCGTCGACGAAGCTGTGAATTTCCGCGGTCAGCGTGGCGAGTGATTCGTCCGGGCGCAGCCCGTCATAGCCCGGCTCGCGGTAGCCGTCCTCAATGCGCTGCATGAGGCCCGCCTGGCGGATTTCCACGTATTCGTCAAGGTTGGAGCCGGTGATGGCCAGGAATTTTACCCGCTCCAGCAGCGGGTTTTCCGGGTCTTCGGCCTCTTCGAGCACACGCCGGTTGAACTGCATCCAGGAGTGATCCCGGCCGTTGAAGAGTCTGCTTTTCTGTGCCGTTCTGGCCATCGAATCCGTTCCGGACGCCGTGTTGGCAGTCTACAGCGTTTGGGAGAAAAACTGAATTTGAACCCCGAAAAGGCGGAAAACCTGCATCCAACAATGAATACAGGAATAACACTGCCGCCGATGTTAAGCCTTGGCGAATAACCGCCACAAATGGCTACACACTCGACGGGTGCGTGTGCCGGTCTCAGGCCGGTTCCTGTGGATTGGCTGCGGGGCCAGAGGCCGGGCTGGCAGGTTCGGTCTTCAGCTCGGAATCAGAAGCTGGATCGATTGCGGCGGCAGGTTCCTCGCTCGAGTCCTCGGCGTTGTCTGAACCGAGCAGTAGATCCACGCGATAAGCGGCGGCTTCGGCGGCGGCCAGGGATTCCGTGATGGCCGCAGTGATCGTCTGGACCGCTGGACGGCTGGGTGCGGCCTGGCTGGGGGCAGGTTGGCCCGCCAAGCGCAGCAGCGCGGGCAGTTGCAGCCACCAGAGCAGCTCCTCGTAGCGTTCACGCACAAGATATTCACGGCCTTCGGCGCGATGCACGCCGGTCAGCCAGCGCACGTCGGCGTCGGACCAGAGAGCAGGCGGCAAAACGGGCGCGGGCGCGGCTTCCATTTCGACTGCCGTGATGACCGACGCCGGCTCTGATTCTGCCTGAGGTTCCTGCGGATGGCCCATGCGCGCGGCGGTGAGCAGCGCAACCTTGATGCGCGCGGCGGCGCGCCATGCCTGTTCGCCTTCGAATCCCAGCGCGGTGAAGGCTTGGGCGAGGGGTTCGCGCAGGCGGAGGCGATCAAAGAGATCCAGCGCCACGCGCTCCGGGTTAGTGGCGTCGATGGATTCAGCCAGCAACTGCAGCGCGCACCAGGCGAGCAGCGGGCCCCAGATGGCGGTTGCGGTCAACTGCGGGCTGGGGCTGGGCAGCATGCGGCGCGCGGCCACGGTCCACGGGGCAGCCCAGAGCGCTTCTACCGCGGGCAGGCGCAGGGCGGCGCGCAGGCGCTCGCGGAAGGCTTGAGCCAGCAACGCGGGGTTGGCGAACTGAAGGCCAGCGGACTGATCGCCGAGGCGTCCGAGATATGCCTTGTGGGCCTGACGCATGAAGATCTCACAACGCAGCCAGCCAGCGTCGAAACGCTTGCGGCGCTGGGACTCGGTCATGCGGTCGGTGGCGGCGGCCACGGGGCGCGGTTGCTCGCCCAGATCGGATAACAGGCGCACCAGGTCCGGGTCGAGCAGCAGGTGCAGCGCGTCGTGGGTCGGCTGTAGCTCCATATTCACCAGCGCGTCGTCCAGATTGGCCACGCCGCGGCCGTTGAGCTGATCGGAGAGCCGGTCCCAGGGCCGCTCGGCTGTGGAGTGAAGCTCGCGCCAATCGAGGAAGACATGGCACTGGTAGGCGTGCAGGTGGAGAGTGAGTCCGCGCTCGGCCAGATCGTTGGCGCGGCAGAGGTACTCGAGGCCGGTGAGCGAGTCGCGCCAGGCCAGGGTGACGGTGGAGTCTCCGCTCAGGCCGAGTCCTTCACTGAGGCGCTGCTGGCGATGCTGGCCGGCGCCTTTGTCGGCGTAGGCGGCGGAGTTGTCGAGGGTGCCGTGCGTCTCTCCGTAGTGATTATTGAATACCACCAGAGCGCGCTCATTCCCGCTGCGGTTGGAGTAGGCAAAGACATTTTCGTCCACCGAGCCGTTGGCGTGGAAGAGGTCGTAGAGGCGGAAGTTGCCGCTCTCGGCAAAGAGCCAGCGTCGCTTGAGCAGCGGCGCAAGCTCGCGCTCGTGGCGCTGGACCAGCCAATGGTCGGGCTCCTCGTTGTAGCGCGGGCGCTGGTACTCCATCCCGTATTTTTCGGTGAATCCCTCGATCTGTCCGTGGCCGAACATGGGCAGTCCGGGCAGGGTGGCCATCATGGCAGCCACGCCGAAGCACTTGTCCCCCTTGCCGAATTGATCGATGGCGGTGCGCTCGTCGGGGTTGCTCATGAAGTTGACGTAGCGCTTGAGGATGTCCGGATCGAACTCGAGAGTGTTCTTGATAACCGAGCGGTACTTGGCGTTGTCCTCGTCGCGCAGCATGACCATGAAGGCGCTGTTATAGACGCGGTGCATACCCAGGGTTCGGACGAAGTAGCCCTCCATCAGCCAGAAGGCCTCGGCCAGGAGCAGCGTGCCGGGGACTTCGGCGGCCACGCGATCGACCACCTCGCGCCAGAACTCGTGGGGCATGGCGCGGTTGAATTCATCCTGGCTCATGCCGTACTCGGCGCGCGAGGGGATGGCGCCGCTCGATCCGGGGCCGGGAAACCAAAGGCGATGAAAGTGGCGCTTGGCCAGAGTCATGGCGGCGTCGAAGCGGATGACGGGGAAGAGGCGCGCAACGTGCAGGATGGTCTGGATGACCTGCTCGCGGACGGCGGCGTTCAAGTAGTCAAGCTGCGCGGTGTCGTTCCAGGGAAAGCTGGTGCCGTCGTTGCCGTGATAGATATAGCGGGTTTCGCCGCTCTGGCGATCGCGGCGGCGGAAGACGACGGCGGCGTCGGACTGCTCGAAGTAGTGGTCTTCGATCTTGATTTCGACGCGGCCATCCTGGGAGAGATCGGGACCGTTGAAGCTGTAGGCGGGATAGGGCGAATCCTGCCGGGCCATGAACCAATCGGGATGCTCGACGACCCAGGGCGAATCGATGCCCATATGGTTGGGCACAATGTCGATGGCAAGGCGTATGCCGTGGCGGTAGGAGCGATCACGCAGGTTGATGTAGGCCGGCTCGCCGCCCAGATCGGCGGCAATCGCGTAATCGAAGAGCGAGTAGGCAGAGGCTACGGCGTCGGAGTTGCCGCACAACTGCTTGATGGTTTTGGAGGCGCGGCTGCGCTCCCAGATGCCGATGAGCCAGAGCGAATTGAGGCCGCGATGGGCGAGCTGGGCCAGCTCTTCGTCCGGAATCTCGTCGAGGCGGGTGATGGCGCGGCCATACTGGCGGCTCATCTGGGTCAGCCAGACGTAGGTGCTTTTGGCGATGAGCACGACGGTGGGCATCCAGGCCGTGTCTGGCGAGAATTTTTCGTATTCGTGTGCCGGATCGCCGAAGACCGGCACTTCCGCGGTGCCGACCACGCCGGGCCACTGCTGCTTTCCGCTGTCGCGGCGGCGCTGGGCGGTCAAATCGGGAGGATTGAACTGCATCCAGATGGCTAGCTCTTCCTCGCGCAGAATTTCGCCGGCGATGAGCAGGAAGCGTTCCAGGCTGTCGCCCAGCATAGGCTTCCAGAGCTTGCGGATGAGAGCAATCTGGTCGCTGAGCGAGTGGGGCGCAGCCAGGGCCGGGGCGCGCAAGAGGTCGAGGAGGTTCATCGGCCGGGCGTCGGGCAGGGGGATCAAAGGGCGAGTGGCGAAGTACTCCGGAAGCTGGCGGGTGACCTGGCGGTAAACGGTCTTCTCAGCCAGGGATTTTTCCTCGAAGAGCTCCTCGAAGGGCAAGAAAGCCTGGTTGCGGTTGGCAGTCCACAGCAGCAGCAGCTCTTCCAGCGCGGCGGCGCGGTGCGAGGTTTCGCCGTTTCCCCGCGCCAGCCATTGTTGGGGCGTCTCGAGGCCGCGGATTACTGAGAGGCCGGGAAACTGCGCGACAAAGGCGAGCAGCATGGTGTCGAGGGCGTCGGCGCCGACCTGCGCGGAGAAAAACTCCAGGGCCGCGGTCATCACGGCCGGGTCGAACTGCTCGCGGTAACGGGCCATCAGCACGTGGCTGGCCTCGTCGATCAAGCCCATGGCGTAAAGCTGCCCAGCGTGAACCGTCAGCTCGGGATGCTTTTCCACCTCGCGGACGGTGTTCATGCGATGGGCAAATTCGCGGCAGGCGGCGACATTGGCGAAGACCACGTTCCCCGTATAGGAAAACAGAGACTCGGTGAACTGGTAGCGCTCACGCGCCTTGCGGGCTATATGAAATTCCATCATCGGAAGCCGAACTCCCAAACTCTCGTGGACCGGCGTAAAGGCGCCAAAAGTTAAAGGTACATCAAAGAGGTAAAAGCCGCTGAACTCTGATTTTAACTTGCGCCTGACGCTATTGATTGACGCAGAGCGCAGGAAAGGCAACCGCCGGTCCTTCGACTTCGCCGCGCTTCGCTCAGGAGGCCGGCTTTGTGGCGCCGCAAGCTCTCTGGATGTTCCATTCCGCGTGGACCCGTGCGGCGCGGAATGGTAAAGTGACAGCACCAAGGGAGGTTTATCGCATGGAATTGGGCATGATCGGATTGGGCCGGATGGGGGCCAGCATGGTGCGGCGGTTGCAGCGCGCCGGACACCAGTGCGTGGTTTTCGACCTTCACCAGGACGCGGTTCAAGCGCTGGCCGCGGAAGGCGCGACGGGCGCGGCGACGCTCGAAGAGTTCGCGAAGAAGTTGAAGACGCCGCGGGCTGTCTGGCTGATGGTGCCGGCCGGCGTGGTCGATCCGACGTTACAGTCGCTGCTTCCCTTCCTCGAAGCGGGCGACGTGGTGATCGACGGCGGCAACTCCTATTATCACGATGACCTGCGCCGCGCCGCCGAGCTGAAACCGAAGGGCATTCATTATGTAGACGCCGGAACCAGCGGCGGCGTGTGGGGCGAAGAGCGCGGCTACTGCCTGATGATCGGCGGCGAGGAGACGGTGGTCCAGAGGCTGGACCCGATCTTTTCCGCGCTGGCGCCGGCGATCGATTCCGCGCCCAGGACGCCGGGCCGAGAGAAGCCTGGCGTGGCGGCGCTCGGCAGTACAGCGGAGCACGGCTACCTGCACTGCGGCCCCAACGGCGCCGGGCACTTCGTCAAGATGGTCCACAACGGGATCGAGTACGGCATCATGGCCTCGTTCGCCGAGGGGCTGAACATTTTGCGCCACGCGAACGCAGGCAAGCTGACACGCGCCGTGGACGCGGAGACCACGCCGCTGCGCAATCCGGAACTGTATCTCTACGATCTGCACCTGGCCGACGTTGCCGAGGTCTGGCGGCGCGGCAGTGTGATTTCTTCGTGGCTGCTGGACCTGGCCGCCGCATCGCTGCTGGACAGCCCGGACCTGGCGAAGTTTGCTGGGCGCGTTTCGGATTCCGGCGAGGGGCGCTGGACGATCATGGCGGCTATCGACGAGTCGGTTCCGGCTCCAGTGCTGAGTGCCGCGCTGTACGCGCGCTTCAGCTCACGCGGCCAGGACGACTTTGCCGACAAGGTGCTCTCCGCGCTGCGCTATCAGTTCGGCGGACACCTGGAAAAGACCGCCGGAAAGGAGGGCGCATGAAGGAAGCCTTGCATTCGGACGGGGCACATTCCGACGCGTTGACGGTCTTCGGCGTGACCGGCGATCTGGCCCACAAGCAGATTTTTCCCGCGCTTTATGCCATGGTGAAGCGCGGCGTGCTCTCGGTTCCCGTGATCGGCGTCGCCTTCCCCACGTGGTCACTGGAGCGGTTACAGCGGCGCGTGACGGACAGCATCAAAAGAAATGGGGGGATCGACGATCCACGCGCGCTCAAACAGTTGCTGTCGCAGCTCAAATACGTGAGCGGCGATTACAACGCGCCGGAGACCTTTGCGGCGATCAAAACAGCGCTTGGCGGGGCGCGGCGGCCAGCGCACTATCTGGCCATTCCGCCCTCGCTCTTTGCCACGGTCATCAAGAACCTGGGTGCGGCGGGGCTGGTCAGGGATGCGCGGGTCATCGTGGAAAAACCCTTCGGGCGCGACCTGGCCTCGGCGCGCGCACTGAACGATGTGGCGCATACCGTCTTCCCAGAAAACTCCATCTTCCGCATCGATCACTTTCTGGGCAAGGAAGCGATCATGAACATCCTCTACTTCCGCTTTGCCAACTCGTTTCTGGAGCCGATCTGGAACCGCAACTACGTCTCCAGCGTGCAGATCACGATGGCGGAAAACTTTGGCGTGGAGAAGCGCGGGGCGTTTTACGAGTCCGCCGGTTGCCTGCGTGACGTGATTCAGAACCACCTGTTTCAAATTGTCGCGCTGCTGGCCATGGAAGCGCCCGCCGGCCGGGACTTTGGCGCCGTACATAACGAAAAGGCCAAGGTCTTCAAGGCCATGCGTCCGCTGACGGGTGAAGACATGGTGCGCGGCCAGTACGCCGGCTATCGTGAGGAACCGGACGTGAACAAGCGCTCCGACGTGGAGACCTATTGTGCGCTGCGGCTGTTTATCGACTCCTGGCGCTGGGAGGGAGTGCCGTGGTTTCTGCGCTCGGGAAAGTATCTGCCGACGACGGCGACCGAGATTCTGGTGGAACTGAAGCCGCCGCCGCAGAAGCTCTTTGCTGACGCGGAGGCGCTCAACAGGCGGTCGAATTATCTGCGCTTCCGGCTCTCGCCGGACTCGGCCGTGGGCCTGGCGGCGCGCGTCAAGCTGGCGGGCGAGGATTTCATCGGAGAGCAGCGCGAGCTTTTCCTGCTGGACGAGCAGTCGGGCGAAGAAGCTCCGTATGATCGGCTGCTGGGCGATGCGATGGCCGGCATCGGCACGCTGTTCACACGCGAGGACGCGGTGGAAGCCGCCTGGGCGGTAGTCGATCCAGTGCTGACCAACCATCCAAAGGCGCGGCCGTACAAGCGCGGAAGCTGGGGACCGAAGCAAGCCGATGCGATGGTGGCGGAGTTCGGCGGCTGGCACAATCCGGAAGCGGCCGCGGCGGAAGGATGAAGCAGAAAAGCCCACATCTCTGGTCATTGTTCATGCTCCCATTGTGCGCTGCGGGAGGGAAATGATCTGCACTACCTGCCACCTGCGGTGGGGGCACCTGCGGTGCGGCCAGCGGCTCGCTATTCGCTCGCAGGGGGTTCTTGTTTCCCAGATTTCGAGAATCCGGAGCTGGGATACCCAGCGGGAGGATGGTAGATGTTCGAGGCATCCCGCCCTTTCCACGATAAAACTATGGAAAGGATGGGGCACCCTCACTTCAGCGGCGGGTCAAGGGCGGGGACCCGCCGCATCACTAATAGGAATGAGATACGAGCAATTCGTGCGCGCTGTCGCTCTTCGTGAAGTAGACGTAGAGCTCTCCATTGAACGGGATGATCGACGGGGCAATCTCATTGTTACCGTTGATTATATCGTTTCCGTAGGAAGTCACTGGCGTTGTGAAGTTTGTCCCGTCTTCTGTCCCGGTTAGTTCCAACTCGTTACCGCTGTGGTTGTACTTGAAGGCGAGATAGAGACTGCCGTTGTAAACCGTAGCGGATATGCCGCTGCCCGGCATTATCGAAGGGTAATAGTTGTACCCGGTTGCCGTGGAGCAGACTGCCAGCTCATTGCTTCCATCTGCGCCAGAGCCAAGTTGAGCCGCGACATACAAATTGCCATTAAAGACCGCTGCGCCGACAGCCGAGTTGCTCATTGGACGAAGTTCGCCAATGTTGTTGTTCCAACCATAGTTGCATAAGGCGCCATCCCCATTACCTTCTGTCCAGTTCACTCCATCTGGAGTTACTGATGACTGGATCATGTTGTCGTTATAGTTCACGCCATCGCTAGTGATGGTATAGTTCGACTCCCAGAACACATAAAGCGCTCCATTGAATACTGCCAATGTGGGCGGGCTAGTAACTGGCACGTCTGTCCCGATCCCTGTTGGAGCATATACGGATACTGGGGCCGAAAAGCTGACGCCATCACCGGAGTCAATCACATCGATTCCACCGGAAGGCGTGGTGTACGCGACATACAGAAGATTATTGAATTCGAGTATCGATGGCGCATAGCTCATCAGAATACTTTTGAAAGCTGTTCCGGGGTTTGTGTAATGCTGCCCATCGCTCGACAGCTCGACCCAAAGGTAATTGCCACTGTGTGACTGGAAGGCGACATAGATTCCGCCACCGAATGCGATCGTGGCCGATTGGCCCATCCCGGTCAATGTTTGTGGCGATGAGGTGACATACGCCCCGGATGTGAGGTCGAGAACTGGCGCTGTTTCTGCCTGGATACCAGACGACAGCAGGGCTGACGAGGTTACAAACGCAAACAGCGTCATCATTAAGCGGAAACGCATGATCGCTCCTTTTGGGGTTGAGGGAACTAGTGGGTTAATCACGGAAGAACACCCGAATGTAGCATTCTGCCGTGTGACTTTAGCTCCATTGTGTAGTCTTTAGTAACGTTATCATGGAAACTATAGGCTTTAAAAAATAATCAAATAATATATGTTCTGACCGTGAGGGCGATGGATGCAATCAGGGGTGTTGAGGGGAACGAAACTGTTATTAAACATGTAAGATATTGTATTTAAACGAATTAATCTTTGTATTCCTGCTGATACTGTAAATATTAGA
>VFSW01006704.1_pt1 | contig 16870 bp, 16 predicted proteins | sample 5358111 | NCBI WGS metagenome assembly VFSW01 (sample SAMN11554181, study PRJNA540505) | mine drainage metagenome | isolation source: sediment from site ElyBrook_90M | place: USA: Ely Copper Mine, Vershire, VT | collected 2017
CATAATACCGGTAGAGATTGGCTGGGGGACTAGGATTCGAACCTAGACTAGCGGAGTCAGAGTCCGCGGTCCTACCGTTAGACGATCCCCCAACGGGCGCCCCGTTTAGCCCACTATCGCCGCCGCTTTCAAGGATAATGCGCTGGCCCCGCCGCCGCAGCTGGTCCGCCGGTGCGGCCCCCGCCTTCATGGCCCGGAACGGCCCGCCGGGCGCCACAAATCGCCCACTTTGCCCGCCGCCGGGCCCGCCATCCATGCTAGCGTCCGCCGAACATCGGACGGGATCGAAACCATTGGCAGAGACGCGGCGGCAGCCAAAGAGGCGAGACTCGGGCCGCCGCGGCGGGCAGGGGCTGCTGCTGGCTGCGCTCGATCTGGGCACCAACAATTGCCGGCTTCTCATCGCCACGCCCGAACGCGACGGCAATTTGCGCATTGTCGACTCGTTCTCCCGCATCGTGCGGCTGGGAGAGGGGACGTCGCGCACCGGTGCACTCAGCGAAGCGGCGATGGAGCGGACCGTCGCGGCGCTGAAGGTCTGCGCGGAGCGCCTGGACAAGCATCGCGTGCGGCATGTTTGCGCCATCGCCACCGAGGCCTGCCGGCGAGCGTCCAACGCCCAGGTGTTGATCGATCGTGTGGCGAAGGAGACGGGTATCAGGCTGTCCGTGGTCACGGCGGCGGAAGAGGCGCGGCTCGCGGCCGTTGGCTGCGCCCCGCTGATCGGCGCCGATTATGACGGCGCGCTGGCCTTCGATATCGGCGGCGGCTCGACCGAGGCGATCTGGCTGCGGCACGGCGCCGGCGCATCGTCGCTCCGGCAATTCGCCTCCGTCCCGCTTGGCGTCATGTCGCTGGCGGAAGCCGACGGCGAAGGCTCGTTTGCCGCCATGCGTGACGCGATGCTGGCCCGTTTTGGCGAGGTCCGGCGCGAGATGGACAAGAGCGGCGTCTTCGACGTCGCGCGCCATCACCTGCTCGGAACCTCGGGTACGGTGACGACGCTGGCGGGGGTCGCCATGAACCTGCCGCGTTACGTGCGGGCACTGGTGGATGCCTCGTGGCACGATTGCGCGGATATTCTTGCGGTGGTGAACAGGTTGGTCGCGCTGGACCGGAAGGATCGCGCGGCGCTGGGCTGCGTCGGTGAGGAACGGGCTGACCTGATCGTTCCCGGCTGTGCTATCTATAGTGCTATCCAGACGGTGTGGCCCTGCGTCAGGCTGCGCGTCGCAGATCGCGGATTGCGTGAAGGAATTCTGCGCGAGTTGATGGAGGAAGCAAAACGATGAACGAGCGCGATTCCGGTTCGGGGCGCGGCGAGCGGCGGGTGCGCGTGAGCAGCACGCGCGGGCGCAGCGCCTCGTCGACGCGCTGGCTGGAACGTCAGCTCAACGATCCTTACGTCGCTGCGGCGAAGGCAAAAGGCTATCGTTCGCGAGCGGCGTTCAAGCTCAAGGAACTGGACGCCAAGTTCCACCTGTTGAAGCGTGGCGCGCGCGTGCTCGATCTGGGCGCCGCGCCCGGCGGCTGGTGCCAGGTTGCGGTGGAGCGCCTGGGCGACAAGGGCAAGATCGTCGCTGCGGACATTCTCGAAATCGAACCAATCTCCGGCGTGGAGATATTCAAATGCGATCTGCTCGACGCCGACACGCCGGACATGCTGAAGCATGCGCTGGGCGGCGAGGCCGATCTGGTGCTCTCCGACATGGCCGCGCCCACCACCGGCCACCGCGCCACCGACCAGATTCGCACCACCACCCTGTTTGAGGTCGCGCTCGATCTTGCCGAAGACGTTCTGAAGCCGGGCGGCGCGTTCGTCGGCAAGGTCTTTCAGGGCGGCGCCACAAACGAATTGCTCGCTCGCGTCAAGCTGCGCTTCGCCGAGGTGAAGCACGTCAAGCCGCCCGCCAGCCGCGCCGAATCCGTGGAACTCTATCTCGTCGCGCTGGGCTTCAAGGCCGGTAGACCTGCCTTGGCGTGAATTGAGCCATAGTTGTCTTCGCCGGCGAGCATCGCGAAGGGACGCGAGGGAAGGGGCCCGCGCGGCCGAAGCCGAGTGATCCTTTTCCCATCACACCTTGGTGCGTTCGTCGCATCCGGGCTTGACGCTGTAGCACTGCCCCCTACGCTCGCCACTCCAATCCGGAGGGGTATCATGCGCGCAATCGCGTCTGCAGCGGCAGCTATCGTCCTAATTGTTACGGTCTCGGCCCATGCCGCCGAACAAAGCGCCGACGCGCGGTTGCGCGCGCTCTACACCAGCGAGTGGGCATGGCGCGAGGCGACCTTCGCGGACGACGAGGGCGGCACCAAGCCCATCGTCGACCATCTGCCGAAGGTCGATCCGGTGACGCAGGCCATGCGGCTGGCTTATTGGCAGAACGTGATGAAGGAGCTGGACGCGATTCCCTATGCGCAGCTCTCGCCCAAGGAACAGGTCAATTACGACGTCTACAAGCCGCAGATCGAGAACCTGATTGCCGATCAGCAATTCCGGGAATACGAAATGCCGGCCAACTCGGACTCCAGTTTCTGGACCGACCTCGGCTATACGGCGCGGCGCCCGTTCAAGTCGCTTCAGGACTATCAGAACTGGATCGCGCAGATGCGCGATATCCCGCGCTACTTCCGCGAACAGATCGCCGAGATGCGCGCTGGCGAGGCGCGCGGCTTCACGCCGCCGAAAGTGACCCTGGAAGGCCGCGATTCCTCGATTACGGCGGTAACGAAGGCGACGCCGGAAGAGTCGCTGTTCTACACGCCGTTCAAGCAGATGCTGACGGGCATTCCGGCGGCGGAGCAGGCCAGCCTGCGTGCTGAGGCGGTAAAAGTCATCCGCGACGACGTGCAGCCGGCCTATGTCGGGCTGCTGAATTTCTGGGACGGCGAATATGTGCCGCACGCCCGCACCACGCTCGCCGCCGACGACCTGCCGGACGGCAAGGCCTATTACCGGCAGCAGATTCGCGAATACACCACGCTCGATCTGTCGCCGGACGCCATCCACAAAATCGGTCTTGCCCAGGTTGCCAAGCTGCATGCGCAGATGATCGATGTGATGCGAAGCGCCGGCTTCAAGGGTGATTTCCCCGCCTTCCTGCATTTTTTGCGCACCGATCCGCGCTTCTATGCCAAGACGCCGCAGGAACTGCTCGACGATGCCGCCTGGATCGCCAAGGAATTCGACGGCAAGGCGTCCACCTATTTCGGCCTGTTGCCGCGCGCGCGCTTCGGCATCGAACCGGTGCCGCCGGACCTCGCGCCGTTCTACACCTCGGGGCGCGGCGGCCCCGGCGTGTTCCTGCTGAACACCTACGATCTGCCGCACCGCCCGCTCTACGATCTGATCCCGCTCACGCTGCATGAATCCGCGCCCGGCCACGCCTTCCAGATTCCGCTGGCGATGGAGGACAAAACGCTCCCGGACTTCCGCCGCTACACTTATATATCGGCCTATGGCGAGGGCTGGGCGGTCTATTGCGAATGGCTGGGCCAGGAGATGGGCATGTACAAGACGCCCTACGACCGCTTCGGCATGCTGAGTTGGCAGATATGGCGCGCCGCCCGCCTCGTCGTCGACACCGGCATCCATAGCGAAGGCTGGACGCGCGCGCAGGCCATCAAATACCTCAAGGACTACACGGCGCTGCCCGATCACGAGATCGAAACGGAAGTCGACCGCTACATCACCTGGCCGGGTCAGGCTCTGTCCTATTATCTCGGTGCGATGGCGATCCGCGAAGCGCGCGCCAAGGCCGAGAAGGCGCTCGGCCCCAAGTTCAATATCCGCGCCTTCCACGACACGGTCCTGCAACTGGGCTCCGTGCCGCTGCCGGTGCTGACAAAACGCATGGACGCGTTCATCGCCGGCGGCGGCAAGGGACCTTATCCGGACTTGGAATAGACGGCGGCGCTACTCGCTGCAGGACACTTCGTATGCCGTGCTGCCGGCCGCGTTGCTGATTTTGTAGCAATGCTGCGAGCCGTCGTCGTTGACGCATTCCCGCCACGACGTTCCGTCTCCTTGGTCCGCCCAATCCGTGCAGCTTGGTTCGGCGACCGCGGCGATCGGCGCCACGCTGCTCGCGGCGAATGCGGTGATGAGCGCGGCGATAACGAGGCTGCGATATTTCATCCTGGTCTCCATTTTTATCTGGTACGGAACGCTTGTGCTCCAATTCCATGCAACTGTGAACAATACAGTGTGGCGTCTGATTTGCGTTGAGATTCCTCAAATGCCGCCATGAGAGATTGCTGACTTAGTCTAATTAAAGCACGTGGAGTTTCGCCGTGGGACAATGCAGCGGATGATGTCGTTCGCCGTATCTCGTTTTAGCTGCTGGCGTTTCATTTGGCGGTGACCGATACTGAAAGTGTGCATGCGATCGATCTTGTCGGCGAACAGTTCAATGGGAGAAGGCGACATGCGCGGGGTCTTCGGCATCGCGCTCATTGCCGCGAGCGTGCTGGCGGTTGCCGCGCCGGCTTCGGCGGAGAATACGCTCAAGCTGGTCTGCAAATGTCAGAAGATCGTTGTGAATGGCAATGAACAACGCAGCTGCGCCGGTCAGAATGACAGAATCGCGGTCGTCAATCTGGACAGAAGCACTCTGCAGTGGAGCAATGGTGTCGGGCTGGCTTGGCCTGCCATCCCGGCCGCAATATCCACCGATCAAATACAAGCCGGAATTGAACCAGGAAAGGCGAGGGTCATTCCGGGGCGTCTGGAAATCAGCCACTACACCATAAGCAGGATCACCGGCGATTTCGAGGAGGATGGGCTCGGTCATACAACGGATTCGGGCGCGCCAAATGTGGATTTCATTGTTCCGGCCGACGTAACAGGTGTCTGCACGAAAGCGGACGCTCCGAAGTTCTGAACCGGATGTGGCTTCCGGCGATCTGGCATCTGCGCGGCGTCAGGCGCGCCACAGCGATGCTTCACCGGCTCTGCGCCAGGTGCGCAGGAACGACAGCGTGCCGTCGACGGCTGTGTACTTCTTCGTCAGCAGGCGTTCAATCGCCGGGACCGGCATGTCCGTCGTGAGGCAGTCGCGGCGCACCAGCCATGCGTCCGCCGGATCGGGGCCGGCGAAGCTGCTGTAGACGCGCCCGGCGCCGAGCCTGCGCAACACGCGCAGCACGCGCCGGTCGCAGGCGCCGAAAGGCACCGCCACGCCGCGCACGCGTTCGCCGAGGATTGCCTGGAGGTTGTCGATGGAGGCGGAGACGTCGTCCACGATGGCGTCGTCGGAAACCTCGGTCCATCTGATATGTGCGCGGCCGTGCGAGCCGATCTCCATGCTTGCATCACTTAGCGCGCGGATATCGGCCTCGCCGACATAGCCCGGCCGCCCGATGCGGTCCGATGGAATGAAGAACGAAGCCGTCAGCCCCGCCTCGCGCAGCATCGGAAGCGCGACGCGCGCATCCGTGTCATTGCCGTCGTCGAAGGTAAGCCGCACGTCGTGGTGCTGTGCCATCGCCAGGATGCGCGCGAAAACCTCCACCGGCAGCCAGTAAGGCCGCTCCGCATCGGGGATGTGCGCCGGCGGTTCGCCCAGGCCGTGCAGGAGTAGACAGGGGCTCATGATCCCGCCCGCGCCTCGGCGCTTACCAGAGCCAGCACCGACAGGGCGAGTTTCCCCTTGCCGGTTAGCGGCACGACCGCGTCGTAGCGCTCCACCGTCTCGCCGCCGAAGCTCTTCTTGAAGCGGGCAATGTTCATCTGTTCCGGGTCGTCGCTGCCGCGATAGACCCCGCCGAGGTCGTAGCTTCTGATGCCTTCGCTCCGAAAGCGCAGCATGTCCCGCCAATGGTGCAGGCGGTTGGCGCGGCCGACCAGGTTGTTCCACGCCGTGTCGCGTGCCGGATCGATCGCCGACACGGTGTTGAGCAGACGGACATGGCCGCGCCCGCAGGCATAGCCGTGCCATGACAGCACATGACCGTCCGCATCACGGCTGGCGGTCAGCACATACTGCCCCTTGGTCGCCAGCTCGCTGATCTGACCGACGCCCAGCGCGTCGGCGTTCTTCTTGCGGCTCCTCAGCGTCTCATGCGCCGCGCGGAAGGCAGCCCAGTTTTCCTCCGTGAGCGGAACATCACCGACCGAGATGGCTTCGCGCATCGCCTGGCGGATCACCTTGCGGGATTTGGCGTCGATGCCGTTCCACAGCGCGTCCTCCGGCTGCTGAAGGTCGATCACGATGGTCGGGCAGCAGTAGTTCGGCACGCAGGCCTTGGGCGCCGACAGAATGCACAACTTCAGGACGTCGGCCTTGGGCGGCACGTCCGGCGCCGCGAAGAAGGACACCTCGGTGCGCACCAGCCGCCGGTACAGCCGCCAGGCGAACGAGGCCTTCGGCACGAACGCACGCGCGCCCGCACGCGCCGCCATGGCGGCACCGGGCCTCTGGGACAAATGTGATGTTCCAGCCCTGCTCACCGGCACAGTTTACGGCGAATCCGTTCACAGAAAGTGACCATGCGACCGGTTCGGCCGTTGCCCTCCGGGCCTCCGATTTTGCATGATATCTCCGATGGATAGGGCGGCGGCGAAGATGGGCGGGATAGCAGCGGCACGGGTGGCGGTTTCTCCGCTGGCGCCGGCGGACCTTCCTGTCGTCGCGGACCTTGCCCGCCGCATCTGGCCGGCCGCCTATGCCGGCATCCTGACGGACGAGCAGATTGCCAATCTGCTGATGCGCATCTACAGCGAGGAAAATCTGCGCCGGGAAATGGCCGACGGCCATCGCTTCTGGGCCGCCTATGAAGGCGCACAACCCGCCGGTTATGCCTCTGCGTACAAGGACGACGACATCATCTGGCTGAAGAAGCTGTATGTGCTGCCGGACCGCCAGGGCCGCGGCATTGGGAAGAAACTGATCGACGCCGCCGTCGCCGCGCTCCGCCCCGCGCGCGAACTGCGCCTGCTGGTGAACGGCGACAATCTTCCGGCGCAGCGCTTCTACACCGAGACCGGCTTCACTTGCATCGGCGAGATGCCGGTGCAGATGGGCGACTTCGCTTTCACCGACCGGGTGTTTTCGAAACCGCTGTGAGGCGTCGAGAAATCCGGCGACCTCCCATGCGATTGTCGGCGGTCGCCGCGACAATTATGCGCTGTGTCCGTGACAGTCGCATTCCTCATCCGCCGCCGGCGAGGCGAGCGTACCGATGAGATAGGCGGCGATGGCCTTGCGCGGATCGGTCTCCGTCGTGGTGACGGCGACGATCCCGCGGTCCTTCAGGCGCGCGATGAAACCGGGCCCGGCGCTGCCGGCGATGACCACCTGCACCGCATCCAGCGGATGCGTGCTGCCGCGGAACTCGTGCATGCTCATCTCTTTCGGCATATCGAGGCGGCCGACGTCCACCGGTTCGCCGCCAGGCGCGGCCTCGAACAGCAAGAAGCGGCGCGTCTTGCCGGCATGCGGCGTAATGGTGCGGAAATTCTGGCTGGCGACGGCGAACTTCACGATCGGACCTCCACGGAATACGCGGCCAAGTTGCGCGCCACGCACGCATCTGTCCTTGTGCTTTGTCAACCGCCGCCGCGACACCTTCACCACCCGTCATCTCCGGCGCGCGCTCCGAAGGTCCCGTGCGGCGATCGTCTTGCGGCTGTCGCTAGTTGCCCGACGGCGGCCTGGACGAATCCCGCATCCGGTCCATCATCGCCGAGTGCATCGCCGGCGTCTGCTGGAGCTGCTGCTCGTTGAGCCGGTCCGTTGCTGCGTGTTCTGCCGGCGTCGAATATTGTGGTCCGCTTTCGCCGCGGTATGCACGGTGATGATGCATGTGCCTTGGCACCATCGGCTGCTCGCCCGACGGCATGTTCTCGGTCATCCGCAGCGCCATCTGCATAGTCGCCGGCGACGCCGCTTTGGTTTGTGCAAATGCCGCCGCCGCACCGGCGATCGCCAGAACCGCGATGCCGGAAAATAGATAGGTTTTCATTTTCATGGCATTTCTCCTTTTTTGAGCTTGCGCGTTCCGTAGCACGGAATGGCGGTAAGCCTTGCCATCGGCATATACCTAGGCGATCGTGGCGCACTCTGCCCCTGTTCCTTCATGGCGCGGACCGAGACGTGACGGATCGCGCGCGCCCTATTGCAGGCTTTAACGGCCAGGTCGTGGAATTGGGCTGCGTAGATTCCGAGTCTATCTTCGCAGGAACGCGCATGGATACTGCGATATTGGCTCTGCGAGGCGCGTCGTGCTCAAGAAAATCCGATTGGCTTGGACTGACAAGGCTGCTCTGCTGGTCGTGCTCCTTATCGCTGGCGCGGCGTCCTTTTGCTGGCTTCTTGGCGCCATCGGCTTATGGGGGCACTCGCAGGCAAGGTTCGACAGTGCGATGATGACCTGGACGATCGAAGCGGAATTGGCGCTCGTACCGACGATCTGGCTGCTCTTGCGGCTCATAGATGAGGGAGCGAGAGTGACAGGTCAGTGGTTACGGTCAGGCTTCGCGCGCCTCAGATACAGCGAATCGCATCGTCCTGCTTATCGAAGCGCGGGAATTGGCATCGGCGCGAATTTGCTTCACCACGATCTGTGATTGCGCGCTGATCCCTTTCTTTGGTCCACCCGCGCAATCATTCACCTTGTCATGCCCGGCGAGTATCGCTTTGTCCGCTCTCCATTCGCGGAGGGAGTACCGCCGCGCCGTCACGGCTTGATCGTCACCATGACGACGCTGTGGCCTTGAACATTGGCCGTGAATGCGCCCTGGCGCGCCGGCAAATCCTTGTGGAGCCAGAGGTCGCGCACCGCGGCTTTCAGATCGTCGGGATACTGCAACGCGTCCCAGGTCACCGTGATGTCGTGCGGTTCTGTGGAGCGGTTGAGCAGGACCACCGCGCGTCCGCCGCCTTTGATGGGCCGCGCCCAGACTTCGTAATTGCCGGCCTTGGCGACGCGTTTGGCCTCGATGCCCAACGGGTCCTGATCGACGGCAATAACCTCTCTGTTGGTGAGAATGGTCCTGGTCTCGTCCGACATCGTCGATAGATCGTTACCTGCGATCAGCGGTGCGGCGAGAATCGCCCAGAGGCTGAAATGCGCCTTATACTCGCTGTCCGTCATGCCGCCATTGCCGACTTCGAGCATGTCCGGATCGTTCCAGTGTCCCGGCCCCGCATAGGTGTCCAGCCCTGCCTGCAGGTCGAGGATTTCCAGCATGCTGAGGTGATAGCCGTCGGGGCTTCTGCCTTCCCAGTGGTCGTAGATATCGTCGGTGGTCCGCCACAAATTGCCGATGTTCTGCGCCCACAGCCACGGCTTGGACTTACCCCATTCGCACAGGCTAAAGACGATCGGCCGGCCGGTCGCCTGTAGCGCCCGGCTCATCGTTAGATAGGACGCGGTGGCATCCTGCGTGTCGGTGTTGCACCAATCGTATTTCAGGTAGTCGACGCCCCAGGCGGCATAGGTTTGCGCGTCCTGATATTCATGGCCGCGGCTGCCCGGACGTCCGGCGCAGGTCTTGGTGCCTGCGTCGGAATAAATCCCGAACTTCAGCCCTTTGGCGTGGACGTAATCCGCCAGCGCCTTGATACCCGAGGGAAAGCGTTTTGGATCGGGCTGGATGTTGCCGTTCTTGTCGCGTGCGCCCTGCCAGCAATCGTCGATCACGATGTAGCGATAGCCTGCATCGCGCATACCCGAGGAAACCATCGCGTCGGCCTCGGCGCGGATGACCTTTTCGTTGATATTGCAGCCGAATTTGTTCCAGCTGTTCCATCCCATAGGCGGTGTCGGTGCGAGGCCGTTCGGCGTTCCCAAAAGCGGCTCGTTTGCATTGCGCGCTATTGCCGGTTGACATGCCGACAGTGCTATCAACAACGCGAACGCCGCCCGGATTGTTTTGCGCATTCTGGCCCTCCATCTTGCCTATGTTCACCCGGCGTCTCCCCGGCAAGCGGCCGGTCCGGCCGTCCTTTGCACAATGTAACGCCGGGGATGGCCGCGGAACAGCGCCAGGAAGACGCTTGCCGCCGGTTACGGGCCCCGCCTGCGGCTGACACTGTGCGTCCGCTCCGCTATGGTGCGGCGTCGGTTTCGCCGACGGATTGCTTTGGGGGGCTTTCATGCATCTGCGATTTTCCGGCGTCATTGTCGCATGCGTTTTTCTTGTCCTGTCCGCGTCGGCGCAGGCCGGCGTTCACGTGCCGGGCGAGACCGGTGCTTTCGTCAAATTCTGCGCCAGGAATTTCAAATCATGCCGCGATGAGATCCTGCAGGAGCAGATCGTCATCATGGCGGCCAAGGCATGGGCGAATTCGACAAGCGACAAATGCTGGGTGCCGGATGGCGTCGACGACGATACCGCCGCGCGGCAGATCCTCGGCTGGCTGAAACAGCATGGCGAAACCGCCACGATGAAAACCGAGGACGGCGTCGAAACGGCGGTCAGGGCGATCTGGAATTGTCAGATCAAGATCGAAACCGGTCTGACGTCCATGGGCGTGCCGGACAGAACCGGCGCCTATATGAAGTTCTGCGGCGTCGCGGCCAACTACGCCAAATGCGCCAACCAGATGGTTGCCGACGACGTCATCATCGCGACCCGCGATCCTTCGAGCACCGCGCCGGCCCACTGCACCGCGCCCAAAGCCATGGACAGCAACACGATGGCCAAGGCGATCTATTACTGGCTGTACGCGCATCCCGAGACCTACGAGTTGTCGACCGACGACGGCGTGTGGACGGCGATCGACGCGCTCTGGCCCTGTCATTGACGGCAGTGGGAGCGAGGCGTGGAGACGTCACGCCGTCCTCGCAAACGCCACCTTGCGCGCCCGCGCGCGATAGGCCGCCGCCAGCCGTTCTTCACGCGGCGCAAACAGATCGTCCTCGCCACCCGTGAGCAGTTGTTCCTCGATCTCGTTTTGGCTGACCAGGGCGCCGTCCGGCAGGATGTGCTGCACGCCGACGCCGCGCGCCGCCAGCGCACGCGCCACCATCAGGCAGCGGTGGCAATCGAGCGGATGCTTTTCGGAGCACATCAGCGCCAGGCGGTGCTCGCGCGCCTCCGCGATTACGCGCTCTATCCCGTCGTGGAACGCCGCGCTCTCGGCCATGCGCTCGAAATCCGCAATGCCGTTTGTATACAAAGCCGGATCGTCGGGCCGCCCGCCCAGTTCCTTGCCGAGGAAGATATAGGAAAGGCCGGCGGTGCGCAGCGCCTGGTCCAGCCGCGCCTTGTTGAACTGCGGACAAAACCGCGAATGCGGCGCGGTGCGCACGTCCGCCACCGCCTCGATGCCCGCGCCCGAAAGCAGCGCCAGGAACCGCTCGAAGCTGTGTGTCGAGTGGCCGATGGTGAAGACGGATAAAGCCCCGTTCATGTCCGTAGCATATCAGCGGTCATGGCTACTCCGAAGTTTTTTGGTTTCTTCCTTGAAGGAATACCGCCGATGCACGTCGACCTAATGTCGCTGCTTACGCCACGATGCCCGTCACCGTTGCGTTCAGCACCTGCACCACATCCGCCGGGGCGAGCTTCACCTGCAGCCCGCGCTGGCCGCCATTCATGAAGACGTAGTCTTCGGCGAGTGCCGTTTCCTCGATCACCGCTGGCACGCGCTTCTTCTGTCCGAAGGGACTGATGCCGCCTGTGTGATAGCCTGTGAGCCGTTCGGCGTCGGCGGGTTTCAGCATCTGTGCGTGCTTGCCGCCGAAGGCGGCCGCCAGTTTCTTCATGCTGACTTCGCGATCCGAAGGCACGATCGCGCAGACCGCCTTGCCGTCCACCTCGGCCATCAGAGTCTTCAGCACGCGTCGCGCCGGCTCGCCCAGCGCCTCGGCCGCTTGCATTCCGATGCGGTCCGCGTCGGGATCGTAGGTGTAATGATGGACGGTGTAGGCGACGCCCGCTTTGGTCAGCTCCAAAGTGGCGCGCGTGCTGTTTGGCATAAATTGAATCTCGACGATCGGAATGGTGTGTGAGGTTTACGCGACGCGCGCTCCATATGCGATCACCCTGCGCCGGCGTCGTGGAAAAGCCGTGCGCCGATTATTCGGTTTTTCTTTGCAGTCGAGATTTGTTCTCGCAAATAAAATGCGCCGCTTCCCTTGAAAGGCGCCGGCCACATTCCCACATTATAATTGTGGGTTGTGCACACCGGGAGGTGGAACACAGACGGAAACCTTGGCACCGGGCTGATCGGTGAGGTCCCCTTTCAACGGCGCAAATGATGGCGTTTTTGAAACCGGCTTATGTGAGTTAAATCAATTGGTTATAATGAAAATAAGGCATTCGTTTTCGAGTCAGCGTGCGGCGTGGCCCACGCTCCAGGGCCGCCGGGGAAGGGGCGGGCTCAGGCTGAAAAACAATGATATTGCGCAGGCGTAGCGCAGGGAGATCAAAACGGAAGATGAGGGCGATTTCTGATTCAAGAAAATCGAAAACGAATGGCTTTCGGCCTCTCGAAAAACCGACTGCTTGGCTCTGCCCGCGACCGAATCGCACCGTCCTTGCGAATCTCGAGCCTCGCTGATAAAGGCTCGGCGCTCCAAATGGTTCCGAACCCAGGAGCGCTGCCCATGACCATCCGCGAAGCCCTCACCTTCGACGATGTGCTCCTGGTGCCCGCGGCCTCCGAAGTCCTTCCCGGCCAGGTCGACACCCGCACCCGCCTCACCAAGACGATTGAGCTGGGCATTCCGCTCATCTCCTCCGCCATGGACACGGTGACGGAAGCGGCGCTGGCCATCGCCATGGCGCAGTTGGGCGGCATCGGTGTCATCCACCGTAATCTGACGATTGAGGAGCAGGCCGAGCAGGTCCGCCGCGTCAAGAAATACGAGAGCGGCATGGTGGTGAACCCGCTGACCATCGCGCCCGATGCCACGCTGGCCGATGCGCTGGCCCTGATGGAGCGCCACAACATCTCCGGTGTGCCGGTGGTGGTGGGGGCGACGGCCGGCGGCGCCGGCAAGCTGGTCGGCATCCTGACGCATCGCGATGTGCGCTTCGCGACGGACAAGAGCCAGCGTGTCGCGGACCTGATGACCAAGGAGAATCTCGTCACCGTGCGCGAAGGCGTGCAGATGGACGAGGCCAAGAAGCTGTTGCATGCGCGGCGCATCGAAAAGCTGCTGGTGGTGGACGATGCCTATCGCTGCGTCGGGCTGATCACGGTCAAGGACATCGAGAAGGCGCAGAAATATCCCAATGCCTGCAAGGACGAGCGCGGAAGGTTGCGCGTCGCCGCCGCCGTCAATGTCGGGCCGGACGGCGTCGCCCGCGCCATGGCGCTGGTCGCGGCCGAATGCGATGTGGTGGTGGTCGATACGGCCCACGGCCATTCGCGGGGCGTTCTCGAAACCGTCGCGGCCATCAAGCGCGAGAGCAATTACACCCAGGTGCTCGCGGGTAATGTGGCGACGGCCGACGGCGCCAAGGCGCTGATCGACGCGGGCGCGGATGCGGTAAAGGTGGGAATCGGGCCTGGCTCGATCTGCACCACGCGCATCGTCGCGGGCGTCGGCGTGCCGCAGCTCACCGCCATCATGGATGCGGTGTCGGCGGCGCACAAACAAGGTGTGCCCGTCGTGGCCGACGGGGGGATCAAATATTCGGGGGACCTGGCGAAGGCCATCGCGGCGGGCGCCGACGTGGCCATGGTGGGCTCGCTGCTCGCCGGCACCGAGGAGAGCCCGGGTGAGGTCTTCCTCTACCAGGGCCGTTCCTACAAGGGTTATCGCGGCATGGGCTCGCTGGGCGCCATGGCGCGCGGCTCGGCCGACCGCTACTTCCAGGCCGAGGTGAAGGACACGCTGAAGCTGGTCCCGGAAGGCGTGGAGGGGCAGGTGCCCTACAAGGGTCCGGTCTCGGGCGTGGTGCATCAGATCGTCGGCGGCCTGCGCGCGGCGATGGGCTACACCGGCTGCAAGACCATCGGCGACTTTCACGAAAAGGCGCAGTTCGTGCGCATCACCGGCGCCGGCATGGCGGAGAGCCACGTCCATGGCGTGGTGGTGACCCGCGAGTCGCCGAACTATCCGGGTGTGCAATAATTGACTCCGTCGGCGCGCCTCCAGGCGGCGATCGAGATCCTGGAAGGCCTTGCGGGAACCGCCCAACCGGCCGACCGTTATCTGCGCGATTATTTCCACGTCCGCCGCTACGCGGGCTCCAAGGACCGGGTCGCCGTCGCCGAGCGCATCTATATGGTGATGCGGCACCGCTCTTCCCTGGCATGGCGCATGGGCAGCAACGACCCGCGCGCGCTGGTGATCGGCTCGGTGCTCACCGAAGGCGCCACCGCCGATGCGCTCGCCGACCTCTTCAGCGGTAAAGGCCACGGCGCGCCTGCGCTGAGCGACGCCGAACGCGCCGTGATCGCCGCGCTGCCCTCCGCCGATCCGCCGCTCCATGTGCGCGGCGAGTTCCCGCCCTTCCTCGAACCCGAGCTGGTGCGTGCTTTCGGTTCCTCTCTGCTGAACGAAATGGTGGCGATGCAGGCGCGTGCGCCCGTCGATCTCCGCGTCAATACGCTGAAGTCCTCGCGCGAGAAGGTGTTGGAGGCTCTCCGCGCCGAAGGCTTCGCGGTCGAACCGACGCCCTATTCGCCGCACGGGCTGCGCCTGCCGCCCGGCGAAGGTTCGGCCAGGCTCGGTGTCTCGTCCCTCTTTGCCGAGGGGGCCTTCGAGTTCCAGGACGAGGCCGCCCAGATCGCCGCGCTGCTCTGCGGGGCCCGGCCGGGCATGCATGTGCTGGACTTCGCTGCCGGCGCCGGCGGCAAGTCCCTGGCGCTGGCTGCCCTGATGCGGAACGACGGCAAGGTGGTCGCCCATGACGTCGACGCCGGCCGGCTCAGGCCGCTTCCGCCGCGGGCGGCGCGGGCCGGCGCAACGATCATCCATCCGGTCAGCCGGCGCCCTGCCGGGACCTTCGACGTCGTGCTGGTCGATTCGCCCTGCAGCGGTTCCGGCACATGGCGGCGGCAACCGGAGCTGCGCTGGCGCATTCTCCCAGGCCGTCTGCAAACCTTGAACACCTTGCAGGACGACCTGCTGGAGCAAGGCGCGGCCCATACGGCCCCCGGGGGACGCCTCATTTACGCCACCTGCTCGTTGCTGCCTTGCGAGAACGAAGACCGGATCGAACGCTTCCTGTCGCGCCACGCCGAATTTACGGTTCTGTCCGCCTCGGAGACCTGGCGGGCGCTCACGGATGCGCCGCCGCCACCCGGAATGCTGGATGTTTTCAGGGCGACGCCGTTGCGGACCGGCACGGATGGATTTTTCACGGCAGTGTTGCGGCGGCATCGCTAGACAAGATCGACACCGAGCGAGTAAATCCGGCCATGGCAGCTCCCGTTCTCGTTATTGACTTCGGCTCACAGGTGACCCAGCTCATCGCGCGGCGCGTGCGCGAGGCTGGCGTCTATTGCGAGATTGTCCCCTTCGACAAGGCGGCGGCCGCGCTGAAAGAATCGTCGCCGCGCGCGATCATTCTGTCCGGAGGCCCCGCCAGCGTCACCGAAGCGGACACGCCGCGCGCGCCGCAACGCGTGTTCGAAGCCGGCGTTCCCGTCCTCGGCATCTGCTATGGCGAGATGACGATGTGCGAGCAGCTCGGCGGCCGGGTCGAAGGCGGGCACGCCCGCGAATTCGGCCGCGCCGACATCCGTATCGCGAAGGCGTCGCCGCTGTTCGCCGGCCTCGGCGACGCGAACGGCCGCGAGCCCGTCTGGATGAGCCACGGCGACAAGATCACCTCGATCCCGCCGACCTTCGACGTCATCGCGACGTCGGAGAATTCACCGTTCGCCGCCATCGCGGACGAGACGCGCCGATTCTATGGCGTACAATTCCATCCCGAGGTCGTCCATACGCCGCGCGGCGCGACGATCCTCCGCAATTTCGTCATCAACATCGCCGGCATCGAGCCGACCTGGAACATGCATGCCTTCCGGGAGCAGGCGATTGCGCGCATCCGCAAGCAGGTCGGCGGCGGCCGGGTGATCTGCGGGCTTTCGGGTGGCGTCGATTCCTCGGTTGCGGCCGTTCTGCTTCACGAGGCCATCGGCGACCAGCTCACCTGCATTTTCGTCGATACGGGTTTGATGCGGGCAGGTGAATCCGAGCAGGTGGTGTCGCTGTTCCGCGGTCATTACAACATTCCGCTGCTCCACGCCGACGCGTCGGACCTTTTCCTGTCCAGCCTCGAAGGCGTCAGCGACCCGGAGAAGAAGCGCAAGGTCATCGGCGCGGCCTTCATCGACGTGTTCGACTACGAGGCCACCAAGGTCGGCGGCGCCGAGTTTCTCGCCCAGGGCACGCTCTATCCCGACGTGATCGAGAGCGTGTCGGCGACCGGCGGTCCCTCCGTCACCATCAAGTCGCACCACAATGTCGGCGGCCTGCCCGCGCACATGAAGATGAAGCTGGTCGAACCGCTGCGCGAACTGTTCAAGGACGAGGTGCGCGCCTTGGGCCGCGAGTTGGGGCTGCCCGAGGAATTCGTCGGACGCCACCCATTTCCGGGGCCTGGGCTGGCGATTCGCGTACCGGGCACCATAACAAAGGAAAAGCTCGAAATTCTGCGCAAGGCGGACACCATCTATCTTGAGGAGATCCGCAAGGCCGGTCTGTACGACAAGATCTGGCAGGCCTTCGCTGTGTTGTTGCCGGTGAAAACCGTGGGCGTGATGGGTGACGGCCGCACCTATGACCACGTCTGCGCGCTGCGCGCGGTGACCTCCTCCGACGGCATGACGGCGGATTTCTATCCCTTCGAACATGATTTCCTGGCCCGCGTGGCGACGCGCATTGTCAATGAAGTCAAAGGCATAAACCGCGTCGTCTACGACGTGACGTCGAAACCTCCCGGGACCATCGAGTGGGA
>VFSW01006705.1_pt1 | contig 16869 bp, 15 predicted proteins | sample 5358111 | NCBI WGS metagenome assembly VFSW01 (sample SAMN11554181, study PRJNA540505) | mine drainage metagenome | isolation source: sediment from site ElyBrook_90M | place: USA: Ely Copper Mine, Vershire, VT | collected 2017
CCCCCCCCCCCCCCCCCCCCCCCCCCCCCCCCCCCCCCCCCCCCCCCCCCATATATTTGCTTCAAGCCATCAAACGGGTTCAGGGAATGCGTTTGATTACCCCTCGTTGGCAAGCCCAGAGTGTGGCTGAACCCGGTCTGGCAGTGGCGGTGCGCAGCGCTGGGGTGGGGCGTCAGGTGGTGAAATCCCGCGACAATGTGGTTACTCTGTTACCCCGGCCTAAGGCGCCTACGGGACAATCTCACTGATGTCGGTGGTACAGATATACACCGACGGAGCCTGTCGCGGAAATCCGGGGCCGGGAGGCTGGGGGGTCCTGATGCTGAGTCAGGGTCAGGAGCGCGAATTGTGTGGGGGAGAACCCCAAACCACCAATAACCGGATGGAATTGCAGGCGGTCATTGAAGCCCTGGCTGCCCTGACTCGCCCTTGCGAGGTCGAACTGCATACCGATTCCCAGTACGTGCAAAAGGGCATTCAGGAGTGGATTCATGCCTGGCGTCAGAATGGCTGGCGGACCTCGGCGCGTCAACCGGTTAAAAATGCGGATTTATGGCAACGACTCTGGGACGAGTCCCAGCGCCACCAAGTGCAATGGCGGTGGGTCAAAGGGCATGCGGGCAATCCCGGCAATGAACGCGCCGACCAGCTGGCGCGTCGGGGTATGGAGAAGTGCCTGTGAGATGGGTGATTCTTGATACCGAAACCACGGGTCTGGAGCCTCGTCAGGGCCATCGGTTGGTGGAAATCGGGGTGGTGGAAATCATCAATCGTCGCCGCGCCAACCATTGGCATGAGTACCTGAATCCCAAACGGGAGAGCGATCCGGGAGCCTTGGAAAAACATGGATTGAGCACGGAATTTCTGGCGGACAAGCCACAATTTTCTGCGGTGGTGGACTCCCTTCTGGATTTTTTGCGGGGCGCCGATCTCTTGGTGATTCATAATGCTTCTTTCGATATTGGCTTTCTCGACCACGAGCTGAATTTGTTGGGACGGGAGCGCTTGCTGGCATCATTGAGTGGAACCACTTTGGTGGATTCCCTTAAGGTGGCCCGCGAATCTTATCCGGGTAAACGCAACAGTCTGGATGCGTTGTGTGAACGCTTTGGAGTGGATAATTCCCATCGGGTGCACCACGGCGCTTTATTGGACGCCGAATTGCTGGGCGAAGTCTATCTGGCCCTGACTCGGGGTCAGGATTCTCTGGATATGCCAGAGGAAGATTCTCTCCTTGGGCACGGGGAAATGTACGGCTATTCAGTGGTTCCCAGAGTGTTGCGCGTGGTTCGCGCAACCCCTGAGGAAGAGATGCACCATGAGGCGAACTTGGTGCAGATCGATCAAGCCTGTGGCGGCCAGAGTCAATGGCATGCTGAAGAGGTCCCCCTCACCCTTTGAGGGTGGCCTGAAGTAACGCCAGATATTGGGCGTTGTCCGGCGGTCGGCCTTGTCGTTGGGAGTCCCAGAGCACCTGACCGAGACACTCCAGCAGGCGATGACGCGCTTCGTGTTCGTCGCCGTATTGACGACAAAGCGCCTGATAGATGGGTTGAATTCCGGGAGGTTGGTCGATCCCCAATTGTTCTTCCACGGCCAGATGAAGGGAGAGGTGAAGAAAAGGATTCATGACGCCATCTTCCGGCCCCCATTCCCGCTGGTGCAAAGTTTCCGGGTCCGTGTCAAACAGGGCGTGGGTTTCCGGATGGTGACCGATGATTTCCACAGCCATGAGTTCCAGGGACGTGAGGGGGGATCCGGCGCGATGTTTTTGCCAGCTGTGGAGAAAAAAATCACGCACTTGATCGCGACTAGGACTGAACATGGATTTTTCCGGAAGGGCAAAGGTCCTGCACCACGCAGGCCGAGCATAGGGGTTTCTGGGCCCGGCAAACATGCCGTCCGTGGAGGATCAACCAGTGATGCGCATGGATTTGATAGGCCACAGGGACTGCATCCATCAATTGCTTTTCTACCGCCAGTGGGGTGGTGCCACGGGCCAACCCTGTCCGGTTGGCGACGCGAAAGACATGGGTATCTACCGCAATGGTGGGGTGGCCATAAAGGGTGTTCAGTACCACGTTGGCGGTTTTACGTCCGACCCCCGGAAGGGCTTCCAGGGCGGCGCGATCGTCAGGAACCTGGCCGTTGTGGAGGTGGATCAACTGTTGGGCCAATGCCAGTGCATGACGCGCCTTGGTTCGATACAGGCCCAACGAACGGATGGCCGCTTCAAACGGTTCCAGTCCCATGGACAACAAGTCTTCCGGTCCTCGCACCTCGGTGAACAGGGGGGCGGTGGCACGATTGACTCCTTTGTCTGTGGATTGGGCTGAAAGCAAGACCGCAAGCAATAACTGGAACGGCGTATGGTAGATCAGTTCCGTTGTCGGTTGGGGATTGGCCCGTTGCAGTCGTTGAAACAACTGTTCCCGCTCCGAAAGGTTCATGTGGAACTCGGGGGAGCGGCAGGAAGAAAGGAAATGCAGTTTTCCGGACAGGGAGGCAGACAGTGGGCGCATCCGGTACACAGAGCATGGAGGATGGTATGCATCCACCGTGGCGCTCCGACAATGGCTCCTTCCGGACAGGCGCGGATGCATTTGAAACAGCCTACGCACAGGGTTTCATCGATCAGGGCAACCTGCCAACGCGTGGCCAGGGTGGGGGTCAGGGGAGTGACCTCTGGGGAAGACATCAAGAACTCACGGTCGGTCAGTGGCAAGAATTTCTTCAATCAGTGGGGGGCCGCGATAAATCAGTCCCGTGTAGACCTGAATCAGACTGGCTCCTGCTTCGAGCATGGCTTGGGCTCGGGAAGCGGAGGTAATTCCCCCTACGCCAATGATGGGCAACGCTCCCGACAAGGTACGCGCGAGGTGGCTAACCACTTCCACTGACCGCGCATGTAAAGGGGCACCGGACAGCCCCCCCGCCTCTTGGGCATGGGGCTGTCCGGTGATGTCGTCACGGCTGAGGGTGGTATTGGTGGCAATGACCGCATCCATTTTTTCCTCAACCAGGATTCTGGCGATATCGTCCAGAGCCGATTCGTTGAGGTCTGGCGCAATTTTGATGGCAATGGGTAGAGGGCGTCCCCGCGTCTGTTCCAGGCGCTGGCGTTCGTCATGGAGGGCGCGGAGCAAGGGAGGCAGCGTGTCGTTGCCCTGCAGTTGACGCAAGTTTTGGGTGTTGGGAGAGGAAATGTTGATGGTGACATAGTCGGCGTAGGGGGCAACCCGGCGCAGACCAGCCAGATAATCCGCTGCGGCCTGTTCCAGGGGGGTGTCAAAATTCTTCCCGAGGTTGATGCCGAGTACTCCATCATAGTTCCGTTCCTTGACCATTTCCACGAGGGCATCCACTCCGTGGTTATTAAATCCCAGGCGGTTGATCAATCCTTCCACTTCGGGGAGACGAAAAACCCGTGGGCGAGGGTTGCCGTTCTGCGGGCGGGGGGTAACCGTACCCACTTCGATGAAGCCTACACCCAGAGCGCCCAAGCCGGCGATGCAGGTGGCATTTTTGTCCAGACCTGCCGCAATGCCCAGAGGGTTGGCAAAATTGAGTCCCATGACGGTGCGAGGTCGGGTGTGAATCACCTGGCCGGGGGAGACCAAACCACAGCGCGCCGCACGGTCGAGGGCCTGGAGCGACAAGGTGTGAGCGGTTTCAGGGTCGAGACGAAACAGGAGGGAGCGGGCAAGGGGGTAAAGCATCAGCAGTGAGATTCTCGAGAAGGGGTGTCAAGCAGGGTCACTAGGGCAGAAAAATCGTGCCATTGACCGGACAGCCATCCCTGTAAGGGTTGAAAGCGACTTTTGTAGGCCATTTTAGCACTGGCGCGAATCCAGTAACCCAGAAAAAGCCAGGGTAGACCGATACGGCGGCATTCTTCAATTTGCCACAGAATGTTGTAGGTGCCGAAGGAAGCTTGGGGAAAATGAGGATCGTAAAAAGTATAGACCGAAGACAGCCCTTGATCTAGGACATCGATCAAGCTGACCATGCGCAGTATCCCGTGGTCGCGGAACTCGATGAGGCGAGTTGTCACGGAAGTTTGAAGCAAAAATTGGGAATACTGATCCTGGCCTTCCGTTCCTGCAGGGGGTTCCCGATGACGCGCCTGTTGGTAGCGGGTATAGAGTTCGTAATGTTCGGCATCAAAGGTCAGGGGGCATTCTTGAGCTACCAGAGACGCGTGTTTGCGCCATGCCCGCTGCTGACTGCGATCGGGGCAGAAGGACTCCACTGCAACGCGTACGGGGATGCAGGCGCGGCAATGATGACAATGGGGTCGATAGGTGAACAGCCCGCTGCGGCGAAACCCCATTTCCACCAGACGGCTGTAAAGCGAATGATTCACCAGCGGACCGGGAGCTACAACCTGCGAACGGGCTTCTTGTCCCTCCAGATAACTGCAGGGATAGGGCGCTGTGGTGTAGCACTGCAGCGGTTGGGCAGGCAGATCATAGAGATGGGTCATGACCCCTCCCCAAAGGGATTCCTTCGTGTACAGAAAAGGAACCGAGTGTCGTGAAAGCGAGGCGCAAGGATATCCATCCCGTCAGTATAATACGGCTGGCGCCCTGCGCAAAATTCTTATCCTGATGGAGAGGACATTGGACGCCCCGGTGATTGCTCTGGATGATCTGCGATTTCCGGGGAGCAAAAGGAGATATTTATGTTTGGCCGAATGATGCATCAACCCCTGCTGGTTTCATCCCTGATTTGCCACGCGGCAAAATGGCATGGCACCACCCCAGTGGTGTCGCGCACGGATCAGGAGACGCTGAAACCTTTGACATGGTCCTCGGTGCATGAACGCGCCCAGCGTTTGGCTGAGGCATTGGTACGACTGGGGGTGGGCTGCGGTGATCGGGTCGGTACGTTAGGGTGGAATCATCACCGCCACCTGGAGGCCTATTATGCCATTCCGGGTATGGGGGGGGTATGTCATACCCTCAATCCCCGTTTGTTTCCGCCGCAGTTGGCCATGATTCTTCGTCAGGCGGGAACCGTAGGGCTGCTGGTGGACGATTCCTGTCTGCCGATTCTGGATGCGGTCACGGAGTTGGGCGTTAACCTGTCTTGGGTGGTGGTCATGGGGGAAAAAAAGGAGGAGCGGCCATCCCGTTCATGGCATTGGTATGATTATGAGGAATTGCTGAGCGCCGAGTCGGGACATTACGATTGGCCTCAATGGCCGGAGGAACAAGCCGCCGGGCTTTGCTTCACTTCAGGGACGACGGGAAACCCTAAGGGAGTACTGTACAGTCATCGTTCCACGGTTTTGCATGCCATGGCCGTAGCCTTGCCCGATGCTTTGGGGTTTTCTGCCGGTGATTCCATTCTCCCCGTGGTGCCCCTGTTTCATGCCAATGCCTGGGGGATTCCCCATGCAGCAGCGCTGGTGGGGGCCAAACTGGTATTGCCTGGGCGCTGGCTGGATGGGGCCAGTCTCTATGATCTGTGCGAACGGGAACAGGTGACTTTTGCGGCAGGCGTGCCCACGCTGTGGCGCGGTCTGATGACGTATCTGGATGACCATCAGCTGTCATTGCATCACTTGCGGGTACTGGGGGTAGGTGGCGCGGCCTGTCCCGCTTCGTTGGTGCGCTATTTTGAACAGGACCAGGGAGTGCGGGTTTTACCTGGATGGGGAATGACCGAAACCAGTCCGGTGGCAACGCTCATGGCGCCCAAGACAGCACAGTCGGAGTTTGAAGGGGAAGATCGGTGGACGTGGCTGGAAGGCGCTGGGCGTCCCCTGTTTGGGGTTGACATGCGTCTGGTGGATGACCAAGGGCAGATCGTCCCCCACAATGGCCATCAATCCGGTCATTTGCAGGTGCGAGGTCCATGGGTTTGCGAGGGATATTGGGGGCAGGAAGACAGTCCTCTGGAGGGAGGTTGGTTTCCGACTGGCGATGTGGCAACCATCGACGGTGACGGGTTCTTGCGTATCACGGACCGGTCTAAGGATTTGATTAAGAGTGGGGGCGAGTGGATCAGTTCAGTGCAAGTGGAATTGGCCGCCCAGACTCATCCTGAGGTGCGTGAAGCCGCTGTGATCGGGGTGCCTCATCCGCGTTGGGACGAGCGCCCCTTGTTGCTGCTGGTGATGCAGGAAGGGGCAGGCATGAATCCTGGGGAAATGCAGGAATACCTCGCTTCCAGGCTGGTCCGTTGGTGGATTCCGGAGCAGTGCCTACAAGTAGCTGCCTTGCCTTATACGGCCACGGGCAAAGTAGACAAGGTGGCATTGCGTCAGAGGTATGCCACTGGGACAGTACATCCATAATTAAAAACCGGACTTCCTTTGCAGGCAAGTCCGGTTCTCTTGACTCGTTGACCCCGCAGGGTCAGCGGGGGTCAAGCATTCTGGATATTGGAGGCTTGTTTGCCTTTAGGACCCTGGGTGACGTCGAAGGAAACCTTTTGGCCTTCCTTCAGGGTTTTGAACCCACCCATTTGAATGGCGGAGAAATGGGCAAAAAGATCTTCGCTGCCATCGTCCGGAGTAATGAAACCGTAACCTTTAGAATCGTTGAACCACTTTACTGTACCTGTTGCCATGTTTGCTTTCCTGATTGATGATTTGGGCCAAAAACCCGACAAGGTTTGAGTTTCAAGGCCAGCAAACGGCAAAACCGGTGATGCAGACTTCTTGGAACCAAACTCCAAGCGCATTTTTACGCGAGTTGACGCCATCTAGTCAAGGGGGTAAGCAAGGTTTTTTTAAATAAAGGTGATATTTTTGGGAATTTTGATCATATTGCTTCATTTTTTTGAAGAGATGCATGGAGGGGCTTGCCAAAAATCTTGAAAAGATTAGACTGAAACCATATCTTCTAGAACAGGGATGACAAAGTGGTGCACGTTTTTTCGGAGTCGGTTCCAGAAAGGAAGGGGTAATGAATCAAAAAAATGCAACGATGGTGGAAAAGCAGGCAGCAAAAGTGAAACCGCCGGCGCTTTTTGATGTCGTACTTCTGAATGATGATTACACCCCCATGGATTTTGTGGTGGAAGTTCTGGAGCAGATATTTTCTCTGGGACGAGAGGCGGCGGTTCGTGTGATGTTGCGGGTTCATACGGAAGGTCGCGGAGTATGTGGAACGTATCCCCGCGATATTGCTGCCACAAGAGTATCCCAGGTGGTGAATCTGGCGCGGGAAGCGCAGCACCCTTTGCAGTGCATAATGGAGGAACGGGAATCATGATTGCTCAAGAACTCGAAGTCAGTCTGCATCTGGCATTTGTGGATGCCCGTCAGAAGCGCCATGAGTTCATCACGGTAGAGCACCTGCTGCTATCTTTGACGGAAAATAACGCCGCACTGGAGGTGCTCCGGGCTTGTGGGGCCAATATTGACCAGTTACGCGAATCTCTGGGTTCTTTCATTCAGGAAAACACCCCTCAGGTGCAGGGTTCAGGGGCGGTGGATACGCAACCGACCCTGGGGTTCCAGCGGGTGATCCAGCGCGCCATTCTGCATGTCCAATCTTCGGGAAAAAAAGAGGTTACGGGGGCCAATGTGCTGGTGGCCATCTGCGGAGAAAAGGATTCTCACGCAGTGTTCTTCCTGGGGCAACAAGGAATCACTCGTCTTGATCTGGTGAATTATTTGACCCATGGGATGAGTAAAGTCAAAGCCGCTACCCCTCAAAAAGAAGAATCGACTGCGGAGGCGGAAGTGGAGGGAGGGGCAGGAGCTTTGCAAAGCTTTGCCGTGAATCTCAATCTGCAAGTGACCGCAGGCAAGATCGATCCGCTCATAGGGCGGGATCGGGAAGTGGAACGGGTCGTTCAAACCCTCTGCCGTCGGCGCAAAAACAATCCTCTTCTGGTGGGGGAAGCGGGCGTGGGGAAGACAGCCATTGCCGAAGGGTTGGCAACGCGCATTGTCAATGGTGAAGTTCCTGAGATATTAAGTCAGGCGACGGTCTATGCCCTCGATATGGGGGCGCTGTTGGCGGGCACCAAATATCGAGGAGACTTTGAACAACGGCTCAAAGCGGTCCTGAAACAGTTGCAGGAAGACCCCTGCGGGATTTTGTTCATCGATGAGATTCATACATTGATTGGAGCAGGATCCGCTTCCGGGGGAACCCTGGATGCCTCCAATCTGCTCAAGCCAGCCCTCTCCAAGGGGGGGTTGCGTTGTATCGGAGCAACCACTTACAGCGAATTTCGCGGTATTTTTGAAAAGGATCATGCGTTGTCACGGCGCTTCCAGAAGGTGGAAGTCGGCGAACCTTCGGTGGACGAGACCGTGCAGATCTTGCGCGGCCTGAAGTCGCGGTTTGAGGCGCATCATGGGATACGTTATAGCGACTCTGCCCTGACCAGTGCTGCCGAACTTGCGGCGCGTTTCATCAATGATCGTCATTTGCCGGATAAAGCCATCGATGTCATCGATGAAGCGGGAGCAGCCCAACGGATTCTGCCCAAATCGCGCCAACGCAAAGTGATCGGCAAGGGTGAGATTGAAGACATCGTGGCCAAGATCGCCCGTATTCCGGCGCGAAATATTACCCATTCGGATCGTACGGCGTTGAAAACTCTGGATCGGGATCTGAAAGCCGTGGTCTTCGGTCAGGACAAGGCCATCGACGCTTTGGCGGCAGCCATTAAAATGGCGCGCAGCGGTTTGGGGAATCCCCAGAAGCCCATTGGTTCCTTCCTGTTTTCGGGACCCACGGGGGTGGGCAAGACCGAAGTGGCGCGCCAATTGGCCTACACTCTTGGCGTGGAACTGATTCGTTTCGATATGTCTGAATATATGGAACCCCACGCTGTTTCGCGCTTGATCGGGGCGCCCCCCGGATATGTGGGGTTTGATCAGGGCGGCTTATTGACGGAAGCCATTACCAAAAATCCCTATTCCGTGCTGCTCCTGGATGAAATTGAAAAGGCTCATCCGGCCATCAACAATATCTTGTTACAGGTGATGGACCATGGCACGTTGACCGATAACAACGGGCGCAAGGCCGATTTTCGCAATACGATTCTGATCATGACCACCAATGCTGGGGCCGAAGCCTTGACCCGCATCAGCATCGGTTTCATGGCCGCGGACAGCCGGGGTGATGAAGGCAAGGAAATCAAACGGCTTTTCTCTCCCGAGTTTCGCAATCGTCTGGACGCCCAGATTTCCTTTGCACCCTTGGAACGGGACATCATTCTGCGGGTGGTGGACAAGTTTCTTATGCAACTGGAATCTCAGTTGCATGAAAAGCGTGTGGAAGCGACTTTTACCGATGGTTTGCGAGATTATCTGGCGCGTCAAGGTTTTGATCCCCTCATGGGTGCCCGACCCATGGCGCGTTTGATTCAGGACACGATTCGTCGTGCTCTGGCCGATGAGTTACTGTTCGGGCGACTGGCGCAGGGAGGAAAAGTGACGGTAGATGTCGGAGAGAAGGATGACATCCGTCTGGTTTTTGAGGAAATACTGGATGAGGCGGTGCATTGATACAGTTTGCAACTTCTCTCGGTCATAAAGTCATGATTTAATACCCCTCGGGTTGAAGTGATTTGACTTTCGAACCAAAGCGAGGGGGCATGGATACTTTTTTGCATTGCACTGAACTGGAACGCATCGATGGTTGGTGGCGGGCAGCAAATTATTTGTCCGTGGGGCAGATTTATTTGCGGGACAATCCGCTGCTTCAGCGCTCCCTGGTTCTCGATGATGTCAAACCGCGTTTGCTCGGTCATTGGGGGACCACCCCAGGGTTGAATTTCATCTATGTTCACATGAACCGGGCCATTGTTCAGGGCGACCTGAACATGATCTTTATGGCGGGACCGGGGCATGGAGGACCAGGGGTGGTGGCCAACACCTGGCTTGAAGGCACCTACAGCGAAACCTACCCCCTCGTATCCGCCGACAGCCAGGGAATGCAGCATCTTTTCCGGCAATTTTCCTATCCCGGAGGGATTCCCAGTCATGTGGCTCCGGAAACTCCAGGGTCGATCCATGAGGGGGGCGAATTGGGCTATGTCGTCTCCCATGCCTACGGCGCAGTTTTTGATAATCCTGACCTGATTGCGTGCTGCGTGGTGGGAGATGGAGAAGCAGAAACCGGCCCTTTGGCCGCATCCTGGCACTCCAATAAATTTCTCGATCCACGACGAGATGGTGCCGTATTACCCATTTTGCATCTCAATGGCTACAAGATTGCCAATCCCACCCTATTGTCGCGCTTGCCCCATGAGGAATTGACGGACCTGTTTCGCGGGTATGGCTACCATCCCTACTGGGTGGAAGGGGATGATCCCCTTGCGATGCATGCTTTGATGGCTCAGACCGTGACTCAGGTGGTCAGCGAGATCAAGGAGATTCAGCGGTTGGCGCGGATGGGACAAGGGGAAGTTCGGCCCCTGTGGCCCTTGATCATATTGCGTTCTCCCAAAGGGTGGACTGGACCCAAAACCGTCGATGGTCTGAGGACCGAAGGATTTTGGCGTTCCCATCAAGTGCCGTTGGCGGAGATCCGTCATTCTCCGGCGCATTTGCAACAGCTCGAGGACTGGATGCGGTCTTACCGGCCGGAGGAACTGTTCGATGATCAGGGGCGGTTGCAGCCTTCCTTGGCAGCTTTGGCTCCTCAAGGTACCCGGCGCATGAGCGCCAATCCCCATGCCAATGGAGGATTGCTCCGACGTGAACTTCACTTGCCGGATTTTCGCGACTTTTCCCTTGACGTAGTCGAACCGGGGCAGACCGAGGGGGAAGCCACGCGAGCCATGGGGGATTTTTTGAGGGGAGTCATGGAGCGCAACGGCGATAATTTCCGCCTCTTCGGCCCAGACGAAACGGCCTCTAACCGCTTGGGTGCGGTCTTTCAAGCCGCTGACCGAACCTGGATGTTGCCGGTTTATCCCTATGACGATCACTTGTCCCCTTCTGGCCGGGTGATGGAGATTCTTTCAGAGCATACGTGTCAAGGATGGCTGGAGGGCTACCTTTTGACAGGGCGACATGGACTTTTTTCCTGTTATGAGGCATTTATTCATATCATCGATTCCATGTTCAACCAGCATGCCAAATGGCTCAAGACCACGGCTCATATTCCGTGGCGCCGGCCCATTGCTTCTCTCAACTATCTGCTGACTTCCCATGTCTGGCGCCAGGATCACAATGGGTTTTCCCATCAGGATCCCGGATTCCTAGACCACGTGGTCAATAAGAAAGCCGACGTGATTCGCATCTATCTGCCGCCTGATGCCAACACGCTGTTATGTGTCACTGACCATTGTCTGCGTAGTTACCATCGTATCAATGTGATTGTCGCCGGTAAGCAACCCGCGCCTCAATGGCTGAATCATGAGCAGGCCGTGGCTCACGTAGAGAAGGGCGTGGGGCGGTGGGACTGGGCATCAAACGAAGGAGATCAGGAACCGCAGGTGGTCATGGCGTGCTGTGGCGATGTGCCGACACTGGAAGTTTTGGCCGCCGTATCCATTTTGCGCTCCGAAGTGCCGGAACTGAGGGTGCGTGTGGTGAATGTGGTGGACCTGATGACGCTGCAACCGCACACAGAACATCCTCACGGACTGGATGAGGAAGCTTTCCTTGGCTTGTTTACGTCGGATAAGCCTGTGGTTTTTGCCTTTCATGGGTACCCGTGGCTGATTCACCGGTTAATTTATCGACATGCCAACAGTACCCATTTTCATGTGCGCGGCTATAAGGAAGAAGGAACCACTACCACCCCCTTCGACATGACAGTACTCAATGATCTGGATCGCTTCCATTTGGTCATGGATGTGCTGGACCGGGTTTTTATTCCTGAAGACCAGGCACAGGCCCTGCGCCAACGCATGGAAGAACGGTTGGCCTGTCATCGGGATTACATCCGGATTCATGGAGAGGATATGCCAGAAATTCAGGAGTGGCGTTGGTCGCTTTGACCCAACTGTTGGTGGTAAACAGTGGCTCATCGTCGCTGCGGGTCAGTTTGTTTCGCGGGGAAGAAGATGTGCGGCATTTTCATTATGCCCGTACGGTGGATCACCAGGCGGCGTTACGCCGGGTATTGAGGGAATTGGCGGGAGTTTCTCTGGATGGAGTGGTTCATCGACTGGTTCATGGAGGTGACGCACAGGATGCCGCACGGATCGTCGATGCCAAGGAACGCCGCCGACTGGAATCCCTGATTCCCCTGGCACCGCTGCATTTGCCCGCCAATCTGGCGGGACTCGATCTCTGTGCCGAGCACTTCGATGTTCCGCAGATTGCCTGTTTTGACACGGCATTTCATGGAACCCTTGCGCCGCTAGCGTATCGCTTGCCTATTCCCGATCGGTTCCAGTTGCGCAAGTATGGTTTCCACGGTTTGAGTTATGGACATGTGGCCTATCGTTTGCCCCTGCTTCTGGGTGAACAGGCCAAAGGAAATGTGGTGGTGGCGCATTTGGGGCAGGGGGCCAGCCTCTGTTTGCTGAAGGATTTGCGCTCGGTGGATACCACCATGGGCTTCTCTCCAGCGGGAGGCGTGGTCATGGGAACGCGCAGCGGCGATCTTGATCCTGGCGTGATGCTGGCGTTGGCTGGCCGCTTGTCCGTTGCTGACTTGAGCAATGTGGTGTATCACGAAATGGGGCTATGGGCCTTGTCTCGAGGAAACAGTGCAGATATGCAGCAGTTGCTCCAGGACGAGGGAGAGGATGCCCGCTTTGCCGTCCGCTATTTCTGTCGTCATGTTTGCCAGGCCATAGGCAGTCTGGCGGCTCAGGCGGGGGGGCTGGATGTCCTGGTTTTTACCGGAGGGATCGGGGAAAAGGGCGGGCTGGTTCGGGCCGAGGTCTGTCGCTCCCTGGGCTTCATGGGGTTCCATATCGATGGTCAGGCCAATGCGCAAAACCAGGAACGAATTTCCACTGAGGAGAGTCGGCCCATTCTGGTACTCTCGGCAGATGAGGAAGATCAGATGCGTCGTTTGAGCCTGGAATTGTTGGTTTCTCGTTCCCCTGAGCAGAGGTGAGGCATGGCCCATCTCCAGGAAATCCGTTCCAAGATCGGCACCGTTCAGAACCTGCAAAAGCTGACGCGGGCCATGGAAATGGTGGCGCGCAGCAAAATTGGCAAAATCAAGATGCGCATGGAGTCGGCGCAACCCTTCGCGGAAAAGATGCGCGTGATTGCAGCGCATATGCACCATGCGCGCTTGGAATATCACTCGGCCTATCTCGCTGTGCGCCCAGTAAAGCGGATTGGCCTGATTCTGGTCACTTCTGACAAGGGTATGTGTGGCGGGTTGAATACCCGGTTGTTTCGTCTGGTGGCTCAGCATCTGCACGAATGGACCAGTCTGGGTCAGGAAGTGGAAGTGTGTGCTCTGGGCAATCAAGGGCTTTCTTTTGTTCGGCGGATGGGCTTGCCCGTGGTATCTCAGGCGGTGGGCTTAGGCGATTTGCCATTGATGGAACGGTTGGTTCAACCCGTGGGGGTTTTGCTTCAATCCTTTCGTGAGGGGCGTATTGACGAAGTGCATCTGGCCTACTCGCACTTCGCCAATGTGTTGGTGCAGCGACCCCTAGTGGAACCCTTGCTGCCTTTGACCGGAGAGCGCCTCGGGGCTCCTGAAGGCATTTGGGACTATCTTTATGAACCTGATCCGCGTCAGGTGATCGACGGGATGTTGCGACGTTATCTGGAAACTCTCATCTGGCTGGCCGTAGCAGAGAACATGGCTTCGGAACAGGGGGCGCGTATGATGGCCATGAAAGCCGCCAGTGATAATGCCAAAGAAGCCTTGGAAGATCTCAACCATGTCTATCACCGGTCACGACAAGAACAGATTACCCGAGAACTCATTGAAATCAGCTCGGGTGCGGCGGCAACAGGGGGGCAGGTATGACACGAGAACTGCAGGTCGACATTGTCAGTATGGAAGGTGCGATTTTTACCGGACGGGCTTCCTTTGTGGTGGTTCCTGGGGAGTCTGGTGATCTCGGTATTCTTCCGGGGCATGCGCCACTCATGGCTTGGCTGCGCCCCGGTTGGGTGCGGGTGGATCAGGGGTCTCCCGTGGCGGAGGAGCATTTTTATGTCTCCGGAGGCATGGTGGAAGTGCAGCCCGAACGGGTGACCGTTCTTCTCGATTTTGTCATCGAGGAACGGGAGTTGGAAGAGAGCGCAGCCGAGCGCCGGGCGCGGGAACGGGAAAACCTGCTGCGTGCCCGGGTTTCCACGCTGGAATATGCCCAGATGGAAGCGTCTTTGTACAAAGCATTGAATGGGTTGCAGGGAGCGCAGCGGTTGCCGCGACGAAATCGGCTGCGCTGAGTCCGCGAACTCGTTAACCGTGGGCGAATTCGGGTAAAATTGGCAAGCATCTCTTTGCCAAACATTTTTACCGGGGTCGAAACGGTCTATGAAATCCTCTGAAATTCGCACGCGTTTTCTTCAATTTTTTGCCCGCCAGGGACATACGGTGGTGCCTTCCAGTCCTCTGGTTCCTGCCAATGATCCCACCCTGTTGTTTACCAATTCCGGGATGGTGCAGTTCAAGGAAGTGTTTCTGGGCAAAGAACAGCGTGCCTATACCCGCGCCACCAGCAGTCAGCGCAGCGTGCGCGCCGGAGGAAAGCATAATGATCTGGAAAATGTCGGGTATACCGCACGCCACCATACCTTTTTCGAGATGTTGGGCAACTTTAGTTTTGGCGATTATTTCAAACGCGAGGCCATTCACTACGCCTGGCAGTTTTTGACGACGGAATTGGCTTTGCCCGCAAATCGCTTGTGGGTGACGGTGTATCACGACGATGAAGAGGCCGCAGAGATCTGGCTTAAGGAGATCGGCGTGGATCCGGCGCGTTTGACCCGCATCGCTACGGCGGATAATTTCTGGCAAATGGGAGATACGGGCCCTTGCGGGCCCTGTAGCGAGATTTTCTTTGATCATGGGGATGAAGTGGCTGGAGGCCCCCCAGGTTCTCCAGACGCGGACGGTGACCGCTACATCGAGATCTGGAATCTGGTGTTCATGCAATATAACCGCGATGAACAGGGAGTTCTGCATCCTCTTCCCAAGCCATCGGTAGATACGGGCATGGGGCTGGAACGCATTGCGGCGATCATGCAGGGAGTGCATAGCAATTATGACATCGACCTGTTTCGTGAGTTGATTACGGCTGCCCAAGGGCATACCGGCACCCGTGATGGCGCCAGTCAATCGTTACGGGTGATCGCCGATCACATTCGTGCCTGTTCCTTTCTCATTGTAGATGGCATTATCCCGGGCAATGAAGGGCGCGGTTATGTATTGCGTCGTATCATCCGACGCGCCATTCGGCACGGATACAAGTTGGGTCAAAAAGCGCCATTTTTTCATAAATTGGTTGTAGATCTGGTACGTGTGATGGGCGCAGCCTATCCTGAGTTGGTGCAGGCACAGGAGCGGGTAACGGCCGTGTTGCTGCAGGAAGAGGAACGCTTTGCCGAGACGCTGGAAAATGGCATGGTGGTTCTGGAGGCTGCGTTGCATCAGGAAGATCGGATGCTGGCGGGTGAAACGGTATTTCGTCTCTATGACACCTATGGATTTCCCATGGATTTGACTGCCGACATTGCCCGAGAGCGGGGGATGACCGTGGATCTGGCGGGGTTTGAACAAGCCATGGCCGAGCAGCGGGAGCGGGCACGGGCTTCCTCACGGTTCACGACCCAGGAACGGGTGACCTATGAGGGAGCGGAGACCCGATTTGTGGGTTACGAATGTCTGGAAGAATCCGCGCAAGTGTTGGCGCTTTACCTCGATGGGGCCGCCGTGACATCCCTGAATGTGGGACAGACAGGCGTGGTGGTGCTGGATTGCACCCCGTTCTACGCTGAGTCTGGAGGCCAAGTGGGCGATCAGGGGGAGATTTTTTCCACCCACGCCACGTTTACCGTAACCGATACGCGTAAAATTCAAGCACAGGTTTTTGGTCATCAAGGGATGCTCAAGAACGGCACTCTGACGGTAGGGGATAGGGTAAAGGCCCAGGTGAATCACGAGCTGCGTCATCGGGCGGCCCTCAATCATTCGGCGACGCATTTGCTACATGCTGCGTTACGCGCGGTACTGGGTCCCCATGTCGCGCAGCGGGGATCTTTGGTGGATGGGCAACGCACCCGTTTTGATTTCTCCCACGGGGAACCCCTGACTGCGGAGCAAATGCGATCCGTAGAAAGTTTGGTCAACCAGGAAATTCGCCGCAATCTGCCATTGTCCGTGCGTGTGATGGCCTATGACGATGCCCTGAAGCAAGGGGCCATGGCCCTTTTCGGTGAAAAGTATGGCGATGAGGTGCGCGTGGTGGCCATGGGGGATTTTTCCACCGAGTTGTGTGGCGGCACTCATGTGGCTCGTTTGGGAGATATCGGATTGTTTCGTCTCGTCGCCCAATCTGGGGTGGCTTCCGGCATCCGGCGCGTCGAAGGGGTGACGGGAGAAGGCGCTCTGGTATGGAGCCAGCAGGAAAAAACCCAGCTGGATCAGGTGGCAGAAACCCTGCTCGTTCAACCTCAGGATGCCGTGGTCCGATTGCGTCAACTGTTAGAGCAGCATCGTTTGCTGGAACGGGAATTGAGCCGTTATAAAGCCCAGGCGGCTGCCCGTGCCGGTGTTGCTTTGCTGGATCAGGCGGTGACCGTGGGTTCCGTACGGGTGCTGGCAACGGTATTGGACGCTGATGCCAAGGGCTTGCGCGAAGCGTGGGACGCCCTCAGAGGGCAGGTATCCCAAACGGTGGTGGTGTTGGGGTCAGTGCAGGAGGGGAGGGTGGTCCTGTTGGCCGGGGTGACCGCCGCTCTGATGGCGCAGATCAAGGCGGGAGACCTGGTGAATTTTGTCGCCCGGCAAGTGG